>ERZ1370068.8074-contig-6956_pt1 | contig 11202 bp, 12 predicted proteins | sample MGYA00561227_ERZ1370068 | MGnify/ENA primary metagenome ERZ1370068 (study PRJEB38410, sample SAMEA6850437) | metagenome | study: Metagenomic assessment of the ecological functions of the soil: analysis of the soil microbiota associated with the...
GATCGCATCATCGTGGGTGAAGTGCGTGGCGCCGAAGCATTTGATCTGCTGCAGGCACTCAACACGGGGCACCTCGGCAGCATGACAACTATCCACAGCAATTCAGCTGAGCAGGCGCTGACACGGCTGGCGCACTGTGTAGTCTCAGGGACGGCTGGGCTGCCGCATGCAAGCGTTCGAGAGGCGATCGCGTTGGCGATCGATCTAGTCGTTCACATCGCGAGAGACGCCGGACAACGCCGAATTACCGAGCTGCTGGCGGTGCGCAGATACGACGCGCAACCGGACCGATTCGAGGTGGAGCATTTGTATACTCACGGGATTCCGGGAGGTAACACATGCGCACCCGATCGCTGCACCGTGGTCTCGCGCTTTCACTGATGGGATTGGCGTCGGTGGTGCTCGCGAATTGTGGGGGTGGTTCGACGCCGACCTCGCCAGGCGAGACCTCTTTTTGACCGGAACGTGGAATGGGACCCTCACGATCTCTCGCACCGGGCAACCGGACGTTACTGGTCCCGCGACGTGGACGTTTGAGTTGGTTCCGCAGACGCGGCCGCCACAATTTCAATACCACCATTCGTTCTCAGAACGCATGGATTCCGGTCACGACAACATCAACCATCGTTTTGACGCCCACGGCTGATCCACCAGGGCAAATCGGTGGCACCGGACACTACACCTCGCCGCGTGGGTGCACGGGTGATTTCGTGACAACGGGAAACGCCACCGTCAACACCATCGATGCGACGTTCGATGGCATCGATTGCGATGACGGCAGCGGCGTGCGGTTGCCGTTCAGCGGCCGCATCCGAGTGACGAAGTAAGTCACCGTCCGGATCCAGGTCGCAGGAACGTGCGAAGAGCGAAGATCGATGCCTGCGGCATCGGCAAGTCAGGAGACACGTCACCCCGCTGGGAGCGCTGTATGGCGCTCTAGAGCGCTCTAGAGCGCCCCGTTTGTTTTCAGGGGTTTAGCCGGATCGCGGCGCTCCAGAGCGCTGCGCTCTTCCATGGTGACGACCACGTACGGGAGACCTGCACGATGCCGAGCCTTCGTACACTGGACGGTCAGCACCAAGGTGAGCGAGGACGACTACGCGCTGTTGAAACAGCTCGCCGGCGATCAGCGGGTCGGCGAATGGGTCCGTGAGGTTCTGTCTCAAGGCCGTCCTCGCCGAGCGGACGGCCGAGGCCCATCGCACGATCTTGGGCGAGCTGCTCGCCCTCCGGAAGATCCTGCTCAACCTGCAGTTCACCGTCGCGGCGGGAGAGCCGGTGACACGAGACCGGATGCTGGCCTGGATCGAGGAAGCCGACGCCGATAAGGGCGAGAAGCGCGGGCGCGGCTCACGGCCGTCGCCGCCGGGTGAGCTGATGGACGACAGTTGGGGCGCCAGGCGTCGGCGGGCACGGTGGATCAGGACGCGGCCCGCGTGGGCACTCTCGGCGGCGCTGGTCGCCGTCGTCAGCGTCATCGGGCTCGGTCAATATCGGTACAGCCGCTGGACGCCGTTGCAGCGGTTCTATTTTCCGGCGCACGTCCGGAGCACCATCCTTGATGCCGTCGGCGTCACCAAGCCAGGGCGGTACGCGCTCCTCACGGTGATGGATCGACGGGGCCCGCGCCTCGCCGTGGACACCGACGTCGAGGCCTCATCGGGCGCCTCGAACGATGATGCGTTCACCCTGACGGCGGCCGCCAGGTCGGCGGGGATTCGCGGTCCAGTCGTGACCACAGACCGCTACGATTCTCAGGCCCTCCACACCTTTCTGTTGACGTGGATTTACCAAGGTCGCCGGCTGCGCGATCTCGCGTGGCCGCCACTCGCCGGCGGCCTTGGCGTGCTCGTCCTCGGCCTCCTGGTGGCGATCCCGCAGGACGCCGAGCGCGCCCGCGCTCGCCGCCAGGGACGGCGGTTACGAGGTCCAGAGCTCGTGACGCCAGGGGCCTTCACGCGGCGCCTGCGCGCCGACGGCGTCGGCTGGATGCAGGCGGGCTCGCGAGGCCTCTTCTCACGGTCTCGACCCGCCTGGGTCCGGGTTCCCCATGCGGTCGAGTCGAGTCATTTCCTCGTGATGGGCGACACGGGCACGGGCAAGTCCGCTCTCATCCGTCAACTCCTGCTGCAGGTGCAGGAGCGGGGGAGACCGCGATCGTCTACGATCCGGCGCTCGAGTACACACCGCAGTTCTTCGACCCGGACCGCGGCGATGCGATTCTGAATCCCTCGATCGCCGCACGCCGTTCTGGACGCCGGCCGACGAGCTCCGCCTCGACGCCGAGGCGCTCACGCTCGCGGAATCCCTGTTTCCTGAACGCCCGAACGAGAACTCGTTTTTCAGTGATGCGCCGCGCCGCATCATGGCGTTTCTGCTCACGCATCGGCCAGACGCCGCGCAGATCGTCGCGTGGCTCTCGGATCCGCGGGAACTCGATCGCCTCCTGGCTGGCACGCCTTACGCCGTGATGATCGACCCCTCGGCCGGCCCGCAGCGCGCCGGTGTCCTGGCCTCCTTGAACATGGTGGCGGACGCGCTGCAGCTCCTCCCGGCTGCGCGCGCCACGAGCCAGCGCTGGAGCGCCACCGACTGGTCGACGACGCGCCGCGGCTGGCTGTTTTTCACATCGACACCTGAAACGCGCGCCCGACTCGTCCCGCTCACCAGTCTCTGGCTGGACACGCTCGTGCTCCGCCTGATGAATCAGGCGCAGCCGACCAGCCGGCGCACCTGGTTTGTCATCGACGAGCTCGCGAGCCTGCAGCGGCTCCCGCAGCTGCACACGGCGATGACCGAGGCCCGCAAGAGCAATAGTCCGCTCGTGCTCGGCTTCCAAGGGCGGTCGCAGTTGGCGAAGCGCTACGGGCTCGATGCCGAGGCGATGCTGTCGCAGCCGGCGACCAAAATCTTCCTCCGCACGAGCGAACCGGACGCGGCGAAGTGGATCTCGCAGACCCTGGGTGATGTGGAAACCGAGCGCTTGAAACAGAGCCGATCCTCCGGCGACGGCTGGGCGACGACGGCTCGCCATTCGACGAGTTATGCGCTGGAGCGCCACGTCGAGCCGCTGGTCCTGCCGAGCCAAATCAGCGGTCTCGCGAACCTGCATGGCTATCTGAAGCTGGGGAATCTGGTCACGACACTCCGCGTACGGTTCATCACGCTGCCGGAACGACACCCGGCGCTGGTGCCGCGCCTGGTCTCCGACGCGATCGGCACCGTCCGTCTTCGCCCGCCGCGGGCGGCCGCAGACCCGCCCGCGAACGAGCTCGCGCCTGGCGCCGCGCCGCAGCATTCGGGGTACGGCCAGTCAAGTTTCGACTAACCGAGGAGTGGCCGCGCATGATGACGATGTCCAAACCGCTCAGCGCCGGTCAGGCCCAGCGCTATCACCACGAGCAGCTCCGCGACGTCGGCGAGAACTACTACAGCGAGGGCCAGGAGATTCTGGGCGAATGGCACGGCCGCTTAGCCGCCGCGTGGGGACTCGAGGGGCCAGTCGATGAGACGCAGTTCGCCCGCCTCACGCAGGGGCAACATCCCCTCTCGGCTGAGCAACTGATCCGCATCCAGACCGCGCACGCGCAGGCGAGCGCGAGCGGCGAGCGCCGCCAGACGGCCGAACACCGCGCCGCCTGGGATCTCACGATCTCCGCCCCGAAGAGCGTATCGGTGACGGCCCTGGTTGGTGGAGACGAGCGCGTGCGCGCGGCGCATCGTCACGCCGTCGACGCCGCGCTGCGCGCCACGGAACCGCACGTGCAGGCCCGCATTGGCGGGAATCATCCTCCCGAGACCACGGGCCAATGGGTCGCCGCCAAGTTTGAGCACGACAGCGCCCGGCCGGTCGCTGGGTACTCGGCGCCGCAACTGCACACGCACACCGTGGTCTTTAATCTCACGACGATGGCAGACGGCCGCCCACGAGCGTTGCAGCCCCGTGAGCTCTACCGGACGCAGCAGTATGCGACGGCGATCTACCGCTCGGAGCTCGCCGCCGAACTGATGGCGCTCGGGTATGAGATCGAGCGAGGGGCCAGTGGACAGCCCGAGATTCGGGGCTATACGCCCGACTATCTCGAGGCGTCCAGTCCGCGGCGCCAACAAATCGAAACGCGCTTGGAGCAAGAGGGACGGCGGGCGCCGCCGCCGCGCAGATCGCTGCACACAAGACGCGTGAGGCAAAGAGCCGCGCAGTCGCATGACGAGATGCGCGGACGGCACCAACGACTGGCCCAGACGTTTGGGGAGCAACCCTCGCGGGTTGTCGCCAAGGCCCACAAGCGGACGACAGAGCGCGCCCGCACCGTGGGTCCGAGCCCCAACGACGAACTGTCAAGCGGCGCCGCGCGTCGGCACGCCGTGCTCTACGCGCGCGATCGCAATCTCGAGCGCGATGCCGTCCCGCATGAACGCGACTACTTGCGCGATGCGCTGTCGCGCTCGATGGGCCGTGCGACCGTGTCGGAGATTCAGGCGGAATTTGAGCAACAGATTCGTCGCGGTGAATTGGTCGAAGTCGAACAGACCGCCGGTCGGCCTGGGCGCGCCTACACCACGCCTGCCATGATCGCGCTGGAGCAACGCACGATGGCGCTGATGCGTGAAGGTCAGCAGACGCAGCCGCCATTGATTCGTCCAGCGACGCAAACCGCGGTCGCTCGTGACTATGCCGAGTTGTCGGCGGATCAGCGCGCGGCCGCGGCCGAAATCTTTCGCAACCGTGACCGCGTCCAAGCACTCGAAGGGATTGCGGGCGCGGGGAAGACCACCACGCTGGCCGCAGTGCGCGACGCGGCGGAGCGCGATGGGGCATGCCGTGAAGGGGCTCGCGCCGACGGGTCGGGCGGCGCACCAACTCGCGGAAGCCGGTATGCCGACGACCACGCTGCAACGGCACCTGGTCGAGCCGTCGGTTGCCGCCGAGGGACAGCGCCGCCTGTACGTGCTCGATGAATCGAGTCTCGCCAGCACCAAGCAGATGCACACCTTCCTGACACGCCTCGAACCGCATGATCGGGTGCTGCTCGTCGGCGATGCTCGACAGCACCAGGCGGTGGATGCGGGACGTCCGTACGAACAGCTCCAGGATGCCGGCATTGCCGTTGCTCGGTTGCACGACATCAAGCGACAGCGGGACCCAGCCTTGAAGGCGGTGGTCGAGCGGCTATCGGAGGGCGAGGTTCGTGATGCCGTGAGACGGCTCGAGGCCCAGGGCCGCGTGCATGCGATGGCCGAGCCGGACGATCGCCTCCGCGCCGTCGCCGCCGCGTACGCCACGAACCCTGACGGCACGCTGGTCGTGTCGCCCGACAATCAGTCGCGAGGGCAGTTGAATACCCGCATTCGTGCGGCGCTGCAGGAGACCGGACATGTCGGCCGTGAGGATCGGCCGATCACGGTCCTCGTGCCGCGGCAGGATCTGACGGGCGTCGACCGCCGGTGGGCGGGCCACTATGCAACAGGCGACGTCGTGCGCTATGGACGCGGCAGCCCCGAGCACGCACTCGATGCCGGCGCCTACGCGCGTGTGACCGCCATTGATGGAGCGCATAACACCCTCACCGTCGCCCGTGGCGACGGGAGTTCGGTCACCTACGATCCGCGTCGTCTTCAAGGCGTCACGGTCTATCGCGAAGTCGAGCGCACGTTCGCGGTCGGCGATCGCGTGCAGTTCACCGCCCCGTTCCGCACCGCCAAGATTGCGAACCGCGAGATGGGCACGATCACCGCGATGACGGACCGGCAGGAAATGCGCGTCCGCACCGATTCAGGCAAGACCGTCAAGTTCAGCGTCGATTCGAAGGCGCACGGTCCACGCGCGCACCGCCACCTCGATCATGGGTACGCCGTCACGAGCTACAGCAGTCAGGGGCTGACGGCGGATCGTGTCCTGCTGTACATCGACAGCGAGCAGGCCGGTGAGCGGCTGGTGAATCAGCGCCTGGCGTATGTCGCCCTCTCTCGTGGTCGCCACGACGCCCAGATCTACACCGACGACCGGGACCGGCTCTCGACGGCGCTCAGTCGTGATGTCTCCAAGTCGAGTGCGCACGCCGTGAGGTCGGCCGAACAGACGCCGCAGCGCGACCGATCGCCCTCGCGTCACTCCGCGCTGAGACACGCGACCACGATCGATGCCGGCATGACGCCCACCAGCGTCGGGCGCGAGCGAACCCTCGCTGACGCCACGCCTCGTTCGACCGGACCACGCCTGTCCACGGAGGAGCTCCAGCGGGCGCGCGAATACCTCGCACGCCCCGAAACGCAACAGTATCTGCGCGCCCGCGAAGTCCTGCACACACGGACGCCACAGCCGCGGGCGGCAGTCGCCATCGAAGCACGTCACGTCGCAACCGTATTCCGGGAACTGGCAGGCGAACGCGGCTCGCGATCCGTCCCGACGCCTGCCGACCACGATGCGTGTGCCGTCGACAAAGCGCGTGATGGAAGCCGCCGTCGCGGTGGCCAATGGTGAAGCCGGCGCCGCGAATCGGTTGGGCGTCACGGCTCGACAGCGCGTGGCGCACGGTTCGCAGCAGACACCCGGCCACGCCACCGGACACGGCCGCGCGTAGCGGTCTACCGCAGCACCGATCTGCACGCCTCAAACGACCCGCGCCGCGCGGGTATTGGAACGTGGACAAAACTCTCTTGTCTCGGGGTTCATCGGTGCACCCGCACTCGCCGAACGCCCGTCGCCGCCGATCCGGAACGAGAGCCGCGCGCATTTAGCCCTTCCCGTGCCGTCGGTTCACCGACTGCGCCGTTGCGCGTCAATGAGTTCCGCGAAGCTCGCGATCGTCGCGACCTCAGTTCGGCCGGTTCATCCGGCTTTCGCGAGGTGCGCCTGGTATCCAGCGCGAAAGGCGCGTGCGATCCTTTCGCTTCTTGCATAGGGCGGTGCAGGGCAATGGCGGGGATGCGCCCGCAGCTCTTGATCTCCATTCGGCGCATCCGCTGCATCAACTCGTAGCCGTCCATAGCCGGCAACCCGATATCGCTCACGAGGATGTCGGCCTCGCACTCGGGCAATTTGGCAAGGGCTTGTGTAGCGCCGTACTCACGGCCACGACTTCTGCTCCCGAGGCCGTTAAGTAGCGCTCGAGGAACTCGCGAGTGTCGGGCTCATCTTCGACGATGAAGACACGGATCCCCTTCAGCGACGCCGCCGATTGCGCCTCGTGCGATTTCGGATCCACGGGCTGGATATCCGGCGCCTTGAGGCGGAGCTCGACGGAAGCACAATGGTGAAGATCGCGCCTCGACCCTCACCGGGACTCGTCCGCGCGGATAGAGCCCCCGTGCAGTTCGACAAGGTGTTTGACAATCGAGAGGCCCAGTCCAAGGCCGCCGAATCGTCGCGTGATCGATTGGTCCGCCTGCTGGAAACCGGATCGAAGATGTGCGGGAAGGAAATCCGGTTTGATGCCGACCCCCGTATCGGCGACCGTAATCTCGGCGTCCGCAACCGGATCGCCGCAGCGTGACCCAGTGATCCCTGCCGCCTTCGCTGGGTGAACTTGATCGCATTGGAGAGCAGGTTCCACACCATCTGCTGAAGGCGTACGGATCGCCTGCCATGGATCCAACCGTGTCTCCGAGTTGACGTTCCGATGATCACGCCTTTCTCGTCAGCGTCCTTTGATGGTGTCGATGGCATCGGCGACGATCGTTGCACCGGCAGATCCACACAGGTGCGGATATCGAGGCTCAGCTTGCCCGATACGGATTCGACTGACGTCGAGGAGGTCGGCAATCAACTGCGCCTGGAGCACGCGCATTCCGTGCGATCACGTCCACGCCACGCTTGATGACGGCGTGATCCGGCTTCCTGTTTGCGATCATTAACTGCGTCCATCCGAGCATGGCGTTCAGCGGCGTGCGAAGCTCGTGAGACACCATGGCGACGAATTCGTCCTTCACGCGGCTGGCGCGCTCGGCCGCCTCGCGCGCGCGCGCGCTCGGCTTCGAGGAGGCGTTCCCGCTCAGCGGCGGCATCACGTCTTTCTATTTCCGTGCGGCGTCGATCGGTGACGTCTCGAAAGACCAGCACGACCCGACAATGCGGCCATCGCGGCTCCTGATTGGCGCGCCGCGTCGTCGATCGGACGTTTGGTTCCGTCTGGCTGAGATGAGGATGGTAGGCGGTTCAGCGAGACCGACGACCGTCCTTCCGCAAGGACCCGGGTGACGGGATTTTCGACCGCGCGACGGGTATCCTCGCTGACAATCCGGAACACGTCGTCGCACTTCCGTGCCAGGACGCGTCGCTCTGTCGCCACCCGGTCAGGTGCTCGGCGATGGGATTCATGAACTTCAGACGCGCGCCCTTGAACATCCGGTCGCAATTACCGCGTCGCCGATGCTCTCCAGCGTCGTTTTCGAAACCACTCGCGCTGCTGCGCGATGGCTTCCTTCGACTCGTCGTTCCTCCGTGACGTCGCGGAAACACCAGGTGACGACGCCGATGCGACTGGTGAGATCACGAATCGGCGCCGCGCTGTCGGCAATGGGACGCTCGGCTCCCTGTTCGATCGATGAGACACCGTAGTGGTTGGCCAGGCCGACAGATGTGGCCCGACCGCATCACGAGAGCCGCCGGGTTCGTCGACCGATGGTCGCGGTCTTCATTCACGATGTGGAAGACTTCGGCCGAGCGGCCCGGCCGGCGGCTTCCTGCGGCGGTCCATCCGGTCAAGGTCTCCGCCGACCGTTCATTAGTGCGTCACGTGGCCATCCGGATCGGATGCGATGACGGCATCGCCGATGCTGCCGAGCGTGACGCGAAACCATTCTGCGCCGTGCCGCGAGCTCGCGCGCGAGGCGCTTCTGCTCGGTGATGTCCCTGCGCGATCTTGGCCACACCGATAATCGCGCCTGACCCGATCGCGCATCGGGGACGCCGACATTGGGCGAAACATGTCGCACCCGCCGTCCGCCTTTGGAAAGCCGGGACGGTGTCGAAGTGGTCGAGGCGCTCACCGGCGCTGAATGCGCCCGGGATCTCGTCCTCCTCGGCCGGGCGGTCATCCGGAATGAGGACGCGGATGGACTGGCCAATGAGTTCGGAGGCGGTGTAGCCGAACACGCGCTGGCGCGCGGCATTCGGCCGACTGGATGACGCCGTTCAGATCCTTGGCGAGGATGGCGTCTTCTGATGATCCGACGATGGCCGACAGCTTACGCCTCGCCTGCCCGTGCGCGCTTGCTCGGTCAGATGTCGTGCGGGCGGGTTTTCGATGCCGCGACAACGGCGCCCGACGTGTCACGAACGGGCGAGACTCGTCAACGACAACATCGACTCGACGTCCGCCTTTGCCAGCCGCACTGTCTCGGTCGTTGACGCGCTCCCCGCACGCTTGATCCGCGCGAGAATCTCGTCTTCTGGTTTGAAGATCGACAGGGGATCAGAACGCGCACTGACACCGTCCGATTGTCTGGCGGGCAAACAAACACGCGCCTTTGTTGCCGCCGGATTACTGATCGAATGATGCCGTTCAGATCCCTGGAGATAAATCGCGTCGTCGGACGATTCAACAATACGCGGGGCGCATTTTGCGGTGTTGTCCATTTGGCTTCGTCCATCAGCTCGTTACGGGTTCGAACCTGCCGGACCTCACGGGCAAGTCTAGCCGTTTATGCGGGTGAACCCGAGTGTGCCTTATCAGAGGTGCCCACCAAATGGTGGGACATTGTGAGGAGGCCGGGGCCTCGGACGGATCGGGCATCAGTTGGCCGGGACGGCACACTCGTTGGCGGTCACCACACGTACGGAGGCTCGGTTCGCAGCAGACACCCGGCCACGCCACGGACACGGCCGCGCGTAGCGGTTACCGGAGAATCGACTTCAGCTTGGCTTTGCGGACCGCTTCATGCGGACTGATGGGCGCGCCGTCGAGCCAGCGCTGTAGTTGCTGGATGGTGACTTCGTGCATGACCGTCGGCGCCCGCACCTGCAGCTGCAGACGCGTCATCGGTCCGAGCGTATCGACCCAGTCGGCATCACGCAGGAGCTTCAAGCCCAGAGCCGCCGCTTCGTAGAGCGATTCCGCCAGGACCTCCACTGAATGGCGTGAGCCGCTCGCGTCCGTCACACTGACGGTGCACGTCTTCGGCGCCATCCCGTCGATAATACACATTCGCTTTTTGTTCGTCTACCTGTTCCTTGAGGTCTCCGCTTCGCCTGAGTGTCGCGCGCTCGATCGCGTCAGTGCTCGTCTGGAGATCTCGGACCGCGTTGGCGTCGACATCCGCAGTGAAGGAAAACCGTCGCCCCGGCGAGGAGACGTTGGCGGCAGCTGCAGCATCCTGACCCTTCGTATTTCAGCTCAGATTGATCCTCAGTCCTGCTGGCCGCCGCCCGAGGATCTCGACCCGCCCATGGATGGTGAGGACTTTGCCGTTCGGCAAACGAGAGACATGCGTCGCCCTGCGTCGGATGGCGTTTTGGCCGATTTGGTGAGCGATAGCTACCAGCCGCGCCAAGCCTAACCCAGAGAGCCCAAAGGGCGACGCTCTCTAGTCTGAGCCGATAGTCACTGGCCTAGGTGGCACCACCAGTTCGTCGATTCGCGACCGTCTGCGATCTGAAGCGTCTGGCGACTCAGGTCGTGCTTCGTCGTTCTGCATCGTGCCGGTCATCGGGCGGCGCTGATCGGCCGCGGACGCGCAGCGGCACGCGCCAGCCAAGGTGCGGCTGGCACGTCCACTGCCCGGTGCGTCCAGACGCGGCCGACAGAACAGCGCCTTTCCTTTCGTGACACGCGCCAGCAGGCCCCTCCCTCAGTGAAGGGTGCCGCCGGCGCTCCACGCCACGAAAGGAGATTCAGATGACCGTCTCCCTCACACCCACTCATTCACATCTGAGGAGGTCCCACATGCGTCGATCTGTTGCTGTCGAATCGGTTTCACCGCCGGTCTCATCCGTCATGACCGGCACGTTTCAGGAGCTGCCCATCACCGACATTCACGAATCAGCGTTGCTCACCAATCCTCGTGCGACCTTTGACCAGGACGCGCTTGACGAGCTCGCGGCGAGCATCCGGCTGCATGGCGTGCTTCAGCCGATCCTCGTGCGGCCGCGTTCTCACGATTCCGGCTATGAACTGATCGCCGGCGCACGGCGTCTGCGCGCCAGCCGCCTCGCCCAGATCGCGACGAGATCCCCGAGCAATACGTAACTGAACGAAGTAATAC
>ERZ1370068.2795-contig-1924_pt1 | contig 11199 bp, 11 predicted proteins | sample MGYA00561227_ERZ1370068 | MGnify/ENA primary metagenome ERZ1370068 (study PRJEB38410, sample SAMEA6850437) | metagenome | study: Metagenomic assessment of the ecological functions of the soil: analysis of the soil microbiota associated with the...
CGGGGGCTCGCGCCGATAAGGCCTCAGCTGCTTGTTGGCGCCCTCGCTCCTCGCTCAACGTACGAACAGTACGCCTCGCTCGTCGCTTCGGGCGCGCGCTACCCCCGGCGACCTCGCCTGATGTTCTCGCGGATGCGCTCGAAGGCCTCCGGCCCGATGCCGGCGCCGCCCCGGAAGGGATAGTCCATCGCGATGAGCAGGAAGAGGCCGAGCCCGATGGAGGCGCCCAGCATCATCGTCATGGTGAGATGGGCGCGGATGTTCGCGGTTCCCATGAAGAACGCGAAGCTGACGGTGAGTGCGCTCCCAAGCAGGATCACCACCCACACCACGGGCTGCAATCCCGCCGATCCCATCTGGATGCGCAGGCGCCGCTGGTCGATGAGCGCGTTCATGTGGCGAAGCTCCTCGGCGTGGATGACCTGCTCCCGTGGCCCGCGTGGCTCGAAGTCCAGCATGTTGCGATGAAGCGCCTCGATCGCCCGCCACGCGACGTCGTTCATGCGGCCGCGGGCCTGCAGCGCCCATTCCTCTCCGAGCACGATGTCGACATAGGCGCGGATGCCCTCCCGCACGCGCCGCCGGAAGGCCTCGGGATACCCTCCGCGGCACGGAACACGTCGCTGGCCGCGTTGGCCTCGAGCTGAACCGTCAGCTGCGCCTTTCCGTAGTCGTCCCACACCCCCACGGCGAGGAAGGCCAGCAGCACGGCGTACACGAATGCGGCGACGTTGCTGACGTACCCGGCGATGTCGTTGTGGGACCGCCGCACGTCGGTCGGCACGAAGCGGTGGACGACGAGGAGGCCGAGACCGGACACGGCGGCGGCGAGTCCAACCACCAGCACGCCGAGTACCCAGGTCGGAAGACTGTACATCGCGTCGAGCATGGTTCCCCTCCGCTAGCGCCCCTCGTGACGGCGCAGCTAGCGTATACCCCATTCCAGCTCATCCCTGTCGGGGCGTTTTGATATTTTTCGGTTTAACAGGTGGGCGGACCAGGCGATAATGCGTCCGCGTCTCCAAAGGACGCGGGTCCCGGAACTCCTCGCTGCTGTGGAGGGCTCCACCCAAATGGGTGACGCGGAAGCTAGCCCGGTTCGCCCCTCGCTCGCGCCCAGCTTCGTATCGAGCCTGGCTCCATGAAGAAAGCGGTGCGCCTGGCCCTGTACGGCGGGGTTCTTCTTGCCGCTTGCCACCTCGAGGTCGGCCTCATGGCGCGCGCCGCGTCGCGCGACGTGATCGTCGTGCCGATACAGGGGACGGTCGACGACGGGATGGCGCACATGGTCGCGCGCGCCGTCGACGATGCCAACGCGTCGCATGCAGCGGGGCTGGTTCTCGATATCAACACGACCGGGGGCCTCGTCAGTTCGGCGTTCGAGATCCGCGACGCGATGTTCCGCGCCCAGGTGCCGACCGTCGCGTATGTTGCGCAGCGCGCCTTCTCGGCCGGGGCGCTGATCACGCTGTCCGCGCAGAAGATCGTGATGGCCCCTGGTGCCAGCCTCGGCGCGGCCGAGCCGATTCCCAAGACGATCAAGACGGTCGCGGCGTTGCGCTCGGAGTTCGCGGCGACCGCGCAGCGCGAACCATCGCGATCCGACGCTTGCGTCGGCCATGGTCGACGCGACCGTCGATGTGCCGGCCTACAAGCCGCCCGGCGCCATCCTGTCGCTGACCGCCGAGGAGGCCAAGCGCGCGGGATACGCCGATGCGATCGAGCCGACGCTTCCAGATGCACTGCGCTTTGCCGGCCTCGATCAGTTGCCGCTGCGCACGGCGCAATACACGTTCGCCGAGCAGGTGGCGCGCTTCGCGACGAGCCCCGCGATCAGCGGCCTCCTCCTGATGCTGGGTTTCATGGGCATCACGATCGAGATGCTCACGCTGCACGGCATCGCCGGATCCATCGGCGTCGGCTCGCTGGCGCTGTTCTTCGGAACGCATCTCTACTCCGGCTTTTCGAACTCACTCGTGATCGTGCTGGCGATCCTCGGCATCGTCGGAATCCTGTTGGAGCTGCACGTCATCCCCGGGCATTTCGTCGCTGGCGCCATCGGAACAATCGCGCTCCTGGTGGCGGTGGTGCTCGCCTTCGGCTATGGGTTCCTGACGGTCGCGTTGCAGTCGCTCGCCGTTGCGTTCGTGCTCTCTGCGCTGATGATCGGGCTGTCGTGGCGGATTTTGCCCCGGAGCGCTTTCGCGCGGCGCCTCGTCTTCAAGCCTGCTCAAGGCCCCGAGTACGTGACCAGTTCCGACTACTCGCGGTTCCTCGATCATACGGGCCACGCGACGTCCTATCTGCGCCCGGCCGGCGTTGCGACCGTCGATGGTGAGCGGCTCGACGTCCTCACGGAGGGCGACTTCATTCAAGCGGGAACCCCGATTCGCGTCAGCCGTGTCGAAGGCGCCCGTATCTTCGTGCGTTCTCTCCCAGTGGAGAAGTGAGGGGTTACTGATGGCCGCTGTCGGTGTCTTCAGCGCGGTGGTGATCGTGGCGGTCATCTTCGGGTTCCTGGCCTTCTTGTACTACTTTCTGCTGGGAATGTGATCCGCACGATCGCGGCCGGAGTCTCACTGTCGATCGTCACGCTCATCCGCATGCGGCTGATGGGTATTCAACCGAGCGTCATCGTGACGAATCTCGTGCGCGCACGCAAAGCCGGCTTGGCGTTGACCGTCGACGAGATGCAGTCGCATTATCTGGCAGGCGGTCGCGTCGAGAAGGTGACGCTGGCCATGATCGCGGCCCAGCGTGCGCAGATTCCGCTCGAGTGGCAGAGGGCGGCGGCCATCGACCTGGCGGGCCGTGACGTGCTCGAAGCGCTCCAGACGTCGGTCACACCCCGGGTCATCGAGACGCCGGTCTTCCAGGGCGTCGCGCAGAACGGCATCCAGCTCAACGTGAAGGCGCGCATCACCGTGCGCTCGAACCTCGATCGATACGTGGGCGGCGCGGGTGAGTCGACGATCCTCGCACGCGTGGGAGAGGGTGTCGTCTCAGCGGTCGGCGCAGCCATCGATCACAAGGAGGTGCTCGAGTTTCCCGACCGGATCTCCAAGCAAGTGCTGGCGAAAGGCTTGGATGCGGGGACGGCGTTCGAGATCGTGTCGATCGACATCGCCGATGTGGACGTGGGCAAGAATATCGGCGCCGAGCTGCAGATGAGCCAGGCCGAGGCCGACCGCCGCATCGCGCAGGCAAAAGCGGCGGAACGACAGTACGCCGCACTCGCGGCCGAACAGGAACAGAAAGCTGAGACGCAAGCGATGCGGGCCAAGGTGGTTGCGGCGGAGGCGCAGATCCCGCAGGCGATTGCCGAGGCCTTCCGGAGCGGCAGGTTGGGGGTGATGGACTACTACCGGCTCAACAACATCAAGGCGGACACGGAGATGCGCGGCGCGATCAGCCAGGGCGTCGCACCCGAGCAGCCGCAGGCGTCGCAGGCACTGACGCCTCCGGCGCCTGCCGCGCCGAAGTCGAGCTGACGTGGCCGACTTCCCCTGGGCCCCCGCGGCGTCTGGGCCCCTCGCCCCGACGCCCGATCCGCCCGCGCCACCGGTCACACCCGTCGAGAATGACGCCGTGTCTGCGACGAGCCTCCTCGCAGGGCTGCGTGCGGGGCCGTCGCTACTGGCATCGCTGATCGCCCACGAAGTCCTCGGTCCGCCGCTGGCGCTGCGTCCGAGCGAGGAGTCGCCGCGCGGGGCTTCCGACCTTCTCTAGAGCCGGTCGGAGAAACCCAGCTAGAGCGATGAGAAGGGTCCAGCTGCGAGGCGGCGCCCGAAGGCAGCCGGCGAGGCGTACTTTCTGTACGTTGAGCCGGCTGTCGAGGGCGCCAACGAAGCAGGTGGGCCCTTCTCATCGCTCTAGGCCGCCCGATACTCGCAGAAGCCGCCCATGAGGTCGTCGGGGTGCCACACGCCGCGATGGCGCTCGCACTCGACCTTGAGCTCCTCCTGGGAGTAGGTCGGTGCGATGGGGCGCCGCTGCAACCGGCCTGGACGGTCACGGCGCCGATCAAGAGGAGTGCGGCCGCCCGCGTCTGCGCGAGGGTGCGCATCAGCGGATGATGGGACCGGCGTCCGGGCGATCGCTCTTCAGCGGGGGCAGCACATCGCGCGGATCGAGGCCCAATTCCAGCATGCCGAGGCTCGCCAGGCAAAAATCCCGCGGCGGGAACTGTACCGGGGCGACGGCACCATCGCGAAACAGCCGTTCGAGCGGCGAGGTCTTGAACAATGCATGGGCGCCGCCGAGGGTCATGGCCGTGCGCGTGATCCGGGTCACCGCTTCGCCGACGAAGTACTTGGCGCGATAGAACGCCGCCAGGGTCGCGGGCGTCGGCCCCTGGGTATCGCTGAGCCACGCCGAGTGATACGTCAGCAGCCGGGCGGCTTCCAGATCGACGCTCATCTCCGCCACGTGCCGGCGCACGTCCGGATGATAGGCCAGGGACTGGGCGAAGCCGGGCGGCGTTCTCCGCCGTACGGTCTCGATGAGGGCCTTGTAGCGCCGCGACGGCGACGCCGAGATAGACCGCGGTGTAGGAGGCCCACGACCAATTGGCGCCATCACGGCGAAACGGGACGATATCGTCCGCCCGCACCATGAGGGCGTCGTCCGCCACCCAGCACTCATCCAGGACCATGGAGTCGCTCCGGGTCGCCCGCATCCCCAGCGTGTCCCAGACCTCTTCGACGCGTCGCCCCGCGGCCTGTCGAGGCACCAGCAGGATCATCGCCGCGGTCGGCGCGGTCGCCTCGTCCGGATAGGCCATCACCGCGCAGTAGTCGGCGGCCTCCAGCATCGACGCAAAGGCCTTGCGCCCGGTGATGCGATAGCCGCCGTCCACGCGCCGGGCGCGCGTCAGCGGCACGGGCGTCCCGACCAGCCCCGACGTGGTGGGCTCCGAGTAGTTGCCGGCGATGAGCTTCTTGTCGTGCACCACCATGTGGGCCAGGCGCTTCTTGGTGCCGATCGACACGAGCGGGCTCTCCATGAGCGGCCCGATAATCGACAGGTGCATGTTGAACGACAGGGCGGTCGACGCGCAGCCCTGGGCCAGCTCCTCGGCGGCGAGCGAGTAACCGAGCAAGCCCACCCCGGCGCCCCCGAGCTCGGCGGGGACGTTGAGCGCGTAGAGCCCGGCGTCGCAGAGCGCCGCGTAGTTCTCCAGGGGATGGCTCGCCTCGCGGTCATGCTGGGCCGCGCGCGACGCGAAGTCGGCCGCGAGAGACCGGCACCGCTCCTGGAGACGACGCTGGTCCTCGGTGATGTGAAACTCCATGCGCTGCTCCTTCCAGAACGCTCAGCACGACGTCACCTGTCCCCCGTGACGCCTTCGTGGGCATTCTAGTAGGAAAGCATGGCGAGCGCTCTCGTCACTTCGCCTGTGGATTGACCAGGCGCCCGGCGAAGAGGAGGCTGCCGGTCCCGTTGTCGCGGATGACGAAGAAGAACGGATGGTCGGCGCGGAATACCGGCGTCGGATCGGGTGCGCGGGCAGACGTGGCGTAGACCATCGCCGCCGGTGGCCGCGGCGGCCTCGGTCCCTTTCTCGTTCACGTCGACGTATGCCTTGTGGATCACGGCCGAGAGGGCGAGTGGTTGGCCCGTCGCGATGCCGGAGAAGTCGGCCTTGCCGGGTGAGAACGCGAGCGGCATGCCCAGGTCGGTCAGCGCGGCTTTGAGCTGGAACTCCGCGGTGACCTTGAACCGCGGGAGCGTGACGTTCACGTCCCGCACGGTCAACTGGGCCAGCCAGTCCGTCACGCGCGCGGCCGTCAGCGTCTTCTCGAGCTCGGCCAGCCCATCCGCCCGCTTCGGCAGGAACACGATCATCGACTGCTGGTTCGCATCGTACGGAAGCTCCAGCGCCTGAAAGCTACCGCCGTCCAGGTAGCGAAACGCTCTCTGTTGGCTCATGAGCGGCACGTCACCGATGGTCTTGCCCGTCGACAGCGTGAACGTGTCGTTTCGCGTCGCCGCCTCGGGAAACGCGTACTTCCACTTGCCCTTGAAGTAGATGGCGTTGGTCAGGACCACTCGCGTGTCCGAGTTGAGCGCGCCTTCGGGGATGAGGTCCTTGATCCGGTCCCGCGTCTGCTGTTCGACCCAGGCATTGATCGTCATCCGCGCCTTCTCGGGCGCCCGCATGAAATCGAGGGCGTGAGGCCCGCCCCGTAGAGATTCTTGACGGTCGCCTGGAAGGCGGGGAGCGTCGCAAGGCCCATCTGGGTCCAGAGCGCGTTGGCGACCTGCAGCTCGGCCCCGCCTTTGGCGCCGGCGCCGTTCACGTCGCGGTTGATCTTGGCGAAGCTTTGATGCAGGCGGTCCCCGTCCATCGGGAAGCGCAGCGCCGCGGCCATCTGGGTCGCCGTCGGGCCGCGAGCGCCGGCGTAGGTCATGGCGAGGGCGTTCGAGATGCTGTACGAGGAGAAGAAGACATTGCCGTCCCGGGAGCGCAGCCGGGCATAGAGGTCGAAGGCAAACTCACCATTGCCCTTGACCAGCGCCGCCTCGTCGGGCTCAGCCGGCTTGCTGCCGCCCGCCGCCGCGGCCGAGGCGCCCGCCGCCAGCATTCCCGCCAACACCACCGCGAGCCATCTCGTCGTCGCCATCGTTCCCTCCAATCGTGAGGTCGCTCGATCTCGATCGCTTAGACCGCCCCGGGGCGCGGAAGTTCCCGGCGGAGGCCCGGTCGGATCGGCCGGCCCGCCGCGCCCGGCCGCTGCCCGCGAACCCGTACCTCGGTCAGGGGCCGCGGCGGTGCTCGCACAGAGTCATTGGTGGTTGCCCGCGAGGGGGCTGGAGCTGAATGAGCAGGAGTACCCGACCGTTGGACGGCGACGCGAGCCGTTCATTCTACCGATGCGTTCGGCCTGGTCGGGGCGGGCGACGCGAGCCTGGCTAGGAGCCTGGGGCCTCCCAGTAGGTTTGGAAGACTTCCCAGACTTCGTCCGGCGCGCGGGTCTGGAAGATCTCGGCGCGGCAGCGGGCGGCGTGGCCCAGGCCTTCCGTGTACCAGGCCAGGTGCTTCTTCATCTGGATGAGGGCGTACTTCTCGCGGTAGTGGGCGCGGATCAGCTCGCAGTGCCGGGCGATGATCCGGGCCTTGTAGGCGCGCTGATCTTCGGGCGATAGGGCGTCGAAGGCCTCGTCGAAGATCCACGGGCTGCCGAGCGCGCCGCGGCCGATCATCACGGACACGCAGCCCGTCGCGGCGACCATCTGGCGGGCCTCGGCCATCGAGCGCACGTCGCCATTGCCGGTGACGGGGATGCGCACCGCCTCCACCACGTCCTTGATGATCGTCCACGGGGCTCTGCCCGTGAACCGCTGCGAGCGCGTGCGCGGGTGCACGGTGATGGCGTCGACGCCCTCGGCCTCGGCCATCTGGGCGACCTCGACCGCGTTCAGATGCTCGTCGTCCCAGCCGCCGCGGATCTTGACGGTGAGCGGCACGGAGAGCGCCTTCTTCAGCGCGCGCAGGATCAGCGCCGTGCCCATCACGTCGCGCATCAGCGCCGCGCCCTTGCCCTTGCCGGTGATCTTGGGCATGGGGCACCCCATGTTGAGGTCCACGATGTCGGCGCCGAGGACCTGGCAGCGCTCGGCCGCGCGCGCGAGCAGGTCGGCGTCCTTGCCGAGGAGCTGCATCGCGAGCGGCCGCTCCTCCGGATAGTAGGCCGCGATGGCATCGGCATGGGGATGGTTCGTGAGGAGCGCCGAGGCGTCCATCTCTTCGGTGGTGGTGAGGCCGCTGCCGCATTCCCGCACGATCAACCGGAACGGCGCATTGGTGATGCCCGCCATGGGCGCCATGCGCCCGAGCGCGCTCATCTCGACGGAACCGATCTTCATGGCCCGGAGTATACCAAGCGCCGCGGTCCGAGCCGGTTTGCCCGCGGGCCGGCGCGACCGGCCGCGGGCCCGCGGGAACCGAGCGCGGAGGCGGCGTGTTGTCGAAGGTGTAGGGCGTTCAGTTCGAGTCGGACGGGTTGGCGTTCCTCCTGCCCCGGGTAACGCAACGCCGCACCGGGTAACTCACACACCATTCACAGCCAGGAGGACCAGTATGCGCCGTATAGCCGCCGCAGTGATCGCCGTGACGTTTCTCGCCGGAGTCGCCGGCATGACCCAGGCCCAGACGCCCGCTCCCGTGGCCAAGCCCGCGGAGAAGGCCGTCGAGCAGAAGGACAAGGCCGGTGAGAAGGCGAAGGAGACCGACAAGGTGACGGACAAGGCCACCGACAAGGCCAAGACCGCCGAGAAGAAGCCCGCCGACAAGGGCCACAAGCCCGCGGACAAGACCGTCAAGGCCGCGGACAAGGCGGCGCACGGCACCGATCCCACGAAGGCCGCGGACAAGACCGACAAGACGATGGACAAGGCCGCCGACAAGGTGACGGGAACCGAGAAGAAGTAAGCGGTACAGCGACACGCCCATCCCCGCCGGGCGCCCGTCATGCAACGGGGCCCGGCGGGGCTCGATGGGATCGGCGGGGGGCGGTCAGAAGGTCCGCTTGTAGACCGCGCCGCCCTTCATGATCAGCTCGAGGTTGTTCGGGTTCTGAAAGAGCGTGAGATCGCGGAGGGGATTGCCCTTCACCGCGATGAGGTCGGCGAGCTTCCCGGGCTCCACGCTGCCGATGTCCTTCTCCCTGCGGAAGATCTCGGCATTGACGCGGGTGGCGGACAAGAGCACGTCCATCGGCTTCATGACCTGGCCCTTCAGCTCGAGCTCCACCAGGCGCTGGGCCTGCATGTCGCCGAGCAGATCCGAGCCCGAGCCGATCTTGCACCCCGCGCGATACGCGTGCGCAAGACCCTCGACGCTCTTCTCGCGCGCCATGTTGATCTTCTGGAGCTGGTGCTCGGAGATGCCGTAGCTCTTGCCTTCGCGCCAGATGGCTTCGTAGGTCACCATGGTCGGCACGAGATAGGCGCCGGCCTTCACGATGTCGCGGGCAACTCGCTCGTCGATCAGGTTGCCGTGCTCGATGCACCGGACGCCGGCCTGGAGCGCATTGCGAACCGCCGAGGGCGAGTAGGCGTGGGCGAGGACATAGGTGCCCACCGCGCGCGCTTCCTCCACCGCCGCCCGCATCTCCTCGACGGTGTACTGGGTGGTGTCGAGCTCGTCGCCGGGTGACATGGCGCCGCCCGAGGCCATGACCTTGATCTGATCGACGTCGTGACGGAGCTGCTCGCGCGTCGCTCGGCGGACCTCATCCGGCCCGTCGGCGATGACCCCCACCATGCCGAGGCAGCACTCGACGGGCGCGGTCCACTCCGCGCGGCGCCGCTTGTCGCCATGCCCGCCCGTCTGCGAGAGGACGCGGCCGGACACGAGCATGCGCGGCCCCGGGTAGAGCCCGCTCGCCACCGCCTCGCGGAGACCGTAGTCCGCGCCGCCGGCATCCCGCACCGTCGTGAAGCCCTGCATGAGCGCCTGCTCCATGCGGCGAAGCGCCTTGGCCACCAGGAGGCTCGGTGGGTGTTGCCGGTGCTGCTCCGGCGGTATTGCCGTCCGCGGCGTAGACGTGGACGTGGGCGTCGGTGAGGCCCGGCATGAGGGTGCGCCCGCCGAGGTCGAGCGTCTCGACCCGGCCGGGCAGCGGCCCCACCCGGCCCGACGCGATGACGTCCACGATGCGCTCGCCGTCCACCACGACGGCGGCGCCGTCGATCGGCTCCTTGCCCGTGCAGTCGATCAGGAATGCGTTGGTGAACACGGTGATCCCCGCCATCGTAGGCTCCTCCAGTTCTGCTTGATCGCCCGTGTCTCAGCCCCAGCCGGTTGTCGAGAAGGGTCCAGCTGCGAGGCGGCGCCCGAAGGCAGCCGGCGAGGCGTACGTCGCTCTACGTTGAGCCGGCTGCCGAGGGCGCCAACGAAGCAGATGGGCCCTTATCGGCAACCGCGCTACCGCGCGACGACCTTGGCCTCGTACATCCAGACCTTCTCGTCGGCCCGCGGGGTCCACTCGATCCAGTTGGCGACCCCGTAGAGGTCGTGCTGCTGCCACAGGAAGACCCACGGCACCTCGTCGCGCACCATCTGCTGCAGCTCCGCCCACGCCTCGAGCCGCTTCTTCGGGTCGACGATGGTCACGGCCTGGGCGATCTTGGCGTCGATGACCTTGTTGTTGCCGAAGGACGAATAGGTCGGCGTGGCCTGGAAGAGCTGCTCGATCGTCCCCTGCGCCTCGAGCGCGGGGCCCCAGCCGAGGAAGAACATGTCGCCGGTCGTGCGGTTCTTGATCTTGTCGAGGTGCGTGCCCCACTCGTTCACCACCACGTTGACCTTGATGCCGATGCGCTGGAGCTGGGCGGCGATGGCGAGGGAGACGTCCTTGTCGAGCGGATAGCGCCCGGACGGGGTGTCCAGCGTGAGCTGGAGCTTGGTCGGATCGATGCCCGCTTCCTTGAACAGGGCCTGCGCCCGGGCGGGATCGTACTTGATGCACTCGCCCTTGGGCGAGTAGTCCACGTTGAGCGGCGACAGCGGCCCGCACATCTTGGTGGCGCGGCCCCTGAGCACCTGCTGGATCAGCTCGTCGACGTTCACGGCGTGGTGAATCGCCTGGCGCACGCGCAGGTCCTGCATCGGGCCGGGCTTCAGGTTGACGAGGGCCAGGTAGTTGATCCGCGAGGACACCGTGCTCCGCACCTTGGCCTTGCCGCTCTTGTCGAGCATCTCCACGGTGTGCGGCGGCACGTCCTTCATGATGTCGATCTCGCCGGCGAGCAGCGCGGCGAGCCGCGCGCTGAACTCGGGGATGAAGCGGATGGTCACGCGGTTCAGATCGGGGGCGCCCTGCCAGTAGTCGGGGTTCTTCTCCATCACGAGCTTCTCGTCGCGCACCCACTGCACGAACTTGAACGGCCCGGTGCCGATGGGCTTGGCGGCGAGGGCCTGGACGCCCTGCTCCTTGAGCGCCTTGGGCGGCATCGGCAGGAAGTCGGTGGCGGCGATGCGGTCGATCAAGCCGGGCCACGGCTTCTCGGTGATGAAGCGCACGGTGTAGTCGTTGACCACCTGGACGTCCTTCACCTGGGCCCAGCGCGGCGCATAGTGCGTCTTGTTCGCCGGGTCCTTGATGTAGTCCATGGTGGCCTTGACGGATGCGGCATTGAAGGGCTCGCCGTTGTGGAACTTGACGCCCTGGCGCAGCGTGAACTCCCACGTGG
>ERZ1370068.6942-contig-5891_pt1 | contig 11197 bp, 21 predicted proteins | sample MGYA00561227_ERZ1370068 | MGnify/ENA primary metagenome ERZ1370068 (study PRJEB38410, sample SAMEA6850437) | metagenome | study: Metagenomic assessment of the ecological functions of the soil: analysis of the soil microbiota associated with the...
AAGCGTTTGCAAGGGAGCCGTTAGCCGCTCAACGCAAAGCTTCCGGCCAAGCAACCGCCTAATTGTCGGTATCATCGGCGCGCACGCGCGCGTGAAGGTGATGGCGGGGAAGATCCATGGCTACGACAGCGACCTCAAGCGGCAATGTCGACATTCCACCGACATTGCGGCTACGCTCGTCAACCCGGCCGCCTATGCCGACCACCGCATCCATGACAGCTACCGCTGGCTGCGCGCCAACAACCCGCTCGGGCATTGCGCGGCCTGAGAAGTTCGACCCGTTCTGGGTCGTGACAAAGCACGCGCATATCCAGGCCGTCAGCCGCCAGAACGAGCTGTTCCGATAATGCCGACCGCCCGACCACGCTGACGAACCAGGCGGTGGAAGAGCGCGTCGCGCAAGATCACGGGCGGGCCAAATCTGGTGCGCTCGCTGGTGCAGATGGATGCCGCCCGATCATCCGAAATACCGGGCGTTGACGCAGGGCTGGTTCATGCCGGCCAATCTCGGAAAGTTCGAGGCGCGTGCGCGGGAGATCGCGCGCGCGCCACCGTGCAGCGCATGCTCGACAAGGGCGGCGACTTGCGATTTCGTCGAAGACGTCGCCCTCGGCTATCCCCTGCATGTCATCATGGAAATTCTCGGCGTGCCCGAGAAGGACGAGCCGCGAATGCTCAAGCTGACTCAGGAGCTGTTCGGCCCGCAGGATCCCGATACGGCGCGGATCAGGAGCAGCTCACGGCGGAGCAGTTCTCGGGGATGATGCAGTCGGTGGTGGCTGATTTCGGCGCCTATTTCCGGGACATCACCGAGGACCGGCGCCGCAACCCGCGCGACGATCTCGCCACCGTCATTGCGAACGCAAAGATCGGCGGCGACTACATGCCGGATCACGACGCGACCAGCTACTACGCTGATCGTGCGCCACCGCCAGGCCACGACACCACGTCATCCTCGACCGCCGGCGCGGATCTGGGCGCTGGCGGAGGACCCAGCGCAATTCGAAAAGGTGAAGGCCAATCCCGAGCTGATCCCGGGTCTGGTCGACGAGGCGATCCGCTGGATGACGCCGGTCAAGCATTTCATGCGCTCGGCCACGTCGGATACCGAGCTCGGCGGACGCAAGATTGCAAAGGGCGACTGGCTGATGCTGTGCTACGCGTCCGGCAATCGCGACGAGGACGTGTTCGAGGAGCCGTACCAATCTCTGCTGCGAGCGCAAGCCGAACCGCCACGTCGCGTTCGGCTATGGCGCGCATCTTTGCCTCGGGCAATATCTGGCGAAGCTGGAAATGCGGATCCTGTTCGAGGAGCTGCTGCCGCGGCTGAAATCGATTGCGCTCGACGGCGAGGTCAAGATGACGCAGGCCTACCTTCGTCAATGGACCGAAAGAAACTGCCGATCCGGTTCGAGGTGAGTTGAGCGAGCTGCGTAGGGTGGGCAAAGGAGCGCCAGCGACGTGCCCACCGATCTCGTGCGACCGTCGGTGCGATGAGATGGTGGGCGTCGCTGGCGCTCCTTTGCCCGCCCCTACGCCAGCACCCGCACCACATGCACCAGCGCTGCGCCCCTCGGCAAACGGCGGTGCCGCATACACCCACCTTGCCGCCGACCATCGTCAGCACCGATCTTGATCTTCCCGATCTGCTTGACTGGAGCCGTCATGATAGTCCGCCGACAGCACCGCGAGGTCGGCGAACTTGCCGGGCTCCAGCGTGCCGCGCTTGTCGTCATCATTGGCCATGAAGGCGGTAGTTGCGGGTGTACATCTCCAGCGCCTGACGGCGGCTCGGGCGCTTCCGTCGTCGCCGCGGGTTTGAACGCCGCCGATCGTGGTGCCGTCGAGATACCATTGCAGCGCACACGAACGGGATTGTAGGACGACACGCGATGCGCGTCGGTGCCGCCGGCCGACCACGAGCCCGAGGCGCATCGCGGTGGCGATCGCGCGGCATCGCCGTGGCCTGTTCGACACCGACCTCGCTCACCGCAGCCGTTCGCCGCCAAAATAGAGCCCATCCTGCACGCCCCAGATCAGGCCGAGCGCCTTCATCCGCTTCAGGTTGTCCTCGGAGGCATTGTAGAGATGCAGCACGGTCCAGCTGCAGGTCGCGCACCGGAAAGTCCTTGTCGATGTCCTCGACCACGTCGAGCAGGTCGTGGACGGTGCGGTCCGGGTTCCAGTGCAGCTGGATGGTGTAGCGCTTCGACGCCGCCCAGCGCAGCAGTTCGGCAAGCTTCGCCTTGCCGTCAGGCGTGATGTCGCCGTCGGTCCAGTCGGCCCAGATCAGAGATTTCGCCGGGACCGTTGAAGTGCAGCATCGCGTCGCCGAAGCCCGGTGGCGAGAGTTGCGTCAGGTTTTGCAGGTCGGCGAGTTCGCTGCCGGGCTTCGGCGCGCAGAGGTGATAGGCGACGCGCACGGTGAGCTGCCTGTCCTGCCACAGCCTGAACACCGCCTGATAACTCGCCGGATACATGCTGACGCCGCCGCCGTCGACGATGCCGGTGATCCCGAGGCTGTTCATCTCGCGGAAGAATTTTTCGGAGCCGTCGACCTGCTGCTCCATGGTCGGCTTCGGCAGTCTGATCGAAAATCTTGCCGAGCGCAGCGCCGTCGCCGTCGATGATGCCGGTCGGACTGTTGTCGCCATCGCGCGCCAGCTTGCCGCCGGGCGCCACATCGTTGTCGTCGCGGACGTTCAGCGCCTCCATCGCCTTCGGCGACAGCAGCAGCCAGTCGTACGAGATGCTGGATGTAGACCGGATTGTCGGGCGCAACCTGCGTGCACCTCCGCCGGTGTTGGCCGGCGCTTCTCGTCGCAAACTGCTCCTCGGTCCAGCCGCCGGCGACGACGATCCATGATCCGGGCTTCTGCGTCTTTGCCGGCCTGACCGATTTTCTCCAGCGCGTCTTTCAGCGTGGGCACGCCGATCCAGTTCACCTCGGTGCCGAAGGTCAGCGCGGCGCGGATGCCGTGGATGTGTCCGTCGGTGAGGCCGGGAATCACGGTGCGGCCACCGAGGTCGATCAGCTTCGCGGTTTCGCCGGCGAGCTTCTTCATCGCGGCTGAAGCGCCGGTCGCGAGGATCTTGCCATCCGCGATCGCCACGGCCTGCTGCGATGGAGAAATCCTTGTCGACGGTGAGGATCTTGCCGTTGAAGAGGATCGTGTCGGCGGTTTGGGCGACGCCGCTATGCCGGCCGGCGACGTCACGATGAAAGCCGCCGCAAAATAGCAAGAAAGCCCTCGTAGAATTCGACCTCAGCCCCGGCATTGCGCGCTCCCTGTGGTTTTCTATGTTATTCGTCTGCTCTTCCGTCGTTGCAGCCTCGCAATGACGAAGCCGACAATCGTCAGGGTGGGCAAAGGCGCTCTTGCGGCCGTGCCCACCGATCGCTTCCATCGTGGCTCGTGAATGGTGGGCACGCTTTCGCTTGTCCACGCAGCTCGTCCGCCTCACCCCAGCATCTTCCGCAATTCCGCCTTCGCCACCTTCTCCAGCGTCGAGCGCGGCATGTCGTCGACGAAGTGGATTTCGCGCGGCACCTTGAAGTCCGCCAGCGCGTTGCGGCAGGCGGCCATCACGGTGTCATGCAGGTCGGCCGGTGCGCCGTCGACGCCGGCCTGCGGAATGATGAACACGACCGGCACCTCATCCAGCATCGGATGCTTCTTCGCCACCACCGCGGCCTCGCGCACGCCGGGCACGACCGCGATCACCTGCTCGATCTCGGACGCCGCGACATTCTCGCCGCCGACCTTCAGCATGTCCTTGGCGCGGTCGCCGAACTTTATGAAGCCGTTCTCCAGCAGGGTGACGCGGTCGCCGGTGATGAAATAGCCGTGCTCGTCAAAGCTTTCGCGCGTGGCCTTTTCGTTGTGCAGATATTCCGCGAACAGCGACAGGCCGGGAATGCCCTTGATCAGAAGATTGCCGGTGCCGCCGACGCCGGTCGGCGTGCCGTCGTCGTCGATGATGCGGATCTGATATTCGGCGTGCGGCGCGGCCGATCGACATCGGCGTGTTGGGCTGGTCGACCTCGCCGACGATGCCGTGGGTGATGGTTTCGGTCATGCCCCACCAGCCGATCATCTTGATGCCGAAGGCGGCGAACGGCGGCGGCTCGCGACACCGCGGTGCCCCAGAGCCGGAACTTGTGCTGCTTCAGGATCTCGTGCTCCAGCAGCGCCTTCATGCAGAACGGGATCGTCGAGGTCCAGGTGCAGCTGTGCTCCAGCGCGACGCTCCAGAACCGGCTCGCGGAAAACCGCGGCTGGATCACGCAGGTAGCGCCGACCCACAGCGTCGCCAGCATCGAATAGGCCAGCGCGTTGGTGTGAAACAGCGGCAGATAGGTCTGGTGCACGTCGCCCTGCGTGCAGATCCTCATGCGCGGCGTTGATCTTGGCGCCCCACAGCGCATTGGCATGCGTCCACAGCACCGCCTTCGGCCGCGACGTGGTGCCGGAGGTGTATTGCACGCTGCACGGCGCGAACGGATCGGTGGCGCGGCGCGGCCGGTCGGCGCTGTCGGCGAATAGTGATTCAAAACTGTCGCCGCGCGGCGCGCTGCCTTGCGCAGGCGTGCTGCCGGCGTCGTGCGAGATCACGGCGATCCAGCGCAGGCTCGCGGCAATTGGCCGAGATCAATTCGGCATAGGCGGGCTGGGTGATCGCGGCGACCGCGCCGCAATGGCCGGCGAAATATTCCATTTCCGCCGCCGCCGAGCGGGTGTTGGTGGTGACCGCAATGGCGCCGAGTTCGACGCAGGCAAACCAGGCCAGCACAGCCTCGATGCAATTGTCGAGATGGATCAGCACATATTCGCCGGGCTTGATGCCGCGTCTGACGAGCCCCGCGGCAAGCGCGCCGACGCGCTCGTGAAATTCGCCGTAGGACCAGATCCGCGCCGGCGCCTCGAACGGCGCCCAGATCAGAAACGGATGGTCGCGGCGGTCTCGGCGCGCATCCGCAGCAGCCACGGCACGTCGAGGCCCTGCGAATGGTCCGACGATGCCCGGCGCTGCTTGTGAAATTGGCATGGTATCCTCCCGTGCAGCCTTGACTGGCTGCTCTTGGTTTTTGCTTGGGAGTAGTTCTGCCATTGGACGGCGCGATGGGCAAATCGGTCATTCTGTCCGTCATGCCCGGGCTTGTCCTCGGGCGAGCCACGTCTTGACGGCATTACCCGTCGAGGCCGTCGCGATGGCGCGGCTCGCTCACGCTCGCGGCCATGACGGCAGAGAGCGGTGCTAAGCGCGCCCCATCCTCATACGACGAAATCTCGATCAGACTGCCATCGGGATCCCGGCAATAGACCGAACGCAGCGCGCCGCGGGCGCCCTGCTTTGCCGACCGGGCCTTCCTCGATCGCTGACCCCGTTGGCTTTCAGGTGCGCCACCACCTCGTCCGGCGTGCTTGACGTCAGGAAGCACAGATCGTCGCTCCCGGCGGTTTCGTGGTCCGCCGTGAACCACTCGACCTTGTCGGCGCCGCGCGGCCGCACATTGATCTTCTGGTTGCCGAACACCAGCGAGGTCCGCGGCGTCTTGCCCGGGCCGGGATCGAACACCTTGACCTCCATGCCGAGAATCTTCCGGTACCACTCGGCGGAACGCGCCACGTCGGACGACATTGATGACGAGATGATCGAGCGCGTTAACCTTGACGAGACATGCCTTATCCTTTCGTCGCGGTCGGCGGCGCCGGGTCGCACTGGCCGCACCTGACTTTGTTTGTTACAACGCGGGCCGCGTTCGGTTCAATAGAACAGCGCCTCAATAGAAACGGACCGGGCTCTGAATCCCGGCCTCCAAGGAGAATTTTATGATTTCACGTCGCACCGCGATTTGTCTGGCCGTGATCGGCCTTTCCAGCGACCGCTTCGATCGGCAGCGCTTCGGCGGCGGATTATCCGACCCGGCCGGTGAGATGGGTCGTCGGATATCCGCCGGGCGGCGCGACCGACATCATCGCGCGGCTGATCGGCCAGCGGCTTTCGGAGCGGCTCGGCCAGCAATTCGTGATCGAGAACAAGCCCGGCGCCGGCAACAATATCGCCACCGAATCGGTCATCAACGCCGAGCCCGATGGCTACACCGTGCTGCTGGTCAATCCGGCGAACTACATCAACGCCACGCTCTACGCCAACCTGAAATTCAACCTGCGTTCGCGACATCGCGCCGGTCGCGGCGTTCAATCGCGTGCCGAACGTGATGACGGTCAACAAGGACGTGCCGGCCAAGACGGTCGCCGAGTTCATCGCCTATGTGAAGGCCAATCCCGGCAAGGTGAACATGGCGTCATCGGGCAACGGCACATCCGTGCATCTGTCCGGCGAAATGTTCATGGCGATGTCGGGCGCCAAGATGCAGCACGTGCCCTACCGCGGCGCGGCGCCCGCGATCACCGATCTGCTCGGCGGCCAGGTCCAGGTGATCTTCGACAACATGCCTTCCATCCTCCAGCACGTCCGCGCCGGCTCGGTGCGGGCGCTGGCGGTCACCAGCGCGACGAAGTCGTCGCTGTTGCCTGACGTGCCGGTGCTCGCCGACACCATCCCGGGCTACGAGGCGAGCGCGTTGTTCGGCATGGGGTGCCAAAGAACACGCCGAAGGAAATCATCGCGAAGCTGAACAAGGAGATCAACGCGGTGCTCGCGGAACCCGCGATCACGGCCAGGCTGATCGATCTCGGCGGCGAACCGCTGATCGGCACGCCGGAAGCGTTCGGCGCGATGATCGTGGCCGAAACCGACAAGTGGAAGAAGGTGATCGAGGAAGCCAAGGTCGAAAAGGTGCAGTGATCTACCTCACGGAACATTGGCGCGGACCGCGGTGTTTTATCGAAAGGCGACGCGGCTTTTGCGTCACGTGAAGGAGATCGAATGATGCGCAATGCGATGTTAGCGATATTGGCGCTGTCGGCGGCGACAGTCGCCACGGTGGCGGCAGCTTCGCCGGCGGCGCGCGTACGATTATCCCTATTGCGCTCCAGGGCCGGGGTGTCGGCATCCCCGGCGACTGCGCCTACAGCAGCCTATAACCAGTGCATGGCGTCGGCGTCCGGACGGCGGCCTTACTGCAATGTCAATCCGCGCGTTGCCTTCGGACAGCAGCGGCGGATGCGGGTTTATCGGGATTATTGATCGAGGCTCGCGAATTCTTCTCGGGATGGCCGGACCGACGCGCGAAAGCTATTGCGCAGAGTGATCCGGCCATCCGCCGCCTCCGCTGCCACAACTCTCGGCTTCGATGGATCGCAAACGCCGGCTTGACGGCGTTTCTCGTTTGCGTCTATACTAAACCATATGGTTAAGTATCAAGAGCAGATTCTGGACCGCACCTTTGCCGCGCTTGCCGATCCGACCCGGCGCGCGCTGCTGGCGCGGCTCGGCGATCGCAGAAAGCCTTTCGGTCAGCGAGCTGGCGCAGCCGTTCTCGATGTCGCTGCCCGCGATCATGAAGCATCTCGACGTGCTGTCGGACGCCGGCCTGATCGCGCGCGAAAAGACCGGCCGCACCGTGGCGTGCCGGTTGACTGCCCAGCCGATGGAGCAGGCGATGGACTGGCTCAACCGCTACCAGCGCTTCTGGTCCGACAACCTCGACCGCCTTGCCGCTTTTGTGGAGGAAGACCCATGGCCACCCAGTCAAGCCCTGTCAAGTCAGACGCCCGCGATGCCGACCCGCCGAGCGCCCCAGCCTCACCCTCAAGCGCCGGCTCAACGCGGCGCCCGGAAAAGTCTACGCCGCGTGGACCGACCCGCAAAAGCTAGTGCAGTGGTTCGGAGCCCGGATCGGTTGAGGAAGGCTCGGTGCAGGCCGATATCGATCTGCGCGTCGGCGGCCGCTACCGCATCAGCTTCAACGCCGAGGGCGACGTATATACGAGGTCGGCGGCGTCTATCGCGAGGTCGTTCCGAACGCAGCGGCTGGTGTTCAGCTGGGCGTGGCATTCCGACGCCGGAGCGGGAATCGCTGGTGACGATTTCGATGAAGCCGGAAGGCGGCGGCACGCTGCTCACGCTCCATCCACGAACAGTTCGCCGATGAGACCGCCCGCGACGGTCACGAGCGCGGATGGACGGAACTGCTCGGCCAAGCTCGAAAGCTACCTGCCTGAAGCTACATGCCTGAACAGGAGCCGCCCATGCAGCCGCACACCATCGTCTCCCGCGAGGAATGGATCGCCGCCCGCAAGGCTCACCTCGCGCATGAGAAGGAATACACGCACGCGCGCGAGCGCCTGGCCGAGGAGCGCCGCGCGCTGCCGTGGGTCAAGGTCGACAAGGACTATGCGTTCGACGGCCCGACGGAAAGGTGTCGCTGGCCGACCTGTTCAAGGGGCGCAGCCAGCTCGTGGTGCAGCACTTCATGTTCGCGCCCGACTGGAACGATGGCTGCAAGAGCTGCTCGTTCTGGGCCGACGGCTTCGAGCGCATGATCCCGCATCTCGCCGCGCGCGACACCACGATGGTTGCGATCTCGCGCGCGCCGCTGCCAAAGCTCGCCGCGTTCAAGCAGCGGATGGGCTGGACGTTCGACTGGCTGTCGTCAGGCGGAAGCGACGTTCAACTACGATTACGGCGTTTCGTTCACGCCGGAGCAAATCGAGCGAGGCGGCAAGCCTACAATTTCGGAACCATCCGGTTCGGCAGCGAGGAAGCGCCCGGAATCAGCGTGTTCTATCGCGATGAGGCCGGCAACATCTTCCACACCTATTCCTGCTTACTCGCGCGGCCTCGACATGATGAACGCCGCCTATCACTATCTCGACCTGACGCCGCTGGGGCGTCATGAGGAAGGCCTGCCCTATCCGATGGACTGGGTGCGGCTACGTGACCAATACCAGCCGGCGCCGGTTCAGGCATCCTGTTGCCATAGCTAGCCAGTCATTAGCGAGCCATCATTGCGCTCGACAATGACGCCGCGAAATAACGGAGAGGAAAATTCCCATGCCTTACGTCGATGGCTTCATCGTCGCTGTACCGAAGAAAAAGCTCGAAGCTTACGTCCGCCTTTCGAAGAAGTGCGGCAAGGTCTGGCGCGAGTACGGCGCGCTGGATTATCGCGAATGGGTCGCCGATGACGTCAAGGTCGGCAAGCTCACCTCGTTCCCGCGCAGCGTCAAGCTGAAGCCGGGCGAAACCGTCGTGTTCGCCTGGATCACCTACAAGTCGCGCGCCCAGCGCGACAAGATCAACGCCAAGGTGATGGCGGATCCGCGGCTCAAAGAGATGACTGGACGGGCCGCCGCCGTTCGACGGCAAGCGGCTGATCTATGGCGGCTTCGAGAGCCTGGTGAAGGTATAGTCGCCGCTGGAACTATTTTTCGCTTGGCAGGGATCACTGGATCTTCTCCCTGTACTTTGACATTGGCGTTGAGTTCGTTCAGCACGGCATCGAGCTGGCTGTTGTTTTTATCCAGATTGGCGGCGGCCGTAAGAAGATCGTCCGTCAGCGTCCGCCGCATGCTCGGCGCGTAATTCCGTCTGTCCAGGAAATGTTCGATCTGGTCCTTCGTCGTGTTGATTGCGACGTCCATGGCGTCGCGCGTTCCCTGGGAGAGCGCCCAACTCATTGCAGTGTACCAGTTCCTGTTCAGGGGCGCTAGATCAGATCAGTGAATTTGGCGTCGCCGAGCCCCGAGGCCGATTCTGTCGGATATCCGCTTGGCACCCCAGCACGCCTCGCGCGCTGCGCGTATGGTAGAGGCCGCCGATGACGGAGGTTACCTCGAGAAGCAACGGCGAGCGCGATTGTGACTTCGGGTCCTCGACCGAAACAGGTCCGATCCCGTCGTGTCGAGCGAGATCGTCGTTGCCCAGGGTGTCGTCGTTCAGGATCTCTACGATGATGATCGGGCGCTGCGGTCGCATGGTGCGGCGCAAGTAGCGTGCGAGATCGTAAACCGTCTCCATGCCGCCATTTTCGAAATAGCCGCCGTCGATAATGCGTCCGGTGATCTTGTCGCCGGCCACGAGCCCGGCCGGGCGGGCTGACGACGGTGAAGCGGGCCGAGTTCAATACGGCGGTCGAGGCACGGATCGGAGCCGGCGCGAGTTTGTAGAAATCATAGGTGTCCTCGAACACAAATGGCTCTATTTTCACCGGCGCGGTGATGATCCGTTTGCCGCTTTTCGACATGGGTTCCGTTCGCGAGCACGATCGGGACCCATCGGCCGCCGTCCTCGTGCAGCCGCGACTTGCTCCATATCTCCGGTATACTCGTCGGCAAACCGGGTCGGCTTGGGGCAGGGCTCCTGCTTGCATTGTTTGGCACTTTGCTCCCAGCCGAGTTCAAAGGCTTCTTCCAGGGACGCGGCGCGGTCCGGAAGCAGCGGTGCGGGCAGGAAGCGCTGGATCATGTCCGGAAAACAACAGGGCGCCGACCGCCGGGCCGAGATAGTCTTGTCCGAAGAAGGTCTGGACGAAATTCAGCCGCGCGTTCGCGGCGTCAGGCTGCGCCTCACTCTCCATCGGGCGGTCGGCCAGCCATGCCGCATAGCCGATGGCGCCGAGCGCGCCGCCGGACACGCTGCTGATCGCAAACACATGGTCGGAGAACTGGCCATTGCTGCGATTGTCGAGGGCGCGCAACACGGTTCCGGTCCAGTAGGCGGCGCGCGGCGCAGCCGCCAGCGGTTGCGACGAGAATGAGCGGTTCGTCGGGCTTGCGGTCCTTCTCCCAGCGCCGCAACGCGTCCTCGACGCCTGGCCGTTTGGCGCTATCCATCGCCACATCGAGCGGGCGTACCCGGTGATTGTCGTTGAACAGGCTGAAGAGCACGAACGCCAGCCCACCGAGCATGATGACCGGAATATTCTGGCTCCGGGTCTTCGAGATCAGGTAGCTGGTGATCGGAATGATGCAGCCGATGGCGCCGTAGGCGGGGGCCGCCGGGCCGACGATCCAGGCAAACTCGGTGCGCCAGCGCGGGATCAGAAGCAATACGAAGGTCAGCAATGATACCGCGATCGTCGCTGCCGGACGAACCAGATGTCGCCCTGAACCAGATTTTTGCCGCGATCGACCTCCTTGTACGTCTTCGGGGCGTTTTCTGCAGTGAACCAGGTGGTTCGGTAGGCGAAGAACCACAGCAGGAGCCCGCGCTGCGGCCGCAAAGCACAGCATCCCGAGCCATGTGTCCGAGATGCCATGACGTGCGCTGAGCGGCATTGCGACGA
>ERZ1370068.8693-contig-7527_pt1 | contig 11197 bp, 10 predicted proteins | sample MGYA00561227_ERZ1370068 | MGnify/ENA primary metagenome ERZ1370068 (study PRJEB38410, sample SAMEA6850437) | metagenome | study: Metagenomic assessment of the ecological functions of the soil: analysis of the soil microbiota associated with the...
ATTGTCACTTCGTTCAGTTACGTATTACTATGTTTATTGAACCTAGTAATTTTAGAGTGGTTAAGAATGAACAAGTCAAACTGAAGCCATATGATGGCATTAGCAGAAGCATATGGGATGCTAAAATGAGAGTATACCTAAATCATAAAGCTGGAGAATGGCATATACACTTATATGAACAATATAACATTTATTTGGTAATGCAACTATGATAAAATCTAGTACAGGCGGTGTGCCTAATGCAGCCTATATTAGTTCAGTTGGCTGTGCTAGAATATCATACACAGTTGCAGGACATGAATTGAGTGAATGGACAGAAGAAAAATATGTAATAAAGCACATTAGAGTTAGTAAATGCTAAGCAAAAATTACATGCCAGCCCATTTGAACATTGTTCAGTAGTTTGTGAAGTAATAAAAAGAATATAACACTTTCCTTTAAAAGATGTGCCAGAATGGGATGGCGGAAAATTTGTTGTTCTGATAAAGCATTAGGATGGTGTAAGAACTTCAGAGGTTTTATACAATTAAGACACATAATTGAGCAAAGTAAGATCAGCAGCTAATAGATTTATTTTTGAAGGAAAGGGAATATTTTTCACATTTTGTGTAATATTCCTATTTTTTTGCTTAATTTTAGTACCCACTTCCCATTCTACCTACAGAATCTCAACAATAATTTTAATGAATATGTCAAACAAAGTAAGTGATTATTTTGAGCAAGATAGTCTTATTGATACTAATAGAGTATTAGATTATTTTAATGGTGACCAATTGGCAACAAATGTATGGTCAGATAAATATTGTCTAAAGATAATAATGGAGTAGCACAAGAAGATACACCAGCAGATATGCATCTTAGAATGGCTAAAGAGTTTGCTAGGATAGAATATGGTTATATAATAAAGAGATACATAGTGATAGTAATATATGAGGAAAACCTATCTATATTTGGTAAAGTCTATACTATAAAAAGATTATCACAAAAATTGCAAGATATAGAACAGAGTTTTTAATTACTTTGATAAGTTTGGACAGATAGTTCCACAGGTTCCAATGAGTAATCTTGGGAACTTTTTTATTTATGTTAGTCCTATCTAATTGTTTTGGTATACCAGACCCACATGATAGTTATGGTGGTATAATGAAGACAGATGAACATCTTGCTCAACTTATGAAGCGTAGGGTGGAGTAAGTTAAATTTAAACCCTATTAGACCTGCTGGAGCTGAGTGTAAAAAATGCTGGTAAAAACATCTACAGGTTTAGTACCTTATGCTGAAAGATTTAGTAATACAACTAGAGAAGTAGCACAGGAAGGTAGAAGAGGGGCATTAATGCAGTTATTGTTTATTATGCATCCTCAAGATATTCCAGTTTGTTACTATGAAGGATGATAGAACTAAGGCCAAACAGGAGCTAATGTATCCAGTAAAAATTACTGATGAATTTATGCAAAGCATTAGAAAAAGGAGGTAAAGATTTTATATGTAGATTTCCTGTTGATGCCTTATGATTATACTCTTATAAATGAGGATGTTAGATTTTGCTAACATTGAGTATAATAAATTAATACATATTAATTTTAAGAAGAAGGATTACCTACATTACAATCAGTAATGAATCCAAACCACAAGAGTTGTTCGATTTAGCCAGAGATGGCTTGGAAGAATGGAGAACCTGGGGTAGCATTTTATGATAGGGTAGTTGATTATAGTGAAGGTGTCTATGATAGGTATAAGCCTAGAGTATGTAGCCCTTGTGGAGAACAGTGGTTTTGCATTCCTTGAAACTTGTAGACTAATAGCATTAAACCTATGGGGTGTTGTAAAAAACACTTTGAAAGTGATACTGAAATTGATTATGATCTACTATATGAATTAGCTTATATTACACAACAAAAGACTAGGTGATAACCTAGTTGATTTAGAATGTGAGTATATAGATAGAATAATAGATAAAATATCCAGAGACCCCGAACCTTATGAAGTTAAAGTTGAACTTGAATTATGGGTAGATATACAAACTATAGCTAGAGATGGTAAAGGAGGACAGGTAGTGGATTACTGCTCTTGGAGATATGTTAGCAGGACTTAATTTAAAGTATGATAGTGATGAAGCTATTGCTACTATAGAGAGAAATAATGAAAACTAAAATGAGAGCAGAACTTGATTGTACTATAGATGTGGCTATACTTAGAGGTACATTTGTAGGATGGGACTTAAACTTAGAATATCCAAGACAAGGAGAAGCTTACAAGATCAATTTGGAAATAGTTGGTTTGGAAATGGTATCTAAAGAATTTCCTGAACAATGTGAACGTATGATGAAATGGGGGCGTAGAATACAAACTTTAGTACTGTAGCTCCTACAGGTACAGTATCTTTAATGACACAAGCTTCATCTGGTTTAGAACCTTTATTTAAAGCATACTATATTAGACGTAAGAAGAAAATTAATCCATCAGAAGAAGGTGTTAGAGTTGATTTCGTAGATCCAAAATGGAGATACATGGCAAGAATATGCTAACTTGCCATTACATCCTGGGTTTAAAGAATGGATAGCTAAACAAGAAGGCTTTGATATGAAGGAGAATATATAACTGGTAACGAAGCATCTTATAATGTGGAACACAACAAAGCTATGCTTGAGTTTGTATTTAAACTATCTCCGTGGTATAGATCAGAAGCAGATGATATTAGTTGGGAGAAGCGTATTGATATACAAGCTATCATTCAAGTATACATCTAATGCTATTAGTTCTACCTATTAATTTACCTACAGATGTACCTCAAGAGGTAGTTAAACAGATATATCTAAGAGCATATCATAAAGGATTAAAAGGAGTAACTGTATATAGAGATGGTAGTAGATCAGGTGTATTAATTAATGAACATCTAAAACTATTATAGATAAATTTAGTTATACAGATGCAGTTAAAGACCTATAGAATGATGCTCATTATTATCCATAACTATTAAGGAGTAGATTATTTGCTGTTGTTGGAATACTTCATGATTTACCATATGAGTTATTTTGCATTTGAGGAGCCCAGTTAAGGATGAAAATATAACAGGCAAGATTGTTAAGAATGGTAAAGGAATTGTATTCACATATCTAGTAGTTATACTATAAAGAATATACAACTAACATCAGATCAATACAGATGAAAAATATTAACTAAGAATGTGTTCTCAACTACTAAGACATGGAGTTAATCCAAGAGCATATATTAGAACAAGTTGAGAAAACAGAAGTTACAGTTGTTTCATTTGCAAAAGCTATTGTTGAAGTATTGAAATTGTATGTACCTAATGAAACAGTAAATGGGGTATTGACGATAATTGTGGTGAAGCCACTATTAGAAGAAGGATGCAAAAATGTGCAAGCTGCAGTCAATCTAAATGCTAGAGATATTTAAAGCTAGATGGTTTCCGTTGTTTGGTCACTGCTTCAGTCTCATGGAAGGTGTGATCTTTTAGTGGGTCATACACCTATGAGTTAATTTGTCAAACTATAAAAAACATATAATGAAAGTAAAGTTTAAGTTGTTAGAAGGTGCAAAACTACCAGAGTTCGCTACAGAAGGTAGTTCAGGATTTGATTTAGTAGCACATAGTTTAAAAAAATGACCAATCCATTTAATATGTAATGATATGGTAGGTATCTTTTGGAATAATGATACTAGAAAAACATAGTGTAAAAATAAAACCTAATGGTAGACTATTAGTAGGTACAGGTTTATTTACTGAAATGCCAGTAAGTTTTGAAATTCAAATCAGATCAAGAAATTAGTTTAGCTTTAAAGAAAGGACTTACTTAGTTCTCGTGAACCTGGTACTATAGATAGGCTATAGAGAGAAGAAATTGGTGTAATACTTTATAATAGCAGTCCATTTTAGTGGAAGTCAAACTAGGAGAAAAATAGCTGGGTGTAAACTATTACGTAAAAAAGAAAATCATTGTACTTCCAGTTTCGGTGCGTATTGCTCCTCGTGGAGGCAGGCGCAATCGTGATCGGCAAGACCAATACGCCGGAGTTCGCCTTCGGCCCGAACACGGTCAACGCGGTGTTCGGGGCCACGCGCAATCCGTGGAACCTCACCGCGCACGGCCGGCGGGTCCAGCGGCGGATCCGCGGCGGCGCTGGCCACGGGCATGGTGCCCGATCGCCGAGGGCACCGACCTCGGCGGCTCGCTCCGGGGCCCCGCGTCCCACTGCGGGGTGGTCGGGTTCCGCACCACGCCCGGGCTCATCCCGCGCCATCCGTCGGTGCTCGCCTGGGACACCTACTCGGTGGAGGGCCCGATGGCGCGCACCGTCGCCGACGCGCGCGCTGATGCTCTCGGTCATGGCGGGGCCCGACGAGCGCGTCGCCGATCTCCTATGCCGTGGACACGCGCGCGTTCCTGCGCTGCGATGCAGGCGCGCCGTCGGTGAAGGGCTGGCGCATCGCGTGGACGCCGGATCTCGGCGGCGCTGGTGGTGGTGGACCACGGAGGTCGCGCGCGGTCTTCGCGGCAGGCCGTCGGCGTCTTCCGCCGGTCAGGGGCGCGAATGGAGGCGGCCTCGCCCCGACATGAGCCGAGGTGCCGGAGATCGTGCGCCTCACGCGCGGGCTTGCTGATGGTGGCGCGCCATGCCGACAAGCTGCGCCGAGCACCGCGCGGTCCTGCAGGCCGGGCCTCGTCGAGAATACCGAGCTGGGCCTAGCGCTCAGCTCCGCGCGACATCGCGCGCGGGCGAGCGGATGCGCACGCGCGCTCTGGCACCGCGTGCGCGACGTTCCTGGCCGACGCGCGACCTCTGGATCACGCCGACCGCCGCCGACGCCGCCGCTTCCCGATCGAGCAGCCCCATCCCAGTGGTGGTGGACGGGCGAGCCGGTGGGTCAGGTCGATGCAGCGCTCCGTATCCTAACCTACGCCTTCTCCGTCCTGGGGCCTGCCCGCCATCTCGATCCCGCGCGGGCTTCACGCGCGACGGCCTGCCGGTAGGGCTCCAGATCGTGGGCACGCGCGGCGGCAGGAGGCCGCGGTGCTCCGCCGCGGCGCGCGGCCTTCGAGGCGGCACAGCCGTAGGAGCGCGCGCCGCCCGCCGGTGCTGAGCGGCACGGACAGTCTCGCGGTCAGCACCGAGACCATTCCGGTGACGAATGCACAGCGAAAGGGCTCGCACGGAGCCGTCGGGGAGCATGCACCGGCTCTCCTGCGCCCCCTTCGAACCCACTCGCACCGGCAGAGAGAGGTCAACCCGGTCGCGCGCTATACTGCGGATGTCAGGGGACATGCATGCTTCAACATACGATCAAGGCCGTGATTCGCCCGGGTGAGCAGTCGGGCTACGTAGCTGAGTGTCTCGAGATCCCGGTCGTAACCCAAGGGCATACGCTGGACGAGGTCACGCGGAACCTGCAGGAGGCCGTGGCTCTGCACCTCGATGGCGAGGACTCCGCAGGCTCTCGGGCTCGCGCCGAGCCCAACCGTGGTCGTCACGATGGAGCTGCAGCCGACGCATGCCTAGGCTCCGGCGCCTCGCCGGCGCGGAGGTCGTTCGCATCCTCGGTCAGTTCGGATTCGCGGTGCACTCCCAGCGCGGTAGCCACATCAAGCTGCGGCGTGCTGTCAGACGGGACGCTTCAGACTTCCTCACCGTTCCGGTCCATTCAGAACTGGACACGGGGACCTGTCGTGGCGATTCTTCGCCAGGCCGCTCGTTTCGTCGCCGACGAGGACCTTCGTCCTCACTTCTACACCGACTGAGTCCTGCCCGGATAGATCGGCACAACCACGAGTGCCCATGCCTGACACCTCAGAGAACCGTCCCTAGACTACCGGTCGCGATGCTCGAAGCCCCCGGGAGGACGTGAGATGGACCTGCTCGAAGACTCTCGTCGACAAGGTCGCGCCCGGCCGCGCCGCCGTCGTCACCGTCGACGTACAGAACGACTTCTGCCACGAGCAGGGCTTCCTCGGAAAGCTCGGCGCGCCGATGCACCTGATCCAGGCGATGGTGCCGCGCCTGGCGGGCTTCCTCGACGCCGCGCGGGCGCACGCGCGTGCCCGTCATCCACGTCATCAGCCACCACGACGAGCAGTACGCCTCGCCCGTGGTCACCGAGCAGAAGCTCCGCCACGGGCTGCCGATGGAGCTCGACGGCCGCGCGCGGCGGGACGCCGCCTACTGCCTCAAGGGCACGTGGGGCGCCGAGCTCTATGGCATCGACGCCCGGCCGGACGAGGAGATCGTCGTCAAGCACCGCTACAGCGGATTCCACAACACGAGCCTCGACCTCCTGCTGCGCAGCCGCGGCATCCAGACGGTGATCCTGACGGGGGTGGCCACCAACGTGTGCGTGGAATCGACAGGGCCGCGACGTCTACATGCACGACTACTATCTGGTCTTCGTGAGCGACGGCACCGCGACCACCTCGCAGGCCGCCCACGACGCCACGCTCGCCAACATCGACCAGTTCTTCGGCCAGGTGGCGACGGCGGACGCGATCGCCGCCGCCTGGGCCGCCACGGGGCGCGGCCGCGCGCGGTCGCCGCCGGCCGGTGAGGTCGGGACCGGACCGGCACTGATCGCCGGGATGTCGGAGCTCATCGGGCAGCTCCTGTTCGGCCTCGCCATCGGGTCGATCTACAGCCTCGTCGCCATCGGCTTCCAGCATGATCTACCGGGCGACCGGCCTCCTGCACTTCGCCCACCCGGACCTCATGATGATGGGCGGCATGATCGGCTACACGCTGGCGACCCGGACGGCGCTCCCGATGCCCTGTACTGTTCGTCCTCTCGGGACTCGCCGTCGCCGTGCTCTCGTACCTGATCGACCGCTTCGGGTTCCGGCCGATGCGCCGGCACGGGGCATCGCTCAATCTCGTCATCGCCACCATCGGCTGGAGCATCATCCTCGTCAACGTCGCCCTCTTCGTGTGGGGCACGGCGCCCCTGTCCTACCCGCAGCGCGTACCTGCCGAAGGGGCGCGTGATCGCCGGCATCGTGATCGTGCCGCAGAACCTCGTGATGCTCGCGGTCGGCCTGGCCGCGATGGCCGCGCTGCACGCGTTCTTCACTCGCACCGTCGTGGGCCAGGCGCTCCGGGCCACCGCCGAGAACCCGGTGGCCGCCCAGCTCATGGGCATTCGCGTCGAGCGGATGATGGCGCTCACGTTCCTGCTCAGCGGCTTCCTCGCGGGCGGCGCCGGCGTGCTGGTGGCCTCCATCGTCTACGCCAACTTCGACCTCGGCCTGATCGGGATCAAGAGCTTCGCCGCCGCCGTGCTCGGCGGCTTCGGCCACGTGGGCGGGGCGATGGCGGGCGGCTTGCTGCTCGGCGTGGTCGAGACGATCGGGGCCTTCTACGTGTCGTCGGCCTTCAAGGACATCATCGCCTACACCCTGCTGATCCTGATCCTCCTCCTCCGCCCGCAGGGATCTTCGGCGGCGGGCCCACACGACCCGACTGATGCCCGTCTCCTGGCTCCGGGGATTCTGGACGCCGTGGAGCGCGGCGACCGTCGCCGCCCTCGCCGCGCTGCCGCTCGCCCTCTGGAACAGTCCGTACCACCTGTTCCTCCTCAACACGATCGCCGTCTTCGCCATGCTCGCGCTCGGGCTGCAGCTCGTGCTCGGCTACGGCGGCATCCTGCAGCTCGGCTACGCGGGATTCTTCGGCCTCGGCGCCTACACCTCGGCGATCCTGACGGCGAAGCTCGGCTGGCCGTTTCTCGCCGCCTTCGTGGCGGCCATGGCGGTGGCGATGGCGGGGGCCGCGCTCATGAGCCCCATCGTCCGGCTGCGGGACGTCAACTTCGCGATGGCCACTTTCGTCTTCGGGCTCATCCTCGAGCTCGTCTACAACCAGTGGTCCGAGATGACGAACGGCCCCATCGGCTTCCGCGCGTATTCCCGCGCCAGCGCTGTTCGGCGTGACCATCGCGGAGCCGCAGCACTACTACTACCTGCTCTTCGCGTGCCTCCTCGCCGAGTACGCCCTGATCTTCCGGCTGTTGCACTCGCCGTTCGGCACCGCGCTGCGGGCCATGCGGGAGAACGAGACGGCGTGCCGGACGTCGGGCGTGGACGTGACCCGGGTGAGGGTCACGCTGCTCCTCGTCAGCTCCGCCATTGCGGGCGCCGCCGGCAGCCTGCTCGCGCACATGAACGGCTTCATCAGCCCTCCGACGTTCGGCTGGTCGACGTCGGTGGCCGTCCTGATGATGGTCGTGCTCGGCGGGGTCCGCTCACTGCCCGGCGCCATCGTGGGCGCCGCCGCCATCCGCCTCGTGCGTCGAGTGGACGAGCGTCCTCGGCCAGCAGAGCAATATCGTGTTCGGCGTGGCCCTCGTGCTGTTCATGGCCTTTCTGCCGAACGGGCTGGCCGGCCTCGCGGGCCGGCTCGTGGCGCGGCTGCCGTGGGTGGGGCGGCTCGGCGCGCGGGCCGTCGCGCCGTGACGGACGCGGTGCTCGAGACCGAGGGCGTGAGCAAGCGGTTCAGCGGGCTCGTCGCCGTCGACGGCGTGGACCTCCGCGTCGAGCGCGGCGAGATCCGGGGCGTCGTGGGACCCAACGGCGCGGGCAAGACGACGCTGTTCAATCTCGTGAGCGGGCTCTACCCCGTCAGCGGGGGTCGCATCCGGCTGGGCGGTCGCGACGTCACGGCGGCGCCGCCGCACGCGCAGGCCGCCGCCGGCCTCGGCCGCACGTACCAGACCCCACAGATCTTCCCGGAGCTGAGCCTCTTCGACAATGTGGCGATCGGGCTCGCCGGCGTGCGGCCGCCGTCCGTCCGGGACGCCCTCCTCGGCCGCCGCCGGACCCGCCGCGACGTGCTGGCCGGTGTGGAGGAAGCGCTCGGCTTCATGCGCCTGCCCGTCGATCTCGGCGCGCTGGCCGGCGCGCTGTCGTTCGGCGAGCAGAAGCGCCTCGAGATCGCGCGCGCCCTCGTGGGCCGCCCCGCCGTGCTCATGCTCGACGAGCCGGCGGCGGGGCTCAACCGCGGCGAGATCGACGAGCTCGCCGGGCTCGTCGGCGCGATCCGCGCGCGCGGCGTCACCGTGGTGCTCATCGAGCACAATATGCGGGTGGTGATGGGGCTCTGCGACCGCATCACCGTGCTCGACTTCGGGCGGAAGATCGCCGAGGGGACCGCCGACGAGGTGCGTCGCGACCCGCTCGTCATCGCCGCGTATCTGGGGGACCGGTGGGAGGGCCAGCGGTGCTCGTATGTGACGGGCTCCACGCGGGGTATGGCCGGGTGGCGGTCCTGCACGGCGTGTCGCTCTCCGTGCAGCCCGACGAGCTCGTGACCCTCATCGGGCCGAACGGCGCCGGCAAGACCACGGTGCTCAAGGCGATCGTGGGGCTCGTGCGTCCCGCCCGGGGCACCGTGACCTTCGGCGGCGCGTCGCTCGTCGGGCGCGATCCCGCCGACGTCGTCGCGCGCGGGGTCGCGCTCGTGCCGCAGGGCCGCATGGTGTTCCAGTCGCTCACCGTGCGCGAGAACCTGCGGCTCGGGGCCTACCGCGCCGAGCCCGGCGCCGCCGGGCCGAGGCTCGAGACGGTGCTCGCGGCGTTCCCCGCGCTGCGCGATCGCCTGGGCCAGCTCGGCGGCACGCTCTCCGGGGGCCAGCAGCAGATGCTCGCCATTGCGCGGGCGCTCATGTCGAACCCGGCGCTGCTCCTCCTCGACGAGCCCTCGACCGGCCTCGCGCCGACGATCGTCGAATCGATCTTCCGGACCCTCGGCGACCTGCACCGCCAGGGAACCATGATCCTGCTCGTGGAGCAGAACGCCCACATCGCGCTCGAGCTCGCGTCGCGGGCGTACGTGCTGGAGCAAGGCTCGATCGTCGCGGAGGGCCCGGCGGCGACCCTCCGTCAGGATGCACGCGTCATGGCCGCGTACCTCGGTTGACCCATGGGGAAGCCCGGAGGCATTCACGCATGAGAGTCATCACGCTGTCGATCCTGCTCCTCGTCGCCGCGGTCGGCACTTCATCTGACTCCCGCCGCCCAGGCCGACGACCCGGTCAAGTTCGGGTTCTCGGCCCCGCTCACGTCACCGATCGCGTTCATCGCCGAGCGCGCCAAGCTCGGCACCGAGTACGCCGTGAGCGAGCTGAACGCCAAGGGCGGGATCCTCGGGCGCAAGGTCGAGGTCCTCTACGGCGACACCCGGCTCGACCCCAACGAGGCCATCAACCTCGCGCGGCGCTACGTCTTGCAGGAGAAGGTGCACGCCTACTTCGGCGACTTCACGAGCAGCGGCACGCTCGCCATCATCGACATCCTGGCCCGCGCCAATATCCCGCAGATCACGTACACGAACGCCATCAAGATCACGCGCTCGGGCTACAAGCACGTGATCAACCTCAAGCCGAACTCCGACCATCTCACCTCCGCCGCCCTCGACTACGCGGTGAAGGACAAGAAGTACCAGAAGCTGGCGGTCATGGCCCTCGACGACGAGTACGGCAAGGGCAACGTCGACGCCATCGAGCGCTATCTCAAGAAGTTCGGCGGCGCCCAGGTCGTCGGCAAGGAAACGTACCGCCTCGATGCCAAGGAGTTTCGGCCGCTCTTGACCAAGCTGGCCGCCCTCAAGCCCGACGCCATCGTGCTCACGGGCTCGCTCGCCGACACCGCGCTGCTGGTGAAGCAGTACGGCGAGCTCGGCTCTCGGTGCCGCTCGTCGGGGGCGGCGGGCACTCGAGCAAGGCGTTCCGCAATATCGCGGGCAGCGCCTCCGACGGCATGATCGTCGTCCCCGCCTTCTGGCCCGGCTACTTCAAGAACAAGGAGGCGGCCGATTTCGAGAAGGGCTTCCACGCCAAGTACACGGCGCTCGAGGGCGACGAGTGGTCGATGTTCGCCTACGACGCGGTGATGATGGTGGCCGCCGCGATGGAGCGGGTGAAGAGCACGGAGGGGACCAAGGTGATCCCGGAGCTGTTCAAGCAGGGGCCGATCAACGGTGCGGCGGGCAGCTACCGGATCACGCCCAATGGCGAGATCGAGACCACGGTCTTCATCGGTACCTGGGCGCCGAGCGGGAAGGTGGAGCTGATCCGGGCCTGGGCGCCCCCGAAGCTCGACTGAGCTCGCGCAGAACATGTACAAGGGTGCAACCATGCCTGCTCAGAACGACGTCTCACGCCGGCATATGTTGGGAATGGCTGTTGCCATAGGAG
>ERZ1370068.9391-contig-8173_pt1 | contig 11182 bp, 10 predicted proteins | sample MGYA00561227_ERZ1370068 | MGnify/ENA primary metagenome ERZ1370068 (study PRJEB38410, sample SAMEA6850437) | metagenome | study: Metagenomic assessment of the ecological functions of the soil: analysis of the soil microbiota associated with the...
CCCGCTACGCGCGCTGGAAGCGCCTCAAGGATACGGCGATCCCGACGCCAAAGGGAACGCATTGCTTCGCACGACGCGGTCGAGCGGGTGTTGGGTGCCGAGGGCGCGTTGAGGTACTTGCAGGGCGAGGACTCTCACTGGGAACGGCCGGAAAGCAGGGGGCGGTCGTGGAGAAGGACTTGAGAGCAGGACGGCCAAATTGTGCGGCTGGGCGAGAAGCCATCTTCGAGCTTACCCGACTGCATGGGCTCCGAGGGCTTCCAGACGGCAGCAGGATCGTGCGAAACATCACGCGGGCCAACCCACGCCGGAAGCGCAACGCCTGGAGGGACGCAGTCCCATGCGTGCGGGGCGGCCTGAGATCTTCTCACGACTGCTTCTGGGAGTCCATTAAATACCCGGCCGGTCTTGTACCCTTCGTAGATTGCAGCAATTGCCTGCAAGCGTTCGCCAGCTTTTGCGCTTCCGAGGAACGAACACATCACGAGCATGACCCCACGAAGTAACGCGTCCGCCGCCACGAGTGTAAACAAATCGATCAGGTGACGCCCAAGGCTTTCTGAAGCGGCGGCGTCTCATCAAGTCGCGCATGAAGTCGTGCCTCTACTTCGCTCCGTTCTCGCTTCGTCACCGATGAGAAATGGCCGCGAATAAGTGCGGCGTCGCTTCTGTCTGAAAAGCGAATTAGCATCAGCATGAGCGGCGACATCCCTCTGATCCCATCACGCTTCGGCTAAGCCGCGTACGAAGCGCGACTCGTGCGGCCGCTGATGGCGGCGGAAGTAGTCGACCCGCGAGGACAACAATCTCGGAATTCGTCAAGCCTTTGTCGGCGATTTGGGATTCCACGAGCCTGCGGCCACCCACAGGATCGAGCGCAACGATGGCAGGCATCACTGCGAGCCCGCGCAGCCTGCAGAAAGCGCGGCTTGGACTGCTCGATCTGTGTCCCCAGTTCTTCGAGGTCGTGCTCGAGCCCGGGGACGATCTTCGGGCCGTTTAGCACGATCTCTCGAAGACACGAGATTGGCTTCCTGTGCTGTTCGAGTCCTGAGTAGTACTCGTCCTCGGGGCTGTCAGTGTTCATCCCTCCACCGTAGATTGACGCGAGGTACCCCCGCAGTCCGGGATCATCCCAGTGACAGGTGACCTCCGCTGCCTCGCGTTTGGCTAAAACCGATCGAGCGAGAGCGCGAGCACCAGCGCGGCTAGAAGTGTTCGATCCATGGGCTGTATGGGTTCGTCGAAGCCCAAATGTTGTTCCGTCATCGGTAAGCAGGCGAGGTTCCAGGACCTTCGTGACATCGGCCGTCTCGCGGTTGTCGCGTTGGGTGAGCCGCGCCCCAGTCAGCGGTATCGAAGGTCCCAGAGATAGATGACATGGTCCGTCCCCGCGCTGGCGAGCAACGAGCCATCAGGCGAGATTGCGTAGGTGAACATGTCTCCAGCATGACCGGCCAATTCCGCAAGCGTCTCGCCATTGTCAGCCCTGCGGACCATGATCCGACCCCCGCTGACGACGTGGATGGCCAGCCGTCCATCCGGCGTGAACAAACAGTGTGTAGATGGGATCTGCAGTGAATCGCGAGAGGAAGTCTCTGCTCATGCTGCTCGTGAATAGGACTCCTTGGTCTCATCCTTCACGAGCCAAGAGATACAGGGATTGTCTCCTCCGGAAAGCCGATGACTGCTGATGAAGACACCAGTGGCTGCCGGGCCGCGCGAAACTTCGCCGTCACCCGTCAGCGGCATCCGGACCCAACGGCGCTCCGTCCGTGCGACGCCATCGCAAGATCTCGCCGGTTTCGGACAGCACTGCCACGGAACGGTCATCCTCACTGAATTGCAATTGTCGAAATTGATCAGATTGGTCGCTTGGTTGTCGAGCTCAGCACACCAAACGGATTCGGCTGTCTCCAAGTTCCACACGCAGAGCCGGTTCAGCTGCTCATTCAAGACGGCAAGGACGCGCTCGTCGCCGGAGAGGGCCATCATCCCGCGCGTCGCGCGCCGCTCCTCGGAGCAGGTGTCGCTTTCCGACCGCGTCGTAAGGCTGGATAGAGATACTCGTCAATCCCCGTCGTACTGAACCACCGTCTCCTCCCCGGCGATCGGTGAATACGATCCTGCCGATTCCAGGGGATGGCGACCAGGGCCAGCGCGGTGACTCCCGACGTCCCATGCGATGGATTCCCTCACCCCATCGCTGCTGACCAGATGCCTACCGTCCGGTGAAAACGCGAGGTCGAACACGCGTTCTTGATGCCCTGGATTCTCGGGAACGGGAGCCCCGGTTTCTCGGCGTCCAACACTTCCAGCAGGCCTGGTAGTTTCCCCGTCTGGGATAGGGTGAGGAATCTCCGGCAGTCGGGTGAGAAGTCAAATTGACAAATCTCTCGGACTTCCGAGGCGAACTGCCAAAGCGAATCGGCCGGTCTGCGGACGCCATGCACTGAGACCCGTGAGGCCCCTGCCCTGCGGGGCGATCAGGACTCGGCCATCCCGCGAGAGCCACGCGGATCCTGCGGCCAACGCGTTTCTGCCGTCGCTCTCAATGCCAGGTCCGGAAACCGACGGCCATCTTTCACAGACCAGCGCTCGACGGACTTCTCGTTGTGCCTCCGCACGAGGTAGATCTCACGGCTATTCGGGAAAACGAGGCGGTGACAACTTGATCGCCCAGGGTGTCGAGCCACAGTTCCTTCCGCGATTGCAGGTCATAGACCAAAAACTTACCGGGCGTTCGCGCAGACCGCCAGTCTCTTGCTGTCGGATGAAAACACACATGAATAGGGGCTGCGCCGTAGGTAACAGCAACACCGGGTGGTGCAGGACCCGGCTCGAATTTCACGGCAAGACATGCAATTGGTTCTCCCCGGCCAGAACGGTGGACCTCGACGCAGTCGTTTCCCAAGCGCGCCTCGTACTTGCCGTTCGGGGATACTCCCAAGACTCTCGGGGCAGGATGAACACCCAGTTGCTCGGAATTTGTGGCGACGATCGTCCCGCCGGTGCTGATGGCGATCTGGTATTCCTTGCCCTCCTCGGTCACGGCGGTGATCACCTTGTCGTCCCGGCTGATCTTGAGTTTGTACACCCGCCCGGCCGGTGCGTGGAAGAGCTGGCGGCGTCGACCACCTATGGAGCGTCTTCGATGATCACGTCCCCCTGTAGATCGACGTACGCCAACTGGCTCAATGGTCGGTCATGCGCCACCGGGTCAAACTGCCACTGCGCTCCGACGGATCGTGCTGGCGCCCCCAGCCTTGCCACAGCGCCGGAAGGTAGCTCGTTCTGGCCGGATACGGGGGCCACTAATTCGACGCCATTGGTCGTGATCTGCGCGATCCCGAGCAAGGCCAAGCTCAGCGATACCGGGAGGCAGAAGAACCTCATGGTCACGGTCGGACTCCTGTCTGAGTTCATCTCCAATATGAGCCCGCTGGCCGGTGAGGCGATCCTGAATGGTGCATCAACTCGACCGACGACCAGGGCGTCCGAACTCTAGCGCCATCCCAACGACCTCGGAAGCTGTTACCTCGGGCCGCGAATTTCTATGCTCCACTGGTGGCCTGCACCATTCAGCATTTGCAGGTCGTCCTCGAAAGTTGGGCGAGCGACGGGTCCGCCTGACCAATGGCCAGCGGCGCCGACCGAACCTCGGTTAGAGTCCGCGTCGATGCTCGATCCGGTGCTCACGTTGGCGTCCGATCTCGTGAAGCTCCCCAGCCACCCGGGGATCCCCCGACAGGAATCCGCGGTCGCCTGGACGGATCGCCGAGTTCCTGCAACAGCGCGGCGTGGAACCCCAGTTGATCGAGGTGCGCGAGGGTCGGCCGAATCTTCTGGCTTCCGTCGATTCCGGCCGGCCCGGGCCGCACCTGGTGCTCTGCGGCCACACCGACACCGTTCCCTTGAATCGCGACGAGACCGGCGTCGGACTGAGCGGCGCTGTCGTCGGCGATGCGCTCCAGGGCCGCGGCGCCGCCGACATGAAGGGTGCGCTCGCCGCCATGGCGGGCGCGCTCGCGGCGCTCCACGAAGGGCCGGGAATCGGCGCGGGCAAGGTGACGCTGGCCGCGGTCATCGATGAAGAGATGGAGAGTCTCGGCGCCGAGGCGTTGATCGCCGACGGCCTGCGCGCCGACGGCGCGATCATCGGCGAGCCGACGCAGAATCGCGTGGCGCTGGGGCACAAAGGGCTCGAATGGCTCGAAATCGTGTTCAAGGGGCGGGCGGCGCACGGCGGCACGCCCGAGGCCGGCGTCAACGCCATCAACGCCGCGGCGCATTTCATCGCGCTCGTCGAAGAGCGACTCGTGCCTCGGCTCAACGCGAAACGTCATCCCCTCCTGGGGTCGCCCACGATCAACTGCGGCACGATCGTGGGCGGCGATCAGCCCTCGACCGTTGCCGCGCAATGCGTGCTCCGCGTCGATCGTCGATCGATCCCCGGAGAGACCTTCGTGTCGCTTTGCGCCGAGCTGCGCGCGTTGCTGGACGAGGTCGAACGCCGGCGGCCCGGCATCGCGACCGACCTTCGGCGGATGCCGGAGGCATGGCGACGCTGGAACACCTGCCGTCCGTCATCGATCCCGCGCATCCGCTGGCACGCGCCGCCCGCACCGCGTGCGAGTCCGTCACGGGCGTCGCGCACAACCGATGCTTGCGTTTCCGGCCTGGACCGATGCGGGGCTGCTCTCGAACTTCGCTTCGATCCCGTGCGTCATCCTCGGCCCCGGCGACCTGAGCGTGGCGCACACGCCGTGGGAATCTGATTCCTCGTGTCCCAGGTGATCGACGCGGTTTCGATCTATCGCGAGGCCGCCCGGCTGTTCTGCGGCGGCGGTTAGACACGTTGAGGTTTTTCGCCATGTTTTCGTCGATTTCGCGCGCCCCAGTGCCCGGCAAGCGCCGCGATCGCGTTTCCTGGACGATCCTACGAGGCCGTTTTGGGTGCAAACGGCCTTTCGGACCGCTCAGAACGCCACTCCTCATGGAAAAAGCTCGGAGCCGCGAGGCTTTATCAACTTTCGGCCCGTTCGAGGGGCGTTGATGCGTCGATTCCCACACACCTACGTGCTGTTGCTGTTGCTTGTCGCCCTCGCGGCGTTGCTGACGCATGTCATTCCCGCCGGCTCGTTCGAGCGCATCGAAAAAGACGGCCGTCAGTTGGTCGTCCCCGGGTCCTACGCCGAGCGGCCCGCGCATCCCGCCGGCGTCGGCGATGTGTTCATGGCGTGGCCGCGCGGACTCAAGGCGACCGCCTCGATCGTCTTCTACATCTTTCTGATCGGCGGGACGTTCGGCGTGATCAACGCGACCGGCGCGGTCGATGCCGCGATCTCCGCCGTGGTGCGTGCGGGCCGCGGCCGCGGTCCATGGGTCTTGACCGTGTTGTTGCTCGCCTTCTCGTTGGGCGGCGGCACGATCGGCATGGCGGAAGAGACGCTGCCCTTCATTCCCGCGCTGGTGTTGCTGGCGCGCCGCATGGGTACGACGACGTGACCGGGTGCGCGATCGCGCTTGTCGGCGCGGGCGCGGGCTTTCGGGCGCGTTCCTCAATCCGTTCACGGTGGGCGTCGGACAGGGGATCGCCGGCGTGCCGTTGTTTTCAGGGATGGGCTATCGGCTCTTCGTATGGACGGTGATCACCGCCATCGCGATGGTCTACGTGCTGCGCCATGCCAAGCGCGTGAGGCGCGAACCGGGCGGCGAGTTCGTCGATGACACATCTCACGTCGCGGTGACCTCGCGGCACTTCGCCGTGCTCGCCGTGCTCCTCGTCGCGTTGGCCGCCGTCGTCGTGGGCTCGATGCGGCTGAGCTGGGGCCTGGATCAGCTCGCCGCCCTGTTCGTCGCCGCGGCGGCGCTTTGCGGCTTGGTCGGCGGTTTGGGCGCGAGCGCGACCGCCGAGCGGTTCGTCGAGGGCACTGCCGGCATCGCGGGCGGGGCGCTGGTCGTGGGGCTGGCCCGCGGGGTTCTGGTGATCTTCGACGGGGCCGGCGTCACCGACACGCTGCTCGACGCGATGGCCGGCGCGGTCGCCGGCTTGCCGGCGTGGGCCAGCGTGTTGGGGATCTACGGCGTGCAGGTGGCGTTGAGCTACGTCGTGCCTTCCGGAAGCGGACAGGCGGCGTTGGCTTTGCCGATCCTGGTTCCATTGGCCGATATGGTCGGGCGTGACGCGCCAGACCTCGGTTCTGGCGTATCAGTTCGGCGACGGCTTCTCGAACATTCTCACGCCGACGCAGGGTTACTTCATGGCGGCCTTGGCGCTAGCCAGGATTCCGTTCGCGACGTGGGCGCGGTTCATCGTTCCGCTGCAATTGATCTGGCTCGCCGCGGGAGCCGCGCTTCTGCTCATCGCTCACGCCATCGGCTGGTCGTGATGAAAAGGGGACACTCCCCTTTTCTCGTTTTTGAGAAAAGGGAGTGTCTCCTTTTCACGTCCGGAGCCTGCGCGCTCCGATCAACGAGAAGGCGGCGCCGAACCCGAGCAGCACGGCGCAGGGAAGCGCGACCGCTGAAAAGCCCCGCCCGAAGCTGATGAGGGCGTGGAAGCCGTCCATCGCCCACGCGGTCGGGAAGATGTGAGCTCCCTTTCGCAGCCATTCCGGCATCACCTCGGAGGGCCACCAGCAGCCGCCCATCGCGGCCATCACCATGCTGACGAGCCACCCGACGATCGAGGCCTGCTCCGGATTCGCGAGGATCGCGCCCAGAAACGTCGCGATCCCGGCCACAGCGACGGCGTAGCTGATCAAGAGCGAGAACAGCGCCGGCGCGGAAGGACCGAAATCGAGGTGGAACAAGAAACGGCCCGCGGCGACGAGGATCACGATCTGGAGCATCGCCACGAACACGCGGCCGAGCACCTTGCCGGTGACGATCGTCTTCTGCGACATCGGAAGCGTCAGCTGGCGCTTCAGCACCCCTTCGCGCTTCTCGATCGTCAAGAACACCGCGCCGTAGATCAGCGTCATCATGAGGACGGTGAACGTCATGATGCCCGGCACGCTCTGGGCGACGCCCTTGGGCACCGCGGTGCCGTGCCCTGCGTCTGCGGTCGTAAGCGCGACGATCGGCGGCCGCGCACGCAGCGCCTCGTAGGCGTCGACTCCCATCGGGGTGCTCGATTGTTTGAGCTCAGCGACGCGGGCGAGCGTTCGCGCGATCGCTCGGATCACGACGACCTCCGCGGCGCGCGAATAATCGGAGTGGGCGTCCTCGCCGGATTCGATCTTCAGCCGCTGTTGCTTTCCGTGAAGCACGCCGTCGGTGAAGCCCTGGGGAAGCTCGATCCGCCTCGTCGCTTTCGTGGCAGCGTCTCCGTCGGCCTCCGAGCCATGGAGCACTTTCAGGGCCACGTTGGGGCCGTCGAGCTCCTTCGCGAATGCCTGAGCGAGCCATCCGCCGTCCCGGTCGATCACTGTGAGCGCAACCTTCGGCGTGCCGTTTCCGCTGCTGATGCTCCCGAAGAGCCAGATGAGGAAGATCGGAAGGACGACGAGCCAGATCGCGGAGGCGCGGTCGCGGATCGTCAGTCGCACGTCATTCGCCGCGAGAAGGAGCAGCGATCTCACGCCGCGGCCCCCCGGCGCGCGCTCCGCCGCAGCGCGACCATGCCGACTCCAAGAAGGACGAGTCCCATCGACGCGAGCACTCCGGCGTGCATCGCGACCCCGGAGACGCCGGCGCCGTTCTCGAGCACGGCGCGATACCCTGCGTCCCCAGTAGAGCGGCGTGAACGGCGCGATGCCCCGGACCGCCGGCGGAAGCCCCTCGATATGAATGAACCCGCCTCCCAGGAACCCCATCGCGAGAAAGATGATGTTGCCCAACGTCGAGGCCTGTCGCTCGGTGCTGGACACGCCGTAGATCACGGCCGTCGTTCCGGTGACGGCGAGGACGAGCGCGGCGGAGAGGAGAACGAACGCGGGGACGCTGACCGGCGTCGACAGCACCGCGGCGCCGACGCCGCCGAGCACGACGATGGCCGCCGCCGCGAGCACGGCGGTGTAGAGGGCCTTCGCGAGGATGACGGTTTCGGGTGTGACCGGCCCCGCGAGCTGGCGCCGCAGCGTGCCCAGCACGCGCTCGGTCATCACGTCGCGCATCCCCTGATCGGCGACGAGAAACAGCCCGTACACCGCCACGCCCGGGAGAACGAGGAGGAAGATCGCCGATGGGGCGTCTTCGTTCTTCTTCTTCTCTTTCGGCGGCGACGACACCGTGACGTTGTCGAACATCTCGCTCTCGAGCACGATCGCGGGCGGGTTCAACAATCCCGACATCGACTCGATGGCCCGCTTGACCGCGAGCGAGATCGCGACGACGTCCGCGTCGGCCGGGGCCTTGCCGTCGTCTTTGAGCAACGGGTTCAGATCGGCAATCGGCTTGTCGAAGACGCGGCGGCCGCCATCGAGCACGTCCGCCAGCGCGCCCACGGTCTGCTCGGCGATTTCCGGGAGGATCCCCTCCGCCGGGTTGCGGAGCAGGCTGAGCGTGACGCGCTTGCCGTCGAGGACGTCCCGGGTGAATCCCTTGGGGATCGTCAGGAGCGCCGAGGCCTTACCCTGCTCCATCAGCTCGCGGCCGTGAGCCGCCGTCACGGTCTTGGCGTCGAAGAACTTCGACGCCTGCTGCGACGTGAACACCGAAGCCACGCCGTTCGCCAGGAGGCCGTCGTCTTCGTTGGCGACGAGCATCCTCACCTTGGGAATGCTGCTCCCCTTCCCGAACGCGAGGGCGATCATCCCCGCGAACAGCAGCGGGAAGGCGAGCACCACGATCAGACCGAGCGGCGCGCGCAGTTTCCGCTTGATGTCTTTCGCGACAAGATGCGCGAGCAGGGGCATCAGTCGCGCAGCTCGCGGCCGGTGAGGTTCAGAAAGAGCGTGTTGAGGCTCGGCGGCTGAATCGAGATGCCGTCGACCGACAGGCCGTCGGCGAGCACCCTCCCCAGCAGCTCGACGGCGCCGCGCCCGGAGCCTTCGACGGACAGCACCATCCGCCCGGGTGTCGCCGAGGTCACCTGCACTCCGGCCAACGCCGTGAGCTTGGGCATGACCGCATCCGTGTCGAACGAGCCGCGAACCGTCACGATGTCGCGGCCGCCGACCCGGCGCTTCAGCTCGTCGAGCGTTCCCTCGGCAAGAATCTTTCCGTGATCCATGATCGCGATGCGATCGCACAGCTGCTCGGCTTCCTCGAGATAGTGCGTGGTGTAGATCACCGTCGTGCCGGAGGTCGCCACCGTCTTGACGGCTTCGAGAATGTTGAGTCGCGCCTGGGGATCGATGCCGACCGTGGGCTCGTCCATGAGCACCGCGCGCGGCCCGTGCACGAGGCCGAGGGCGAGGTTGATGCGCCGTTTCATCCCGCCGGAGTATTCCTTCACGGGATCCTTCGCCCGGTCCATGAGCCCCACCAGTTCGAGCGCGCGGTCGACGGCCTTCTTGAGCTCGCCGCCGGACAGACCGTACAGGCCGCCCCAGAACGCGAGGTTCTCGCGCGCCGAGAGATTCTCATAGAGCGCCGGCTCTTGCGGAACGACACCGAGCTGCGCTTTCACCTTCAGCGGGTGGCCGGCCAGATCGATCGAGTCGAACAGGATCCGCCCTTCGTCGGGGGCGAGCAAGCCGGAGAGCATCGACATGATGGTGGTCTTGCCGGCGCCGTTGGGGCCGAGGAGACCGTAGAGCTCCCCCTTCGCGACGGTGAACGACACACCGTCGACGGCGCGCAGCGCGCGTAGCTTTTGACCAGCCCTTGAACCTGGAACACGGGAGCACCTCGGTGCGGGGGCGCATTGTAGTCCCAACCGGCTGGTACGATGGGTCCATGCAAGCGGGGTCGAGCGACGTCGCCCTCGATCTGGGCGGCGGGATCTTACGTCGTTCCGGTCCTCCACGAGCGCCTCGAATCCGCCGACATCGTGCGCCGAGCGCTGACGTCGGTTTCTCCCGACGCGGTCGCGGTGGAAGTTCCGTCGTCGCTCGCACACGTCTTCGTGCGGGCGATCGACCGCCTGCCGTCGATCTCGGTTCTTGCTCTACGAGACCCAAAGCGGCGACACGATCTACCTCCGGTCCACCCTGCGGACCCCGCCGTCGAGGCGGCGCGTTGGGCCCGGGAGCGAGAGCTGCGCGTGGCTTGTGCCGACCTCGACGTCGACGGCTACGCCGACCATCGCGATCCTCTCCCCGACCCCTACGCGATGACGCGGTATCGGGTTGTCCGCCTACCTCGACGCGGTGCGGCGGGCGGGGCGCCCGGCGGATGACGTGGACGAGCGGCGCGAAGCCGCGATGGCCTTTCACGTTCGCGCGCTCGCCGCCGCAGGAACGTCGCGGATCCTGGTCGTTCTCGGTTTGCGCCACGTCGACGGTTTCAAGGCCGCGTTGGCGACCGAGCAGGCGGCGCCGTTGACCCCTCCCGTCCGCAAGAACGTGCGGCTCGTGCACCTCCACCCCGAATCCTTGGGCGAGGTTCTCGCGGAGCCGCCGTTTTACGTCGCGGCGTACGAGGCGCAGCGCCGGGGACTGCAGCCCGTAGCCGTTCCCCGGAGCCCCGCCCTCCGGGCCGCGACTACGGGGCGTTTCGCGTCTTGACCGGCGGGCGCGGCGACGACCCCGCGCGCCTCCTCGACGCGGCGATACGATGCGCCGCGCGCGCGGGAAACCCGTTCGACCGCCTGCGGCTTCAGGGGCGCTCGTCGCCGAAGCGACCACGGCGCTGCAATCGGCCGCCCTCGACGAGCATGTCGAGCCGTGGCAGCGACGCAACCTCGCGCGATTCTCCGGACGCTTGGCACGCCACTCCGGAATGCTCGTCGCCGACCTGTTCGATCTCGTCGTCGCCGCCCAGGCTTGCGTGTCCGACAACTTCGCGTTCGAGCTGCATCGTCTCGCGACGTCGTACCCGTGGCAGGACCCTGCTGCGACCGACGTGCCGACCGCGCGCATTCGCGCCGAGGAGCTCTGGGACGGCGTCAGGCGCGTGCGCCTCAGGCGCCGGTTGAAGCGGCCGAAGGTTCGGCGTCCCGAGTCGATCCTCAGAAGCGCCGCCGCGACGAGCGATTCCCCGGCGAATGGCTCCGAAGCGTTCGACGCCGAGGCCATCTGCTCCTACCCACCCGAAGATTTTTTCAGCAATACGTAACTGAACCAGCGTCATC
>ERZ1370068.3274-contig-2390_pt1 | contig 11177 bp, 14 predicted proteins | sample MGYA00561227_ERZ1370068 | MGnify/ENA primary metagenome ERZ1370068 (study PRJEB38410, sample SAMEA6850437) | metagenome | study: Metagenomic assessment of the ecological functions of the soil: analysis of the soil microbiota associated with the...
TTGTTCTGGAAGAGCACGACCATCGTACTGGCGCTCGCCGTCATGTGCTGCTGGCGCAGCAACGGCATGCATCGCTCAGGCTGGACGCGGTCAACATTCAACGCGGCGGCAATGGCTCCAATCCGGCTTTCGCGATGACGGCAGCATAAGCGGAGGAGAGGAAGCGCAGGGCGATCGCGGCGTCGGGCTGTTGTGAATTCTTGGGCAGGGCGCCGACAAAAAGGGTCGGCGGCTGAACGTCCGGACGGCACCGTGCCGACGAAATCGACGCCCGGGACATGGATCAGCTCGGGGACCTGCTGGAAACCGACCTCCGCCTCGCCGCGGGCGACGACTGCAGCCACCGGCTCGCCCGAAGGCGGTCCGCGCACCTTGCGCGTCTTGCCGGCGATCTCGTCGGCGACGCCGAGCTTCTTGAACCCGATGGTCGACAGATACGTGCCGCTCGAACTGTCCGAATAGGCGATGGATTTCGCGGCGAGCAGTGTCTTTCGCAGCGCCTCGACCGTGCTGATGTCGGGCTTGGGCTGACCCGCTCGAACCACCATGCCGATGAACGACTCCGCGAGCGGCATCCGGCTGCCGGGGCGAGTCAGGCCGCGCTGGTCCAGGAGATCGACGCCGACCCATCCATGATCACGACGTCCGCCTCCTCGCCGCGCGCGAGGCGCGTCGGGATCGCTTCCGGTGAATCGCCAACCGAAGGCCCGCGCGTGGTGATGAGCTTGTGTCCGGTCGACTTTTCGAACGCGGGACCGAGCTCCGCATACACGTTGAAGAACCCGGCCGAGATCATCACCTTGATATCGGCGGCGCCAGCCCAGCAGCGCAAACAGAAGGCACAGAGCCCGGGCGCGAAAGCGCCGAAGCATGATGTTCCTCCCGGACGAGCGCTGGCCTCGTAACAGCGGCGAGGCCTGACTACTGCCGCGACGTCGCTGTCATTGCGACGAGCCAAGGGTGCGCAAACGAGCGAAGCGACGTGCCCACAATCATAGATGGCATCGCGCGCAACAGTCACGAATTCACGTGCACGAAATCCCGCAGCAGCGGATAGATCTCGTTGTTCCAGCGCTTGCCGGAGAACACGCCGTAATGGCCGACGCCGGCCTGCATGTGGTGCACCTTGCGATAGGCGCGCACGCCGGTGCAGAGGTCCTGCGCGGCCAGCGTCTGGCCGATCGAGCAGATGTCGTCCTTCTCGCCCTCGACCGTCATCAGGCCCATGCGCTTGATCGAGGCGGGGTTCACCGGCCGGCCGCGATGCATCAGCTTGCCCTGCGGCAGCAGATGCTCCTGAAACACGTCGCGCACGGTCTCGATGTAGAATTCCGCCGGCAGGTCCATCACGGCGAAATATTCGTCGTAGAAGGTCTTGATGATCTCGGCCTTCTCCTTCTCGCCCTTGGCGAGGTGGTTGGCGAGATCGATGTGCTGCTTGATGTGGCGCTCGAGATTCATCGACACGAAGGCGGTGAGCTGCACGAAGCCGGGATAGACCTGGCGGAACGCGCCCTTGCACTGCACCGGCACGTAGTTGATCAGGTTGTCCTCGAACCATTTGATCGGCTTGCTCTTGGCGAATTCGTTGACCTTGGTCGGCTGGATGCGCGTGTCGATCGGGCCGGCCATCAAGGTCAGCGTCGCCGGGCGCGCGGGATGATTGTCCTCCGACATGACGGCGGCCGCCGCCAGCGCCGATACCGAGGGCTGGCAGATCGCCACCATGTGCGCGCGCGGCCCGATCTGGTCGAGGAAGGTGATCAGGTGGTCGGTGTAATCCTCCAGGCCGAACCGGCCGTGCGTCGAGCGGAATGTCGCGCGGATTGTGCCAGTCGGTGATGTAGACGTCGTGGTCCTGCAGCAGCGTCTTCACGGTGCCGCGCAACAGCGTCGCGAAATGGCCGGACATCGGCGCCACCAGCAACAGGCGCGGCTGCTCCGGCGCATTCTCCTTCTTGAAATGCAGCAGCGAGCCGAACGGCGTCGCGTAGGTGACCTCCTCGGTCGACCTCGAGCCGCCTGGTTGCCGACCATCACCCTGTCGATGCCGTAGGCCGGGCGGGTGATAGGTCAGCGAGGAGCGCGAGATCAGTTCGAGCGCGGCGGCGAGCCGCCCGAACAGCTTGTCGGAGACGCCCTGCGGCACCAGGTTGAGATATTTCAGCGCCGCTGCGGCCCCCGTCCGCCACGGCGCCGTCAGGTCCATGTGGTTCTGATAGGCTTGATACATCATTGACATCATTCACATCCGCCCCTGCCCGTATTGCCATGCAATATCGAAGCCAGAGCGGGGCAGCCTGCCTGCAAAACTGGCACGTCGCTTGCTGCATAAATGCCCGGCAGCATGGGCACTTTGCGGCAGGGGCGGCTTGGCGCGGTGCCAGCGGCGCCTTGCTGAGCGTTCGAGGGAAGAGAGCCATATGGCGAAAGACGACACTGACCATCAGCAGCAAGAACTATTCGTCCTGGTCGCTGCGCGGCTGGCTGCTGACGAAATTCTCCGGGCCTGGAGTTCGAGGAGATCGTCACCGCGCCCGACGATGCGTCGGCGCGGGCCGAAATCCTGCTGCTGTCGTCGTCGATCCTGGTGCCGTGCCTGCGCCACGACGGCGCCACCGTCTGGGATACGCTGGCGATCGCCGAATATCTCAACGAGGTCATGCCGGATGCCGGGCTGTTGCCGGCCGACCGCATCCAGCGGGCGCATTGCCGCTCGATCTGCGGCGAAATCCATTCCGGCTTCACCACGCTGCGCGCCTCGCTGCCGGTCAACCTGAAGGGCCATTTCCCCGGCTTCAAGATCTGGTCGCGCGCGCAGGCCGATATCGACCGGGTCTGCACCATCTGGCGCGAATGCCTGGCGGAATCCGGCGGGCCGTTCCTGTTCGGCGAGCGCGCACCATGGCGGATGCGATGTATGCGCCGGTCGTCACGCGCTTCATGACCTATGACGTGAAGCTCGAGCCGAGGCTTGCGGCCTATGCCAAGACCATCATGGCGCATGCCCGGAGATGCAGGAATGGATCGAGGCCGCCAAGGCCGAGCCCGCCGACATCGAGGAGCTCGAGGTCGAATATTAGGCAGCGCCTGCCGCGCGCCTTGCCCGTTTGAAGGGCTCAAGCCGCGGGCAGGTCTTGCTTAAGCCGCGTGCCAGTCGTGGGCGACACGCGGCATGCGCGCTGCGCCGCATGTCGCAGAGCGCCGAAGCCGGATTCTGGCTCGTCAACCACGACGCTTTGATGGCAGCCGATGCCGACATCGCCGCAGTGCAACGCGGCTGGCGCGATTTTCGCATAGCAACATGCCAGCCGTGAACGCGACGATGCGACGCTGCCGAGAACTGGACGCGCTTCGCGTGGTCGCGATCTCGCGAACGAGAACCATGGAGGCTTCAATGAACCAGCATGCCGTCGTCAGCAAATTCTCCCACGTCAAACCCGGCGACACCGAATTCAAGGGCGGGGGCCTGCGCGACTTCTTCCTGTATCGCGATCTCGGCATCGCCGACGCCACCGGCGGGCAGGTGATCTGCCATCTGGTCAAGGCCAACCCCGATCTGCCGCCCGAGGAGGGCACCGGCTGGCACAAGCACGAATGCGAATTCCAGATCGTCATCATGACCAAGGGCTGGGCGCGCTTCATGTATGAGGACAAGCCGACCTTGGTGCAGGCCGGCGACGTCGTGCACCAGCGGCCGGGCATCGCGCACTACCTCTACGACTACTCGCCGGACATGGAGTACCTCGAGATCGTCAGCCCGGCCGATTTCAAGACCGTCGACGTGCCGCCGGCCGTCGACAAGGTGCCGCCGCCGACCCGTGGAAGTGACTGCCATGTCATCCCCGGAGGAATTAACCTTTGTCGTCGGCCGCTGGCTGCGGCCGATCGTTGTGGTGCTGGATGTGGTGCGCCGCCTCGAACTGCGCACGATATCTAGCCGTGAACAACGGGTACGGCGCGGAAACAGCTGATTCGGGCGCGATTTGTTCCGTCGCGCGTTCCGAACCTAAAGATCCGCGCGCTTGCGTCGCATTTTGGCACAGACGCGCGAGCATGTCGCCGAAGCTGTGAACCGGTCCCTGCGAAAACGCGAAGCGTTGCGCGAGATCACGCTCAACGAAGGCCTTACGCCAGTCTGCGCTGACGCGCGGCAGCCGCCAGCCGATCACCGTCGCCTCGACGATGCCGCCGGATCCTGTCATTGCGCCATTGGCCGTCGATCCAGCGGCAGGCGAACGGCAGTTGATACGTTCCGCTGTGATCCTCGCAAAGCACTTCCACCGGCTGGTCGGGCGGCGGATGCCCCATTGCCGTCGAATTGCGCCAGCCGCTTTTCACGCGTTGCCATACATATCCACTCTCGCTAAACTGCCGCGGCGTCCTGCCCGGGTTCCGCAATCCATCTACCGATTAACAGGGCAAAGCACAACGCCGATGAATGAGGTATCGAGTATGGTATCACTGGTCGGATTCGCTGCGCGCAATTGCCGTGCAAATTGGCGTCGACGCGAACGAATTTGTGATGATGGTTCATGATCGGCCAGGATCGCTTTCGTCGTGCTTGCGCGCTCGCCTGACGGCCGCATGGCCGGCGACCGTTCGCCGCAGGACGTTCCCGGCATCGAAATCTGCACCGTCGAAAAGACCATGGAGCGGCGCACCTCCTGCCTGCAGAGCAATGTCGACTTCCTGCAGAAGACGATCACAAGACTCACCTCGGACCATCAGCAGAAGATCGACGCCGCCAACCGGCAGATCGAGAGGCGCTGAAGAGCGGCGGTGGCATTGCGCTTGCAGAAGACTCGGTCGAGGAGCAGAAGGAGGCGGTCGGAGGACGTCGAAGAAGGCCGGCAGCGCCGCGCGCGAAGGATGCCGCGCCGGCGGCGAAGGAAGGCGCGAAGTAGCGGCCGTCGCGCGCGTCACGACACGCGATAGCGCTCCATGACGGCCGTGGTCCGGCTCATAGCCGAGGCCCGGCCCTTCGGGCACCGCGACATCGCCGTTGGCATCGACATCGATGCGGCCGCGCCACAGGCATGCGGCGCGCTTCATGTAGAAACACCTCGACGAAGGTGCGCGTCGTCGCGCAGCGACATCAGCTGCAGCGTCGCCAGCAAGCCCGGCCCGAAATAGGGCGAATGCGGCGCAAGCCTGCACGCCGCATCTCGTCGGCCAGTGCGACGACCTTCAGATATTCGGTGATGCCGCCGACCTTGATGACGGAGGGCTGCGCGTGGCTCACCGCGCCGGCCTTCATCATCTGCCGGAACTGATGGACCGTGCAGGCATTCTCGCCGGCTGCGATGTCGAGGCCCGCCCTTGGCTGCGCACCTCGCGCCAGCGTTGCAAAATCCTCCGGCGGCCAGACCGGCTCCTCCAGGAACATCGGCGCGGCGTCCCGGCAGGAATGCGCGAACGCGATCGCGGCTCGCGCCATCCAGCGGACAGTTCATGTCGACCATCAGCGGAATGTCCGGCGCCGATCGCCTGCCGCGCGGCGAACACCGCAGGCGCGGTGGTCTCGCATGCAGCTTGATCGCGCGTGTAGCCCGCGCCGCAGCGCCGTCTCGCATTCGCGTCGCGATCAGCTCCGGGCTTGCCGATCCGCAGCAGGCTGCGCATAGGCCGGAATCCGCGTCCGCTTGGCCTCGCCGATCAGCCGGTGCAGCGGCACGCCCTTGCGCGCTTGGCGGCGAGATCCCACAACGCGATATCGAGCGCCGAGATCGCGAACATCGTGATGCCGTAGCGGCCGAACAGATGCAGGTTGCGCTGGATCTGTTCCATGAAGGCGGGAATGCCGGCGGCATCGGGGACCTTCTAGGCCGCGCGCCTGCGGCGCGATCATCTCGTCGATGGCGGTGTAGGTGGTCCGCGGGCAGACATAGCGCAAAGGCATCGCCCCAGCCGGTGATGCCGGCATCGGTGGAGACCTCGACCATGACGATTTCCAGCGCCGCGATGGACGACGCGCCTTGCCTGAAGCTCGCGACCCCGGCGTCATAGGGAATGCGGATATGGTGGGCCCGGACGTTGGTGATCAGCATGGTTCCCCTCCATCGCGCCTGATACATTGTCAGCGGCATGGATCAGCGGAGAGCAAGGATTGTCAAATGAAGCGCGCCGCATCGCGGTCATGATGCGGACGCTTCGCAGGAAAGCTGTCAGTCATGAATCCAGCCCAGAAAGCGCTCTGGTATATCGAAAGCCATCTTGCCGAGCCGCTGACGCTCGATGACGATCGCCGGCGTCGGCGGCGTCTCGCGCTTCCATCTGGTGCGGGCGTTTGCCGCGGCGCCACCGGGTTTTCGGTGATGCGCTATGTGCGTGCCCGCCGGCTCAGCAAGGCGGCGCAGCGCGCTCGCGGCCGGCGCGCCCGACATCCTCAGCCTCGCGCTGGATGCGGACTACAGCTCTCACGAAGCTTTCACCCGCGCGTTCCGCGACCATTTCGGCGTCACGCCCGAAGCGGTCCGCGCCGCAACGTGCCTCGATCGTCTCAAGCTTCAGGAGCCCATCGTCATGGATTCAACCCTGCTCGACAATCTCAAGCCCCCGCGTTTCGAAACCGGCAAGCCGTTGCTCGTCGCCGGCATCAGCGAACGCTGCACGCATGAAAACGGTGGCGCCGGCATTCCCGAACCAGTGGCAGCAGCTTTCACCAGAAAGTCGACGGCATCCCGGCGCGGATCGGCAAGGTCGCCTATGGCGTCTGCTGCAACGGCGACGATGCCGGAAATTTCGACTACGTCGCCGGCGTCGAGGTCGCCGACTTCTCCGACCTGCCGCGCGAGTTCGCGCGCGTGCGGATTCCCGGAACAGAAATACGCGGTGTTCACCCACGCCGAGCACATCTCGACCATCCGCCGCACCGTCACACACGATCTGGAATCACTGGCTGCCGGCATCAGGCGCTGAAGGCGGCCGACGCGCCGAGATTTTGAGCGCTACGACGAGAAGTTCGATCCGTCCACCGGCAATGGCGGGCTGGAGATCTGGATTCCGGTGAGGAGTAGCACCACCGCAATGCTGCCCTGCGCCGCGGGATTGTTCGCGGTTGCTTGGCAAGCGATATCGACTTTGCCATAACAAGCGCGTAACGAAATGTTGCGCGTGCGGGGTCGAGCCAGAAATCCGCCTGCAGCCAAGAGCAAGCCGGGAGGATTTCATGGCCGATATCCGCGTTCTCGCCACCGATCTGGAGTTTCCGGAAGGGCCGGTGGTGATGCCCGACGGCTCGGTGGTGCTGGTCGAAATCCGCGGCAAGCGGCTGACGCGGGTTTATCCCGACGGGCGGCAAAGAGGTGGTCGCGCAAATTCCCGGCGGCCCGAACGGCGCGGCGCTGGGTCCCGACGGCAAGATGTACATCTGCAACAATGGCGGCTTCAGCTGGATTCCCACGCGGCAAGATGATCATGCCGGGGCCGCAGCCCGAGGACTATCTCGGCGGCTCGATCCAGCGCGTGGATATGCAGAGCGGCAAGGTCGAGACCGTCGTCGACAAATGCGGCGAGCATGCGCTTGCGGGGACCGAACGACCTGGTGTTCGACAGGCACGGCGGCCTCTGGTTCTCCGATCTCGGCAAGCGCCGCGCCCGCGAGATGGATGTCGGCGCGTTCTACTATCTCAAGCCCGGCATGAAGGAGATCGTCGAGGTCGTGCACGGCGTGCTGCCCGCCAACGGCATCGGCCTGTCGCCGGACGAGAAGACGGTCTACATCGCGGAGACGCCGACGGCGCGGCTGTGGGCCTACGAAATCTGCCGAGCCGGGCACCATCAAGCCGCGCGACGTGATCTATCGCGGCGAGCGCGGCAAGCCGATCGCGGGGCTCGGCGGCTACCAGATGTTCGATCTCGATGGCGGTGGAGGCAGGCGGCAATGTCTGCGTGCGCAACGCTGGTCTCGGGCTGCATCTCGGTGATCGCGCCCGACGGCACGCTGGTCGAGCAGGTGCCGACCGGCGACCGCGTCACCACCAATATCGCCTTCGGCGGGCCGGAGCTGAAGACCGCCTACATCACGCTGTCGGGCAAGGGCGAGCTGATCGCGATGGACTGGGCGCGGCCGGGGCTGGCGCTGAATTTTTGAACAAGTGACGATTGCGAAACGCAACCGTCATTGGCGAGCGGAGCGCGAACGCAGATCTCGATGCCATCGAGGACTAGACTGGCCTATCATGCTTCGAGATTGCCGCTTCGCGCGTCCTCGGCAATGACGGCGACGTGCGCTATGCAGATGGGAGAGGAGTGTACGGAATGGCCTTTCTTGAACCGGTTACCCTTCAGGGCGCGCACGCGCGGCTGGAGCCGTTGTCGCACGATCACATCGAGCGGACTCGTGGAAGCCGTGAAGGACGGCGAGCTGTGGAAGCTCTGGTACACTGCCATCCCGACCGCCGAAAACATGAAAAAGGAAATCGACCGCCGGCTCGGCCTGTTCGCGGCCGGCTCGATGCTGCCGTTCACGGTGTATCGATGCCGAGGGCAAGATCGCGGGCATGACCACCTACATGAACGTCGATGCCGGCAACCGCCGCGTCGAGATCGGCTCGACCTGGTACGCCAAGCGCGTGCAGCGCAGCGCGCTCAATACGCAGTGCAAATTGCTGCTGCTGACGCACGCCTTCGAGAAGCTCGAATTGCATCGCGGTGGAGTTCCGCACGCACTTCTTCAATCACCAGAGCCGGCGCGGCATCGAGCGTCTGGGCGCCAAGCTCGACGGTATCCTGCGCAGCCACCAGATCGCGCCGAACGGCACGTTGCGCGACACCGTGGTTTACAGCATCATCGCCAGCGAATGGCCGACGGTGAAGGCGCATCTCACCTATCAACTCAACGAAAAGCCGCGGTAACCAAGCCGCGCCAGAAACGAGACGATGGAAACGTTCGATTATGTGATTATCGGCGCGGGCTCCGCAGGCAGCGTGCTCGCCAACCGGCTCAGCGAAGATCCTGACAGCCGCGATCTGCGTGCTGGAAGCGGGGCCGAGCGGACTGGCACCCCTACATTCATCTGCCGGCCGGCTTCATCAAGACGTTCCACATGAAGAGCGTCAACTGGGGCTATCAGCAGGAGCCGGGCCCGTGGACCGGCGGCCGCAGCATCTACGCGCCGCGCGGCAAGACGCTGGGCGGCTCGTCGTCGATCAACGGCCACATCTACAACCGCGGCCAGCGCCAGGATTTCGACACCTGGGCGCAGCTCGGCAATCGCGGCTGGGGCTATCCGGACATACTGCCCTATTTCAAGCGGCTGGAGCGGCGGGTCGGCGAGGGCGACGAGACCTATCGCGGGCGCGATGGCAGCCTGACCGTCACCACCATGGATTGGCAGGATCCGCTGTGCGAGGCCTTCATGGAAGGCGCCATGAGCCTCGGCATTCCGCGCAACCCCGATTACAACGGCGCGATCCAGGAGGGCGTGTCCTACTGCCAGCGCACCATCGAGAACGGCCTGCGCATGAGCGCGGCGAAGGCGTTCCTGCATCCGGCGCGCAAGCGCGGCAATGTCGATGTGCGCACGCATGCGCATGTCACCAACATCATCTTCGAGGGCAAGCGCGCGGTCGGCGTGCGCTATCTCAAAGGCGGCAAGGGCGGCACGCCGGTCGAGGTGCGCGCCAGCAAGGAAGTCATTCTGTCCGGCGGCACCTACAACTCGCCGCAGGTGCTGCAATTGTCCGGCGTCGGTTCGCCGGAATTGTTGCAATCGCTCGGCATCGAGGTCCGTCACGCGCTGCCTGGCGTCGGCGAGGGCCTGCAGGATCACTACGCGCCGCGTTCGGTCGCGCGCGTCAAGAACATCAGGACCATCAACGAACTGCGCCGCGGCGTGAGCCTCTGGGTCGAGGCGCTGAAATGGGCCGACGACGCGGCGCGGCCTGCTCTCGCTGTCGCCGACCATGGTCTATTGCTTCTGGCACTCCGGCGAGACCACCGAAAGCTCCGACCTGCAGCTCACCTTCACGCCGGCAAGCTACAAGGAAGGCGTGCAGGGCCAGCTCGAGGACGAGCCCGGCATGACGGTCGCCTCATGGCAGCAGCGCCCGGAGAGCCGCGGCTATGTCCGCATCCGCTCGGCCGATCCGTTCGCGCCGCCGATCATCCAGACCAATTATCTGGTCGAGGAGATCGATCGCCGCGTCGTCGTCGCCGGCATGAAGCTGGCGCGCCGGCTGCTCGCGTCCGCGCCGCTCGCGCCGTATTACGCCTATGAGGATTTCCCCGGGCCCGAAGGTGCAGAGCGACGACGAATTCCTGGCCGCCGCCACCGAGCGCGGCACCACCACGTTCCATCCCGGCTGCACCTGCCGCATGGGACCGGCGGATGCCAAATGGGCCGTGGTCGACGACCAGTTGCGCGTGCACGGGCTGCAGGGCCTGCGCGTGGTCGACGCCTCGATCATGCCGCGGATGATCTCGGCCAATCTCAACGCCTCGACGCTGATGATCGCCGACAAGGCCTCCGACATGATCCGCGGCAAGACGGCGCTGGAGGCGGTCAGGTTTCCGGTGTCGGCCTAGGCCGCGTGGCGATGGTCGGCGCAATGCAAAGCAGTCCGGCCAGCGAGCCACGCAAACCGCAGCATCATCCGACCAGCACGCGCGATGCGGTGCATGGCGTTGCCGCCATAGCCTTGCGGATTCCAGAAGCCGGCCTGATGCGGCTGCATCGCGCCCTTGGAATCGGTCGCGCGCGCCCAGATTTCGAAATAGCCGTCGGTCGGCAGCTTCACGGTCGCGGTCCAGCGCTGCCAGTCATATTTGTTCTTCGGCTTTTCCAGCGCGGTCCGCTGCCAGCTCGCGCCGAAATCGGTCGAGATATCGACTTCCTTCGACGGTGAGATCGCCAGCCCAGGAGGCGCCGCGCAGCTTCAGCTCCTCTGGTGCCGGCGGCGAACTTGGCGCCGTTGGCAGGATTGGTGATGATGGAGCGCACCGGCATCGACTCAGGATGCGGAAATTCGCCGGATCGGCCTTGCCGCCTGGCACCATCGGCTTGATCGCCGTGCGATAGGAAAATTCCAGTCATGCCGGGGCCGTCGTGCTCCTTGTCGCGGATGGCGATGCGCGTCAGCCATTTTCTGCGACGCCGAGCCGGCCCAGCTCGGCACGATCAGGCGCACCGGCCCGCCATGGATGTTCGGCAGCGGCTGGCAGCAATGTGTTA
>ERZ1370068.7754-contig-6652_pt1 | contig 11171 bp, 15 predicted proteins | sample MGYA00561227_ERZ1370068 | MGnify/ENA primary metagenome ERZ1370068 (study PRJEB38410, sample SAMEA6850437) | metagenome | study: Metagenomic assessment of the ecological functions of the soil: analysis of the soil microbiota associated with the...
CGCTGGTCGATCTGTAGGCCATCGCGGGCATTCATCGCAGCGTCGACTTGAAGGCGCTTGTCGATCGGGCCTTCTAGAAGCTGCGCCTCGACGCTGAAGCCCGAGCGATGCCTGGCTGGCAGCCCTCTGCGAGTTCATCGCCGAGCGCGAGGCGCACCTGTTCGAACGGCGCGCGGTTACCGCGCTGACGAAGTGCCGGGCGGTCAGCGGACCACTGGCAGTGTCCGCACCGCGGCGCGCTGCAAGCGGGTCGGAGGCGCTTGCTCAAGGCGCGGCAGTCGGACGGAGTTCGAGACGCTGGCGGTGCTGTTCAAGCGAGTCAAGAACATCACGAAGGAGTTCGACGGCAGAGCTGGCACCGACGTCGGGCCGGGCACGACTGAAGGAGCCCGCGGAGCTCGCGCTGCTCAGAGGAGATCGGATGCGCCGATGGCCGGTCATCAAGCGCGGCGCTCGCCGGTACGATACGCGCGACGCGATGCGGGAACTCGGGCGCGTTCGGCGGCCGGTCGACCGATTCTTCGTGGACGTGCTGGTCATGGCCGACGATCCCGGCTCGTCGCGCGAGGCCCGACTGGCGCTGCTGACACCGGGCTGCGGCACACGCATTCTCAGGTATCGCCGACATCGCGGAGATTGCGCCGGAAGAGACGCGAAGCGGCAATCCGCTAGAGCGGCCGGGCACCCTGACGCGACATGGAGTTGTACGGCGAGTGGCAGAAGAAGGCCGACGGCGAGAAGTCCGAGCACGACAATCGAAGAAGTACGTGTACTTCTTCGGCACCGGGCAAAGCCGACGGCAACCGCAGCATGAAGGACCTGCTCGGCGGCAAGGGCTCGGGCCTCGCCGAGATGACCAACGCCGGCCTGCCGGTGCCGCCCGGCTTCACGATCTCGACCGAGGTCTGCAACATCTACTACAAGGAGAAGCAGAAGATCCCCGCCGCGATCGATCGCGAGATCGACGAGCACGTCAAGAAGCTCGAGAAGGCCGCCGGCGCGACGCTCGGCTCGACCGAGAACCCGCTGCTCGTCTCGGTCCGCTCCGGCGCGAAGTTCTCGATGCCGGGCATGATGGACACGATCCTCAACCTCGGCCTGAACGACGATGCGGTCGAAGGGCTGAAGCGGCGGACGCAGAACGGCCGCTTCGCGTTCGACAGCTACCGCCGCTTCATCCAGATGTTCGGCAACGTCGTGCTCGAGATTCCCGAAGGACGCGTTCGAGCACGAGTTCGAGGCGGTCAAGAAGGCGCGCGGCGCGAAGCTCGACACCGATCTCGACGAGCAGGCGCTGCGCGACGTCGTCGCGCGCTACAAGGAGCGTCGTCAAGCCGCAGCCGGGCGCGACGTTCCCGCAGGATCCGCACGAGCAGCTGACGATGGCGCGCGACGCCGTGTTCCGCTCGTGGATGAACGCGCGCGCGATCGAGTACCGCCGCATCTACGACATCCCCGATCACATCGGCACCGCGGTCAACGTGCAGATGATGGTGTTCGGCAACACCGGCGATCGATCCGGCGACCGGCGTCGGCTTCACGCGCAACCCGGCGACCGGCGCGAAGGAGTTCTACGGCGAGTTCCTGATCAACGCCCAGGGCGAGGACGTCGTCGCCGGCATCCGCACGCCGCAGCCGATCCGCGAGCTCGAGCAGGTGATGCCGAAGGCCTACAAGCAGCTGCGCGAGATCACGACGCGGCTCGAGAAGCACTACAAGGACGTCCAGGACTTCGAGTTCACGATCCAGGACGAGCGGCTGTTCATGCTGCAGACGCGCAGCGGCAAGCGCACCGGCTACGCCGCGGTCGTGATCGCGACCGATCTGGTCGCCGAGAAGCTGATCACGCCGAAGGAGGCGGTCCTGCTGGTCGATCCCGAGTCGCTCAATCAGCTGCTCGCGCCGGGCTTCGATCCGGACGAGTGGAAGAAGATTCCGGTCGGCGACCAAGGGCCTGCCGGCGTCGCCGGGCGCGGCCAGCGGCCAGGTGGTGTTCTCCGCCGACCACGCCGTCGAGTGGGCGCAACCAGGGCAAGCAGGTGATTCTCGTCCGCCGCGAGACGGTGCCCGACGACATCCACGGCATGTTCGTCGCGCAGGGCATTCTGACCGCGACCGGCGGCATGACGTCGCACGCCGCGGTCGTCGGCCGCCAGATGGGCAAGCCGTCGATCGTCGGCGCCGGCGAGCTCGAGATCGACGAGGCCGGCGAAGCAGTTCCGCGTCGAGCGGCCAGACCGTCAAGGAAGGCGACTTCATCTCGTTCGACGGCCTGACCGGCGAGGTGAAGATCGCGCGGGTCGCGTCGAAGCCGAGCGAGATCCTGCAGGTGGTCAACGGGACGCTCGACGCGAAGAAGTCGGACATCTATCAGCGGTTCGACAAGCTGCTGTCGTGGGCCGACAAGTTCCGGCGCCTGGGCGTCCGCGCCAACGCCGACCTGCCGGATCAGGCGGAGCTCGCCTACGCGTTCGGCGCCCGCGGCATCGGCCTGTGCCGCACCGAGCACATGTTCTTCGGCGAGGGCCGGATTCCGATCGTGCAGCGGATGATCCTCGCCGACAACGAAGCCGACCGCCGCAAGGCGCTCGACGAGCTGCTGCCGCTGCAGCGCGACGACTTCTACGGCGTCTTCAAGGCGATGCACGGCACGCCGGTGACGATCCGGACGATCGATCCGCCGCTCCACGAGTTCCTGCCGAAGCGCGAGGACCTGATGGTCGACGATCGCGCGGCTCGAGGCGACCGGGCAAGACACGGGCAGCGAGCTCGACGAGAAGACGACGCTGCTGCGCGCGCGTCGAGCAGCTCCACGAGTTCAACCCGATGCTCGGCCATCGCGGCGTGCGCCTCGGCATCACGTATCCGGAAATCACCGAGATGCAGACGCGCGCGATCATCGAGGCCGCCTGCCGGCTGCACGAAGGAAGGCATCGAAGGTCGTGCCCGAGATCATGATTCCGCTCGTCGGCCTCGTGAAGGAGCTGCGCGACCAGAAGGCGATCGTCGATCGCGTCGCCGCCGAGGTGATGAAGGAGCAGGGCGTCAAGGTCAAATATCTGGTCGGCACGATGATCGAGGTGCCGCGCGGCGCGATCGACCGCCGATCAGATCGCCGAGGAAGCGCGAGTTCTTCTCGTTCGGCACCAACGACCTGACGCAGCTGACGTTCGGCTTCTCGCGCGACGACGTCGGCAAGTTCCTGAAGATCTATCAGGACAAGAAGATCCTCGAGCAGCGATCCGTTCGCCTCGATCGACGTCGAGGGCGTCGGCGCGCTGGTGCGCGATCGGCGTGCGAGCGCGGACGCAAGACGCGGCCCGACCTGAAGATCGGCATCTGCGGCGAGCACGGCGGCGACCCGGCGTCGATCCACTTCTTCCACAAGGTCGGCCTCGACTACGTCAGCGCGTCGCCGTATCGCGTCCCTGTCGCGCGGCTCGCGGCGGCGCAGGCTGCGCTCGTCGGTGCAAGGTCGGGGACTGAGCGTCATGGCTGATGGCTAATGGCTGATGGCTCATGGTTGATGGGCTCGCCATCAGACCGCCATGCCTAGCCATCAGCCATCAGCCATCAGCCATGACATGATCACCATCTTCGTCCACCGCAACGGCGAGACCGAGCAGGTCGACGAGCATCGATCGCGCCTGGCTCGAATCCGGCCTCCGGCGTCGTGCGTCTGGGTCGATCTCGCAGCGCCGTCGATCCCCGAATCGCTGATCCTCAGCGACACGTTCGCGTTTCCACCCGCTGTCGGTCGAGGACGCGATGTCGGCGCGTGCAGTATCCCGAAGGTCGGAGGCCTACGACGGCTACCTCTACGTCGATCCTGCACGGCATCGATTTCACGAGGCGGCCGAGCACCGTTTCGCGACGCACGACGTCGACTTCTTCCTCGGCCCGAACTATCTCGTCACCGTGCACGACGGCGACTGCCGTCGATCGCCGACCTGCGCGATCACGTGCCACGCGGAATGCGAAGATCGTCGGCGAAGGCCCGGTCGCGCTGTTCCACCGCATCGTCGACTCGATGGTCGATCACTATCGGCCCGGAGATGGACAAGCTCGAGGATCGGCTCGACGAGCTCGAGAAGCGAGATCTTCGAGACCGCCGGATCCGACGCTGGTCCGGCAGATCCTCGACGAGAAGCGCCAGGTCGCCAGCCTGCGCCGGATCGTCACGCCGCAGCGCGACGTGATCGCGCCGGCTCGCGCGCCGCGACTTCGTCGACATCAGCACCGAGATGTCGTTCCGCTTCCGCGACGTCTACGACCACCTCGTCCGCGTCGCCGACGATGCGCTGATCTTTCAGGATCGCATCACCGGGATGCTCGACGCGCACCTCTCGAACGTCAGCAACCGGCTGAACGAGGTGATGAAGGTGCTGACCGTCGTCGCCACGATCTTCATGCCGCCGACGCTGCTGGCCGGGATCTGGGGCATGAACGTGCCGCTGCCGCATTTCCCGGCGGCGACGCGCGCGCAGTTCTGGTGGGTGACCGCGGTCTGTGTCGCGATGATCGTCGGGATGCTCGCGCGTTTCGCCGCAGCGCTGGATCTGAGCATCTCACGAGAACGCACGAAGCACGAGCTCGAACACGAGCTGCGAGTTCTGACGTGGCTTCGCGCTTACAAGTGCCGATCGAACGACGATGGGCAAGATCAACCGCCTTCCGCCCGATCTCGCGAACCAGATCGCCGCCGGCGAGGTCGTCGAGCGGCCCGCCTCGGTCGTCAAGGAGCTGGTCGAGAACGCCATCGACGCCGGCGCGCGCCGGCTGTCGATCCACGTCGAGCTCGGCGGCAAGAAGCAGGTCCGCGTCGAGGACGACGGCGACGGGATGGAGCCGGAGGACGCGCGGCTCGCGATCGAGCGGCACGCGACGCAGCAAGATCCGGCGCGCCGACGACCTCGCCGCGATCTCGACGCTCGGCTTCCGCGGCGAGGCGCTGCCGTCGATCGCGTCGGTGTCGCATTTCGTCCTGCGCACGCGCGCGCGCGGGCGAGCAGAGCGGCACCGAGATTCGCGTCAACGGCGGCGCGGTCGCGTCGGTCGTCGAGGTCGGCGCGCGCCGAGGGCACGGTCGTCGAGGTCAACGATCTCTTCTACAACCTGCCGGCGCGGCGAAAGTTCCTGAAGTCCGACGGCGCCGAGTCGGCGCAGGTGTCGCGCATCGTCGACGCAGCTGGCGCTGGCGTATCCGGAGGTCGGCTTCACGCTGACCAGCGCGGGCCGCACGGTGCTGCAGTGTCCGCCGGCGGTGTCGCTGCGCGATCGGCTCTATCAGGTCTACGGCGAGCGCAGCGATCTGGTGGAGGTCCGCAAGGAGGCCGGCGGGCTGCAAGCTGACCGGCTTCGTCGCGGCGCTCGCCGAGCAGGGGCCGACGCGCGGCCCGCAGAACGTGTTCATCAACCGCCGCATCGTCAAGGACCGCACGATCGCGCACGCGATCATCGATTCCTACAGCCATGGCGTCGATCAAGGAGCGCAGCCCCGAGGTGCACCTGTTCATCGAGATGCCGCCGGACGCGCGTCGACGTCAACGTGCATCCGACGAAGGCGGAGGTGCGCTTCCGCGATCAGTCGCTGGTGCACGAGGTCGTGCGGCGCGCGCTGATGGACGCGCTGGGGCAGAGCGCGCGTGCCGCAGCTGCAGCTGCGGCCCGAGCACGCCGCAGCGCATGAGCCGGTCGCGACCGCGCTGCCCGGCGTGCTCGGCGGGCGGCGCGTATCCGAACCGGTGGATGCCGCAGCGGCGGTCACTGGCGTCCGACAGCCAGAAGGCACCGCGGCACGAGCTGCTGAGCGTCCGGCCGCTCGACGCCTGCCGTAGTGCTCCGGCTTCAGCCGGACCGTCGACGACGCCCGACATCCAGCCCGATGATCCCGCTCGGGCCAGTTCCGCGACACGTTCATCATCGCGGTCGACGACGAGGGTGTCGCGATCATCGACCAGCACGTCGCGCACGAGCGCGTGCTGTTCGAGCGCGTGATGGAGCAGCTGACCGCCGGGCCGCCTCGAGTCGCAGCGGCTGCTCGTGCCGATGCTGCTCGACGTCGCGCCGTCGGCGCATCAGGCGCTGCTCGGTCGCGCGGCGGAGCTCGAGCGCCTCGGCTTCGAGATCGAAGGCTTCGGCGCGGCGACGATCAAGGTGACCGCCGTGCCGGCGCTGCTCAAGACGCGAGGACTGCGCGAAGGCGCTGCTGGCGCTCGCCGAGGATCTCGAGGGCCTCGATCGCGGCGCGCAGCGTGCAGGACGCGCTGCAGCGGATCGCCGCGACCACCGCGTGCCACGCCGCGGTCAAGGCGAACTACCCGCTGACGTACGAGAAGATGGCGCACATCCTCGACGAACTGCGCGCGACGGCGTATTCGACCGTCTGTCCGCACGGCCGGCCGGTGATGCTGCGGCTGACGCAGCCGCGAGATCGAGAAGAACTTCGATCGGATTGGGGCGGTAGGCGGGACGCGGGCGGGCAGGTGGGAAAACCATCTTCTATGTCGGGCGTTGCGCTCAGCTCATCGGGTATGTGGCTGTTGCTCGTCGATCTGTTCACCGCTGGCCGACTCGGGGCCGAGCCCGACAGCTGTTCGCGGCCGGCGTCGCGCGTCTTTCTGGCGGGCTGGGTCGCTGACGCGCGTGACACGACGAAGACGCCTTGCATCTTGATTGCTTGACTAATGCCAGCGGTGCTGTTACAGTATCGCCGCTCGTCTCGACAACTATAAACAATTCGCTCAGCGCTTTCAAGCGAAAAGGGCAATCCTGTACGCTGCGCGTCGGCGCGCAGCCCAGGAGCGCAAAGCTGTAAGCTCGTCGCGTGACGCAGCGGCCGGTTTAGCTGCCGAACTTGAGTCACTAGATGGTATCCCGACGCGCTCGCTCTTCCTCAACGTCGATCCTGCGCGCACCGCCGTTTCCTTTTTCACGCTTGGCGTCATGCACGCGCGCCGCATGGACGCGATGAACGCCACCGCCTACGAGGCGAAGTTTCGACGCGATCCGCGCCGAAGTCCGCAGCCGAGCCTGACGGACGCCGTCCACCGAACGCCGCTGCCGGCGGGAACGACGGTCCGCTGGCGCACGCGCAGCGGCAGCCTGGCGCGTCGGCGCGCGACCGCATGGTCGCGCGAGATCAAGGAAGAACTGCAGAGCGAGATGGGCCTCGCTGCCGGTGCACGCTGCTGCGCGATCGGCGCAGCGAGCTTCGTCGAGCTCTATTCCACCGACAACCTCGGGCAAGACCAACTACGGCACCGCCGGCTATCTCGGTCAGCGGCTACTTCATCACGGTGAAGCACGCGGTCGTCGCGCTCAAGGACGAGGACGACCGCCAGAGCGCGCGGAAGATCAGCTCGGTGCAGCATCGTCTATCGCGGGCAAGGAAATCCCGGCGAAAGTCGATCGACACGGGCGACGCCGACGTCGAAGTCCACAGCGGCGACTGGGCGATCATCAAGACCCGCGACGAGCTCGATCTGCCGGCGCTGCACGTCGACACCGGCCTTCGCCTACGACTTCGCGGAGCCGATCTTCCGGCTCGGCAACGACTACTCCGAAGGGCATCATCCTCTCGACCGGCTACGTCGGCCAGCGCACCGTCCAACGGCCTCGTCACCTGCCTCACCGACGGCCACCCCGGCGTCTCGGGCGGCGGCGTGCTCGATCAGCGCGGCGATCTCGTCGGCATCCCGATCGGCCGGATGCAGGGCGATTACCGCTTCTCGTTCATCCTGCCCCGATTCGCGCCGAGATGCCAGTCGGAAGGCCTACTTAGGCTACGAGGGCAGGCCGAACGCGCTGGCCAAGGCCGGTCCGATCGCCGAGCAATAGCGCGTCGTGCGGCGGCTGGGCCTTCGCCGACGAAAAGCTGGTGACCGCCTCGGCCTCGCTGTCGTGGCACTCGAAGACCGTCAGCCAGCCGTGATCGACTAGCAGGTCCTGATCCGCTTGGTGACGTTCGGCAGGCTTCAGCGATCCGCCGTTCTTCATCACCGTCGCAGTACGACTGGACGATCTGGTCGAGCCCGCGCGCTGTCACGACGGTCACGTCGCCGAGGTTGAGCAGGACCGTTTCTGCCTCTGCTGCAGCAGGCTCTGGATCTTGTCCTTCAACACGACGTCGCCGCCGTCACCCAGCGTGACCTTGCCCGGAGGTCCACGATCACGACGTCGCCCACGGTCCCGTTCCGAGATGTGCGTGTGTCCTCCAACCCATTGTCCCTGGTCAGAATCGATGAACCCTGTGACAGGCGGCCCGCCAGTATAGTCCGGCATGGTTAGACACCGTAAGCGGCTTTGTCGCTCGTCAGTGGCCGCACCCGTCTGAAGAGTGTCAGAAATTCTGTGTCTGGGCTTGTAGCATGAGGAGCTACCGATGGCCCGACGCAAACGCGCACAGTGACGACCCGGCGCTGAAGCCGGTGCCCGACCGAGATCCTGGACCAGTTCGTCGACGACGGGCTGCTCACGGCCCAGGACATCGAGGCGGCGATGCGGCGGTTCAAGAAGGCGCTGATCGAGCGCGCCTTGGGCGCCGAGCTGACGCATCATCTCGGGTACCCGACCGGGCGCCGCGAACGCCGGAGGACGGCGCCAATAAGCGCAATGGCACCACGCCGAAGACCGTCCTGACCGATGACGGCACCGTCGACGATCGACGTGCCGCGCGACCGCGCCGGCTCGTTCGAGCCGCGTGCTGATTCCCAAGCACGAGCGGCGGTTCACCGGCTTCGACGACAAGATCCTCGCGCTGTATGCGCGCGGGCTGACCGGTGCGGGAGATTCAGAGGTTTCTCGCGCGAGATGTACGCCGTCGAGGTCTCGCCGGACTTGATCAGCACGGTCACCGACGCGGTCGTCGAGCGAGATCACGGCGTGGCAGGCGCGTCCGCTCGAGCCGCTGTATCCGGTCGTGTTCTTCGACGCGCTGCGGGTCAAGATTCGCGACGAAGGCGTCGTCCGCAGCAAAGCGGTCTACCTGGCGCTGGCCGTGCTGCCGGATGGCACGCCGCGACATCCTCGGCCTCTGGATCGAGCAGACCGAGGGCGCGAAATTCTGGCTGAAGGTCTTCACGGATCTGCAAGACGCGCGGCTGCGACGACATCCTCATCGCGGTGACCGACGGGCTGAAAGGCATGCCCGAGGCGCTCGAGCGCGGTGTTTCCGCAGACGACGCTGCAGACGTGCATCGTCCATCTGATCCGCCACAGCCTGGACTACGCGAGCTGGCGCGATCGCAAAGCGCTGGCCGCGGCGCTGAAGCCCGATCTACGCGGCGCCGAGCGCGGACGCCGCGCGCGGCCGCGCTCGAGGCATTCGCGCGCGAGCCCGCTGGGGCAGCGGTTTCCGACGGTGGTCGCCGTCGTGGCGTCGCGCCTGGACCCACGTCATTCCGTTCTTCGCGTTTCCGCCCGACGGTTCGTCGCCTGATCTACACGACCAATGCGCTCGAGAACGTCACATCGCGCAGTTGCGCAAGATCATCAAGACGCGCGGCCACTTCCCGAACGACGACGCGGCGACGAAGCTGCTCTGGCTCGCGCTGCGCAACATCACCCTACAATGGGCCGCGAGCGCACCGCGGGCTGGGAGGCCGCGATGAATCAATTCGCGATTCTCTACGACGACCGATTCACCAGGCCCGCGACCTAACCACTCGGACTCCAGACACAGAATTTCTGACACTCCCGTCCTGAATCCCCATTCTCAATTCCCAATTCCCAATTCCCAATTCCCAATTCCCAATTCCCAATTCCATTCCCAATTCCCAATTCCCAATTCCCAATTCCCAATTCCCAATTCCCAATTCTAGTCCCCGCCCGCCCCCTTGAACTGATCCTCTTCCTCGGCGAACAGCACGTTGAAGCTGGTCAGCGATCCGTAGCAGCCGCTGATGTAGCTCTGCAGCTTCACCTTCACGTCGTCGGGCAGGTCGGACGCGTTGACCTGCTGCTCGAGCGTCCGCAGGCGGTTCCGCAGCATCACGACCTTGTGGAAGAACGTCTCGATCGGCCAGCTCTTCTCCTGCAGGCCCGGCGTGCCCGGGCGCAGCACGAGCGTGCCGCCGCGCCATTTCTCGGCCGGCGCCACCGGCGTGATGCCGGCCTCCTCGCGGATGATGCGCCGCAGCAGCAGCTCGAGATCGTCGCGTATCGGCAGACGGTCATCGGCGGGCGCTGTCCTTTCGCGGTCGCTGACGATGGGGAACGGTTCTTTGCTGCGGGCCGGGCGTGCCGTGCCGTGTACGGGCCGCCTGTCGCGGCGTCGGGCCGCACTGCAGCGCGGTCGCGCAGGCCGGCGACGGTGCGCCGATCCGGGCGCCGCCGCGATAGTTGTGCTCGCTGTGGCAGTAGCCGCAGTCGACGCGGATCGGCCGGCCGTCCGCGTCGGCGGCGACGACCGTGTGCATCCGGTCGGTCTTGCAGGCGCGGCAGAAATCCTCGATCGATTCGCCGGCGCGGTACGCGGCGTGGGTGCCATGGCGGATGCTATGATCGCACGACGCGGGAGACGCACAATGAACCGTGACGAAGGCATCCTGTTCAGCGGCGGCGCGCCGGGCGCGGAGGCCGAGTTCGGCGCCTGCGCCGAGCGCCACGGCATCGAGGAAGTGAACTTCACGTTCGACGGGCCACAAGATCGACCGCCACCGCGGCGTCCGCGTCCTCAACCACGAAGAGCTGCAGACCGGCGACGTCAGCCTCGACTACGTCGTCGCGGCTGATGCACCGGCGCTACACCGACAGCGCCGACGATCCGCAAGGTGCTGCAGACGCTCTGGTATCAGGTGAACAGCGGCCAGGAGATCTACGTCATCGGCACGATCCTCGACGACGGGACCGTGCGCGGCGGCACGGGCTGGGGCGCCGAGTTCGCGAAGCTGTGCAACAAGCCGCTGTTCGTGTTCGATCAGGAGAAGAACGGCTGGTTCACGCTGGACCGGCGAGGACTGGGAGAAGCGCACGCTCGGCGAACGCGCCGGTCGATCACCCATCGCGCATTTCACCGGCACCGGCACGCGGAAGATGCAGGCGAACGGCAAGCGCGCGATCGAGGACCTGTTCACGCGATCGTTCGGCGGCTGACGGGACCACACAGCATCACGAAAGGTCACGAAGACGCACGAAGAAGAATAGAACCACAGAGACAAGCAATACGTAAC
>ERZ1370068.9130-contig-7930_pt1 | contig 11170 bp, 10 predicted proteins | sample MGYA00561227_ERZ1370068 | MGnify/ENA primary metagenome ERZ1370068 (study PRJEB38410, sample SAMEA6850437) | metagenome | study: Metagenomic assessment of the ecological functions of the soil: analysis of the soil microbiota associated with the...
CGCCGTCGCTCTGACGGAGGATCCTAGTGTTCCGAGTCTGAAGTCCGTTGCCAAAGGCTGCGAGGGATTTTCGGCGGGGCCAAGGCGCGACGACGACGGCATAGTCTGGACTATTCCGAGGAGGAGCAACGCGGGCCCCGCCGAAAAGACCCGTAGAATTTGGTGACGGACTTCGGACTCGGGACAGCTAGCTGGTTGCGTAACGAGCCGCTGACGTCCGGTGAAGCGGGAGCACATCGACGTCGATGATCGCGGCGGAGCGCGGCGCGTCCGTCGGACGGCGGCACGGCCGAGTGCTTTAGCACGCATCTCGGCGGAGCGATCGAGCAGCATTCCGGGATCCGCTGCATCGAAACGGTTTGCGCCGCCAGCGACGACGGTGCAGAGTCAGGTGGTCGCGATGGGCGTCCAAGGAGGTTTCATGGGAAAGCTTATCCGGCGTCTCGGCGCTGTTGGGTCTGCTCCTGCTTGCGCCCGCTGACGCATGCCTGGCGCTCACGTTCACCTGCGAGACGGTGGTGCTCGACCGCGACGCGGATCCGTTTCTCGGCGTCTTCGGGAAGCGTTTCGAGTCGGTGCGCATCAATCTGCAGGGCGACGTCGTATTCGGCGCGCATCCGAAAAGCGGCCCGCGACGCTTATACCTCTATCCCGGAGGCGGCGGCGCGAGGCGTGCTCGCGGGTGCCGGGGACAACGCGCCGGGCGGCAGCACCTTCAAGCGATTCCGAACGCCCTCGATCAACGACGCCGCGGACGTCGGGTTCATCAGCGATCTCGACGACGGGGAGGGTGTCTACGTCCGCGACGGCGGCGGCGGTATCGTGAAGGCGGCGAAGGACGGTGACGCGCGCGCCGGGTGGCGATTTCTTCGATCAATTCTTGACGGCATCGCACATCAATGCCGGCGCCGACCTCGCCTCGTTGCCCAGCTGGATACCGGATCGCGTGGCGTGTTCCTCTACGATCGCGCGACGACGCTGGTCTCGGTAGTCGCACGCTCGGGTGATGCCACCGGCGACGGTCGAGAGTTCTGCGACTTCTTCGAGGTCGGTCTCGGCGCGAGCGGCGCGGTCGCCTTCGAGACCGTGGTGAAGACCTCGTGCGCCAATCCGCTGGATCCTGAGACCCGCGGCATCTGGGAGCGCACGGGTCTCGGCTTCGTCGCGGTCGCCGAGGAAAACGGAGCTGCGCCGAACGCCGCACTCTACGTGAACTTCCTCGGAACGCCCGACGTCAACGTCGCGGACAAGGTTCTGTTTCGCGCCACACGACGAACGAACAAGCGATCATCCTGTTCGATCCGGCCGGTCCGACCACGACCCAGCTGGTCGCGACGGGTGACGCGACTCCTGACGTTACTCCGATAGCGGACGACGGCACGCTGAAAAGCGTCGCCTTCGGGAGCCTCACCGACGGTGATCGCACCGCGGTCGGCATCCGCGTCAAAGGCGGCGAAGGGACGGCGCCGCGTACGGCGATCTTCATGTACGACGGCGCTCCGGACACGGTCGTGCTCGACCGTGATGCGCCGCCGCCGCCGTTCGTGACCTTCTCGCGCTATCGCAGGATCGAGACCGGCGCGCAGAAGGTGCACGAAGAGATCGGCAACGACCGCTCGGGCACACGAGTCGTCTTCGGTGCCAGCGTCCACAGCGCGGTGCAGCCGACGGGGCGTGCCGGCGTCTTCCGTTGCACCGGCTCGTAGCTTCGACGCACGGGGTCGATTGCAACTACTAAAAGCTCCGGTTTCCATCCGGAGATACGACGAAAGAAGTGCTGTCGTGTCGTGACGAGAAGGCCTGCTCGCGAAGACATGCGAGCAGGCTTTTCTCTTTCAGTCGTTGGCGCACACTCCCCACAGATTCGCCGATGCCGTTCGGCGGGATCCAGCGCGCTCGTGTCGCAGGTCAGTTCTGAAACCTGAGGTGGCCGCGCGCTGAGGACGTCGCACAGACTGCTCCCCGTGACCGTCGTGCGTCGAAGCTTCGCCGCGCCGGTCAGGGTCTGTACCCCGAAGGCCGTGTTGCCGATCGCGGTGCTGTCCGTGAGGCTCACGCGGGCGGCCACGACGCCCGCAGGATCGTTGTCGTCCGCATGGACATTGATGCCGATCATCTTGCCGGTCGGCACGACGAATCCCGCGCCGCTTCCATTGCTGGCGGTCACGTCGCGGGCGCGGATGCTGGCCGCCACGAAGCTCGAGTCGTTGCCGGTCGCGACCACGCCTGTGACCGTCAACTTCGCGCCGAGTGTCCCCGTGTCGCCGAGGACGCCCTGGCCGCACCCGGTGAGGCTCAGATTCTCGATCTTCAACCGCTGGCTCCGCGGCGGCGCGCCTGCGTCGAGGAGGGCCCGGATGCATGCGGCGCGGGCGCCCGAATTGGCCGGCGCGCTCGTGATCGTGCCGGGGCCTTGCACGGTGCAGTTGCGGGAGCAGCGCACGGCGGTACCGTTGGCCGCGCCCGTCAGGGTGAAGCCGCCGAGCGACAGCGCTGCGCGGTTGGCGAGTACGACGGCGGGCTGCGTCGCAGGCGCCGCCGAGCAGTCGAGATCCGCCTCGAGGATGCCCGTGTCGCCGGAGGGCACGACCGTGCCGCACGTGGTGACGACGAGGTCAGCCGCGCTGCGCGGTGATGAGCGTGCTCATGAAGAGCCCGAGTGCGAGTAGAGCGGTCCGCATGGTGTGCCTCCCGTTGGGAGCTGTGAAAGGGGGCCGAGCCCTCATCATATGCAGGCTCGGGCAGCAGCAGGGTTCCTGGAGACTGCGAATCGGGACAGGACATGGTGCATGGGGGGATCATCCCGTCGGTAGAGTGGCCCTACCACGGGCCGGGCCGTCGCGGAAGGAAAATCGACTCAGGAAACTGCCGCAATCGCTCGGACGAGAAGGGTTGATAGAAGGCGTTTCTAGCGGCTTTCTAGCGAGGCTTTTTCGTTCTGACCGGTCGACACAACGGGTCTTACCGGACATCCCTCCTAAGAAACTGCCGTTCGCCACAGAACGTCTTTATGCACGACGGGCGCGCGCACACGCTCCCGGACGCGATCCTCGCCCACGACGGGCAGGGCCGCCGCGCCCGCGACCGCTTCGCCGCGCTTCTCGACGCACCGGCAGACCTCGCTCATCGCGTTCCTCGAGACGCTCAGAGCGGGGCCGCGCGGGCGGCGACGGCGTGACCTTCGCGCGCCGTCGCCGCCCCGCGCAACCGGCATGTCCGACGCCATCGGTTGCGGTGGTGCAAGAACGACGGGCGATCGCGCGTACGCGCCGCGCGGGAGACGCGCGCAGATCGCGACGATTCGGCACTCGCCTTGGCAGGACCCTTGCTTCTGCGACCGGCCCGTGGCCCCTCCACTCGCCAACGACTCGTCCGCGGGCTGATGCTGAGCGTCCTCTCGCTGCGCCGCCGGAACGCGCGCGCGCAGGGCGTCCCCGCGTTGGATCAGTTCCTTTGCCTGCGGGCCGCACCGACCCGGCACGCCGACCGCGCGCTAAAGTTCACGCCGCGGACACACCTGGGCGTGCGCGATCGCTTCACCGGCGGAGGCGTCAATGCTCGACGTCAAGAGGCCGGCCGCACTCTGCCTGCCGGCGGCCGCTCCCGGGCGCGACCCTGCACGACGCCGTGACGCACCTCGAGTGGTACGCGGGACGGCTGTCGCGGACGCGGCCGACGCAGCCGAAGCCGGTCGTCGGCGACCAGCACGTCACGAACCGGTTCGGCGCCGACGATCTGCGGGTGAAGACGCTGACCGGGCTCCTCGTACCGACGGGCGCCTCTTTCGACTCGCAGTCGTCTCCGCCGACGACCCTCGGGGCGGTCGATCACTTCACCTGTTGGTCCGCGGCGCGCACCGACGGCCCCCGGAGCCGCCCGGCCTCCGACGCGCCGCGTTCGAGCTCGCGACCGCGCTCGGCACCTTGCTCGTCGACGTGCGTGCGCCGGCCGAGCTCTGCTTCCCGGCGGACACGAACGGCAACGAGCCGACCGCGCCCGCGCATCCCGACGCGCTTCGCCTGCTACACCGCGAAGCTCACGCGCACGAAGCCGCCGCAGGCCGATCCTCTTCCCGCGCGACGCCGCGACGGCGAACCATTTCGGCAGCGAGCAGCTGACCGCGAACGCGACGCTCGCCTTCTGTGTTCCGTCGCAGGCGAGGCGGCGTCGGCGCGTCGCCGACCCCGGCCGGGACCGCGACGCCCACCCCCACACCGACCACGACGCCGCCGCCCGACTTCACCTTGCGCGTGAACCCGGCGTTGCAGACGGTGAACGTCGGCAGAGCGCGCACTTCACGGCGACAGCCGTGTTCAAGAAACGGCGTGACACCGTAGACTTCACGGAGCGCGTGCGCGTGGCGCTCCGGCAGCAATCGCCGCGGGAGGCGCCGAACGTCACCGGCGATCGCGGCCGGATCGACGCCGTCGACGTCGGATCGGCGGCCGTGTCGGTGCTCGACGAGGCGACCGGCGTCACGTCGACGGATACCGCGCGAGGACGCGCTGCTCACCGTCGCCGGGACGCTCGAACGGGATCGAGCTGCACTGCCGACGGAGGCGACGCGCGGCAAGGGGCGAGTCGATCCGGCTGCGCGCGACCGGCCACTTCGCCGGCGGCTACACCCGCGACATCGCGTACCGACTGACGTACGCCTCCACGAACGACGCCGTCGCACACCCGACCAATGATCCGGTGCAGACGAACCACATGCCGCATCATCGCCGCCGGCGAAGGCGCGGCGACGATCTCTCGCGACGGACCCGCTCTCCGGCCTGACCTCGACGCAGTCCGGCGACGACGTCGCGCTCACGGTGCTGCCGCCGCTCGGAGACGGTGCAGCATCATCGACTCGCCCTTCTACGGGTGGACCTTCATCCTCGGCGCCGAGCACCAGTTCACGGCGCGCGGCTACTACCAGGGCGACTCTCGAGCGTAACCTCACGCAGCAGGCGATCTGGGCGAGCGACGCCCCGGGCGTCGTCGAGGCGCTCGAACCGCGACGGCGACCGCAGCCGCGTGAGTCACGACCGGTCCCGGTCAGGCGCACATCACCGCCACCGACTCCGTGACCGGGATCCTGTGCGACAACGCCGCAGACGGTCACCGCGTCGGCGCGCCCGGCCAGATCTACCTGGTCTACGACGCGCCGCCGGGCAGCGGCCGGCCCATCCGGCGCCGGCAAGACCCGGCGCGTGGCCGCCCGGCAGTATTTCCCGCCGACGTGGATCTCCAAGGAACAGTGACCGAGAACATGACGTTCGAGACCGGCGACCCGTCCGTCCTGGTCGCGCTCAACACGCCCGGCGACCGCGGACTGCTGCTCGGCGTCGGCAGCGGAACGACCTCGGTGATCGCGCATGATCCCGTGACCGGCAACACGTCGCAGCCGCTCTACTTCCGCGTGCTCGACGGCCTGACGCGCGTGATCGCGCGGCAGAACCATACTCGCCATACGGTGGTGAAGGTCGGGGATTTCGTCACGCGTCTCGCCGATCGGCGTCTTCGCGGGACGGCGAGGGTCCGCTCGACTTCTGCCGACCTGACCATCACCTCGAGCAACCCGTCCGTGGTGGGCTTCTACGAGCCGTTCCACGTCTTGCGCGGGTTCACACCCGGCACGGCAACGATCAGCGTGGTCGACAACGCGACCGGCATCAGCTCGGACGCGGTTCGGCGACAGCCTCGAGGTCGGGGTCCGCGGGCCCTTGCAGAGCATCACGGTGATCCACTCGGCGACCCGTACACGCGTCGGCATACCGATCGGCTTCGGCGCCGTCGCGCACTACGTCGGCGGCGTCTCCGAGATCGAGACGACCTCCTTCGACTTCTCGTCGAGCGATCCTTCGGTCGCGGTCGTGCCCTCTAGCAACAGTTTCTGGGACCGGAGCGTCGCGAACCCGATCGCCGGCGGCACCACCTGTGATCAATGCGACAGATCCGAAGACGGGCATCTCGAGCGCCGACTCCGGCGGCGGCTCCACGCTGACCGTGGTCGGGCCGTTGCAGCGGCTCACCGTCTCCCGTCGACCGCGACGCGCAGCCTCGGACGGTCGTTCTCCTTCACCGCGACGGGCCGCGACGCGGACGGCCGCGAGATCAACCTCACGCAGCAGGTCGAATGGGTGTCGACCGACGAGTCCGTGGCCGTCGCCCCGAACGATCCGACCAACCGCAGCCGAGATCGACTCGGTCGGCCTCGGCACGACGACGATCTCGGCGCACGACCCGGTGGAAGGCGTCACGTCGACCGCGACCGGCGACGATGCAACGCTCGTCGTCGACGGCGCCCTCGCGTCGCTGACGCTCGCCGCCGAACAGACGCAGATCCCGGTGAACGGGGTGACCCAGCTGACCGCGACCGGACATCTCGTCGGGGGCGCGACGGTGAACCTCACCCAAGAGGTGGAATACACCTCGAGCGATCCCACGGTCGCGCAAGCCGACAATCCGCCGGGCGACCGCAGCCGCATCCTCGCGCTGAAGCCCGGTACGGCGGTCATCTCGGCGCGGAACTCCGTCGACCGGCATCGTCACCGCGCCGGGCGGGACCGTCACGCTGACGGTCGTCGCGCCGTAGGATCCGGGTGTCGGCGCTGCCGCGCTGGATGCGCGCCGGTCTCGTGGCCCTCGCGCTCGCGGGCGCGCCGCTGCTCGCCACGGCCGCCGAGACGCCGCGCAGCTGCGCTGTCGTCAGATGCTCGGCCGGCACGGCCTGCAACTCACGACCGCGGCCGGCAGCGCGACGCTCGTATGCGTGCGCGACGCGCTGCGGGCGGCGCGGTCCCGTTCCCTGAGCGACCGCGTCGATCACGCGCTGCCTGACGTCTGCAGCTCGACACGCGCTCGCCGTCCGCATCGCGACGGGTCGCGCGCACGGACGCAACCCGGTGCGCTGTCCGGCCCGACTTCGGCTACGCCGACGCGGCAACCATCATCGAGGTCGCGGGCCGGGGGCCACGCGCCGTACTGACCGCCCTCTTCGACGACGAGAACCTCTCCGCCATCACTCCCGGCTCGGCGAACGACCCGGTCGCCGCACGCTGCCAGTCGGCGCTCGCGAGCGCCGCCGTCCGACTCTACGCCGATTCGTGGAAGGACGCCGTCGACGCCGTACGGCGAATCGGAGACCGACGCGGGCGATTTTCGCGACGCGCTGCTGGCGGCAGTCGACGCCGATCGCCGACCCGCGCGCAAGCGGCTGACGGTCTTCCGGCACGGCGGTCGAAAGGGCGTGCAAGGCGCCGCCGCCCGACCTGTTCGGGCGTCGCGTGTCCCGCAGACACGTCCGACCGTCGGCGGCTGCGTCGCGCGCATCGTGGCTCGCGAGGTGTACACGGCGATCGCCGCGGCTTCGCCGTCGAGGTGCCGTGGCGACCTCGGCGACGACGGCGCCCGCAACTACAGTTGCATGCCGCCGGCGCTCGCGGAGCACGTCCTGAACCGGCTCGGCTACGGTCCCGACCCGTGGACGCTCGCCCGGCTCCGCGCGCTCGGCGTGCGCGGCTACGTCGAGGAGCAGCTGCACCTCGGAGATCGATCGCCGACGACGCGGTCGACAGCGCATGCTCGCCCAGTATCCGAGCCTCACGATGAATTTCCTCGACCTCCGCACGCACTATCCCAACCGGCCACCGTCCGGGAGCCGCAGTCCGGCGACGTGCTGAAGGAGCTGCAGCGCGCCAAGCTGCTGCGCGCGATCGCGCAGCCATCGCCAGCTCGAGCACGTGCTGGTCGACTTCTGGTTCAACCACTTCAACGTCGCCGCGACGGATCGCCGCGACTACGACATCTCACCGTACGAGCGGATCGCGATCCGGCCGCACGTGCTCGGCCGCTTCCGCGACCTCCTGCTGGCGGTGACGCGGAGCCCGGCGATGGGCGACTACCTCGACCTGGCGCCGCGACCGCGCCGGCGCCATCAACGAGAACTTCGCGCGCGAGCTGATGGAGCTGCACACGATCGGGGTCGAGGGCTTCACGGAAGACGACGCGAGGAACGTCGCGCGCGCCTTCACGGGCTGGAAGGAGAACCAGGTCGCGCCGGACGGCTTCGAGTATCGTCCGACCAGTTCCACGACCGCGGGGCCGAAGACCGTGCTCGGACGACGCTGCCCGCGAACGGCGGCTACCAGGACGGCGTCGCGGTGCTCGACCTCCTGGCGTCGCATCCCGAGCACGGCGAGGCGCATCGCGCGGAAGCTCGTCGTGCGCTTCGTCGCGCGAGACGCCGCCGCCCGCGCTCGTCGACGCGGCAGCAGCCACGTACCTCGCGGCCGACGGCGATCTGCGCGCGGTGCTCGAGACGATCCTCGTCTCGCCCGAGTTCCTGGACGACGCCGCCAAGCGGCGCGCGCAAGGTGAAGCGGCCGCTCCACCTGATCGCCAGCCATCGCGCGCGCGACGGGCGCCGACCCCGCGCAGCTCAACCTCGATCGCATCCGGCGTCGCGTCCGCGAGCTCGGCGAGGACCTCTACCGGTTTCCCGCGCCGAGCGGCTATCCCGGACGTCTCGGCGTACTGGACGAGCCCGGGCACCGATGTCTGCAGCGCTTCAACGTCGCCGACCTCGCCGCGCGCGGCGTCGACGGGATCGTGCCGCGTCTACCCGCCGACCGACCACGCCGCGACCGCGATCGTCGACGGCTCGCCACGCGCTATTTTCTCGCCGGCGTGTCGGGCGCGACGCGCGCCGCTGCGGTCGCGTTCGTCGACGCGGTCGGCGAGGCCGACCTCGCGGCCCGGCCCACCGCGGCGGCGTCGGTGCTGCTCGTCCAGCCCGGAATTCCTGGTGCACTGATGCTGACACGTCGCGACGTTCCTGAAGACGAGCACGGTCGGCCTGAGCGCGCTTCCTCCTGCCGCGCGGCGCGGTGCGGCGCGCGGTGGCTGACGGACACCCGCCGGTCCTGGTCGCGCTCTATCTGCGCGGCGGCGCCGACGGGCTCCATCTGGTCGTCCCGGCCGGCGATCCCGAGTACTACGCGAGCCGGCCGACCATTCAGGTGCCGCCGGGCAGCGAGCTGCCGCTCGACGGCGTTCTTCGGCCTGAACCCCGCGCGCTGGCACCGCTCGCTGCCGCTCTACGCGGACGGCAGCGCTCGCCTTCATCCACGCCGCGCGGCAGTCCCGACCCGTCGCGCTCGCACTTCGACTGCCAGGAGTTCATGGAGCGCGCCACGCCCGGCGACCGCTCGCGCGTCGACGGCTGGCTGGCGCGCTACCTCGCCGTCGCCGGCGGCGGCAAGTCGCATCGCGGGCGTCACGCTGCAGCAACACGCGCGCCAAGTCGCTGGTGGGGCCGGCGCCGTCGCTGGCGTTCGCGAGCCTCGGCGCGTTCGCGCTCGCCGGCAGCGCCACGTCGACGACGCGCCGCGCCGCGCTCGAGCGACGCGCTATCGCCGACCGAGCCGAAGGCGCGGCACCTCGGCGCTCGGCGAGTCGGCGACGCTCGCGCTCGACGCGATCGACCTCTCGCCGGCGTCGACCGTGCAACCGCCGTCGTCTATCCCGACGAGCGAGCTCGGCGAACGCCTTCAAGGACGCGGCGGCGCTCATCAAGGCCGACATCGGCGTGCGCGCGATCGCCGTCGACCTCGGCGGCTGGGATCACCACACCGACACGATCCTGCGCACCGAGGACGTCGGCGGCGACCTCGCCGCGAGCTCTCGCGGCGTTCATCGCGGACCTCGGCGCGCGCGGCATCGACCACGCTCACGTGCTCGGCATGACCGAGTTCGGCCGGCGCGGTCGCCGAGAACGGCAGCCGCGGCGCGGATCACGGCCACGGCGGCATCATGCTGCGCCGTCGGCGGCGGCATCGCGCGGCGGTCGCGTGCTCGCTCGCCGACGGCGCGTGGCCCGGCCTCGCCCCGACCGGCTCTACCGCGGCCAGGACCTCGCCGGTGACGACCGACTTCCGCAGCGTCTACGCCGAGGCGCTCGAACGCCACCTGCTGATCGGCCGCGGCGACCTGACGCGACGATCCTGCCGGGTTCACGGTCGACCCGGCGAAATTTCCGGCTTGTTCGCCTGATCAGAATTTCAGGCCGAGCTGCAGGCCGCCAGGTTCGGAGCGCGATCGAGAAGCTGATCGGCCGCGGGCGCTGCGGAGGTCGGGGCACGGCGCACGAGCGCCCGGACCGCGCGCATGCGGCGCAGTGGCATCGTCCTCACTCTCTGGTGGCGTCCTCGTACTGCTCGCGACGGGCGCTTCGCTCGCGCCGCTGCCTCGCGCTCGCGGAGCTCGTAGAAGCGCGCGTTCCGCTTCTCGACGAAGGCGTTCCCGCCTTCCTTCCTCCGGCGTGTCGAAGCAGTCGGGGTAGAGGCTTGCTCGAGATCACACCGAGCTCCCTGGTAGCCGAGTCCATCTCCTGGTCGAAGGCGGCCTTCAGACCTCGAGACAGCCGGGGCTGTCGCGAGGAAGAGCTCGCCGCACCAGGCGTCGACCTCGGCCTCGAGTCGATCGAGCGGCGACGACGCGGTTCACGCAGGCCCATGTCGAGTCGCTTCCAGCGCGGGATAGACGGCGGCGGAGCATCCACATCTCGCGCGCCTTCTTGTGCGCCGACGACCTTGGTGAGGAAGGGCACGAAGTAGCTGTCGGCCGGGCTCGAGACCCGCGGCCCGGCCCTGGCCGAAGATCGCGTTGTCGGCGAGCGATGGTGAAGTCGCAGAGCGTAGCGCCATCGTGGCTTGGGGCCGCCGGGGCGTGGCCCTGCACCTGGGCGATCACGGGCTTGCGCGACAAACGGATGAGACTACGCCGTGCGCGGGTAGCGGTTGTAGAACGCGGCGCGGAGGTGCGCCCCAGGCGCCCCACTGCGACGCCGCCGCCGCTGGTGCCGAGCTGCTCGCGCGGCCCTCGCCACGACCACGACGTCTCGACCATTGATCGCGGTCAGATCCGCGGTCGTGGTAGGGGCGCGGAACATCCCGTCGACGGTGTGGAGCGTCGCTTTGGTATTGAGCTTGTCGGGCTGAGCTGGCAGATGGTGACGCGCGCGACGCCGCCCCCTTGAGCCTGGTGTGGTGCTTCTTCTCGATAGACGATCCCGTCGAAGGCCGCTGCCGTCGCCCGACGCGCGTCCAGGCGGTGTAGCTTCGTCGAGCCGCTCGCGGCACAGCATGATCCCGCTGTGCAATACGTAACTGAACGGAAGTATTAC
>ERZ1370068.5044-contig-4084_pt1 | contig 11154 bp, 16 predicted proteins | sample MGYA00561227_ERZ1370068 | MGnify/ENA primary metagenome ERZ1370068 (study PRJEB38410, sample SAMEA6850437) | metagenome | study: Metagenomic assessment of the ecological functions of the soil: analysis of the soil microbiota associated with the...
AGGAGCTTTCGTTGCGCGGCGTCGCTCGCTCGACCGCATAGAACTAAGGGCAGCACCAGTTACATCAGACGTGCGAGCCGGCGTACCCCGTCGCCAATTTGCTGCGACTCGATGGCGCCATAGCCGAACACGAGCCCCTCGGCCTTGTGGTCGGCGGCGGCGAACTTCTGCAGCGCATGGAGCCGGATGCCCGCCGCTTGTGCCCGCTCGATCAAGGCCGTTGCCGAAATCGATCCGTTCAGCAAGGCGGCAAGGTGCAGGCCTGCGCCGATGCCGACGACTTTGAGTTGGCGGGCGCAGAAACGCTCGATCGCGCTCTGCAGGATGTCGTGCCGCTCGCTGTAGATCCGGCGCATCTTTCGGACGTGGCGGGCTAGATGACCCTCGGTGATGAATGCGGTGAGCACATCCTGCGCGACCAGCGGCGCGTTCCAATCGGTCAGCTGCTTTGCCGTGACGAGCGCGTGCAGCGCCCATCCGGGTGCGATAACGAAGCCGAGGCGCAATGACGGGAACAGGCTTTTCGAGAACGTGCCGACGTAGAACACGCTCTGCGCGTGGTCGAGCGTCTTGAGCGCGTCGAGCGGCTGGCCGGCAAAGCGGAATTCGCCGTCGTAGTCGTCCTCGATGATGACCGCGCCATGCGCCTGCGCGAAATCCAGTAGCGCGCTGCGCCGCGGGAGCGACAGATGCACGCCGAGCGGAAACTGGTGCGATGGCGTCACGCAGATGACCTTCGTGCTCCTGGGGAGCCTGTCGACCCTGATCCCTTCGCCATCGACCGGCACCGACACCACCTTTGCGCCAGCCATCGCGAGCACATTTCGTAGCGGCGGATAACCAGGCTCCTCGACGGCGACAGTAGTCTTCCCGGGTGTCACCAGGATGCGCGCGAGCAGATCGAATGCCTGCTGCGCGCCTGCCGTGACCACAATGTCGCCTGGCGTGCATGCGATCGCGCGAGCAAACGAGACGTGACCGGCGATCGCCTTCGCGCAAGGCCGTACGTCCCTGGGGATCGGCGTAGTCGACCTGCGATGGAGCTACGGCGCGTAGCGCGCGGACGGTGAGCCTGCGCCAGACGTCGAACGGAAACGAGCCCCAATCCGGAATGCCTACGCTGAAGTCGATGCGATAGCCGTCGCGTTCGCCCATCGGTATCAACGAGGAAGGCACGCGCCACGCGGGCCTCAAGCGTGGGTCGCGGCGGGGCGCGAGCGCCATACGTTCCAAGCGCGCGGGCGACGATAGGAAATCGGCCACCTGCGTCCCGGCGCGGCCGCGTGCGCTGACGTAGCCCTCGCTCAGCAGCCGGTCGTACGCCGCCACCACCATGTTGCGCGACACGCCGAGCGCCTCCGCCAATTCGCGCGTGGCGGGAAGCTGGACTCCCGGCTTCAACCGGCCGCCGACGATGGCGGCGCGCAGTTGATGATGCAGGTCGCGTCCTATCCGCCGCGAGGTGCGCGCAGGGAGGTCGATCGCGAGGTCGAACGCCGAACGGTTTGGACCCATACAGAATACCAAATATGGACCTTTTAGAGTACCAATAGTCTCACGTATCGTCAGTCCTGTCATCAACGTACGGAGGTCACCATGCTTGCGTCGACTCCCACACTCGATCTGGAACCGGCGGTCAGTTGGAGGCTCGTGCCGAAGGCGCGTCGGCAGGGACCGACTGTCGCCGGGAACATCCAAAACACGCTCCACCGGGAATGCGCAACGGGCGACGTTATCGTGCCCCGATCGCTGCAGCCCCGGATTCGGCCGAGCTACGGCGATGCGATGGAATTCGCGCTCTTCGCCGTCACGTTCGCGGATGGCAGGTTGGCTACATTTCGAATTGCTTGCGCTCCTTTGGTAGGTCGAAGCGCTCGAGGTTCAGAGATAAACTACGCGCATCGTTGTTCCGCGACATGGCGCACGTTGAGCGATCTCCGTGACTTCATAAGCCAGCATCCACATCTGTTTGTTCTCTCCGGAACGGGAGTCAGCACCGCGGGATTTCGAGGTTGTCAGATTTGTTCCATCGGCACATATTAAGGTCTAGGATTTGCGGATCCTCACCTTGGAGGCGATGGGATGAAGCCACCTCGTGGGTCCTGCTGTAACGCTGGGCCTTGCGCTGATCATGCTCGCCGTCACCGCGGCAGCGCAGGGGACGTATCCGGCAAAGCCCATCAAGCTCATTGCGCCGTTTCCGCCCGGCGGTGGGACGGACATCTTCGCGCGGCTCGTGGCGACCAACCTGAATCAAGCGCTGGGCTGGACGATCGTCGTCGAGAACAAGCCGGGCGCGGCGGGCAGCATCGGCGTGGAAGCGGCTGCCAGGTCCGCCCCCGACGGCTACACACTGGTGATGGGTCAAACGAGCAACCTCGCGATCAATCCGTCGCTCTACTCGAAGCTCGCCTACGATCCGCTCAAGGATCTCACGCCCGTCGCGCTTGTCGCCTCGACGCCCCTTGTGCTGGTCGCATCGCCGAAGTCGACGTTCAAGTCGTTATCCGAGATGGTCACCGCTGCGAAGGCCAAGCCGGATGCGATCTCGATCGCGTCGCCCGGCAATGGCACCGTCGGACACCTCGCCGGTGAAATGTTCATGCGCGCTGCCGGCATCAAGTTGCTGCACGTGCCTTACAAAGGGCTGCGCCGGCGCTCACCGATATTCTCGGGGCCAGGTCGACGTGTATTTCGCGACGGCCCAGTCGGTTGCCGAGCACATTAAGGCGGGCACGCTGCGCGCGTTGGGGACCACCTCCGCGAAACGGCTCTCCGTGCTGCCGAACGTGCCGACGATCGCCGAATCCGGTTACAAGGATTTCGAGGCGGTGTCCTGGTACGGTGTGCTGGTGCCGGCGGGTACACCCGAGTCGATTGTCGCGCGGCTCAATTCCGAGATAAACAAGGTCTTGCAGACGGGCGAAGTGCGCACTAGCGCCGCGAAGGAAGGAAGCGATTTGCTCGGCGGCTCGCGCGCCCAGTTCGCGGCATTTCTAGAGAGCGAGCAGGCGAAGTGGAGCAAGGCAGTCAAGGAATCGGGCGCCAAAGTCGATTGAACGTCAAGGCCGTCGTCGAGACGGCGCCCGCCGCAGAACTTTGTTCGCGTCTCGAAGCATCCCTATACCAGGCGCTCTTGTCAGCGGTCCCCATACCGGATCCGCGCCCAGCGCCGACCGCATCATCCTGCAGAGGTGAAGTAGCCGACCCGGCCAACACCCCGCCGGGTTGTCATTTCCATCCCCGGTGCAAGTATGCGCAGCAGGTCTGCCGAGGAGAAGTCTCCGGTACTGGAAGAGATTGCGTCGAATCACTTTGTCGAGCTATCGGGCTGCGGGAGCTTCCGCTGCGCGGTGTTGCCCGGTCAACCGCATAGAACCAGAGCGCCGTTTCGGCTATCCCGGCGTCGGTAATAATCCGCGGACCAAAGGTTGCGCTGTGGGATTATCATCGGCGTAGCGGCGATTCGGCTGCGGAAGGGGAGGAGCATGTCCGGGAGCGATCTCACGACGGGCGTCATTTTCGCAGGCGTTCCGACCAGTACGGCGCAGCTACCGTCGAGCAGAGAGACAAGTCACAGTCCTTCCATCCAGCTTATCCTGAGAGTCCTGAAGGATAGCAACCTGGCAGCAACTTGCGTGGTGGCGTACCGGGCTGATCTGTAGACTCAGAAGAACGTCAAGCGCACGCTTCCGCTGCCGATCCTGCTGCGGATCAGCCAGAGGAAAGTCGGAACGCTCGATGCGAACTTCATCGCGCATAGGCTCGATGTCCAGCTCCTCGGCATCGGGATCATTCCAACCTGGTTCCTGAGCTCGCCGCCAATCCTCCTCGATCATCTGCCGGGCACGGCTGCATGTCGACGCCGGTCGATCCGTCGCGGATGCCAAATGGCGATCACCGTCGAGCAACGTCTCGCCGACATTCTGAAGACCGGCGTCGTCATCTGGGATCTCGCTCGCGAGCCAGCACCTGCCTACGCTCGAGAAATCGATGCGCGACATCGGAATGCCCGCCAACGCCACCCATAGGGCAAGAAGCTGACGGGCAAGGGCGTCGTGATCGGCATCATCGACGACGGCTGCCCATTCGCACACCAGGATTTCCTCGTCAACACCGGGCGCAGCAGCGCCGGTATATCGGGCCCGCACAATGACGTTGTGGGACCAGACCACGGCGCCGACGCCCACCGACACGGCGCGGGGTTGGAAGCCCGGCGCCTACGGGTATGGACGAGTCCTCCTTCGCTCGCAAATCGACAACGCGATCAACGCCGGATCACCGCCGCAGGGGCTGGGTCGAGGAGGAAGCCGTCTACGACTATCTGGGCTATCCGATGGGGAAGACGGGCAATCTCGCTTCGCACGGATCGCGCGTCATGGGCATTGCGGCTGCGAACGGTCGCTCGGTGTCTGCATATCCCGGCGTTGCGCCGGAGGCTGATGTCGTCTTCGTACAGCTCCCGGACACGCTCATCGAAGCCAACCCTTCCGCGTTGACGGGGTACATCCTGGACGCGATCAACTACGTCTTCGCGCTATGCGCGCGGCCCACAATCAACCGGCCGTCATCAACCTGAGCGTTGGCGGCTACATGCACGCCCACGACGGATCGAGTCCCGGGAGTCCGCGATGGACTCGATGCTCGCCATCCCCAACCGAAGACATCGTCGTGTCAGCCGGGAATGCATTCGAAGAAGACTGCCACGCGACCGGCACCGATCGCGCCCTTCGACGGCCAACCGGACGTGGCTCGTAAGTGCGCACGATCCGGACCTCAACGACCTCGAGATCTGGTACGACAACCTCGATGTCTATCCAGGTGCAGCGCTGATGGCGCCCGATGGCACCGTCTACGGTCCCTATGCTCGGTACGAACGCCACGCTCCAAGAAAGGCGGCGCTGACCATCTGGCTATGTCTCGCACCAGCCGAACGTCAACGGTGATTAAGCTGTGCGTTGTTCTGGATGTTCCGGAAACGGAAACTGCGCCTCCGGCGCTGCCGCCGCCGCCCCCAGGCACCAGTCCATCGATTCCGGGCGCTTGGAAGGTGCGGATACGAAATCTCGGCGCGGCAACGGTCCGCTTTCATGCGTGGTCCAGCGCGACTGACACTGGACCGCCAGGGGCCCGCCGGCAGTCCCAGCTTCGATCCCAACCAGGCGGACCCGCGTACGACGATCTGCGACATGGCGAGCGGGCGGCTCACGATAAGCGTGGGCGCGCACAGCGTTGCAACCCAGGATCGTCGGGTATTCCGCGGCCGGCCCGACTCGCCGCACCGGCAATCTACTCGTGCGTTCGAAACCGGATGTCGTGGCGGCGCCGGCCGAGGAAGAGCCGAACGGACTCGAGTCCTGTCGACGGCATCGGTAGAGCTGCCGGCGCATCCACCGGCGGACAAGCGCCGCAGCGCCGCATGTGGCCGGGATGGTGGCGCTTCGATCCTGCCTCGAATACGCCCGATACGTCGGCGTCCCGCTCACGGCCGCACAAATCCGCACGGCGATTCGTGCGACGGCCAGCAGCGCCGGCCTCGTTCCGGACCAACACAGAAGCGACCGCTATCCGTCGTCAAACAGGCCGCTTCATGTGGAATGACGTCATTGGACAGAAGTCAACCTTGCCGCAGCGTTGCAGTACCTCTTTCCGTGATGCCGATTCACTGCTCCGCCTTACGCGGGTTCGCGTATCTACCGGCGGCGCCAGGCTCCACGCACTTGTTGAGATACCGGGCGAGGAATCCCGGAACCGCACCTCTGCGCATTCCGTGGGGTAATGCAGGCCAGCGACGATCCGGTTCTCCGCGATGCGCGCGGACAGCCTCAGAAGCGACGGCTGCGCTCGGAAGCCGGCGGAAGATTCAACAGCCTCGTCAGCGTCGCGCAGCACCTCGCACTGCGTTGCGTGCCCGGCCGGGTATGAGCCGTGGCCCGGTGTGGCGTCATCGGCTGGATCAACGACGATCGATCCGCAGGCCGGAGGACGCGAAAAGCGTAATGTGAACTGCCATTCCGCAACGGAGTGGTGTGCCGCCATTGGCGGTCGTCAACAGCTCGAATGTGCGCCGCCGGCATGCGCCTGCAGGTTGAAGGCGCGGAAGCGAAGAACGAATACGGCGGACTCACACCTGCGCCAGGATGCTCTCCGGCGTTCCGTACCAGCCAGAATCATGTCGAAAACCGCTAACTCTACCGGTAGCGTTCCGCCGGGAGATCAGGCGGCGCTGGAAGCTGGGAACCCCGGTAGTCGTAGCGCGGACGTCGGCCGTCCGCGACTTTTGCGTAAGCGCGCCCGCAATCCGCGCCCCTGCGGGCCGATGGTCGTTCGATACCAGAGCGTGACCGACTTCTGGCGCGCGGCCGAATACGGCATGTACAGGGCGGAGGCAAGCTGGAACTGATAGAACCTTTGCCGAACGTCCGGCGCCCAGCGTTGCATCGCCTGTATTGATGTCGACGACTGGACCAGCTTTTGGCGCGCCGAATCCGGAGATCCCGCGCCAGCAACTCTACCCCTGCGTGTTGAACAGCGCCCGCACGAGCAACGTGCTAGGGGCGCTATCCGGGAATACGCGTTGATCGCCACTACTCTCTGCCTTTCGTTAGATTCGCTGCTTTCGCTCGACTCGCTGCTTTCGCTGGACTCGCTGCTCTCGCTGCTGTACCCAGGGTGCCATCCGTCGGTCCCCTCGCGTCAAAGTCGGGCAGTGACGACCGTCATCGCCCGTTGGTCGTACCATCATACGGTCATTCATTGCCCTTCATCTCATCTCGGTAACTCCATGCGTCAAGCAACGCCTTCGCGAACAACCTCCGCCTGCGGAGTGGCCGCGCCCGAGGCCGCTGCTTGAATCCGGTCACCGTCAACGTCGGCTCGATCGCAAGGAGATCGCGCGCCGCCGCCCGCCGCCTCGTCTCCCCTGCCCAGGAGCATCAACGCGATGGTGAAGATTCTGTGCGTCGAACTGAACATGCGATTTGCTGCCGCAACGACCGCCGACAATAGTCGAGCGCAGTTTCGTACTCGCCTGCAAACCAGTGCGCCATGCCTGCCATCGACGTGAACGAATACATCTGGGGATCGAACGGCGACAGCTCGATCCGCACGCGGAGCGCGCCTGATGGCTTCCTCGCCTCGTCCTAACCACGCATACGCCGTCGTGCTCCAGGCCCATGCCGGCGCTTCTCGCTGAGGTTGATGGGCCAGCGCGCGATCGCAGTGACCTCACCGCTACATCGAGATTCTTGTTGAGATACGCTTCCACCAATCCGTTCACGGCACATACCCACGAGTTGGTGGGCATCGAGATCGAGCGCCGCCGGCGGCCTCTCGGTTCGCAGCCGCCGTGTCGACGCGCTGCGTCAGCAGACCACCCACTGCTCCAGCGGCGAATGAAGTAGAGAGGCTCAACCATGCGTGAGGGGCCGCGTATTGCGGATCGGAGGCGATCGCCGCTTCCAGCATCTCGCGGGCACGCTCGAGATCCTCGGGCGAGCTCCGGTGGATATCGTCGATCGCTCGCAGCATCCGCTCGTAGGCGGTGAGATTCTCCGGGCGCTTCGGTGCGGGCGCGCCGCAACTCGCGCTGGCACACGAACGGTACGACGCGCTCCGCGATGTCGTGCGACAGACGGTCCTCGAGTTCGAACACGTCGGCGAGCGACCCCTCGAATCGCTCCGCCCAGATCACGCGCCCGAGGTCGGCCTCGGTCAGCTCGCGCCATGAGGCGCAGGCGCCCCCTGCCGCCTGCATCGTGCCGGAGAGCACGTAGCGCACGCCGAGCAGTTCGGCGACATTGCGAGGCTCGTAGAGTCGATTGCGAAACGGGGCCGTCGACAGCCTGAGATGACAAATAGGTCGGTTTGCCGCGACAGCGCGCCGATGAGATCCTCGGAAAGTATGTCCCCGAGGAACTCGTGCGCGGGATCCGTTGAAAGGTCTCGAACAGCAGAGGCCGCGATCGACGGTCGCCCCCCAGACTGGCGCCGTCGCTCCCAGCGGATGCGCAGGAGGTGGACCCTGGCGGCCACGCGCGAAACTGCGCGTATCGGGCGCTTCCATGCCTTTTCAGCCACTGCTCCCGAGGTCTTCAGGCTGCGTTCCGAGCCCGTCGGTCACCTGGTCGCGGCGGCCGCCGAAATGATGGTTTCCCGAGGCCTGCAGGAACATCAGCCGGGCCGCGACGTTGGACGCCGTCATCGTACAGGTCGAGCTCGTCGGCGAGCACGTCCGCGATATGGACGCCGATGCGTAGCGTCAGCTGGCGATCGGATCGACGCCCTCGTTGGATCGTTCGATGCGCGCCTGAGCGCCAGCGCGCATTCGACTGCATCCGCGGCGCTCAGTAAACTCACCAGCATGCCATCGCCCAGAAGTTTGACGATGCGGCCATGTCGAGGGGGCAATTCACTCGTGGGTCACCGTGGCCACGAACGTGCGCCACCGGGAGATCGTCGCCGTCCGTGCGTCGCGCTGGATGAGGGCGACGGAGTCGACAATGTCGGATGAACATCACCGCGGACAGGCGCCGCGAGACGGCTGGGAAGGGGGATGGCCTGCTCGATCACGATGACACTGGCTCGGCCCGGGCGGGCGATGGCGCAGTCAACCGGCAGTCAACCGAATTCGGAGATGACGGGCCCCTCATGATGATACGATCTTCATGACGGTGGTCCAACGGGGAGCAGGTTGGGCACCCAGGCCAACGCGTTGAGAATCGCCTGACGCCTGTCACTGTCCCATCAGTACAGCCGGATCGCCACGTCGAAGTGCCAGGTTCGGCGGATCTCGATCACGTCCCACTCGCGGGCCAGGCCCGGCGGGAACGCCTGGTAGGGCCTCTGGCTGTCCACGACGCGTCGTATCGCTTCGTCGATGGCCGCCACGCCGCTGGATTGAACGAAGGTCACCGACTCCACCGAGCCGTCGCTACGAATGGCCACCGTCACGAGGGGATCGGTGTGAGGCTGCTTCGCCGCTTCGCGGACCATGTCGAACGTCATGTTCAGCTGGATCTTCCGGCCCAGGCTTCCGCGTACAGGATGAGTTCCGCGTTGGGGTCGGTGCGACCGAAGAGCCAGTATCGACGTGCGCTGCTCGACGAGGGTAACGGTCGCGCTGCAGCCGTTGCAGCTTCACGCCGGGCGGCCTCCTCGTCCAGCTGTCGTCCTATCGCCCGAGCGCCGCTTCCCCGTCTTGCGGCCGCATCTTGCGCAACTTCGACGCCGCGCAGCCTCGACCTTTGCGGCTTCGACCTTTTGCGGCTTCGACCTTTGCGGCTTCGACTTTTGCGGCTTCGACCTTTGCGGCTTCGACCCTGCGGCCTCGACCTTTGCGGCCTCGATCTTTTGCGGCCTCGATCTTTGCGGCCTCGATCTTTGCGGCCTCGATCTTTGCGGCTTCGACCTTTGCAGCCTCGATCTTTGCGGCTTCGACCTTTGCAGCCTCGATCTTTGCAGCCTCGATCTTTGCGGCCTCGATCTTTGCGAGCCTCGACCTTTGCGGCCTCTTGACTCGTGCGGCCTCGACCTCGTGCGGCCTCGACTCGTGCGGCCTCGACTCGTGCGGCCTCGACTCGTGTGGCCTCGACCTCGTGCGGCCTCCTGGCGTTCCGCCTGCAGCCGTGCGGCCTCTTGGCGTTCGGCCACTCCAGCCGCGCGTTTTCGGCCCGCGCCGCTTCCTGACGGGCGGCGTCCTGCCGCGCCGCCTCCAGCTGTTCCGCCTGCCGCTGTCCTCCGGCATCGCGGTCTCCGGAATCGAGGCGTCTGGCGCTGCCGCGATGATGGGCGTTGGCATCGCTGGAGTGGCGGGCCACGACCAACGTGCGCCTCGTCGGGTCGGCGCCACGGCGATCACGGCCGGCGCGGGGATCGGCGGGAGCGCCGTGTCACGCAGGCCGATCGGCGCGCAAAGGCGTTTCGCAGGGGCCGTACCGGTCGCGGCGTCGGTCCTTGACTGGCCGCTGCCTCGGATTGATCTCCGGCCTGATCGCTGCTGCAGTCCGCCGCGGGGTACGGCGCACTGGACACGGATGGCGTCAGCGCCGGCCTACTGGCAACACGCTGCTCCACACGTTGCCTGCTGCAACGGCTCCGCGACCGGCGTGACCGCCGGCTCCTGCGGCTGTGACCTTGCGGCGGAACGACTACGACGCGCAGATCGGGTGCCTCGATCCGTCGATCCTGCCAGGGAAGCTGAAGCCCGGAAGCCAAAGTCCCTGGCCACCGAAGGTCAGGCTCAACAGCCACGTGTGGATCAGCAGCGAGAGCAGCAGCGCATGCGTCAGTCGCCTGTGCTCAGGACTCATGCCGTTGGCTGTATCCTGCGATCCACACTCCCTATCCGCGCCACACGAATTCACCTCGAAAGGGCTTGTCACCAATGGCCAATGTCTTACTCACCGTAGTTGCAAGGATACGGGCAGCGAAGGACAAAAGGGCGATGCGCTGGCGGCGCTCCTTTCGAGCAAGCGGCCGTAGTGCGGAACTGCGGAGCCAGGAGTGCCTCGTCTATCGTGTTCACCGCACTCCACCAAAGAGCCCGAGCAATTCCTGTTCTACGAGATGTATGTGGACGATGCGGCTTTCTGACCTTCACCGCCAAGCGCCATACCTAGCCGCTTACCGCCTACGTCGCGAGAAAGAAGGGTTGACGGACGGCGCCGTCGAGGTGGAGATCTTTCGGTCTTTCACCGAATGACCGGCGACGCACTTGACGTGAGCGCGCTCGCCTCGGACCGTTCCGCCTTTGTCACGCCGAGCCGCTTGATCTCCGACGGTCGCAGTACGACCCTTCTCGGTCATTGCGCCGTACAAGGACCGGACATTCAACCGCGATCAACTCCCGATGCGTTCGGTTACTGGATCACCTTCGTCCGCGCGCAGCAGCACCCGCTGCGGAACGTCAAATCCAGAGCCTTGGCTGCCTGTAAGTTGACGACCAACTCGAACTTCGTCAGCTGCTCTACCGGCATGTCGGCTGGCTTTGCGCCCTTGAAGATCTTGTCCACGAAACTCGCTGCGCGGTAATACAGTTGCGCATAATCGATCGAGTAGGACATCAATCCGCCCGCGTCGACGAACTCTCTGGCTGGGTAAATTGTCGGCAGTCGATGCTTCAACGCAAGCTCCACGATAAGAAAGCAATACGTA
>ERZ1370068.6171-contig-5171_pt1 | contig 11151 bp, 10 predicted proteins | sample MGYA00561227_ERZ1370068 | MGnify/ENA primary metagenome ERZ1370068 (study PRJEB38410, sample SAMEA6850437) | metagenome | study: Metagenomic assessment of the ecological functions of the soil: analysis of the soil microbiota associated with the...
CTGGCGCTGCTCTGGCCTTCGACGTCCCGCTCGAGATCGTCGGCTTCCCGTGGTCGAGGCGACGGTCGACCAATTCGGCCGAGGGCTACGGCGGTGATGGGCCGGTGCAGGTCGTCCGCTACGAGGCGACCGGCGAGCCCGACGGCAGCCGAGACCTCGTGCCTGCGGACGTCGCCTCAGTCTTGGATTGGGATGCCCTATGTCGCGTTCGGTGTTCGTCCATTTACTTCGACGCGCCGGCATCGTCGGCTCCCGACGGACTGGCGCGCTGCGACTTTCCTGACGGCGACGCCGGACGCGCTTCGTCGCGGGTGATCGAGCCTGTCTGCGGGCTTCTGTTGGGGCTATCGCCGCAAGGAAGGCGTGGAACGAGTGCCGACGCTCGTCGGGCGGAAGAGACGACTGGCGAGGCGCGGAAGAGCTCGTCACGCACTATCCGACTGGGAGTGCGGTCGGGTTGGGCGAGCTGAAGCCGCCTCTCCCGGCGTTTCGATCGTGACGACGTCGCCGCCCGCTGAGGTCGCGCGTCGCCTTGCGACGGCAGTATCCTCGCCGTTGACGAAGTTGCGACCCGGTGTCCCGGCGTCGCCTCCTTGCTCGCCTTGCGGTGCACGCCGCGCGGCTCTCGGAGATGATCGAGATCCGGCAGTTCTCGAGCACGCGCAGCTCGCGGACGACGCCGTCGCCGCCCCGGATGCCGGCCTCAGCCGCCCGAGCCGCAGCGCGGACGCGTAGCGCTCGACGCGCAGCGGGTACGGCGAGGCTCGAGCGCCTCTGACCGGCGTGTTCAGCGTGTTCGACATCGTCACGTGCACGCCGAACGGCCCGTCTCGCCGTCCGGGCACGGCGCCCTGGCCGCCGCCGATCGTCTCGTAGTACGTGAAGCGCTCGTTGCCGAAGCGTGACGGTTGTTCATCGTGCCCTGGCCCTGCGCCGGGACCGGCGACCGCCTGCGCCGAAGCGCCGCGAAGACGACGTCGACGATCCGGCACGACGTCTCGACGTTCCCCGCGGCGACCGCGGCCGGCGACGCGCGCGTTGACGAGCGAGCCGGCGGGCGCGTGACCGTGACGGGCGCGAAGGCGCCGCCCGAGGCGGGAACGTCGGGCGTCGGTCAGGCAGCGGACGACGAAGTAGGCAGGCCGAGCGGGTGACCGCGAGCGGGCAGTTGAGGTTCCCGTCGTGCTGGGGCGCGGTGCCGGCGAAGTCGATCGCGATCTCGTCGCCGGCGATCGGTGACGGCGACGCGTGGATCTCGAGGTCGCCCTCGGCGGCCTCGAGCACGTCGCGTCGCCGTCGAAGCGGCCGTCCGGGAGGCGCGCGATGCGCCGCACGCACGACGCGCTCCGAGTAGGCGTAGAGCTCGTCCATCGCGTGCCGACGACGCGTCGCGCCCCGTCGCCGCTCGCAGAGCTCAGCCGACGCGCCGCTCGGCGAGCGGTGCGCGGCGAGCTGGGCGCGGAGGTCGCCGCGGCGCTCCTCGGGGTTGCGCATGCTGCGCGACGAGCTCGTCGAGCAGCTCGTCGTCGAGCCGCGTCGGGCGGGATCACGACGCCCTCCTCCGCGAGCGTCGTGCGAGTCGGCCGGCATGGCTGCCCGGCTCGATGCCGCCGACGTCGGCGTGGTGCGCGCGCGTGACGGCGAAGCCGACGCTCGGTACGCGGGAGACGAGCGTGATGTCGGGCAGGTGCGTGCCGCCGGTGTAGGGGTCGTTGAGCGACGAAGACGTCGTCGGGCGCCGGGTCGTGGGCGCATGACGGCGGCGACGGCGTCGGGCATGGCGCCGAGGTGGACGGGGATGTGCTCGGCCTGCGCGATCATGCGCCCGCGCTGCGTCGAAGAGCGCGGTCGAGCAGTCGCGGCGCTCCTTGATGTTCGCCGAGAAGGCCGAGCGGATGAGCACGGCGCCCATCTCCTCGGCGACCGCGCGCAGGGCGCTGCCGATGAACCTGGAGCTCGATTGTTCACGGTCTGCGTGCAGCTCGCAGCAGTGCTGCGTCCCATCCCTAACCCCCACCCACCCGGGGGAATCCAGCAGGTGGCGCCGTCGAGCTCGAGCACGGCTGGGCCCGTGACGTCGAATCGGCGCCCGGCCGGCAGCTCGATCGGTCGCGGGCCTGGGCGGACGCTCCGCGGTCCGAACCGCGACGAGCTCGATCTCGCCGGTCCCGGTCGGCGTAGCCGTAGCGCTCCTCGTGCGCGCGGTGGAACGCGCTCCGCGAGATCGGGCCCGAGCGGCAACCGTCAGCTCGAACGACTGCCCTGCGGTAGCGGAGGTCGGCCTCGCCCTCCGCCGGCAGCTCGCCCGCCTCCGCGAGCGGGCACGACGTACGAGCGCACGCGCGTCGCGCCGCTCGTCGCTCGCCACGAGTCCGAGCGCCGACAGCACGCCGGCTGCCGCCGGGACGAGCACTGTCGCGATCCCGAGCTCCTCCGGCGAGCTGCGCACGCGTGCAGCGGCCCCGCGCCGCCGAAGGCGACGAGCGCGAAGTCCGCGCGGGTCGTGCCCGCGCTCGACCGAGACGACGCGCAGCGCGCGCAGCATCTCGGCGTTCGACGACACGCGACGACCGCGGCCGGGTCGATATCCGCCGAGCGCGCGCTCGGCCGCCGCGCGGTCGAGCTCGACGCCGCCCGCGAGGCTGCTCGGGCAGCCGGCCCGAGCAGGAGGTTCGCGTCGGTCACGGTCGGCTGCGTGCCGCCGCGCCCGTAACAGGCCGGGCCGGATTCGGCGCCCGCGCTCTCAGGCCCGACGCGCAGCGCGCCGCCCGCGTCACGCCAGACGATCGAGCCGCCGCCGGCGCCGACGGTGTGCAGGTCGACGCGTCGGGAGCCGGATCGGCAAGCCGGCCGACGCTCCGCTCGCACGCCCGCTCCGCCCCGCCGTCCGCGATCAGGCGGACGTCGGTCGATGTGCCGCCCATGTCGAACGCGATCGCGTCCTCGACGCCCGGCCAGCGCGCGAGCCGAGCGCCGCGCCGACGACGCCCGCCGCCGGGCCGGAGACGCAGCGCGACAGGCGGGATGCGCCGCCGCCTCGGCGAGCGTCGCGACGCCGCCCGACGAGCGCATGACGAGCGGCTCGGCGAGCCCCGCGCCGGCGCAGCGCTCGCGCGAGCGCGTCGAGGTACCGCGACGCACGACGGGCCGCAGGTAGGCGTCGACCGCCGTCGTCGACGCCGCGCTCGTACTCGCGGAACTCGGGCGCGACCTCGTGCGAGGCGACGACGCGCGCTGCCGGGCACCGCCGCCGCAGCTCGCTCGGCGACCGCCGCGCTCGTGCGGCGGCGTCCCGGAACGAGAACAGCATGGCACACGGCGACCGCCTCCGCGTCGATCTCCGGCAGCGAGTCGAGGTCGAGCGGCCGCGAGCACGCCGTCCGGGCCCGATCCGCTCGTCGTACGCCGAAGCAGCGCTCGAGCGGACAGCGAGCGGCTCGGGATGCGTCGGTCGCAACAGCCGATAGAGGTGCGCGCGCGGTCGCTGGCGCCGCAGGTGGCAGCAGGTGCTCGAAGCCGGCGGTCGCGACGAAGGCCGTCGCGCGCCCTTGCGCTCGAGGAGCGCGTTGGTCGCGACCGTCGTCCCGTGCGTGAAGCGCTCGACGTCGCGTGCCCCGACGGCCTGGCGGCCGCGGCGAGCACGGACTCCTCCTGGCTCGCGCGGTCGGCACCTTCGCGGTCGCGAGCCCATCCCCGTCGAGCAGGACAGCGTCGGTGAACGTGCCGCCGACATCGACGCCGAGAATGCTTATGCAGGCTGACAGCTACGAGCGGACGGTCATTACGGTACCCGCTGGAGCTGCCGGTGTGCCCGGAAGAATGAACGGAAGCGCCAGCGGCTTGATCGTCGGCGGGCGGAACGAGCCGGGCAACGCCGTCGGATCCGGTCAGAAGGTTCACGCGCCTCGAGGTCGTCGGTGGAAGGAAGCGTTCGATGTAGATGCTCACTGGCCTGCGCAGCGGGTGTCTATGGACGTCGACGCTCGCTGTCTGGGCCGGAGGGATCGTGATCTCTGCTACCGCCGACGGTGTCTGCGTGTTCGTGATCCGCGAATGAGGGCGAGATGCGGGTACGTGGCTCCGCTGCCCGTAGCGAACCGCACGACGGCGAGTACTCCGGGCTGAAGCCGCGCGAAGGTACGCCCGTCCTGATCCGGTTAATTTCGCAGTCGATGCGGGCGGCCGGCCTCCGGAGAGCATGAACCAGGTCGAACTGCCCGCGGCTCCTCAGGCGAGGCGTGACGTCGCCGGAGAAAGCGCGACGTCGAAGTGAAAGAAGCTGACGACGTTGATGCGAGGTGCGCTGAGTGCCGTCCCTCCTCAGTGCCTGTTGGCTTCCTGCAGGAGGAACGCCCGGCCTGATGCGCGTCGCTCAGGCCCGGCGCGGGCGACCTGGAGTGTGGATAGTGCTGCTGCTCCGACTGGGCACCGCGCGATTGCACGCGAAGATGCCGGGTAGAGGCCGCCCTTCTGCGGCCATGTAGAGTGAATCGTCGCGTGTCTCGCCGCACTCGCGCTCGCAGCACCGCTCCGCTCCCCGGAAGCTGGGACGTGCCGGGAGAAAAAGAGCGAGTACGAAGATGCCATTGCTGCCGCTGGGGACGAGGTTGAGCTTGTGCCGTCGTCCCAGCCTGCATCCTGGTCGACCAGGCGCCTTTGTCCGGCTGATCGAGCGGATCGAGCCGAACCGCGCACGCCTCTCGTCCGTGGCAGTCGCTTACTTGCCCGGCGGCTTCGAGGTCGGGCTCGGTGTCGCGACCTCATCGTGAAGGTGCCGCCGACGGAGCTGTGCGGCGTCGCCCAGAAGAGGATGAAGCAGCTCGTGCCTTCCTTGCCGGCGAACACGAACTGCGCCTTCCCACGTCGATCCGTCGGAGCAGCAGGTGACCGGAGCAACTGCGACCGGCGGCTCGTACACCGCGAGGATGCCGTCGGGTCGCCAGGTCGGCCCGTAGGCGGAGGACGCATCGGTCCACCGGGCGCATCCGGGATCCGGTACCAGACAGTCGACCGGCACCGGGCCAGGGCGACGCACGGGATCGCTCTGCTCGTCGTCGCCTGACCGTCGTCCCGCCGACCGCTGCCGGGTGGGTGGACGACGATGGCGTTCTGCGCGGTTGTCGTCTGGCGGGGGCGGGAAGAGGATCGGGCAGCCGCGGACGGGCCCAGGAGAACGACCGTGGTTGGGCGACCGCCACGGCGGCGCCTGCAACATGTGCTCGGATGCTGCTACCGGCGCTTGCCGCGGTTCAAGTGCGTATCGCGAAGGGAATGCGTCGATCAGCGGCGCGTTTTCGACAAGACGATGGCGAACGTGGTCGGTAGAGTTTGCCCTGCGCGGCGCCGGTGGCGCAGCCGGTCTGACGCGACGGACGCGACCTGCATCGTGCACGGCGTCGCCAGGCCTGCCGCCGAACCGGATCGACCGAGGAGGCGTGGACGCCGCGAGGTCACGCTCCCACGCGATGGCATGCCGGCACACCGTCCGTGTCTCCTCCGGGTCGCCACGGTTACGCGAAGGGCGCAGGTGGTCGCCGGACGCGCCGGCGCCCCCGCAGATCCGGCGCCGCGGGCCTGCCACCTCCTTCGTCTCGACGATGACCCGAGCCCGCCCATACGGCGTGCCGCGGGCCGATCCGGAGCTCAGCGGGCGAGCGAGCGCTGACGGACGATCCAGGCAGCCCGGACCGTGTTCGAGCGGTCGTGAAGACGATCTGCACGACGAACTGCACCTGGTCGGCGACGAATTCGCATGGTCTCCCGCCCCTCCTGTCGAGCGGCTACGGCGCGCCGGCGCCGGGCGCGACGGACGGGCCGCCGGTCACGCCGCCTTCCCGACCCCCTGCATGAGGCCATGGCCCGGAAGGAGTGGCAGCGTGTTTTTACACTGAAACTGCCGTGAGCGGCTGGCCGGGGCGAGTACCGTGAGGAGCCTGGCGCCCGGATCGGTCGCGTCCGGGAAGCCGATCCTCGAGGCGCTCGGCACCGCGAGCGCCGACGAGCGCCTCGACGACGGTGGCCGAGGCCCGCCTGCTCGCGCTCCCGAGCATCGGCCCTTGCGCGGCGGCGCACATCATGATGTTGCTCGGCCGCTACTCCCGGCTGATCCTCGACCCCGTGAGGCGGGCCGAGGTACCTCCCGCGTCCTCCGGCGCGAAGCAGGCGCAGTGGACAGCACGATCGAGCGCCGCTTCCGGCGCTACGGCCCGTACGCAGGTCTCGCCGCCTTCTGGCTCCATTCTTTGACCCGGGACTCGGGTTGAGGAGTAGCTACCGAGCGCCTGAAGCGGATCGCGCCGGTGGCTCCCGGCCTCGGCCAGCTCTCGGCATCGCATCTGATCCTCGTCGTCGAGCGCGGGCATGGGCCTGGTCGCCCTGATCGTCATGTCCGGCGACGACCCGTTCAAGTCCGGCTCGGTTCAGCTCTGCCGCCGCGTCCGTGTCTCAGGACGGACGGCGGCAGCATCGCCGCAGCAGTCATCGCCGCCGCGCTGCTCAACGCGCGCTACCTCGCGATCGAAGCATCGCGGGTCTCGCCCGCCTTCGAGGTGGGTCCCGGACGAGACGCTTCCTGGAATCGCAGCGCCGATCGTGGACGAGTCCCGGGCGGTCGCGCAGCGAGGCGGGGGCCGTATCGACCGCCGCCGATCCTCGTCGCAAAGCCGGGCTCCTGCTCTACCCAGTGCGGCTCGGCGCGACCGCGCTCGGCGTCTTCGGCAGTGGCTTCCCCGGCAAGCCTCTGAGCGCTTCGGCCTCACGCCGCGTTTCGCGCTCTTCCTCGCCCTGCTCGTCTCGGTCGCAGAAGACCGCGGCGCGAGATCGCCGCGGCGCTCGCGGGTGGAGCGATCGCGCTCGCCTTCGCCCTTCGCGCGTCCTGGCGTGCCGGTAGATCGCAGCGAGCGCCGCCCGGCCTCATGGGGCCTGAGGCGATGAGCGCGACCTGGGTCGCGGTCCTGGTCGTCGGCGCGTTCTACGATCTCCCCTTCAAGGCCGCCTGGCCTGTGCCGTCGCCGCAGGACGTCAGCCGCCGGCCCAGCTCGCTTCCAGCGCTCGAGCCGTTGGCGCTCCTGCCCGCCGCGCTCGCCAGCCACGCAGTCCGTCGGCGGCATGGGCGTGGATCGCTTCGACGCGAGGCTCGTCGGCCCGGTGCGGCGTGGTCGTCGCGACCAGGCTCCGCGCGCCGGCTGATCGTGGTCGTCGTCGCGGCTTCGCCGCGCTAAGCGACGGCGCTCGTCACGCGTTCCCGGAGGCGTCGCACGACTGCGGCTCGCCCTCGCAGCAGCCCGAGCTTGAAACGGCAACGCGGGCACTGCCACGTGCCGTGACGCCACTCCATCGCGCGCAGCGCACAGCGCCAGCGAGTCGACTCGGAGGCGGTCAGAGGACTGCTGCCGGAACTGCTACATCTCGACGGGCGCGGCGGCGTAGCTCAGTTGGTTAGAGCAGCGGAATCATAATCCGCGTGTCGGAGGTTCGAGTCCTCCCGCCGCTACCTCCTCGCATACGAACTGGAAGGAAAGAGATGGCAATCCGGAGTCAGAGACAGCATCACGCTTGCCTGCACCGAGTGCAGGCGGCGCAACTATCAGAGCTCGAGAAGTCGAAGCGGAACACGCCCGACCGCGATCGAGCTCAAGAAGTACTGCCGCTGCGTGCAGCCGCCACACTGCGCACCGGGAGACCCGCTAATGGCCGATGGCCCACCAGACTCAGCGCCGAGCGCCGAGCGCCGAGCGCGCGCTGCCCAGAGCAGGAGAGCGAGCAAGCAGCTGCAGTCGCGAGCGCACGCGGTCACGGCCGCCAGCAGCCGTCCGCCCGGCGGCTCGAGCCCGGCCCGAGAGCCAGACGGCGCTCCGCGCCAGCGTTCCGGGGGCTTCAGGCGCTTCGTCCGGCGAGTCGATGGGCCGAGCTGAAGAAGGTCGAGTGGCCCGGCCAGATCGCAGGTGATCCAGGGCACCGTCGTCGTGATCATCGCCTGCGTGATCGTCGGCCTACTTACCTCTGTCTCGGCCGACGCAGGTCTTCAGCCGTTCGTCGTCCGACAGATCCTGCTCCTCAGGGCAGCCATGTTCCGCTGGTACGTGATCAACACCTACTCGGGGCACGAGAACAAGGTGAAGGCCAATCTCGAGCACCGGATCGATCTCGATGAACCAGGCGCCGCGCTTCCGCCGCGTCGTCGTCCCGACCGAGCAGGTGATCGAGACGAAGGACGGCCAGAAGGTGCAGACCGAGAAGCGCGTGCTGCCCGGGCTACGTGCTCGTGAACATGGACCTGAACGACGACGCCTGGACGGTCGTCGAAGAACACGCCGGGCGTGACCGGCTTCGTCGGCGCCGGCGCGAAGCCCGTGCCGCTCGTCGCAGGCCGAGGTCGACCGGATCCTCGCACACCGGCGCCGCGACGGCGAGCGCCCGCGCGCCCAGGTCGAGTTCTCGCTCGGCGAGTCGGTGAAGGTAACCTCCGGGCCGCTCTCCGACTTCGACGGCGAGATCGTCGACGTCAACGCCGACCAGCAGAAGCTGAAGGTGCTCGTCGACATCTTCGAGCGCCAGGTGCCGGTCGAGCTCGGCTTCGACCAGGTGAAGAAGCTCGACTGATGGCGAAGAAAGTCCTGACACTCATCAAGCTGCAGATCCCGGGCGGGCAGGCGAACCCGGCGCCGCCGGTCGGTCCTGCGCTCGGCCAGCACGGCGTCAACATCATGGAGTTCTGCAAGGCGTTCAACGCGCAGACCGCAGCAGGAGAACGGCCGCATCACCCCGGTCGAGATCACGGTCTACGAGGACCGCTCGTTCACCTTCATCACGAAGACGCCGCCGGCCGCCGTCCTGATCAAGGAGGCGCTGCGGCTCGAGAAGGGCTCTGGGCGAGCCGAACCGCGAGAAGGTCGGCCGGCTGACGCGCGCCCAGGTGCGCCAGATCGCCGAGACGAAGATGCCCGACCTGAACGCGCGCGACGTCGAGCAGGCGATGCTGGTCATCGCCGGGCACCGCCCGCTCGATGGGCGTGGAGACGGAGACCTAATGAGCCAGCACGGCAAGAACTACCGCGAACGCACGCGCGCAGATCGACCGCGAGCAGCGTCTACTCGCCGGTCGAGGCGGTCCGGATGCTCAAGGGCTTCGCAGACGCGCGAAGTTCGACGAGACGCGTCGAGGTGCACTTCCAGCCTCGGCCTGAACGTCCGCCACGCCGACGCAGCAGCTCCGCGGGACGCTGATGCTCCCGCACGGCACCGGCGCGGGAGCGCCGCGTCGCCGTCTTCGCCGAGGGCGAGAAGGCGCAAGGAGGCGCAGGAGGCGGGCGCGGACGTCGTCGGCTCGGCCGATCTCGCCAAGCGCGATCGAGGAGGGCTTCACCGACTTCGACGTCGCGATCGCGACGCCCGACCAGATGGGCGTCGTCGGCAAGCTCGGCCGCATCCTCGGCCCGCGCGGGCTGATGCCGAACCCGAAGACCGGCACGGTGACGATGGACGTCGGCGAAGGCCGTCCGCGACGCGAAGGCCGGCAAGCTCGAGTACCGCACCGACCGCGGCGCGAACGTCCACGTCGCGATCGGCAAGAAGAGCTTCGACGAGCGGCAGCTCGTCGAGAACTACGCGCGCGCTGATCGACGAGATCGTCCGCAAGCGAAGCCGGCCGGCCGCGAAGGGCCGCTACATCCGCACAGATCACGCTCGACGAGCACGATGGGCCCGGAGTCCAGCGTCGACACCGTCGCGACCGCGGGCATCGTCGAAGAGCTCGGAGGATACGGAGCAGAACCAGTTTCAGCGTAAGTCAAGACGCCCGTCGCCGGAGACAGCTGGCAGGCGTCGCAAGGCGCAGAAGTCCAGCCGAGGTGCGGTCCAGGCGAAGGTCTTCCCTTCGCCGGGCCTGCCTGCGTGCGGGCTCGATCTCGTTCGAGGAGGTGATACAGATGCAGAAAGCGGACAAGGAACGAGTGGTCGCCGAGCTGACCGAGCGCCTGCAGCACCGCCGGAGACGCTGCATCGTCGCCGACTACCGCGGCCTGACCGATGACCGCAGATCGACGACGCTGCGCGCGAAGCTGATCGAGCACGGGGCGCGCGTTCACGTCGGTCGAAGAACACGCTCATCGGGCCGCGCGGCCGAGGCCGCCGGGCGCCGACGCGCTCCTCGCGCTGCTCGAGGGGCCGACCGCGATCGCCTTCCTCGAGGCGGACGGCGACCCGGTCGCGGTCGCGAAGGCGCTCGACGACGCGGTCCGCGACGCCGGAGCTCGATCGCGATCAGGGGCGGCATCTGCCGGAAGGCAGGCCGAGATCGGCGCGGACGACGTCGAGCCGCCTCGCGACGCTGCCGCCGACTCGAGATGCTCGCGGCGCAGCATGCTCGTCGGCGCGGTCGCCGGCCCGCTGACGGCGATCGTCGGTCTGTTCAGCGGCGCCGGATGCGCGACCTCGTCGGCCGTCATCGACGCTCGGCATTCGCACAGCTCGAGGAGCAGGGTACGACGCGGAAGCGCCTGGCGCAGGAAGCCGCCAGGCGGCAGGAGCCGAGGCAGAGCCGGCCAGCAACTGAGCCGCTGAAGGAGGCCGTTGCGAAGCCGGAGAGCCGCCGCAGGAGGCTGGCTGCGGAAGAACCGGCAGCCGAGGCCGAGGACGCCCGAAGCAGACGCGACGAAGCAACCGGCACCAGAACCCGGAACGGAAACTGAAGGAGAGGAGCAGTAAATGGCAGCAAGCGCGACACGGACAAGCGTCGTTCGAGTTGCTGGGCGAAGATGACCGTCCTCGAGCTCGTCGAGCTGAAGAACAAGATCGAGGAGGAGTGGGCGTCACCGCCGGCCGCGCCGGATGGCCGCCGCGGCGCCCGGGCGCGCGGCGGCGACGGCGGCGCGGCGGCCGAGGAGAAGACCGCGTTCGACGTCGTCCTCACGGCGGCGGGCGGTCAGAAGATCCAGGTGATCAAGGTCGTCCGCGCGGTCACGGGCCCCGGCCTCGCGGAGGCCACGGACGTCGCCGACGGCGGCGCCGGCCCCGGTGAAGGAAGGCGTGGCGCAGCGAAGAGGCCGACTGCAGGTCAAGGGCGCAGCTGGAGGAGGCCGGCGCCACGGTCGCAGCCGAGTAGTGCAGTCGTTAGTCTTCAGGGGAACCCTCAGGTTCAGCGGCTGCTGCGCG
>ERZ1370068.7550-contig-6461_pt1 | contig 11150 bp, 13 predicted proteins | sample MGYA00561227_ERZ1370068 | MGnify/ENA primary metagenome ERZ1370068 (study PRJEB38410, sample SAMEA6850437) | metagenome | study: Metagenomic assessment of the ecological functions of the soil: analysis of the soil microbiota associated with the...
CCGCTACGTACTGCTAATGAGATCGCGACATATTCGTGCTGTTTCAGTGCGACGTACTTCGGCAAAGAGTGAACCAGGATCGAGTGAGCTGACGGCGACCATAACGGGACAGATCACGCACGCCCAGGCCTCAGACGCCGAACGACAGCGACGCTGACCAAGATCGTTCCAGCTTTTGCGGTGTCAAAAAAGCCAACATCCGCAACCTGCTCCGGCGCTGGCTGCTGGGATCCCGCTGGAGCCGAGTCCAGTGCAGCCGTCGCCAGCGATCGCGCGAACAGCATCAGGCTTGCCTGCAAGCAGCTCTCGATCAGGTCGGCCCACACCTGCCGATCAATAAGATAGAGATCCAATCCGACCGCGTGCTGGCCTTCTCGCCTCATTGATATTGTCCAGGTAATTCCACTGCTGAAGAGTTTGAGGCTGCTGCCGCTCGGCTACAAAACCGGTTTTGAACAGGGTTATCGGCCGCGGCGTCACACCGCCGCCAGATTCGCTCACGGCGGCGATTTTAACGCGATCCTGAATGGAACGCCATGCATTGGGCACCGCAGCTGTGTTGGGAGTGGTGGACCGCCGGGATGAACTGAGAGTGCGGACCCGCAAGCCTGATGCAAATACGGCGGAATGTCAGCAATATCTTTAGGCTGGGCGCTGCTTCTGCGCTCCACGCGCGGGTGAACAAAGAGCCTGGTGTCGACCTCGAGCGCGTCGGCCACGCAAAAAGAGGTACCCGCAACACGGCAACAGTGATCTAATTTGCTGCGAATGCTCGACGAACGCCGGCCTGTAATATCGAAATTGCTTTCCGTAAGAGGCATATTTCTGACCAGCCCAGTAGCCACATTTCCGCATTGTGTCGAACGCTTCCAGCCGCAGCTGCCGCCGGAAGCACCGTCATATACGCCGTGGATACGTGACGCCTTTGGGTATTTTGCGCGCGGCTTCGACGCCAGTGCTGCGCGGATCCATCCGCTGTTGCTAACCGGAGAGATGGCGCAGTTTTTTGCGGAGTTTCAGTAACTCTGCAGTTAAAGTCGAATTGGGGGCTTAACCGCAGTGGTCCAGCCAATATCGAACCGTGCGGTGATCCATATCACGACCTTAAGACAACCTGACGTGATCGCAGCGGTCGATCCGTGGCATCGATGAGGCCGAACAACTCCAAGCTGAATGTGTTGCCGTGATGGTCAGGCGACCAGCGCGCCTCCGCCGTCAGTGTTTTGCGCTCTGATGCCATCGCCGATCTGGCCGCATAGATCTCGCCGGCAAGGTTCGCAGGCTCGCGCATCCATCAGTTTTTGATAACGCTCCCCGCCCTTATCGAGCGGGGACTGCAGCAACATTGTTAAAGGTGTCTTTCTCGCAGTTCAGCTGCTGGCGAGATAACCGCCGCGCTGCTGATCGACCTGGCGCCGCGGTCAGTCATCCCAGTGTTGTCCAGCATCACCGCCAACGCTGCATCGAACAGTTCGAGCAAGGCTGTGTCCGATCGATGCCGATCGCCGGGTGGAGGTAACCGCCGCCACAACGGCGCTCGACAGTTCCCGCCATACACTTTTCATTCGGGGATTACGCTAAGCGGCAACCAGCGCCAATTTGCTGACTTGGGATCATCAGACCAGCACGGCGATGTGCTCACGAAAAACCACATCGTCGCGAATTAGTTCGTCGCGATATTCGTCGAGGCCATCATCGTACTTCGTGCTCGCTCAAACCAACCGCTCTCCTGGCGCTGCTCATACGCGATCGACACTGCCGCGTACCTGGCGCGCTGACGTGCAGTGACATCCGGCACCCATAATGGAATAGCCAGCTGGGCAGAGCGTTCCTGGCCGGATGGACATTACCTTCATTCGCCGCCCCGCGCGCCTAACGACCTTGCCGCCCTACCTGCCTTGGTGATCGCGGAGGCAACTTGGTCAAGGCTTCACGCAGCGGATCGTCGCCAGATAAAGTATTATCTTTGCGTGGTGCGATGTTGGGTGTCCGGAGTAGTCGTCCGGATCAGAGGTGGCTCGGGCGCCCTTCGGCACCAGCGCCGCCAGGTATGTCGAAGATCAGGATATTTGAACATCATCACTCCGGCATCGCAACCGCGTCCCAGCACGACCGCAATTTCAGACATGGGCCTGGCTGCTGGCCAGGAAAACGCCGTAGGGTCGTCCGCATTGATGTTGCCCTGCCGGTGCGGATGTCGGCGAGTCATAAAGCTGAAAGCCAACGCAGCCGGTGTCTTCCTTTTTGCTTGGCAGTGATGATGGCTTTTGATCCAGCTCGGGCGCCAGCATCGAACTGCTCCAGGTCGCCATCGCCTCTTTGGGCCGGCATCCGGCTTCACTGATCATCCGATGCAGTCGATCGTGGGGCCAGCGGCCGCAAGGCATCAGGCCATCGACCACCGCCGGATCCGGCCGGGCTCAGGAACCGCTCCTCCGCCGTCTGCTGCGCTCGATCCCCTGCAAGGGCTTGCCCTGGGCCTGATCACGCCGAAGGCCTGTTCTCACCGCCAGCGCTACAGCGACAGCGAGAACATGCGCGACGCACAGCAACGGTGCGGTTCGACAGCACCGGTGGCCGCTGTCGGTGATGGCGCGGTGCAGCGACGCGATGTCGCCGTGGTGAAACGTCGGCGACTTTGGCGTCGGCACCGATGTGGCGCAGGATGTGCCCAGACCATCGACGCCGTCGTCGTGCTGCGACTGGGGATTTGCGGGACAGGTGCTCGGCCTTTGTAGCGTGCGGCCAGCTTCAAACATGGGTCGGCGCCTCGCGCCGTGCACGCCGATCGCTCGGCAGGGTCTTCCGCCACGATCCACCCGTTGCCGGATTTCCCTTGCCTCGGCATCGCGCGCTGCCATCACCGACCAGTCCGGCCAGGTGAGCCGATCCGGTAACGGCGCTCGCTGCCGTTGATCCAGTACGACAGCACGAAAGTGCGGGCGCCCTTAGGGTTCGCCCTGGTCGGCGCAAAGATCTTGATGGCGAAGCCGGTAAGCTCCGGTGTCCCAGAAGAAGCGTTCCCCACGCGGAGGCGGCTTGAGCGCCTTTGACGAAGGTCTCGGTCAGCCGTTCGGCCATGGCGATAATTTTTTTCCCAGCAGTGGTCCGGCAGTGTATCGATGGTGCCATTGAGGGCCACGAAGTGCAACAGCATTCCGTGTATGACAGCAAAAATGACGGTGGGGCCGGGGTTTGAAAGGGACTGGAAATTCGGTAGCAGTCAAATAATGAAAATTGGTCCACGACATAGACTGCAAAACCGTGTACACCAGTTCAATTCTGGTCGTGGCCTCCACCTGTTAAATCAATAACTTACCGCCAGTTCTAAAAGTGCGATCCGGGACTGAAAAAGGCCCCACGGACACCGCCGATGGCCGCGTCCCGGCCTGCCAGCCATGCGCTGGCGCGGTCCGGCCCGTGTGTCCTGTAGCCCTGCGCTGGCGGGCGCGCTGGACGGCCTCCTATTGGCCTCGCCGCTGCCGCCTGACGCTGTCGCCCGTCGCTTGTCGTGGTGTGACGCTGGCGCGTCGGTCGTCTGTCCGGTGCCCTTTGTGCGCTGGAGCGGTGACCGCTCCATCCGATGGAGCTAACGTCAGCTCCGTTGCGCTCGACGTGGTGATGACGCGATGACGTGTTGCCGTGCATGACGCGAGCGCGCGACGGCTGGCGTCAGCGTTGCGCCCAGAAGCGGACATCTGACATGAACCGCAGCAAAACTATTCCTCCGATCACCTCGTCGGCGCGGGCGAGTAAGCGAAGGCGGCACGGTGAGGCCGAGTGCTCTTGGCCGTCTTCATGTTGATCACCAACTCAAATTTGGTCGGCTGCTCAACCGGCAGATCGGAAGGCTTGGTGCCTTTGAGGATCTTATCGACGTAGCCGCCTGCACGAATAAACAAATCGGCTAAATCGGGGCCGTATGAAATCAATCCGCCATTGGTGGCGAATAGTCGGAATAGATAAATCGCGGGCAGACGATGCTTCGCCGCCAGCGCGGTAACTCGTGGGGCGTTGTTAACGGTCAAAGCATCGCCAAAAACAATTATTGCATCGGCGTGCTGGGCTGCGGCCGAGGCAGAGGCGATGTCCGCTGGCGGACCGTCTGACGATGGGACCCTCCACCAACGGCAACGTCGCCAGGTACTGTGGAGCGCGTCGGAGGGTGCCGGGAACGCACGAACGCACCACTTTAAAATATCTGCTCTCCGAAAAACGGTGGTTGCAGCGCGGTGCTGCTGGCTGTTGCGCCGCTTAGTCTATGCTCGCCGCGATACCGCAAAGGGATGGTGACGATGACCGAACCGCGACGCACGAAATTGGTGGAGAAAGCGTTCATAGCCAACACGAGAGCGTTTGCTCCTGGCAGCCCGCCTGACACGAAGGTTGGTACCGCCCGGAAGCGAGGGCTGCAGCGTCACGCCGCTGGCCGCCAAAGCGACGTCGGCCGGGCACTCCATGGATCACTGGACGGCTAAACCTGTCGCGCACGATGGTGCCGGAAACGCTATCGGAGACCTCCGACGAGTCGTCCAAGAACTCCACCACCATATCCCGCGCATAGTCGAGAACCAGCAACGCCTCGGCCCTATTGTCGGGCAGTTGGCTTGCGATCACTACGGCTTGGAACCGCAGATGAATGTGTTCTTTTGATTTGGACATCTTCCATCAGCCTCCAGCGGGTACGGCCCCAGTCTCTCAAACCAAGGCCGTGACTAACCTTTGGATGTACCCTGACTGTTCAGAAGTTCGAGCCATCCGCCATAGTCGTTAAATCTAACGTTAGTGCTGTCTGTGTGGCTCCTCACACTCTCGCCGGAGAAGCGCGCCTGTCGCCTGCCCCCGTCGATAAGGACGGCCCCGGCAATTGCTCCAGCCATCTAAACTCAAGAACGCAGTCAGGGACAGGCTGTCCTGAAGCACACTGTCCGGAGGTACAGTATCCCGATTTCAATTCTGGGATGTCAAGATCGCGCCTACCCGCAAAAATCACCTTCGAGCGAAATGCGCGCATCCGGCGTGAAGCGGTCCCCGCCGTTTAAATCATTGAACGGCGTCCGTTAAAGTATCTAGGTGCGGCCGATATATTCGCGGAGATACATCTCCTTTATTGACGCGGCGGCTAAAAACCGTCACCATTCAGAGACGCGGAGAGCTTCGATATTTATCCGGCTCTTCGACACCCAAGATTTTTTGCACCGACGCGTTGGTCGCTACGACCTCGACAAACTTAACTAACATGTCGCGATTCAACGGTTAGGAAGTTAATTTTGCTTTTGCAGATGGCACCGCCATGCGTGGGCAACGTTCCTTTGCGGTCATTCTCGTTGGAAAAAGCATATTGCTCAGGGAAGGGCTTGCTAGAATATTGCGCGCGGCAAATTTTCGCATCCTGGCTTCTGTATCCAGCGCCGATGATCTGCGCCCAAGCAAAGCCCACACTTCATCTCCCGCTCTATCTTATTGTCCATACCGGCGATGATTTTGACATCGCACTCGAACAGATCGCACTTTTCAGAAACCGGCACGCGGACGCACGCATTGCGATCGTTGCCGACCACTATCGGCTGAACGAGTTGACTTCGGCATTCCGCGCAGGCGCGAATGGATACTTCGTCAACGTCATCACGCGCGACAGATTCATCAGGTCCATCGAGCTGGTGATGATGGGTGAAACAATCTTTCCGCAAGCCTTTCTATCATTCTTAATCGATGCCAATCGCCCCCATCTGGTCGAGGCCGCGGCAACCGTTCGAAATCTTGAGCCAATCCTAGTCGCGACGGAAGACGCGACCGCGCCCCTGCTTTCTCCGCAGGAGAAAGTGATTCTGCGCTGCCTCATCGAAGGTGACTCCAACAAAGACATAGCTCGCAAGATCGATATCACCGAGGCGACCGTGAAGGTCCACGTCAAGGCAATCCTTCGCAAGATCCGAGTTCAAAACCGGACACAGGCGGCAGTTTGGGGCATAAACAATGGATCCCATACGCGGCCGGAAATCGACGAATGACGTTTCTCCGATATTAGCAACCGATTTGCTGAGCTCCTTCATGCCGCGTCCGACGCGCCGCGCCAGGAGCCGGGAGAGGCTGGCCTTGCGCGCATGCTGCTCAGGCGCAGCAGCTTGCGGATGTCCTCACCAGTCGCCGACCAGACGGTCTCGAAGCGCATAGAATTGGACTTCTCGTCGTTGCTTCCGGCTATGCAGGCCGTTTCGAAGTCCGAGCGTGCCATCGACGCCGAGCAGCACGGCTTCCCGTCGATCACGAACGACGTGTTCCGGTTGCGAAGCGCGGCTTCCGTGATCAGCGGATAGCGGTCGCTCCAGTCGTAGCCGTTGCGGGTGAACAGGCGCGCACGCGCTTGCCCTCGCGCTGAACGATCAGGCGGTAGCCATCGTGTTTGATTTCGTGCAGCCAGTGAACCGCGGCCGGAACGTCGGTTCCGCGCCGCGCCGGGATGCAGGCAAAAAAACCTCAATTTTACGCATGTGGGAGAGATAGGTGACTGGGATCCAAAATTGCGGTTCGGGCTCCAGCGTGCAGGGCGCGATCGGGGGCGAGCGCTGTATCTTCGAACTGGCGGAAAATCCGCGCTCGGGCAAAATGTAGGCGGTGAATGCTTTCCTGAGCGTTGAACTGCAGCTGGCCCGTTCGCGCTGACCATCTGGTCAGCGTTTGAAAACAGCCCCAGCGGCGGGAACTGCTGGGGCTGCGCTGTGACTGTTGTTTCGCGTTGCCTCCGCGCGGCGATTACAAGTTGCCCCAATAATGGCCCAGCTGGAATAACCCTTCGGAGGGGCCAACCCGGTCGTTCGGATTACCTATAAAGCGGTGGACGACCCGAGCGGGGCCTCCAGCTGTCGATGTACAGAGCCGAGAATGTCGGGGCACAAACCAACTCCCGGCTCGCTTGGTTCGCATCACGTTGGCGTCTGTCTCCAACCGGGGCACTATTCCACATCGAGGTTGCAGAAAATGCCCCCGGAAGCCGTCAAATCTACAATCCTGCGCCTTCGTCCTCGATGTGCTGTGGGTTTTTAACGCCGGGGGCGGCGCGCGACCCCGGCCACGTTCAAAAGCCTGAGTGAGGGGTGCTGGGGCAGGGTGGGAAATAGATTGTCGCGCTTCGGTTGACGCGACGACTAACAACGGTTCCAGAGGGCTGGGCCGTTCCGACAGGCCTTTCGGTGCCCCTGGACTGCTAACGTTTTGCAAGCGAACCGCTGAATGCAGAAAGTGATGAACTGGGTTTTGCCTGAGCGATAGCTACGAGAAAACGTCAATCAAATCACACGGGAACGCAACAGAGGCACACAGATCAGGACAACATTCATCTGCTGCAAAACCGTGTACACCAGTTCAATTCTGGTCGTGGCCTCCACTAATCTCTTCAAATACTTAGCTGCTATTTCTGAAGTCGCTGCGAAGCTCTGATTTTGGTCTGGGACCTCGCTGGGACCACGTCAGCGGCCCGGCAGATCGTGGCGCGTGGCCGTCTGTGCGCTGGTGAGGGCTCCTTGTTTCTGTAGCCCTGGACCCCTGTACGACGCTCCTACGGCATCGATGCTGACCGGCTGGCCCGGCCCCGGACGGCTCCCGGTGCCTGTCGCTCCCCGCGCGCCTTGGTGGGCCTAAATCCCGAAGCCCAGACCGCGCAACAACCGCCCCGAGCACGGCTAGGCCGGAGATTGTCCAGCCCGTGACGTAGACCGCGCCATCCGTTTCAGGTCTATCGACCATCGTGTCGCGCCAGTGGGTCATGACATCCTCCGAGGATTGCCTCTGTAGGTAGGTCGCCGCCAGCGGCAGGTTCAAACCCTTGGCAACGCCGGACGTCTTCCCGGCAGACGGATATTACTTTCGATCCATTGCGACAGTGCGAGGTGCGGCGGCGGGATCAGCGAGCGCAGTGGCGCGGGCGCGACCGAAATGAAAGCGGTCGTCAACTGAGGCGGCCCTACTCTCAGGTGGCCGTAGCTCACTCTTAAGCCAGCTTATCACTCTGTCAGTTTTCAGGGGATCAGGCCGGTCGCAATCGAAACACTGGAAGGTGCGCTTTCCTCGCCGTCGGGAGGTAGCGCCAAAACCAGCGGTGCCCCGCATTCGGGGCAAGTCGGTCGTTTCGCTTGGCCTGCGCAACAATTCTGCCAATGGTCCGAACGTCCGTCAAATTAAAAACGGACTAGGAAGTTCGGCAGCCCACGGGACGCCCCGCGAACCCGGGCCGACGCCTCGACGCACCGTGTCAGCGTCACACAATGGACACAGCCGCCCATCGAAAAGCCCGGCGAGTGGCAGCGGCTTCCCGCTCGACCAGGCCGCGTTGGCTACCTGCGATACTTGCGGCGCGAGCGGCGGCAATCGCTGCGCGCGAGCCGACGCTGAGCATGCCAAGGCAAGAGACTGAGTTGCTACAGATCGGGATAATGGAACGGCAGCGCAAACTTGTGCGGCGTGACGATGTCAATGAACTGATCGATGCGATGTGTTGCACGGTGCTGACGCATCTGTCGGGCATGGCGGCGCGGTGCAGCCGCGACAGGCTGCGGGTCCGGCGCAACATTGACGCGGTGTGTGATGCAGATCGGGGCGCGAGAATAGCGCGGCTTGTCTTGCCAAGGCGGATGAGTGGAACGAGCCGCCGCTCGATGAGCTGGACTGATCCGCGCCCCGGTCAGGTGTTGCGCGACGTGGCGCTGTCGGAGATATGCGCCGCGGGGCGCGTGAGCAGATCCCAAAAATCGTTCAAGGAACCACCCGCTTTCCACTTCTGGGGACCTCAGACAGGTACTGCCTGACGAGCCTGCAAAACCGGTACACCAGTTCAATTCTGGTCGTGGCCTCCATCCCTAAAATCAATAGCTTAGACTGATTATATGCGAGGCCGAACGAAGTTCGTGGCCGCGGGCCAACGGCGTACCGACGCCCAGAATTCCCTCAGGCCGCTTCGCGCTGCCGATAATCCCTTTCTTCGGTTTTGGCGCCAGTTCCGGCATCGTGGCCTGAAGCTGGCGGTATCGCGCCAGCAGCCGCTCAAAACTGCCGTTCAGCGTCTCGGCGATATCGGGCCGCTTCTCCAGCCCCGCCAGCAACATCGCCGCCGCCTCGATGGTCGCGAGGCCGTCGCGGCGCGGCTCGCGGCGCAACTGCCCGTAACGCGATGGGCGCCTGGGGCCGAGGATGACCCGCTGGCATTTGAGCATCCACGCATTGCGCCACCACAGCGCCTTGGCCTGGCTCCAGGTGCCGTCGAGCAGCACGATGCCTTCGATGTCGCCGAGGATGGCGCGTTGATGCGGCTCGATTTCGCCCTTGCGGTTGATCGCGACGATCTCGCTTTCGGTGTCGAGATCGCTGACCTTGGCGGAGCCGAGATAGAGCACCGCCCAGCGCGAGGATCCTGCGACCGGCCGCCCCAGCGCTTTAGACAGGCTTGGCCACGACAAGCCGATCTTGAACACGGCATTTTTGAAATGAAGCGCGGTCAGCCGCGCGGTACCGAGCGTCCGGTCTTGTTCCTGCGGATGCTGCAGGATCAGGAGCTCGACCTTGTTTTTCGATCGGCGTGATGCTGTCGCAGATGCACAGCGGCAGCGGCTTGCCGCAATGCGTGCACTCCGGCACCTCTTCTACGTCGGTACCGGCCTTGGATTCGGACTTGTCTTGACATCCGCCCGCTATACGCCTCACAGCCAACGAATACAACTATTCGTGCAGGCGCGTGAATCGCCGCCGGTTCGAGACCGCCGCCGCAGCCGGTCGATCAGGAGATAGATCACCGGCGTCGTGTACAGCGTCAGGATCTGCGACACGAACAATCCGCCGATGATGGTGATGCCGAGCGGCCGGCGCAGTTCGGTGCCGGGACCGGTCGCGATCACCAGCGGAATGCCCGCGAACAACGCCGCCATCGTCGTCATCAGGATCGGCCGGAACCGGACGCGGCACGCCTCGAAAATCGCATCCGCCGACGACAGGCCGCGGTGGCGTTCGGCGTCGAGCGCGAAATCAACCATCATGATGCCGTTCTTCTTGACGATGCCGATCAACAAAATGATGCCGACAAAGGCGATCACGGTCAGCGGCGTGTTGGTCACCTGCAGCGCCAAAAGCGCGCCGAGGCCGGCCGACGGCAGCGTCGAGATGATGGTCAGGGGATGGACGAGGCTCTCGTAGAGCACGCCGAGCACGATATACATCGCGACCAGCGCGCCCAGGATCAACAGCGGCTGCCGCCCGCTGGTCTTGTTGAAATCGCCGGCATTGCCGTCGAAGCTGCCGCGGATTCCTTCCGGCATGTGCAGTTCGTCGACCGCGCGCTGGATGTTCGATGTCGCGACCTCCAGCGGCACGTCGGGCAACAGATTGAACGATACCGTGGTCGAGGGGAACGCTTGCGAGTGAAACACCGCCAGCGGCGACAGGCCGCGCTGATAGTGCACCACGGCCGATAGCGGCACCTGCACGTCGTTGGCACCGGCAACGAAGATGCGTTCAGGTTCGACGGATCGCTCTGGAATTTCGGATCGATCTCCAGCACCACCATGTACTGGTTGCGCTGGGTATAGACGATCGAAATCTGCCGTTGCGCAAAGGCGTTGTTCAGGGCGTTGTCGATGTCCTGGACACGAACGCCGAGGCTCGATGCGACCTTGCGGTCGATCACCAGCGACAATTGCAATCCGCCGGGATCGCGGTCAGATGGACACGTCGGTGATGCCTTCGACGGTCTCCATGCGCTTTGCCGACCAGCGGCGCCCATTTCTGCAGGAGATCGAGATCGGTACTCGACAGCGTGTATTGATAGTCGCGAGATCGGTCTGACGTCCGCCGGTGCGGACGATCCTGCGCCGCGAACATGAACAGCCGGATGCCCGCCACCCGATACAGGTTCTTGCGCAGCTGATCGATACACCTGCGCGGTCGGTCATGCCTGCCTCGCTCCTCCGGCGGCTTCAAGGCTGATGAACATCGGTGCCGCGGTTGGACCGCCACCGCCCGGACCAGCCGTGCCACCGAGCGAAGAACCGACGCCGGCCACCGCCGGATCGGCCATCACGAATGTCGGCGAGTTGCTGCTGCAGCCCGAGCATCGCCTGGAACGAGATGTCGGGGGATGACGCGGGTCACGCCGATCACGAAACCGC
>ERZ1370068.9926-contig-8669_pt1 | contig 11145 bp, 13 predicted proteins | sample MGYA00561227_ERZ1370068 | MGnify/ENA primary metagenome ERZ1370068 (study PRJEB38410, sample SAMEA6850437) | metagenome | study: Metagenomic assessment of the ecological functions of the soil: analysis of the soil microbiota associated with the...
GCGCCAGCTTCAACCGCATCCTCGGCGCGTCGCTTTGAGCGGCGTCCCGCGCGAACGGTGAAGTTCGCTCGGGCAGCAAGCGGATGCGCTGCCCGGGTACCGGCTCGCGGGTGGCAGCGAGCATCCCGACGGCGTGCCAGGCCGTCCTGTCCGTCACTTCAGTTCAAATTCCACCAGCTCGACCCGGGTTGTCCCGATATTGCGGACGGTGCGTGTGCCAGCCGGCTCCTGCCAATAGAAATCGCCAAGTCGTAGTGCCATGCCGCGATCGGGCGCGCCGGGAACGCTCCTCGGCGATTTCGCCGCCGTCGATGATGACCCGAAGGCCGGGGCTTTCTGGGTGATGGCCGCCGCCGCCTGTCCGGGCTCGAGCACCAAGCGCCATGCGCGAACGCGCTCATTGTCGATGAGCTGGGTATAGCCCACGCCTTCGCGCGGACTCGGCGAGAAGCGGCCCGGCTGCGCATCCAGCAAGGTGACGACGATGTTGTGGAATGCGGTGGGGCCAACATTGTTGACCCTGTGCGTCATCGCCTTCTTGGAATAGGCGGTGTAGGTCACGCTCCCGCGGGGATTTCGGCGCGGCGGTGTCGGCGCCTGGCCAAGCACCTGGCCGGCCTGGTCCGCTTCCTCGATCAGTATGCTGATCTGATCCGCGGAATGGATGTGGTAGCCGGCCGAGCGTTGCGACGGGATGTTGACCCGCAGCAGGGCCCACATAGTCATTGCGAAACACCGGCACGTGGTATGCCGCCTGGTCGACCGGTACGCCCGGCCCTTCGTCCTGCGGCTGCCGCCGGCAGGCGCGAGCGCGCAGACAAGAAGCGACGCTTCCAACAGATGGCGCATTTAATCTCCTCCCTTGCGGGCTCGTCGCCTTCATCGGCGATCGAAGTTGATGCAAGATCGTCCCATGGAAACCAAAGACTGCGCTTCGTCCAGAACGGGCGCAAGGCCGGCCGGAGATATCCGGCGGCGCGCCGCGCGCATGACCGCACCCGATGCAGCTTACGCCCGCGAGAGTGAACCATGGGACTAGTGCGGTGGATTTGAAGTTCCTATCATTATAGCCGCGCGTTTGTGTAGGAACTTCAAATCCAAAACCGCACTAGAATCATAGATTGCTAGTGTCCCTTTGATTCCGAAGTTCGCAAACGAGTGTGCCGCGCAATGATGCGAACTTCGGGATCAGGGACACCTAGCCCGCCGTCGCATCATCGCTCTCGCGGCGGGCGCTGCTGCGGCTCCCTTCGGCGCCGTATGGGGATGGGGGCAGGCCTATCCGAGCCGGCCCGTGCGGGTGATCGTTCCGGTCGCGCGCCGGCGGCGCGAATGACACCACCGCGCGGCTGTTTGCCCGAAAGCTCGGCGAGCTTCTGGGGCAACAGTTCTATGTGGAGAACGTGGCCGGCGCGGGCGGCAATCTCGGCATCGGCGCCGCGGCGCGCGCGGCGCCGGACGGTTACTACGCTGCTGCGCCGCCGGCGGCAACTTCGTCATCAACCCGAGCCTCTATGCCAAGATCCCGTACGACCCAGAGCGGCGGATTTCGAGGCGGTGAGCTTGATGTGCTCATCGCCTCACGTGCTCGCGGTGCATCCGCTCGGTCGCCGCGAGCGACGTCAAAGAGTTCATTGCGTTGGCGAAGGCGAGCCCGGGCAAATTGAGCTACGCGTCGGCGGGGCGGGTACGCCGGCGCATCTCGCAGGCGAACTCTTCAAGCTCGCATTCGGCGTCGACATCACTCATGTGCCGTTCACCGGCGGGGGCCCGGCCATGACGGCGACGCTCGGAGGGCATACTTCGTGCGTGGTCTCTGCGCTGCCGACAGGCGCGCCCTATGCCAGGGCCGGCAATGTGCGGGCGCTCGCGCTGATGGGCGCCAGGCGCTCCCCGCTGTTGCCTGACGTGCCGACCATGGCGGAAGCGACCGGCATCGGCCTCGAGGCGGATATCGTTACCGGGCTTGTGGCGCCGGCGGGAACACCGAAGGAGGTCGTCAGCCTGCTTCATCGCGCCATCGCGAATATCGTGGCACCGCCCGAGTTCAACGACCGCCTGCTCGCGCTTAGCTTCGATCCAGTCGCCAGTGCACCGGATCAGTTCGCGCATTGGATCAAAATCGAAATCGCCAAGTGGGTAAGGTCATTCGCGACGCCGGCATCACCTTGCAGTGACACCTTCACGATGGCCTAAGCCGCAGCCTCGGCGATTTCATGCTTGCGCAGGGGACGTCCGGTCGATCGGCAGCCGCAGCACCACCATTGGTGCCTGTGCCCGGCGTCGAGCGGATGCGCATGGTGCCGCCGTGCAGCTCGGTGAGCGATTTCGCGATCGCGAGCCCCAGGCCCGAGCCCTGATGGCTCTTGGTGAGCTGGCTCTCGACCTGCTCGAACGGCCGCCCGAGCTCGCGCCAGCGCGTCCTCGGAATGCCGATGCCGGTATCCGCGATGGCGATGCTGACCCAGCCGCTCGCCGCGCGCGCGCGGATCGTGATGCGGCCGCCTTCCGGCGTGAACTTCACCGCGTTGGACAGCAGGTTGAGCACGATCTGCTTGAGCAGGCGGTGGTCGGCCAGCAGGCGGATGCCGTGGCCGATGTCGGGCGGTGAGCGTGAGCTGCTTGTCGTCGGCGCGCGCCGACACCACGCGCATGGCGTCGTTGAGGAAGCGGCTCGAGCTCGATCTGCTCGGGATCGAGCCGGATGCGGCCGGCCTCGATCTTCGACATGTCGAGGATGTCGTTGATGACGTCGAGCAGATACTGGCCGCTCTGGTGGATGTCGCGGCAGTATTCGCGATACTTGTCGGTGCCGAGCGGGCCGAACATGCCCGACTGCCATGATCTCGGAGAAGCCGATGATGGCGTTGAGCGGGGTGCGCAGCTCGTGGCTCATATTGGCGAGGAACTTCGACTTCGCCTGGTTGGCCTCCTCGGCGCGGGTCTTCTCCTCGGCATATTTCTCGGCGAGGTCGGCGAGCTCCTCGGCCTGCCGCTCGAGCTTCTGCTGCGAGTGGCGCAGATCGGCGACCGTCGCCATCAGGCGCTTCTCGCTCTCCATCAGCTTTTCTTCGTGCAGCTTGATGTTGGTGATGTCGGTGCCGACCGAGACGTAGCCGCCGTCCTTGGTGCGCCGCTCGCTGATGTGCAGCCAGCGGCCGTCGTCGAGCTGCGCCTCGAAGGTGCGGGCGCCGGGCATCTGGCCCTCGCTCGTGATCTTCGAGCGCACGACCGGCTTGCGCCCGGCCGCGACCACGGCCTCGTAGGAGGCGCCGGCCTGCGATCGCCTCGTCGGGCAGATTGTGCAGCTCCTGGAAGTTCGAGTTGCACAGCACCAGGCGGTTCTGCGCGTCCCACACCACGAAGGCTTCGGGGATGGTCTCGATGGCGTCGCGCAGCCGCAGATCGGCCTCGACCGTGCGTCTCGACCAGCGTCTTCTGCTCGGTGATGTCGACGGCGATCCCGATCAGGTGCGGCCCGCCGTCGCCCGGCTGCTGCACCAGCTCGCAGCGCGCGCGCAGCCACACCCAGTTGCCGTTGGCGTGGCGCATGCGGAAGGCGTGGTCGATCGAGCGTGGCCTTGGCATCGGCGAGCTGGGCGGCGAGCTCGTAGAGATGGATGTCGTCGGGATGCACGAGCGCGTTGACCTCGCCGAAGCTCAGCAGCGTCGTCGCGCGCCGCGAGGCCCAGGATCGCGAACATCGAGTGCGACCAGAAGATGCGGCCGCGGGCGAGGTCCCAGTCCCACAGTCCGCAGCGGCCGCGGTTGAGCGCGGTGTCGATGCGCGGTGCGCACCGTCTCGTAGATCGACGTCGGCTTCGCGCGCGCGCGTCGCCTGCCAGTGGAAGGCGAAGCCGAGGATCAGCACGACGAAGCCGGTGGTGGCGGAGAGCGTGACGGTCAGCGCCGTGTCGGACGCGCCAGGCCGCGAGCGCCTCGGCGCGGCGGTGCACGATCGGCGAGCTCGCCGTTCGATGCGAGAGGCTGCGCACGGTGCCGAAGGCCAGGCTGCCGTCGGCGAGCGGGATTTCCAGCACGCCGGCGGCGGCGCCGAACGTGGTCAGCGGCTGGGCGGGCCGAGCACGTCGATCAGCCGGCGGCCGATCGATGCCCGGCTTCGAGCGGCGACGATGGTCGCTGACCGTTCGTCGCCGTTGGCGACGAGTCATGGCGCGACGCCGGCGACGATCATGCCGTCGCCGTTGGTGACGAGCACCTGGCGGCCGGGCGCCGCGCGCCCAGGCGGGCATCATGCGCTCGAGCTCGGCTCTGCAGCCGGCGCGTCGAGCGTCTGCCTCGCTCGACGCTCGAGCCGGTCGATCCGGTCGGCGAGGAAGTCGGCGCTGCGCTTCGATCTGCCTGACGATATCGCCGATCGCCTGGCGGCGATGATCGAGCACCTGCACGATCGCGCCGACGCAGATCGTGAGCAGGAACGCGATGATCAGCGCCGGGACGGCGCGCCGCAGCGCCGGCTCGGCGGTCAGCAGACCGCCGATACGCGGGCTTGGCGATCGATTGCGCCAGTCCCTTGATTGAATCGGAACTTACAGACGCGCTCGCGACCTCGGCGCGCGCCATTGCTGGCCTCCGTTCGGATCCTCATCAGCCTTCATCGGAAGGATGTGCCGCATCTCTCCGAATCACTTTCGATTGGAATCGAAAGATGGCGATTTGTCGAGGGGTCGTTAAATAATTTTAAGTTATTGTATACATTGCGGCTTCTCGACTTGATTCGGAACGAGGTTTTTGAGACCCCGGGCGCAGTGCTGGCGTTCACGGTCTCGGGCGGCGGCGGGAACCGGGTACCGCAGATCAACTTTCCGGCCTGGCGCATTGACGCCCGCCCGCGGCCGTCATCGCCCGTGTCGGAGCGGATCACGCCGCGGCGAGCGCCGCTGGACGATGTCGCTCACGTCGCGCGACAGCGACGCGTCGGCGGCGACCCGTCGCAGACGCTGCCTCCGCCAGCGCGCGCCGTCCGGGCTCCGAGCACGCGCCAGCTCTTGAGCGCGGACGACAGCCGCGCGGCGACTTGCGGGTTCTTGCGGATCGAGCGCCAGCACGGTCTCGACGATGAAGTCGTAGCCGGCGCCGTCGGCGCGGTTGAACTCCTTCTGGTTCGCCATCGCGAACGCGCTGGATCAAGCGCGCGCACGCGATTGGGATTGCCGAACGAGAAGGCGGGATGCGCGGTGAGCGCCTTGACGCGGTCGAGCGTCGCCGGCTCCGGAATGGTGGCCTGCAGCGTGAACCATTTGTCGACGATCAGCGGATCGTCGGCATAGCGGGCGTAGAAATCATCGAGCGCCGCGGCGCGCTCGGGCACGTCGCAGAGCGACAGCGTGGCGAGCGCCGCCATGCGGTCGGTCATGTTGTCGGCGGCCTGGTATTGCCGCGCGGCGAGCGCGATCGCGTCGGGCCGCCGCGTCGCCACCAGGAGATCGAGGCAGGTATTGCGCAGCGCGCGCCGCCCGGCGCTCGCGGCATCGGGCCGGTAGGGACCGCTGTCGGACAGCCGCGCGATAGTGATCGAACAGCGCGCCGGCGAGATGCTCGCCGACCGCCGCGCGCAAGCGCGGCGCGCGCCGCGAAGATGGCGTCGGGATCGACATCGCGGCCGATCTCGCGGGCGATGTCGGCCTCGCCCGGAAGCGTCAGCGCGAGCGCGACGAAGGCGGGCTCGAGCGTGCCGTCGGCGAGGATCGCGCGCGAGCGCGTCGAGCGAGGCCGCGATCCGTCGCGCGCCGCGCTCGCCGGCGCGCAATGCTCGCGACGTTGTCGACGCAGGAGCCGCGTCGCGAGCGTCTGCAGCGCCTGCCAGCGGTTGAACGGGTCGCGGTCGTGCGCGGCGAGGAATCGCAGGTCGTCGGCGCGACAGGTTGGCGATGAGCTTGATCGGCGCCGAAAATCCGCGGTTGAGCGAGGGCACCGGCGGCTCGCCGATATCGCGCGAACACGAAGGTCTCCGCGGGCTTGGTCAAGCGTGAGGACGCCGCGCTCGATCGCCGGCCGTCGCCGAGCTTCGAGCGGCAGGTCGCGCCCGTCGCGGCCGACCAGGCCGATCGCGAGCGGGATGACCATCGGCTCCTTGCTCGGCTGGCCCGGGCGTCGGCGGCACGCGTCTGGGCGAGCTCGAGCGCGATAGGTCCTGCGCGCGCGCGTCGTGGCTGCCGGTGGCGACGACCTCGGGCGTGCCGGCCTGCGAGTACCAGCAGCATGAACTGCGCGAGGTCGGTGCCGGACGACGTCGGCGAAGCACTGCACGAACTGCTCGACGGTCGCCGCCTCGCCGTCGTGGCGGTCGAAATAGAGGTCCATGCCCTTGCGGAAGTTGTCCGCGGCCGAGCAGCGTCTTGAGCATGCGCACGACCTCGGCGCCCTTCTCGTAGACGGTCGCCGTGTAGAAATTGTTGATCTCGTGGTAGAGCGCGCGGCCGCACCGGATGGGCGAGCGGGCCGGCGTCCTCGACGAACTGGTGGGCGCGCAGGCCGCGCACGTCGCTGATGCGCTCGACCGCGCGCGAGCGCTGGTCGGCGGAGAATTCCTGGTCGCGGAAGACCGTGAGCCCTTCCTTGAGGCAGAGCTGGAACCAGTCGCGGCAGGTGATGCGGTTGCCGGTCCAGTTGTGGAAATATTCGTGCGCGATGATCGCCTCGATCGCTGGCGAAGTCGGTGTCGGTCGCGGTCTCCGGCGACGGCCAGCACGTACTTGTCGTTGAAGACGTTGAGGCCCTTGTTCTCCATCGCGCCCATGTTGAAGTCGGACACGGCGACGATCATGAAGATGTCGAGATCGTATTCGCGGCCGAACGCGTTCTCGTCCCAGCGCATGGCGCGCTTGAGCGACGTCCATGGCGTAGACGCAGCGGCTCTCCTTGCCGGGCTCGACATAGATGCGCAGCGTCGACCTCGCGGCCCGACATGGTGCGGAAGCGGTCCTCGACGCAGGCCGAGCTTGCCGCCGACCAGCGCGAACAGGTAGGACGGCTTCGGGAACGGATCGTGCCAGACCGCGAAATGCCGGCTCGTGCCGGGCAGCGTCGCCGGCGGCGACCAGGTTGCCGTTGGCGAGCAGCACCGGCGCGTCGGCCTTCTCGGCCTCGATGCGGGTGGTGTAGACCGCCATCACGTCGGGCCGGTCGAGGAAATAGGTGATGCGGCGGAAGCCCTCGGCCTCGCACTGGGTGCAATAGGTCGCGCCCGAGCGGTAGAGGCCCATGCAGCTGGGTGTTGGCGGATGGATCGACCACGGTCTCGATCTCGAGCCGGAACGGCCGCTGCGGCGGCTGCGCGATGGTGCAGGCGGTCCGGCGGTCGCGACATAGCTGTTCGGCGGCGAGCGGCGCGCCGTCGAGCTTCAGCGACACGAGGTTGAGCCCGTCGCCGTCGAGCACGAGCGGCGCGGGCGCCGCCGCCGTTGCGGATTGGGCTTGAGCGCGAGCGTCGCGCGCACCCGCGTCGCCGTCGGGATCGAGCGCGACGTCGAGCTCGACGGTCTCGACCAGCCAGTCGGGCGGGCGGTAATCCTCCAGGCGGACGGGACGGGCTTCTTCGGTGCGCATATGCGATTCCATGACGCTCTGGAGCCCGATGGCGTGCATACCGCGGGCAGTTGTCGGACGCTGCATCGGGACGTTTTTACTCATATATCCCGGAATTGGCTTCCTGCTTTAATCGCTTCCCACGATGGCCGCAACCCAACTGCATGGGTGCACCGACAATTGCTGGAGGAATATGATGAGCATGCTTCGCATGATTGCGGCTCGCTGTCGCGGCTGGCGGTCGCCGCCTTGCTGGTCGCGCGCTCTCCGACCGCGTCGGCGCAGACCTATCCGAATCAGCGGGTCACCATCGTCGTTCCGTTCACCGCCGGCAGCATCACCGACGGGCTTGCGCGCATCCTCGCCGACAAGCTCGGCGAGCTGTGGAAGCAGCAGGTGATCGTCGAGAACCGGCCCGGCACTCCCGGGAACGACCGGCGTCGCCAAGAGCTGCGCCCGACGGCTACACGCTGATGCTGACCTCCAACGGGCACACCATCGCCAGCGCCATCAACAAGAGCATCCAGTTCGATCCGGTGAAGGATTTCGCCGGCGTCAGCGCAGGTCGCCGCGGTGCCGCTGGTCGCGATCGTCCCGCCCGACTTTCCGGCGAAGATCGCTGAAGGATTTCATCGCGCTGGCGAAGCGAGAAGCCGGGCCAGCTCAATTTCTCCTCGGCCGGGCGTTGCCAGCACGACTCGTATCTGTCGGCCGAAATTTTCAAGCAGGATGCCAAGATCAACATCCAGCACGTGCCCTATCAAGGGCGCGCCGGAAGCCGTGACCGCCGTCATCCGCGGCGACGTGCAGATGTACATGGCGCCGATCCCGACCGCGCAGGAGCTGAGCGCGACCGGCAAGGTGCAGGCGCTCGCCATCAACTCCGCCAAGCGCGTTCCGCAGCTTGCCGGATGTGCCGACCGTTCGCCGAGGCCGGCGTGCCGGACTACAAATACGACTCCTGGTTCGGCGTGCTGGCGCCGGCCGGCACGCCGCAGGCGATCCTGACCAAGGTCAGCGAGGACATCGCGAAGGTTCTGCAGATGCCCGACGTGACGGAGAAGCTGCTGGCGCAGGGCTCGATCCCGGCGCCGACCACGCCCGAGCCGAGTTCGACGCCATCAACAAGGCCGACACCGAGCGTTACGGCAAGATCCTCAAGGACGCCGGCATCACGCCGCAATAACGCTGGGCTGAGGCTCGCATCGTGCCGCTGTCGGCGCGCAGCGCAACCGAGCGACGGCACGCAATCGGCCGGGCCGCGCCAAACACGTCGTCACGAGACGCGTGCGGTGCGCCGTGCCTCGGAGCGTCGCAGCGCTCGGTCGCCGGATTGCTGATCGACGCAGCCAGATCTGTCCCACACGCGTCATGCGCGGCCCGCACCGGTGGGCAGCGACCCACGTCGAGCTCTGCCGACAGCCGCGTCTCGCTGGCGGCGTTCCCGCAACGGGGTAGCATCCGCGATCACAACAACAAGTGACTCGGGAGGGAGACCATGGCTTTCTGCGCTTTGCAGTTCGTGCGCCCCGTCGCCTGCGGTGTCGCGCCGCCAGTTCCTCTGCACCACCGCGGCCAGCGCCGTCGCTGCCGCGACCGTCGCCAGCGCGATCGTGCGAACTGCGCAGTGCGCAGCAGGCCCGGCGGCGCCGGCCGCCCGGGACGGGCCATCCTGATCAAGGGCGGCTGCGTGCTCAGCGCTCGACCGCGCGGTCGGCGACTTCGAGCAGGCCGACGTGCTGGTCGAGGGCAGGCAAGATTTCCGCGGTGCGGCCGAACATCAGCGCGCCCAACGCCGAGGTGATCGACGCCTCGAACGCGATCGTGATGCCGGGCTTCGTCGATACCCACCGGCACATGTGGCAGGGCTTCCTGCGCAACGTGCTGCCGGACGGCTCGCTCGACGATTATCGCAACGTCGTGCAGCGCACGTTCGGCGCCAAGATGACGCCCGACGACGTCTATGCCGCCGATCTGCTCAGCGCGCTCGGCGCCATCGACACCGGCGTGACCTGCGTCCTCGACTGGTCGCACATCCAGAACACGCCGGAGCACACCGACGCCTGCATCAAGGGCTTGGCGGACTCCGGGCGTGCGCGCGGTCTTCGCCTACGGCGATCCGGCAGAACGAAACCGGCCGGGTTCATGGGAAATAGCCGACGGCACAAGTATCCCGGCGACATCGCGCGCCTGCGCAAGCAGTACTTCTCCAGCGACGATCAGCTGCTGACGCTCTACCTGGCGGCGCCTGGCGGCATCGCCCGGAGTCGATCCTGGCAGCGTTCAAGGCGGCTCGCGACGTCGGCGCGCGCATCACGCATCCATGTCGGCGTCGGCGAGTTCGGCCGCAACGCGCTGCTGGAGAAGCTCAACGCTGCAGAAGGCGCTCAAGTCCGACACCACCTACATCCACTGCTGCACGCTCAACGACACCGAGTGGAAGCTGATCAAGGACACCGGCGGCACCGTCTCGATCGCCGGCTATGTCGAGACGCTGATGGGCCACGGCAATCCGCCGATCCAGAAGGCGATCGACATCGGCATCCGGCCGTCGCTCAGCGTCGACGTCGAGACCTCGGTGCCGAACGACTTCTTCACGCAGATGCGCACCGTGTTCTCGCTGCAGAAGAACGAGGTGTGGGCGCGGCGGCTCGCCGGCGACAAGAACCCGCCGAAGTTCCTCACCGTGCGCGAGGTGCTCGAATTCGCCACCATCGAAGGCGCACGCGCCAACGGCCTCGAGCGCAAGATCGGCACGCTCACGCCCGGCAAGGAGGCGGACATCATCCTGCTGCGCACCGATCGGCTCAACGTCATGCCGATGAACAACGCGGTCGGCGCGGTGGTCACCAGCATGGGCCCGCAGAACGTCGACACCGTGCTGATCGCCGGCAAGGTGATGAAGCGCAACGGCCAGCTCGTCGGCGTCGACTTGGACCGGATCACCATCAGCCTCGGCCGCGAGGCGCAGGAACGCAACTACAAGGCGCGCCTAACGTGCCCAGACAAGCGCATCTGAGCGCGCTCGATGCGTTTGGCCGGGCGACGTGGCTGCCAGCCGCTCGCGCCGGTTCGTCGTCGTTGCTGCCAAGAATCGGCGCGCGCGCATGGCCGCCATTTGACATGCGAATGAGTAGGGGACGCATGGAATGCCTGATCGGTTCGACGTCGTCGTCGCGGGTGCCGGGCACAACAGCCTGATCGCGGCCGCCTATCTCGCCAAGGCCGGCTACCGCTGCCTGGTGCTGGAGGGCCGGCCGGTGGTCGGCGGCAATTGCGTCACCGAGGAACTGACGCTGCCCGGCTTCCAGCACGACTCGTGCGGCACCGCCCATGTCGTGATGCAGGACTCGCCCGATGCTGCGCAACGACGAGCTCGGGCTCGGCGACTACGGGCTCGAATACATCCATCCCGAGATCGTGGTGCACGCGCCGTTCCCGGACGGCACCTATCTGACGCAGTACCACGACATCGAGCGCACCTGCGCGGAGTTCGCCAAGTTCTCCAAGAAGGATGCCGCCGCCTACCGGCGCATGATCGCCGACTACGACGCGGTCAAGCCGATCTTAGCAATACGTAACTGAACGAAGTAATAC
>ERZ1370068.2235-contig-1392_pt1 | contig 11144 bp, 14 predicted proteins | sample MGYA00561227_ERZ1370068 | MGnify/ENA primary metagenome ERZ1370068 (study PRJEB38410, sample SAMEA6850437) | metagenome | study: Metagenomic assessment of the ecological functions of the soil: analysis of the soil microbiota associated with the...
AGGCGGAAGCCCCGGCCCGCGAAGCCGCCGGCGAGTAAGACATCGCTGGAATGTGAACGAAGGGCGGCTGAAAAGCCGCCCTTTTTGTTATCTGCCTGCATTACACTGGAGTATTGAGGCACCTGCGCCATTCCGCCGCAGGGTCGTGAAGACAGAAATTGGAACCCGATCCCGGCGGTCGCCCGTAGCTTGTCGCGCGCAGCGCTGGCTAACGGCGTCCCGTCACAGGCACCCAGTTCATCCACAGGTAAGGAGAAATACCGATGTCATCCATGTCCCGGCGCCATCTGATGTTTGCAGCAACCGGTATCGCTGCCGTGGCAGCGGCCCCGCGTATTGTCTTTCGCGCAGGCTGCTGGCTCCGGCCCCGCCGCCGCAACCGGTCCCTTCACGCTGCCGCCGCTGACCTATCCGACCAATGCGTTCGAGCCGCACATCGACGCCAAGACGATGGAAATCCATCACGACAGGCACCACGCCGCCTATGTCGCCAACCTCAACAACGTCGCCAAGACCAATCCGCAGTTGGGAACGGCGAAGATCGAGGACGTGCTCGGCAATCTGAACGCGCTGGACGACGGCATCAAATTCACCGTCCGCAACAATCTCGGCGGCCATGCCAACCACACCATGTTCTGGGAGATCATGGGCCCGAACGGCGGCAAGCCGGAGGGCGAGGTGCTGGCCGCGATCGACCAGCGACCTCGGCGGCATGGAAAAATTCCAGAACGACTTCAACGCCGCCGGCGGACGCCAGTTCGGCTCGGGCTGGTGTTCGTCACCGTCGCCAAGGACGGCAAGCTCGCGATCGAGACCCGCCCGAACCAGGACAATCCGATAATGGACGGCAAGCGGGCGCTGATGGGCAACGACGTCTGGGAGCACGCCTATTATCTGAACTACCAGAACCGCCGCGCGGATTATCTCAAGGCGTGGTGGAACACGGTGAACTGGGCCAAGATCGCGGAGCGCTATGCGGCGGCGAAGGCCGGCACGCTCGGCGCGTGATCGCGAATCTTACGCGGTGACGAAAGGGCGGCCTTTCGGCCGCCCTTTGTTTTCATCTGATTTTTCGATTGTCCCGCAAAGCGCGATCAGGCGACCTCGAAGCGATCGTGGTTCATCACCTTGGTCCACGCCGCCACGAAATCCCTGCGCGAACTTCTCCTTCGAGTCCGCGCATCCATAGACCTCCGCGAAGGCGCGGAGCTGCGCGTGCGAACCGAAGATCAGGTCGACGCGGGTGCCGGTCCACTTGACCGCATTCGTCTTGCGGTCGCGGCCCTCATACGCGCCGTCGGAGCCGGCGGGCTGCCATTGCGTGCTCATGTCGAGCAGGTTGACGAAGAAGTCGTTCGTCAGCGTCTCGGGCCGCGTGGTGAAGACGCCGTGCTTGGAGCTGCCGGCATTCGCGCCGAGGACGCGCAGGCCGCCGACGAGGACCGTCATCTCCGGCCCCGTCAGCCGCAGCAATTGCGCCCGGTCCACCAGCGCCTCCTCAGGCGCCATGAACTGATGCTTCTTGCTGTTGACATAGTTGCGGAAGCCGTCGGCACGCGGTTCGAGCGGCGCGAAGGAGTCGACGTCGGTCTGATCCTGCGACGCATCCGCGCGTCCCGGCGTGAAGGGCACCTTCACGTCGACGCCGGCGTCCTTGGCGGCTTTTTCGACTGCCGCGCAGCCGCCGAGAACGATCAGGTCGGCAAGCGAAACCTTCTTGCCGAACTCCTTCTGGATCGCTTCGAGCTTCTGCAGGACCGTCTTGAGTTCGGCCGGCTGGTTGACCTCCCAGTCCTTCTGGGGCGCGAGGCGAATGCGCGCGCCATTCGCGCCGCCGCGCTTGTCGGAGCCGCGGAACGTCGACGCCGACGCCCATGCGGTCGAGACAAGCTGGGACACCGACAGGCCGGAGGCGAGAATCTTCGCCTTCAGCGCGGCGATGTCCTGCTCGCCGATCAGCGGATGATCCACCGCCGGGATCGGGTCCTGCCAGATCAGCGTTTCCTTCGGCACCAGCGGGCCGAGGTAGCGCGCGATCGGGCCCATGTCGCGGTGCGTGAGCTTGAACCACGCCCGCGCGAACGCGTCCGCGAACTGGTCCGGATGCTCGCAGGAAGCGCCGCGAGATCTTCTCGTAGGCCGGGTCGAAGCGCAGCGACAGGTCGGTGGTCAGCATGGTCGGCACATGCTTCTTCGACTTGTCGTAGGCGTCCGGGATCGTGGCTTCCGCACCTTTCGCCTTCCACTGCTTCGCACCGGCCGGGCTCTTGGTCAGCTCCCATTCGTTTTCGAACAGGTTCTTGAAGAACAGGTTGCTCCACTTGGTCGGCGTCTGCGTCCAGGTGACTTCCGGGCCGCCGGTGATGGCGTCGGCGCCGATGCCGGTGCCATGCTTGCTCTTCCAGCCGAGGCCCTGATCCTCGAGCGCACCGCTTTCCGGGTCCGCTCCCACCAGCGACGGATCGCCGGCGCCGTGGGTCTTGCCGAAGGAGTGGCCGCCGGCAATCAGGGCGACGGTTTCTTCGTCGTTCATCGCCATGCGGAAGAACGTTTCGCGGATGTCCTTGGCCGCCGCGAGCGGGTCCGGATTGCCGTTCGGCCCTTCCGGATTGACGTAGATGAGGCCCATCTGCACGGCGCCGAGCGGCTCCGCGAGCTGGCGTTCGCCGCTGTAGCGTTCGTCGCCGAGCCACGTGCCCTTCAGGACCCCAGAACAGCTCTTCGGGCTCCCAGACGTCGGCGCGGCCGCCGGCGAAGCCGAAGGTCTTGAAGCCCATCGATTCGAGCGCGACGTTGCCGGCGAGAATCATCAGGTCGGCCCACGAGATTTTCCGGCCGTACTTCTGCTTGATCGGCCACAGCAGCCGGCGCGCCTTGTCGAGGTTGGCGTTGTCAGGCCAGCTGTTCAGCGGCGCGAAGCGCTGCTGACCCGCGCCGGCGCCGCCGCGGCCGTCCGTGATGCGGTAGGTGCCCGCGCTGTGCCACGCCATGCGGATCATCAGACCGCCGTAGTGACCGAAGTCGGCCGGCCACCACTCCTGCGACTCCGTCATCAACGCATGCAGGTCCTTGATCACGGCGTTGAGGTCGAGGCTCTTGAACTCCTTGGCGTAGTCGAACGCCTCGCCCATCGGATCGGACAAAGTGGAGTTGCGGTGGAGAACCGAAACGTCCAGCGCGTCCGGCCACCAGTCGCGGTTCCGCGTGTCCGCGCGAGCCCGTGAACGGGCATTTGGCTTTGATCATCCATGTGTCGTCTCCTGAGGGTGGTCCCTGTTCGGATTGGAGGCAATCTAGGCACCGCATCTCATCAGGTAAAGTTGATTTTAATGATCGAACCGATAAGATGTTCTGATGATCCAGATGACGCTCAGACAGCTTCGCTACTTCGATGCGCTGGCACGTCACGGCCATTTCGGACGCGCGGCGGAGGCATGTTCGATCTCGCAGCCGGCGCTGTCGATGCAGATCAAGGAAATGGAGGAAACGCTCGGCGGCGTGCTGCTGGAGCGAAGCGCGCGGCAGGTCACGCTGACGAAGTTCGGCGAAGAGATCGTCCAGCGCGTCCGCGAGATCCTGCGCTCGGTCGACGAACTCGGCGACTTCGCGCGCGCCTCGCGCGACCGGCTCGCGGGCCGGCTTGCGCATCGGCATGATCCCGACCATTGCGCCCTATCTGCTGCCGAAGGTGATCGAGAACCTCGCGCGCATGCATCCCGAACTCGACATTCACGTCCGCGAGACGCTGACGCCGAAGCTGATCGAGGAGGTCGTGGAAGGCCGGCTGGACACGGCGATCGTCGGCACTGCCGGTGTCCGAACCTTCGCTGACCGAGGTCGTGTGTTTCTCGGAAAACTTCCTGCTGGTGCGGCCGGGCGAGGACGAGGGAACGCCGGTGCCGAGCCACGAGACGCTGCGCGAGATGCGGCTTTTGCTGCTGGAAGAGGGACACTGTTTTCGCGACCAGGCGCTGTCGTTCTGCAACATGCAATCGTCGCCGCCACGGGAAGTGCTGGACGCAAGCTCGCTGTCGACGCTCGTTCAAATGGTCGGCGCCGGCATCGGCGTCACCCTGATCCCGGAAATGGCGGTCGCGGTGGAAACACGTTCGGCGACGGTCTCCGTCGCGCGCTTCAAGAATCCGCAGCCGTCGCGAACCATCGGCATGGTCTGGCGCAAGACGAGTCCGCTGGCCGGACAGCTTCAGCAAATCTCCGAAGTGGTTTGTCTCGCGGCCGACGCGTTGCGCGAACAGCGCAAGGGCGATACCGCCATCACGGAAATGAGAAATTACGGCTGACAGGCTGCCCCGGGAGAGACTGACCTTGCCACAAACCATCATTCGGCCCGCCCGCGCTAGACGAATACGACGAGGTCGCTTCGCGTCTGGATGGAAAGCTGGGTTTCGACCGGGCTGGAAGGCGCCAGCGATTCCCTGCTGGAAAAATTGCGCGCGCGTGTGTTCCGATGGAAGTCGAGAAGGGCTGGAGCCTTTACGTCGCCGACGACAATGGCGTGCTGGCGGCGATGCTGCGCGTTGCGCGTTGCCCGACTGCTATCTCGACCAGCTATTCGTCGCGCCGGAATATCAGGGCAACGGCCTCGGGCGCCAGCTGCTCGCTTTACACGCCAACAACTGCCGGATGAAATCTGGCTGCGCTGCGTGCGCGAGAATGAAAAGGCCTGGCGCTGGTACGAGCGCGAAGGCTTTGCGTTCGAGAAGAGAACAGGTCGACTCGACGAGCGGCCGCGTGATGAAGTATTACCGATGGCGGAAATCGGCGTGACAGCCATCGCTCGGCTTGCAGACGGCGCCTGCACGCTCCTAGTTTGCGCGTTCAGGTGCCATCAACTTGCGTTCTTCAAGCCATGTTCCGTAGCTTCGCTGCCGCCACCATCCTCGCTCATGCCTCACGGCGGCCGGATGGGCCCAATCTCCTGCGACGTCCAGCACACCGGCGGCGGCGGCACCCATCAAGCCCGTCACAAAGAAAGCGGCGCCCAAGGCCAAGGCCGCCGCCGAAGCAGACCGGTTGCGAAACCGGTCTCTGCCGACTGGCGTCATCTCCGCTCTTGGAGTCGATTCTCCGTTCAGAAATTCGGCCTCACGATATTCGAGAACGAGGGAAGCGACGCGCCGATGAACGGATGGGGCTGGGCGATTTGCCGATTTGCACGGGTTCGCGCAGCGGCGCCGGCGCAGATCCTTCGGTTCGACGGATCAGCTTATCCTGCGGGAGCGTTTGAACCTCTACTACAATCCGAAATCGAGGTTTCTGCTTCGATCAAGCGAGGGCTTGCCGGCAATCGTCCGGGGCATCACCGCCAACGCAAACTGCGAGCGCTATCTGGTCATAACGAAATACAGCGGGGTTGGTGCCGGGCACCAAAATGGAGATCAAGCGGCATCGGCGCGTACAGCCAGGAGCATCGGATCGTTCGCCCGGCATTACCATCTGTTCGCCAATGTTGCCGGTCGCATGTATACGACGGCGCGACGTATGAAGAAATCAGCCGGTCCCTCTGCCGCCCTTGGCGTCTTCGTTTGCAGCGGGTCTCGGGCGTGACGGAAGATCCGCTCACCAAGCTGGACGAGATCGGTCGCTTTCCCAATCCTCCTGAGTCAGCATCCGGCAGCACCGCTCTCAGGAAAGAACGCGCGCCCTCGTTTCGGCCTAACGACTTGACCAGCGCATCGCATGATTCCCGTCTACCTTCCTCAGCAGCTGATGGGCGCAACGGCACGATCTGAATGGGAGATACGCAATGATCCAAAGCTCTATTGGTCGCCCCGCTCGCGCTCGATCCTCCGCACTCTGGCTGCTCGAGGAAACCGGGCTGCCCTACGAGCGCGTGCTGACCGACATTTCGACCGGCGCGCAGAAGGCGCCGGAATATCTCGCGATCAACCCGATGGGCAAGGTGCCGGGGTTGAAGGACGGCGACGCCGCGCTCGGCGAGGCGGCCGCGATCTGCGCCTACATCGCCGACCGCTATCCGGAAACGAAACTGGCGCCGGCCGTCAACCGATCCGCTGCGTGCGCGAAATATCTGCAATGGCTGTTCTTTTCGCCAGAGCTGCATCGAGCCGGCGCTGATCCAGCTCTTCACCAAGCTCGAAGTGCCGGCGAGCACGGCGGCGTGGGGCAGTGCTGACGCAGACCTTCGACGTGCTCGATGCCGCCCTGCAGAAGGGCCCGTGGATCCTCGGCGAGAAATTCTCCGCCGCCGACATCATGCTCGGCTCCGGACTGAATTTCGCGGTGCGGATGTTCAAGATGGTGCCGCCGCGGCCGTCGTTCGACGCCTATATCGACCGCTGCGTGGCGCGCCCGGCGTTCCAGCGCGCGGAAAAGATCGCGGCGGGGTGAAGCCGTAGGGTGGGCAAGCGCAGCGTGCCACCATTCAGAACGCAGTCTGACGATGGATGGAGCGCATGTGCGCTTTGCCCACCCTACGGATCTGCAGGCCCGGAACCAAATCGCGAAAACAACCCCATGCAAAGTAGAGGCGCTTCCCGAGCGGCTCACGCGACGACGCGCGGGTCCACATCCTGTGCGTAGTCGACGCCGTCGATGCCAAATCCGAACAGGCGAAGGAATTGGCTCCTGTATTCCGGAAGGTCTGCCAATTCGCCGAGCGTTTCCGTGGAGAGCAGCGGCCATCGCCGCAACACTTCCGCCTGAACTTCGGGCGAAAGCTCCCAGTCGTCGACTCCGAATGCGCTGGGCCTCGTCAACTTCGACACCCTTGCCAAGGCGCGTGCGGAACAGGCGGTCGATCTGTTCGATGCAGCCTTCGTGCAAGCCCGAGCTGCTTCATGACCTTGAACAGCACCGTGCCATAGAGCGGCACCACCGGAATGGCTGAACTCGCCTGGGTGACGACGGCCTTCAGCGCCACCACGCGGGCCGCGTCCTGGCCGAGCCGGCCTCGGATCGCTTCCGCCTTGCGGTCGAGATCGACCTTGGCGCGACCCAGCGTGCCATGCCAGTAGATCGGCCAGGTCAGTTCGCTGCCGATATAGGTGTAGTTGAGCGTCCGGAAGCCCGGCGCCAGCACACCGGCGTCCGCGAGCTGGTCGATCCAGCGCTTCCAGTCTTCGCCGCCCATCACCGCGACCGTGGCGGCCGCTTCATCCTCACTCGCCGGCGCAATGGTCGTCTCGAAGACCTCGCCGGTTTCAGTGTTGAGGGTCTTGATCTCGACGGGAGCGCCGAGCGGCTTGATCGCCGAGCGATAGGTCTGTGCCCGGTGTCCGGGTCGGTCCGGACCGGAGCGGCCATGCTGTAGACCAGCATGTCGAGCTGTCCGAACTTTTCGCGCACACGGTCGATGAAGGTTTTCTTCATGTCGTTGGAGAAGGCGTCGCCCTCGAGCGTGAGGGGAGATCGTCCGATCCTTCTCGGCCTCGATCTCAAATGCGCGGTTGTTGTACCAGCCGGCGCTGCCCGTTCTGCTTGCCGAAGGCTCGCGCTCCAGCGACACGCCGATGGTCTCCGCGCCCCCGGCGAAGGTCGCGACAATGCGGCTCTGCGAGGCCGTAACCGCGTCGAACACCCCAGCACGGCGACGCGCTTCGGGGCACTCCGGAATAGACCCCTGGCGGAGAACATAAGCGATCTGCTCGCGGACATTTGTGGCGCAGCCGACAGGATGTGCCGTCGTGCAGATGAAGCCTCGCACGCGCGGTTCGATAATCATGCCCACCCCGTTTCAGATCGTTGCAAAGTCGCCATGCGCTGCCTGCCTATCCGCTCGCCGCAAGCGAGGAGAGATAGAAGCGAAATCACGCATCCATCCGCTTGAACACCAGCGTGGCGTTGGTGCCGCCGAAGCCGAAGGAGTTCGACAGCACGGTGCCGAGCTTGGCGTTGTCGATGCGCTTGCGCACGATCGGCATGTCGGCAAACACCGGATCGAGCTCGGTGATGTTGGCGCTCTCGCAGACGAAGCCGTTGTTCATCATCAGCAGCGAATAGATCGCCTCCTGCACGCCGGTGGCGCCGAGCGAGTGGCCGGTCAGCGCCTTGGTCGCCGAGATCGGCGGGCACTTGTCGCCGGTGCCGAACACCTTTGCGGATCGCCTCGATTTCCGGCGGATCGCCGGCGGGCGTCGAGGTCGCGTGCGGGTTGATGTAATCGATCGGCGTCTTCACGGTCGCCATCGCCATGCGCATGCAGCGCTCGGCGCCTTCGCCCGACGGCGCGACCATGTCGTAACCGTCCGATGTCGCGCCATAGCCGACCACTTCGGCATAGATGCGCGCGCCGCGCGCCTTGGCGTGTTCGAGTTCTTCCAGCACCACCACGCCGGCGCCGCCGGCGATGACGAAGCCGTCGCGGCTGATGTCGTAGGGGCGCGAGGCGGTGGCGGGCGTGTCGTTGTATTTCGAGGACATCGCGCCCATGGCGTCGAACAGCACCGACAGCGACCAGTCGAGCTCCTCGCAGCCGCCGGCGAAGATCACGTCCTGCTTGCCGATCTGGATCGTCTCATAGGCGTTGCCGATGCAATGGTTCGAGGTCGCGCAGGCCGACGAGATCGAATAGTTCACGCCCTTGATCTTGAACCAGGTCGCGAGCGTGGCGGACGCCGTCGACGACATCGCCTTCGGCACCGCGAACGGTCCGACCCGCTTCGGGCCCTTGCGTCCGGGTGATGTCGGCCGCTTCCACGATGGTGCGCGCGGACGGCCCGCCGGAGCCCATGATGATGCCGGTGCGGACGTCGGAAACTTCCTCCGGCGACAGCCCGGGATCCTGGATCGCCTGCTCCATGGCGATGTGATTCCACGCCGCGCCCTCGCCGAGGAAGCGCATCGCGCGCGCGGTCGATGACGTCGGCCGGATTGAGCGTCGGCGCGCCCTGCACCTGCGAGCGGAAGCCCAGCTCGGCGTATTTCGCCGCGCGCGTGATTCCGGATTTCGCCTCATGAAGGCTCGCAAGCACTTCCTGGGTGTTGTTTCCGATGGACGAGACGATGCCCATCCCCGTGATGACAACCCGCCTCATGATCGCCTCGCCCTGCCGTTATCCGTTTGTCCGTGAAGATATGTTTGATTACGTGATCGCGCCGCTCAAGGCAGGCGCGGTGCCCTGCTTGAACAGCCCGACCTTCAGATCCTTGGCGCGATAGATAATCTCGCCATCCATGGAAAGCCAGCCGTCGGCAACGCCAAGCACCAGCTTTGAACGCATCACGCGTTTCATGTCGATGTTGTACACAACCTTGCGGGCGTTCGGCAGCACCTGGCCGGAGAACTTCAGTTCGCCCAGCCCCAGCGCCCGGCCGCGCCCTCGCCGCCGATCCAGCCGAGATAGAAGCCGACCATCTGCCACATCGCGTCGAGGCCGAGGCAGCCCGGCATGACCGGATCGTTCTTGAAATGGCAGCCGAAAAACCAGAGGTCCGGCTTCACATCGAGTTCGGCGCAGATCAGGCCCTTGCCGTATTCGCCGCCCTTTTCGATAATTTCGCGTGATGCGGTCGAACATCAGCATCGGCGGCAGCGGCAGCTGCGCATTGCCGGGGCCGAACATCTCGCCGCGACCGCAGGCCAGCAAATCCTCGTATTCATAACCGCTGCGCCGATCCAGCATCGTATCCAGCCTCTGCCTCAGATGTCCCGATGGAGCGCTTTCTGAGCGAACCGGACCCGTTTCCCTACGGGAGAACGCATGTTTCCCGCAAATTGGCGCTACTTAGGGTGCTATCGGCATTAGCCTCTGCCGAAATCGCATATGTGGTCCGCGCGCTCTGTAACATAGGCACCGGGGCCCGGCAAAGCACCGGAACGGGCTAAAACGCCGCGTTTCGCACGCTGGTTCCTCTTAACCTTGGGCCGGTTCTAGTTGCGAAAAACTTGCATCTACCTGATTTCCTTTTATATTGGGCAAGAATATTGCCCAGAGTTAGCGCGCGTGGTGCCCGAAGTGGACATGAACGACCAAGCCCCGACCTTGAACGACGACGGTATCGATCCGGCCGCCCGCGCCGCCGGACATCAGCCGGCGTTGACCGGCTGTCCCTGGCACGACGTCAACGAAATGCTGCAGGCCGCCGGTCTCCGGCCGACCCGCCAGCGCATGGCGCTGGGCTGGCTGCTGTTCGGCAAGGGCGCCCGCCATCTGACCGCGGAAATGCTGTACGAGGAAGCGACGCTGGCCAAGGTTCCGGTGTCGCTGGCGACCGTCTACAACACGCTCAACCAGCTCACCGATGCGGGTCTCCTGCGCCAGGTCTCGGTCGACGGCACCAAGACCTATTTCGACACCAACGTCACCGCGCACCACCACTTCTATCTCGAGAACAACCACGAGCTGGTCGACATTCCCGATCCGCATCTGGTGCTGTCGAAGATGCCGGACGTGCCGGAAGGCTACGAAATCGCCCGCGTCGACATGGTCGTGCGCCTGCGCAGAAGCGCTGAGTCTTCGTCTCGACTGGCGGATTCGTCACGGGTGTCCGCGAGCACATGCGCGTTTTTGCGCAAGCGTCTACCGCGATGCCTCAGATGAGGTGCGCGGTATCGATCGGCTCGATTGCATCGACCGCGACGACCGACGCTAGTCGCGTCTCACTCCACCTTCTCATCCGCGTAAACGCCCCACAGCGCGCTGCTGTTCGATCCAGCCGTCAAAGCCGTTGCCGATCACGCGGCACCAGCCACTGGCGCATTTCTTGACCTGGGCGACGACGCCGACCTGCAGGCGGGCGGCAATCGCGCTGGTCGGATCGGGCGCGATCATAGAGCGACGCAAGCTCGTCCTTGGTCTTCATGGTGACGACCGCAGTGCGGCGGCCGGACAGCAGCGAATGATAGACCCAGCCCTCGGAGCCCTCGGAATCGCGCACGCGGCGCCAGTTCTCGAACTCGGCGGTGATTTCGACCGGCAGGCCCGAGCGGGTGTAGATCCAGGCGACGTCGTTGTCCTTGGTCGGACCGGCCCTGACATTCACATGATCGGATTTGAGGCTGACATATCGCGGCACCGGCAGGCCGCTTGTGGTGATGGCCAGATCCTTGGCCGAAAACCCTGTGCTGACCGATGCGCAAAGCCAGCACCCAGCCAGCACCGCCACCGAACAGAAACGCCCCAACGCCATCAGGCCGTCTCCTGCCGGGGATAGTCTCAACT
>ERZ1370068.5724-contig-4736_pt1 | contig 11138 bp, 16 predicted proteins | sample MGYA00561227_ERZ1370068 | MGnify/ENA primary metagenome ERZ1370068 (study PRJEB38410, sample SAMEA6850437) | metagenome | study: Metagenomic assessment of the ecological functions of the soil: analysis of the soil microbiota associated with the...
AGTAATACTTCGTTCAGTTACACGTATTGCTCTTTAGAATCGCGTCGAGCACGGCATCCGAGATCTGATCGGCGACTTTGTCGGGATGGCCTTCGGATACCGATTCGGAGGTAAATAGAAAATCGCTCATTGCCTGCGTTTCTTCTGCTAGTGGAAGGCCGCAAGGATACCAAATCCTGCACCGCATCCCCAGACTGTTCTCCTGCGTTTGCTGAGCTTGCTGCCGCTCTCGGCGCTGCACGCGTTGGGAACCGTCCTCGGCTGGATCGTCTATGGGATATCACCCACCTACCGCCGCCACCTGCGCGCGCATCTCGCGCAGGCGGGCTTCGCCGATGCGGGCACTGCGCCGCGCGGCAATCGGCGCCGCCGGGCAGATGATCGTCGAGGTGCCCGCGCTCTGGTTCCGGCCGCAGGCGGAGGTGGCGGCGCTGGTGAAGGAGACGAGCGGCGTGGAGCGAGGCGCTCGCCGCGCGCGCGCAAGGCAAGGCGCTGCTGTTCCTCACGCCGCACATGGGCTGCTTCGAGGTCACCGCGCAGTACGCCGGCGACAGCGCATGCCGATCACGGTGCTCTACCGGCCGCCGAAGATCGCGCTGGCTCGATCCGCTGATGCGCGAGGGGCGCGGGCGCGGCAACGTGCAGCTCGCGCCGGCCGACGCGGCGGCGTGCGCGAGCTGCTGCTCGCGCTCAAGCGCGGCGAGGCGGTCGGCTTCCTTCCCGACCAGGTGCCGGGCAAGGGCGAGGGCGAATGGGCGGAGTTCTTCGGCCGGCCGGCCTACACCATGACCCTCGCCATGCGACGCTCGCCGAGCGCGACAACGTCGCCTGCTTTCTCGCCTACGCGCAGCCGCCTGCCGCGCGGCCGCGGGCTACGCGCTCGAGGTGCGGCCGATGCCGGCCGCGCTGCCCGGCGAGACGCCAGCGCGGCGCCTGAACCGCGGCATCGAGTCGCTGGTGCGCGAGTGCCCGGGCAGTACCTCTGGGGCTACAACCGCTACAAGAGCCAGGCGCGCGAAGCCGCCGGACGGCCGCGCATGACGCGCCTCTTCATCTTTCTCATCTGGACGCTGCACTTTCTGCCGCTCGAAGCGCTGGCGGCGCTCGGCAACGCGGCCGGCCGGCTGGCTTTCTGGCTCGTGCCCGAGCGTCGGAGCGTCGTGCGCATCAATCTCGCGAAGTGCTTTCCCGAACGCTCCGAGCGCGGAGCGCGAGCGCCTCGCGCGCGCGCATTTCCGCTGGTTCTGCCGCAGCATCGTCGAGCGCAGCGTGCTGTGGTGGGGCTCGCGCGAGCGCATCCGCCGCCTGGTGCGCGTCGAGGGCGAGGAGCACCTCGCGGCGCTGCAGGGCAAGGGCGCGGTGCTGCTCGCGCCGCACTTCGTCGGCCTCGACGCGCATCCTGCGCCTGGCGATGCAATACCCGATGGTGTCGACCTACGCGCACCAGAAGGACCGCGTGCTGGACGAAATGATCTTCAAGCGGCGCACGCGCTTCGGCGGCGGCCTGTTCGCGCGCCAGGCGACGCTGCGCCCGGCGATCCGCGCCATCAGGACCGGCTCGCTCTACTACTACCTGCCGGACATGGACTTCGGCAGCAAGGGCACGATCTTCGCGCCGTTCTTCGGCGTGCAAGCCTCGACGCCGACCGGACTCGCGTATATTTCCCGCTTGGCCCGCGCGCCGGTGCTGCCCTGCGTGACGCGGATGCTTCCCGGAGGCGCCGGCTACGTGCTGCGCATCTACCCGGCGTGGAACGATTTCCCGAGCGGCGACGACGCGACGGACGCGCGGCGCATGCTGGCCTTCATCGAGGAGCGCGTGCTCGAGATGCCCGAGCAGTACTTCTGGCTGCACAAGCGGTTCAAGACGCGCCCGGAAGGGGAAGCCAGATTCTATTGAAGCGCTTGCCATGAAGCTGCCGTTCACCAAGATGCAGGGCACGGGCAACGATTTCGTCGTCATCGACGCGACGAAGAAGGACTTCTCGCTCAGCCGCAAGCAGATCCGCGCCCTCGCCAACCGGCACTTCGGCATCGGCTTCGACCAGCTGCTGGTGGTCGAGCGGCCGACGAAGAAGGCGTCGACTTCCGCTACCGCATCTTCAACGCCGACGGCGGCGAGGTCGAGCAGTGCGGCAACGGCGCGCGCTGCTTCGTCAAGTTCGTGCGCGCCAAGGGCCTCACCAGCAAGCGCGAGATCCGCGTCGAGACGCTCGGCGGCACCATCGGCCCGCGCCTCGAGGCCGACGGCGAAGTGAGCGTCGACATGGGTGCTCCCGAACTTTCGAATCCTCTAATGGAGAACCTGGACGTGGGAGACGAGACCGTGCGAGGTCGCGATCCTCTCGATGGGCAACCCGCACGCGGTGCAGCGCGTCGCCGAGGTCGAGCTCGCGCCGGTGACGAGCCAGGGACCGCGCTCGAGCGCCACGCGCGCTTTCCCAAGCGGCGTCAACGCCGGCTACATGCAGGTCCTCGACCGCGCAACCACATCGCCCTGCGCGTCTGGGAGCGCGGCGCGGGCGAGACGCTTTCCTGCGGCACCGGCGCCTGCGCCGCGGCGGTGGCGGCGATCGCGCAGAAGCTCGCTCGACTCGCCGGTGCGCGTCGACACGCGCGGCGGCACGTTGACCATCTCTTGGGCCGGCGGCGACAATGCCGTATGGATGAAGGGCCCGGCCGAAACGGCGTTCGAAGGCACCCTCGACATATAAGAACATGAACGCCGACGACATCGCCATGCTTCCTGCGCAGCAACCCGAAGTTCTTCGACCAGCATCCCGAGCTCCTCGAGAAGATCCGCGTGCCGCACCCGCACGGCGGCCGCGCCATCCGCTCTCCGAGCGCCAGACGCTGGCGCTGCGCGAGAAGGTGAAGGCGCTCGAGGGCAAGCTCGGCGAGCTGATCCAGCTTCGGCGAGGAGAACGACGCCATCAGCGAGAAGGTGCACCGCCTGGCGGCGGCGCTGGTCGGCGCGCGCGACTTCGCGGCGCTGGCGCACTCGCTCAACTTCCACCTGCGCGAGGACTTCGCCGTGCCGCACGTGGCGCTGCGCATCTGGGGCAAAGCCGGTGCCGGCGGGCTTCGACGCCGGCACGCCGGTCAACGAAGGCGCAGATGACGCACGCCGCGACGCTCGGCGGGCCGCAGTGCGGGCTCGCCGCCGGCAATCCCTGCGTGCCCTGGTTCGGCGAGGCCGCCGAGCACGTGCGCTCGGTGGCGCTGGTGCCGCTCGGCCAGACGCGTCGGCGTTCGGCCTGCTCGCCCTGGGCAGCGAGGACGCGCAGCGCTTCTTCCCCGACATGGGGACGCTGTACCTTCAGGCGCATCGGCGAGCTGTGCGCGGCCGGCGGCGACGGCGCGACTCTAGCGCGCCGAGTACCTCGAGGCCCTGAAGCAGCCAGCGGCGACTGTCGCCCGCGACGCTGCGCAACTATGCGCATGCGCTTCAGCCTGCTTGCTGTCTCTTGCAAGAAGATCAGACCTTGAATTCGCTCGATGCGGCCCAGGCGCGCCGCTTCGTCGGCGCTGCTGCACAGCCGCGGCCTCTCGCCGCGCACGCTCGCGCTGACGCTTTCGGCCTGGCGCGGCTGGTACCACTGGCTGGTGCGCCAGCACGGCTTCAGCGCCAATCCTCGTGCTCGGCATGCGCGCGCCGAAGGCGAAGCGCGCCGCTGCCGAAGGCGCTCTCGGTCGACACGCGCGCAGCGGCTGCTCGAGGGCGAGGAGGGCGCGACGGCCGACATGGCGCGCGACCGCGCGATGTTCGAGCTGCTCTACTCCTCCGGGCTTGCGGCTGGGCGAGCTGGTGGCGCTCGAACATCGACGACGGCCGGCTCGATCTCGCGGCAGGGCGGAGGTGACGGTCACCGGCAAGGGCTCGAAGACCCGCACCGTGCCGGTCGGCGCGCGGGCGCGCGAGGCGCTCAAGGACTGGATCGGAAGCGCAACGGCATCGCCGCGGCGGGCGAGAAGGCGCTGTTCGTCGGCGCGCGGGGCCGGCGCATCTCGCCGGCGGTGGTCGGCGCGCGCCTCGCAGCCTGGGCGCGCCGGCGCGGGCTCGCCGAGCAGGTGCATCCGCACATGCTGCGCCACTCGTTCGCCAGCCACGTGCTGCAGTCCTCGCAGGACCTGCGCGCGGTGCAGGAGATGCTCGGCCACGCCAGCATCTCGACCACGCAGGTCTACACCCACCTCGACTTCCAGGCGCTGGCGAAGGTCTACGACGCGGCGCATCCGCGCGCAAAGAAGAAATGATTGTCTGCTCAAGAGAGGGCGCGAGAAATCCCTCAAGCGCCGCCATCCGTGGATTTTCTCCGGCGCGGTCGAGAAGGCGAGCGGCAAGCCCGGCGACACGCTCGAGGTGCGCGACTCCGCCGGGCAAGGCCGCTGGCGCTCGCCGCCTACAGTCCGAAGTCGCAGATCCGCGCGCGCGTGTGGACGTTCGATGCCACGCAAGCCGTCGACGCGGGCTTTTTCCGAAGCAGGATTCGAAAGGCGCTGCGCTGCGCGAGGCGCTGCCGGCGGCGAAGCACACCAACGCGCTGCGCCTCGTCAACGCCGAATCGGACGGCCTGCCCGGCCTGGTCGTCGACCGCTATGCCGACGTGCTGGTGGTGCAGTTCCTCGCCGCCGGGGTGGAGCGCTGGCGCGACGCGATTCTGGATTTGCTGACTGAAATTTCGGGTTGCGAAGCGATCTTCGAGCGTTCCGACGCCGAAGTGAGAAAGCTCGAAGGGCTGGAACCGCGCGTCGGCTTCGCCCGCGGCAACCGCAACGCCTCGCGCTGTCCGATCATCGAGCACGGCCTGAACTTCCGCGTCGACGTCGAGCAGGGGCAGAAGACCGGCTTCTTCCTCGACCAGCGCGAGAACCGCCAGCGCGTGCGCGCGCTCGCCGCCGGCCGCGAGGTGCTCGACGGCTTCAGCTATACCGGCGGCTTTGCCATCGCCGCGCTTGCCGGCGGCGCGAGGCGCGTGCAGCGCGATCGAATCCTCCAAGGATGCGATTCAGGTGGCGAAGGAGAATCTGGCGGCCAATCCGCTCGACGCCGGCGAAGCTCGAGTTCGTTCAGGGCGACGTTTTCTCGCACCTCAGGACGCTGAGAGACAAGAACGAGAAATTCGGCCTGATCGTCCTCGACCCGCCGAAGTTCGCCCCGAGCGCGGCCCAGGTCAGAAACGCCGCGCGCGCCTACAAGGACATCAACCTCTGGGCGCTGAAGCTGCTCGCGCCGGGCGGCCTGCTCGCCACCTTCTCCTGCTCCGGGCGGCGTTTCCGCCGGAGCTGTTCCAGTCGATCGTCGCCGGCGCCGCGGTCGATGCCGGCGGCGACGCCAAGATCATCGAGCGTTTCGGCGCCGCCGCCGACCACCCGGTGGCGCTGGAATTCCCGGAAGGCGACTACCTGAAAGGCCTGCTGGTCGTGCGCAGCGCCTGAGCGACGCGGGCGACTACGCCCGGCCAGTCGCCGTCGGCCGGCTGGCGGAAGAGCCGCATCGTCGGATACCACGGGGTGGCGTCGCGCTCGAGGTGATAGCGCCAGTCGGGCACCGTGGAGAGGAGGACCCAGGTCGGGGCGCCCATCGCGCCCGCGAGGTTCGCGACCGAGGTATCGACAGTCACGACGAGGTCGAGGCTGCGCGATGAGCGCGGCGGTATCGGCGAAGTCGCCGGATCTGCGGCGCGAGGTCGACGAAGCGCATGCCTTCGGGCGGCGTCGCTGACTGCGCCGCGCCGGCGCCCTTCTGCAGCGAATAGAAGGTCGCGCCCGGCGTCTCCTTGAGCGGCGCGAGCATCGCCAGGGTGACCGAGCGCTTGCGGTCGTCGCCCTGCCGCGGGCTCGCCCGCCCAGGCGAGACCGATCTTCGCACCGGGCGAGTTGACGACGACGCGCGCGCCGCTCGCACTGCGTCGGCCGGCGGCCGGACGTAGGCGCCCGTCCAGGGAATGGTCTCGAACGTCGTGCCGAAAACGCGCGGCAGGCTCATCAGCGGCAGATGCGCGTCGAAGCGCGGCAGCGGCTCGCCGGACGCGCGCACCGAGCTCAGCCCTGGCGTGCCGCGCAAGGAGACGCTTGAGCTGCGGCTGGCACTCGAGCACGACGGCAGCTGCAGCGCTCGGCGACAAGCGACGCATAGCGCACGACCTGCAGCGTGTCGCCGAAGCCCTGCTCGGCGTGCAGAACGATCGTGCCACCCGGGCAGGTGCTTGCCGTCCCAGAGCCGGTTGGGGAAACGCGCGCATCGGCGTAGTTGAGCGCCTTCACGCGCCAGCGCCATTCGTACTCCCGCCAGCCCTCGCCGTATTCGCCGCAAAGCAGCAGCTCGAGGCCGCGCGCGAAGTGCGCTTCCGGAAGCTCGGGCATCGCAGGCGATCGCCCGGCCGAACGACGCGATCGCATCGCGGTGCCGGCCGAGCTCGCGGTAGACGTTGCCGAGATCGGTGTGCGCCTGCGCATCGCGCGGGTTCTCCTGCAGCAGGCGCTGAAATCCCGCGATGGCGTTCTCGGCGGCAGCGCCGGTCGCGCACGATGGACGCGAGATTCTGGTTCGCCTGCGGCAGCGACGGATCGAGCTCGAGCGCGCGCCGGTAGCTCTCGACCGCGGCCTGCAGCTGGCCCTGCATCTGCAGCACCGCGCCGAGATTGTTGTGCGCCTTCGGCTGATCGGGCTTGAGCGAGAGCGAGCGGCGGTAGTGCACCTCCGCTTCCGCGAGCCGCCCGTCGTCCTGGCAGAGCCGGCCCATGACGTAGTGCGGCCCCGGCGCGGCTCGGGTCGGCGGCGGCGGCGAGAAACGCCCAGCGCATGCCTTCCTCGGTCTTCCTCTCGTCGGCGGCGATCGCCGCCATCGTGGTCAGCGCATCGGCGTCGCCGGGCTGCGACCGCAGGATGCGCTCGCAAGCGCTGCGCGCCTCGGCGATGCTTCCCCGATCAGGTAGCCTCTCTCGCCTCCTCCAGCAGCCGGTCGCGGTTCATGGCGTTAGAATGGCAGCCCTTTTCGAAGGATAGGCGTGCAAGAAGAGAACATGGTTCCCGTGACCATTCTCACGGGCTTCCTCGGCAGCGGCAAGACCACGCTGCTCAACCGCATCCTCAAGGAGGACCACGGCCAGCGCATCGCGGTGATCGAGAACGAGTTCGGCGAGGTCGGCGTCGACAGCGAGATCATCGAGAGCGGCGAGGAGCAGATCGTCGAGATGAACAACGGCTGCATCTGCTGCACGGTGCGCGGCGACCTGATCCGCATCCTCGGCACGCTGAAGGAGAAGCGCGACAGCGGCGCGCTCAAGTTCGACCGCGTCGTGATCGAGACCACCGGCATGGCCGACCCCGGCCCGGTGGCGCAGACCTTCTTCACCGACGAGGAGATCGGCAACTACTACCTGCTCGACTCGATCATCACGCGTGGTCGACGCCGAAGCACGCGCCGAAGCAGCTCGACGAGTTCCACGAGGCGCAGGAGCAGGTCGGCTTCGCCGACCGCATCCTGCTGTCCAAGACCGACCTGGTCTCGGACGAGAAGGACACCGAGACCCTGATCCAAGCGCATCTGCAAGCGGATGAATCCGCGCGCGCCGATCAAGAAGGTGCATTTCGGCAACGCGCCGATCGACGAGGTGCTCGACATCCGCGGCTTCAACCTGAACGCGATCCTCGCGCTCGAGCCGGAGTTCCTCACCGACTCGCACCACGAGCACCACGACGAGGTCGAGTCGTTCGTCTTCCAGCTCGAAGAAGGCCTTCGACGGCGCGAAGCTCGAGGCAGTTCCTCTCCGGCATGATCCAGATCCACGGCCCCGACCTGCTGCGCTACAAGGGCGTGCTGTGGATGAAGGGCAACCCGCGCCGCGTCGTGTTCCAGGGCGTGCACATGATGATGGGCGGCGACATGGGCAAGCCGTGGGCGAAGAACGAGGCGAAGGAATCGATCCTGGTGTTCATCGGCAAGAAGCTGCCGAAGGACATCTTCATCGCCGGCCTCGGAAGAGTGCCTCGCCAAGTAGTAGCGGATTCTTGCGCCGGGAGTATGATCTGAAGCCGATGCTCAACGGTCTGGCACGGATCCTTCTGATCCTCGCATTTCTGGTCGCCCAATCGGCCGGGATTGCGCATCAGGCTTGGCACGACGTCGGCGGACTCGCTGCCGCCGCGGAGAGCGATGCTGCGGACGGCAAGGCGCCGAGCAAGAATCTCCTTTGCGATTTCCACACGGCTCTGGCGAGCGTCCTTGGCGCTATTCATGGCGATGCTCCGGCAATCGACGCGGTCGCTCCGCTGCAGACCGCTTTCATCGCTGCCGATGTTCCGGCGGCGCGCCTTTCACTCTAGCTCCCCAAGTCCAGGGCACCACCCGCGCTCCTTTAGAAACGATTCGAGCGCGCGCCGAGCGGCGCGCATGTCGGACTTTCAGAGGAGCAGTCCATGTTTCGCAAAGTGTGGTGCGCCGCGGCGCTGGCCGCGGCGATGCTTCCCGCCCAAGGGCAGGACGCGACGCGCGAGGAAGTCAGGAAACTGAAGCAGCAGGTGGATGAGCTGGACAAGCGGGTGCAGGACGCCGAGAACGCAGCTGCCCAGGCGACGACACAGGCGTCCAGCCGGCAGCAGAGCGAAAGCGCCATGAATCCAGCGGTCTCGGCAATTCTCAATGGCGTCTACAGCAACCTTCAGCGCGATCCGGAACACGTATCGGCTGAACGGCTTCGTGCCGACGATGGGCGAGGTGTCGCCGGGGCAGCGCGGCTTCAGCCTTGGCGAATCGGAGCTGGCGATCGCCTCGAACATCGACCACATGTTCCGCGGCACGCTCATTGCCTCGATTACGCCTGAGGACAGCATCGGCGTGGAAGAGGGCTACATCCAGACCCTGGCGCTCTCGAACGGATTCACGATGAAGGCCGGGCGATTCTTCTCCGGCGTGGGGTATCAGAACCAGGTCCACGCGCATGCCTGGGACTTCACCGATGCACCGCTCGCCAACAAGGTGTTCCTCGGCAACCAGCTCGGCGAAGACGGCGTGCAGTTCAAGTGGGTGGCGCCGACGCCGATTTACGTGGACCTGGGCTTCGAGGTCGGCCGAGGCCGCGCAGTTCCCGCGGGGCCGAGCGGCGGCCAGAACAAGAACGGCTGGGGCTCGCAGAACTTCTTTACCCACGTCGGCGGCGATCTCGGCACGAGCTACGCCTGGCAGGTGGGGCTTTCGCATCTGCGCACCTCGCCGCGCGACCGGGAGTTCAGCGATACGGATTCGACAGGGACGAGCGTCACCAACGCCTTCAGCGGCACGAGCCGGCTCTGGGTCCTGGACGGCGTCCTGAAATGGGCGCCGGACCACAATCCGACCTACAACAGCTTCAAGCTGCAGGGCGAGTACTTCAGGCGCAAGGAGGAAGGCGACCTGACCTACGACGCAGCCGGTGCGTCGCTCGGCACGATGACCGACAAGTTATTCGTCCCGCCAGTCGGGCTGGTATCTGCAGGGCGTCTACCAGTTCCTGCCGCAGTGGCGCGCCGGCTACCGCTACGACCAGCTCGAGCGCCGGAACGACGAGCATCGGTCTGGTCGACTCCGGGTGCGCTGAGCGCCGCGGATTTCCCGATCCTCAGCCCCTACAACCCGAAGCGGCACACGGTCATGGTCGACTGGAATCCGAGCGAGTTCAGCCGCATCCGGCTGCAGTTCGCGCGTGACTACTCACGCCAGAACGAGCCGGACAACCAGGTCTTTCTCCAATACATCGTGAGCCTCGGCGCGCACGGCGCGCACAGGTTCTAAGGCGACAAACATGAAAACTCTTTTCAAGCTGCTTCTCACACCGCTCTGCGCGCTCGGCGCAGGCCCCGCGCTCGCCGCGCTCAACATCTTTGCCTGCGAGCCCGAATGGGCGGCTCTCGCGCAGGAGCTTGGGGGTGACAAGGTCGCGGTAGTCTCCGCGACCACGGCGCGTCAGGACCCTCATCGCATCGAGGCGCGTCCGAGCCTGATCGCCCGCATCCGCGACGCCGATCTGCGTGATCTGCTCGGGCTCGGAGCTCGAGATCGGCTGGCTGCCCTTGCTTCACCCAGTCGGGCAACGATCGCATCCAGCCGGGATCGCCGGGGTTTCTCGAGGCTTCGCAGTTCGTGGTCAGGCTCGAGGTACCGAAAGTGATCGACCGATCGATCGGCGACATTCATCCGGCGCGGCAACCCGCACGTCCATCTCGACCCGCGCAACATCGCACGGATGGCCGACGTGCTTGCGGCAAGAGCGCCTGCGGAGATCGACCACGCCAACGCGGCGACCTACAAATCGCGAGGCGATGCCTTCCGCGATCGCTGGCAGGGCGGCGATGCAGCGCTGGCAGCAGCAGGCGGCGCCGCTCAAGGGCGATTCCGATCGTTGTGCCGCCATAAGGACATGTCGTACTTCATCAACTGGGTCGGCATGCGGCGAGGTCGGCAGCCTCGAACCTAAGCCCGGGCTGCCGTCGCACGCCGACGCACCTCGCCAGCTGGTGGAACAGATGAAGCTGCGAGCCCGGCAAAGGCGCAGCAAACGTGTATTCGCCGTACAACAATCCCGTGAGCTGCGCGATTCCTGTCGGAGCGGGCTGGAACATACCCGTCGCGCCCGCTGCCCTTCACGGTCGGCGGCAGCGATCGGGCGACAGACCTGTTCGGTCTCGCTTGACGACACGATCGAGCGCCTGCTCGCCGCGAGTCAAGGGATGTCCATGAGTCATCTCCCATCGCGCCGTTCTCGTGGCGCTTCCTGCCTGGCGCAGGCTGCGCCGTGCTGTACGAGGGAAAACACGATTGGGATCAGGGGTGGCGCGTGGGGCGGATCATCCGACTCGGCCCGGGTGGGTCGGGGATTGAAATGTTGCGCGATGACTGCAGGAACGACACTGCCGGCCGATGTCGCGCGCACTGTCTGGTGCAGAGGTCGCATATCACAACGAAGGCCGCTGGCTTCGCCACCGAGTTGTGCCGGTTCCAGAGAACGTGCCCATCCACGAGGGCGGTAAGGTCTACATGAACGCCTGCTTTGCATCAATGCGCTAGTGAAGGCATCGGGCCGCCTGAGGATCGTGAAGTGAGCCTGAGCAGCGCCGAGCTGGGGATTCTCTGGCCGGCGTTCATCGCCGGCCTGCTGTG
>ERZ1370068.10056-contig-8786_pt1 | contig 11134 bp, 15 predicted proteins | sample MGYA00561227_ERZ1370068 | MGnify/ENA primary metagenome ERZ1370068 (study PRJEB38410, sample SAMEA6850437) | metagenome | study: Metagenomic assessment of the ecological functions of the soil: analysis of the soil microbiota associated with the...
CCCAGCCAAGCGGAGAAGATCTTGCAAGTCGGCAACTTTCTGCATTTGGAGTGCGGACACCGGATATTGAGCTTCGACATCCCTGAACAGATCCAGGGCGAGGCGCTGTGTGCGGAATGCATAGACAGGGATAAGCGCAAGAATTCTCGAATTTGATTTATGCCAGACGAAGTAACCCCTTCTATTTCGGCGCAAGGGACGGAAGACGCCGCACCGCAGGCCCCGAGTGATTTTCGGGAGTTTGCCAAGTGGCGCGCGACCGGTGAATTGCCCGAGCAGAAGGAAGAAACACCACCCGCGGCCGCGGATGAACCGCCGGCCAAAACCGCACCGGACTCGGAAACGGACGACTCTCAGGAAACAGGGGACGAAAAAGAGGAAGGCGACGAGGGCGCACCCGCCAAAGGCAGAGGGCGGATCGCGTCAACGTAGAATCGATAAGCTGACACGCGAAAACGAGGAGTTGAAGCGGCAGATGGCCGACGATATCGCTCGATACCGGCGAAGCCGCAGGATAAGCCCCGGAACCCGCGCAATCAGCCCCGGCAAGCCAAAAGCTCGAAGACTTTCAGACGCTCGAAGCGTACCAGGAAGCTCTGACGGATTGGAAGCTCGACGAACGCGAACGCCTGCAACGCGAGAAGCAGGCGCGAGACGCCACCGAGCAGGCACTCCGCGCAGAGCAGGACGGGTGGAAGGCGAAGGAACGCGCCGCCCGTAAGGCGCACCCGGACTACGACGACCTGATGGACACGGTCGAGATTCCCGCTGGACCGGGAGTCCTGGCCGCACGTCAGGCCATGCTCGAGGACGAGCACGGCGCCGAACTCCTGTACCACCTCGCCAGGCACCCGAAAGAACTCGAGGCGCATCGCGCAGCTGTCACCGGCCTCCGCGGTGATGGCTATCGGTCGATTATCAGCATCGTTATCCCCTGCCTCTCCTGAAAACGGGAAACCCAAAATAACGGGCGCACCCAAGCCGCCGCCGCCAAGTGGAAGACAAGGCAAGACCGTATCCGATTCTCCCGACGATCCGGACGTGCAACGAGACTTTCCACGGTGGGCGAAAGCGAGGATGGCGCAATTGAAAAGGTAAGGGATTAGATGCCGAACGTACTTATTGACGCCGCAGATGATAACCAACGAGTTACTTCTGCGGTTCAAAAACAACTTGGGTTTTAGCGGTGCCATCGCGCATACGTGGGATGACAAATTCGCAATCTCTGGCGCCAAGATCGGCGACACGCTACGCTTGCGCGATGCGGTCGAATTCACGGTCGGAAAGAATCCGGACATCACGTCCGCGATTCAGGACGTCGTCGAAACCCAGAAAACCCTCACACTCAACCAGCAGGCCGTCGTCGCGTTCAATTTCAGCTCCGCTGAACTCACGCTTTCGATCGACGCCTTCTCCGACCGGTATTTGAAATCCGCGGCCGTCGCGCTGGCAAACCAGGTCGACGTCGACGGGCTCACGATGGCCTACCAGAGCACCGGCAACCAGGTCGGCACGCCGGGCACGCCGATTGCCTCTCTCGATCCGTTCTGGATCGCGGGTGAGACGCTCGACACGTTCTCCGCCCCGATGGACGGCAAACGGACGATGTGTATCAGCCCCAAAGTCCAGACCGCCGCACTGAAGGCCGCGCAGGGACTGTTCCAGTCCAGCAACCAGGTGAAGCAGCAGTACGAGCGCGGCCGCATGGGCACGATGGGCGGATTCGAATGGGTCATGGATCAAAACGTCACGCACGCACACCGTAGGCCCGCTCGGCGGCGCTCCGCAGGTCGGCGCGGCCAGCCAGACGGGATCCACGCTCGCCGTTACTGGCTTCACCGCCGCCGCGGCACTGCGCCTGCGGAAGGGCGACTCGTTCACGCTCCCGACAGTATTTCCTGTCAATCGCGTGTCCAGTGATCCGCAGGTGGATCTTGCAGAAGTTCGTCGTAACCGCGGATGTCTCGAGCGCGGCCGATGGATCGGCGACCATTCCGATCTACCCGCCGATCACGCTCGCCCCGTCGCCCTACCAGACGGTCACGAACTCGCCGGCCGCCGGCGCACCGCTCACGATCACCTGCGGCACCGCGGCGCAGCTTGTGTCGGAGTCGATCGCATTCCATGAGGCCGCGTTCGTCATCGGCATGGCACCCCTCGAGGTGCCCAAAGGCGTGCACTTCGCCGCCTCGCAGATGGACCCGGACACCGGCGTTGCGATTCGCATGGTGTCTGACTACATGGTCACGACCGATAAGTTCATCACACGTTGCGACGTCCTTTATGGTCACTGTGCTCAGCGCCCAGAGTGGGCTTGCAGGCTTGTTCAGTAAGGAGGATTTATGGCTGAACCTGAAGAAACATGGCCGAGAAGATTTATCACAACATCAACGTGAAGGCGCAAATCGTACACAGTCCCGCCGAAGTCGAGCAACTCCGGTAGTGCTTGGGTCGAACTCGATCTCGCGAGTCAGGGCCTCGCTCTCACGCCCGCACCGCCCGCGCCGTAGCCTATGGCGAACTGCCGATTACCCGCGGATGCTGTTTCACCGCTCTCGCGAGCCGGTGACCGTGCAGTCGCGGGACGAAGAGGACGCGCTCGGCCAGGAGTGGTCCCGCACGATCTGGACCGCAGCGTCCAAAGCCGCGCGCGCCAGAACCGGCTCCCGAACCGGAACCGGAACCTGACCCGCCGGAACCGGAAGGGAGCCGGAAGCGGAGGTTTCGCCGGAGCCATCACCTCGGCAGCGAAACCTCCTGCAAGTACTGCCGGCGGCCAAAATCGCCAAGAAAAGCGCCCGCAGTTCCGTACCCACAAGGAGCAAACGATGATCATCGTGATTGACAAAGCCCCTCTCAAACCGACCGGGAGGTCGCGCAGTGGCTATCCACGAATCCCGCTGAAGCCGAGCCCGGATCGTACCCGAAGCTGGCCTACAATGTGAACCTGCCGCCGGTGGTGGTACGCGATGCGCAAAGAAGAGGCCGAGATGGGCGACGCTTGGCGGACACTGAACGTCGCTCCCGTTGCCCGGAAGTCCCAACGGTGGCGCTAAACCCGACCAGCGACCTCGGTGGCAGCCACGCCGAAACCGCCAAATTTGCCGTCACGATCACCGGGCCAGGCGTGTCAGGAACGTGGACCGCGGCAAAAACCGCGGCATGGCTGACGATTGTCGCCCCGACGACTCCGCAATCTGTGGACGGTGACGTGACTTATGCAGTCGCGGCCAATATCGGTACGGCGCGGACGGCCGACATTACGGTGAACGGCAAGGTGTTTACCGTCACGCAATCTGCAGGGCTGTAAGTGCGGCCGGGGTTACGGACCCGGCCCCGGAGTGCTTAGTTCCGACCGCCCCGACTGCGGGAGTCCGCTACGACGGAGACTAAATGGCGATGCGTTTGATCATCTGCTTGAACAGGCCGCGGATCTCTTTCATCTCGCGGTCATGCTCTGCGCGAGACTCTCTTTAATTCCTTCCGCCATTCCTTGGCGTTCTTATCGAGCGTTGCTCTGGCGTTTTCACGCCGTCATCTGGGCTGCGGCCATATTGAGCAGTGTCCTCAATGCGGTCGAAGGCGGTCTTTTTTGCCGTTTCGCATTGTTCAATTTGATGTTCTCCTGCCGGTAAGCGCCGGCGACTTTCAGGATAGCGTATGCCTACCACTGTCAGTGATCTTTGACTCATCTTCCTTCCATGCGCCTGATCGGCGCGATCGCCGCCGACGAAATACTGGAAACCGCGGAACTCAACGACGCCTTCGTCTCGCTCAACCAGATGCTCTCTCCTGGAATAGCGAAGGGCGCATCGCTCTCACGCGCAGCGAGCTTAATCCCCATGCAACCCAACGTCATATCAGTGTCCTTCAGGAAAGACCGATACGAATTGAGTCCGCCTCGGTGACGGTTCAGGGTATTGATTGCCCGCTGGAAATCGTGGATTCGCACCGGTTGGGGAAGCGATCGCCGAAAGGGCCAGCTCGCGATCATCTGCGCGCAAACTCTTCTGCTGATTACCTCTATCCCGCTGCACGCGGTATATATGCTGGCCGTCTCCGCGGCTGGGTGCAACGCTCGAAATTTGGATCTACGGGCGATCGCGGGGTTCTCCAGCCTGGATCAAGCCATTAACCTGCCTGATGGATACGAAGCCGGTTGCGCTGGAATCTCGCCGTGAACCTGGCACCGGAATACGGCCGGCCGATTGATCGAGGCGGTGGCGGCGCTAAGCGCAGAACTTCAAGGCGTCTCTGGTGCGGTCGAATGCGCAGAACCACATGAAGTCTCAAGCCGCGACTGCGCTCGATTCGCTCCAGCGAGGTGTACCCAACGACGCTCCACGAGACAGAAGACATTTGGGCCAACGCGTTCGGCGCTGGCGTTACGCCGCGATCGCTCGGCAAGCCGGGGAGCCGTCTATCCGGCCGCAATTGCCACTGATCTTCCGGACATGATGCGATTGCGGTGGACCGCCAGCGGGACCCGCCTGGCGCTGCCATTGAACACTACCGATGGCTCGATGACGGTGGTTGACCCATCGGTTATCAGGGCTTACAACCTGGTTGACCATCGACAATGAGATCGTAGTGGAACGACAGGGCCGCCAGGCGGGCAACGCGGTCCCGGATCAGCGCGCGGATTCGACGGCACAACGGCGGCGGTTCACCTGGCAACTGACGCGGTGGTTTCAGGATTCGTCGATGCCTACGACATCACAACCGCCTGGTCGCGGAAGTCGAGGCCATCCAGCGAGACCACTCGGGGCGAATCTTTCTAATGTCGCCTGGGTTTCTCAGATCGTCAGTACGACTTTCAAGTTTCAGCGCAGACTCTGGTGGCAGTCTGGCGGTCGGGAAATAACGTGGTCTAATTTGGCGCCGGTTCCGAAGGGCGTCATCACGGATCAATCAGATCAGAACCATTACCTGTATATTTCGGGGCGGCTTCCGGGACAGCCGAGGCCGTGCTTGATTACGGCGCGGCACGGCGGTATCGGGCGCGCCTCGGGGACCGTGATCGTAAACTGCGCGAACACTGGACTCCGGCGCATGGATCAATCCAGAGCGCCACGGCGGGAATCGGCGAGGCGATCAGCCCGGTCTTGGTGGAACGCCGAATAAAATGTTAATCCCCGCCGGCGTTCATCAGATATACGGTCCGGATCACTCTTCCGATGAGCGGCTTCTCATCTCCTGCAGCCCAGGCCGGATCAATACGCAACTGGCCACCTCTATGACCAGCGGGCCGGTGATCTCCCGCTCCGACTTACGCCGACGTTCAGATCACCATTTCCGGATCTGCAACTAACCGGGCCGGGTAGTGGCTCGAACTTCGCCATTTCCCCCGGCGGACCAGGCCAATCCGACTTCTCGAGAGAGTCTCGATTACTGCGTTTGGCAGCGGGCATTATCGATCACCGGGAATACCGGTACGCAACAAGGTATCTTTCAGTTGAGATCCCCATGAATGGCATTTCGGAGTCAGGGGTATACGTGTGATTGTCTGACCATTGACGCCGGAACCTGGGAAAACGTGGTTATCGGCGGAAAACCAGGGCAGGCGGCGCCATCGCATTCCGCGTAGTCGCCGTAGTGGGCATGCGTATGAAATCTGTGTACGGAAATGGAGCGGGCACCGGCGCTTGCATGCTGGACCCGGCGGTGGGCAGTGTGGTCGGCGTCATTCTGATGTCGAATGCGAACTGGGACGGATTTGATAACCTCGTCCACTGCTCCGGCTTCCGCTTCTCTCCCGCGGTTCTCTGGACGGAATCATCAATGCCATCTGGCTGAGATAGTGGCGGCGCTAGCGGAAGGTTCAGCAAAGGCGCGATATTCGGACGGCAAAGCCGGGACCGGTGCGGAAATCAATTCTTACCGGCGCGACATTCACTGGCAATCGCGACGTTGGTTTAGCGGTGGGGGTTGCTCCAGCTACTGTCAAAACGATTTTACTGGACGGACCTGACTGGGTCGAAGGAAATGCTGGTGATGCTTCACCGGGCGACAGTACCGGCTCGCTGATTCAATCTGCAACCAATGGGATCGTGAGGGGCGGCTTGGCGCTATACCGCCGGCTCATTACAATGGTGGCAGTCTGAATTACCCAAAGCTGGTGGCGATTGCATCGGTGGAGGGACTGCAGGCGTGAGCATCACCGGTGCCATAGTAACGCCAAATGTTCTGGGCGAGTTCGGTACGCCGGCATCAGCCACGAGGCCTGCTGATTCGGGACTGCATCGGCTTCCGGCCCCGGCGGGGCAATCAGCAATCACGGTCGGCGCAAAGCCCAGCTCACGCACACGGCTGGTAGCCCCGGCTTCCGGAAACGATCTACATCAGAGGCGGAACGGTTAGCGACATTAAGCTGGAGCTCCACTACACATCGTGGCGGCTAGTCCCGCGCAACTCTCAATAGCTCGAATCAGGCCGTTTACCGTGACGGCCGCTGTAAAGGCGCCGACGATGGTGAAAGATATTCAGTAACAACGCGGGCCGATTAAGGTCCGTGTCGCTCTGAATCGGGCAACCAGCAAGTGGTATCAGCCGCGTATTTCCGAGAGCCCAGAACGGGCAAACGATCAAGCCCGAGTGGCATCCAGCCACGCAAGCCGCCAGCGTCTGCGACGGATTCGTTTTTAAGCGCATTCAGGAGACTATTATGCCCAGAGAGTTTCGTTTAGTGGCGTTTCCTTCAATGCCGCGCTCTTCGGCGGGGAACCACGCCGTCAGGCACAGTCACGATTGGGTGGGACAGGGAGTCCTGTACCCCCGCTCTGCGCAAGGCGCAGATAACTCTCGGGCCGCAGCGCACGCCCTCGCCCGCGCAGTTCAGGACGCGATCGACGAATTGAACCGGCTGAGCGGATCATTGAACTGCGACCGGCTGTTCATCTACTCGATTCGACGCGCGATGAGTATCCGCTCGACCCGCCAAAGATGACGTACACGATCGGCATATCCGCCCGACCCGTATCGATGGTGGACTTCGCCGCGCAGCGGCCGCAGATTGATCGAGAGCGCCAATATCATCGCGATCCAGCGGGTCCGCTACGCTATCCGCTCGCCGCTAGCTGACGGACCTGCAGTGGGCCAAGATCGGCCTATCAGACATTCCGGCGAATACGATTCCCGGAGGTGCATCTACAACGACCGGGCGATATCCGGCTATCCGACGCTCTATCTGTGCGGCCAGCCGATGGCAGGGACACGATCCTCGAGCTGTTCTACATGGACAGCAGGTGCCGCAGTTTCATGACCGGTCGACTGATCAGGTGCTGCTTGCCGCCTGCAGTACGAAGACGCGCTTCGTGCTGAACCTCGCGGTGCGCCTGGCGCCGCACTTCCAGCGGATCATCGACCCGACGACGTGCGCCTGCGAACGCCGCGACATCGCTGATGCGCCTGGAATCGATCAATGCGCCCAGAGCCGATTGCGGCAGTGGGCTTCGGCTGCTGCTGACGGTTTCAACATTTACAGCGGCTAGTCATGAAAATCTCATTGGTCGGGTCCCAGCTACACGCTGCAAAGCGTCGCCGCGGCGGCGTCAACAAACGATGAACTGGTATCCGGAGACGCTCGCCGTTGGGGACGAGCCGCGCCGTCAGGTGCTGTTCGGGCGGCCGGGATTAAAACTCTTCGCGCACACTCACGCCCAGCAAGATCCGCTGCCTGTGGGCGGGCGGCGGCCGCCTCTTTGCCGTCCACGGCAACAAGCTGTCGGAGATCCTCTCCGACGGCACCGTCAACGCCCGAGCGGGCATCATAGCGACGGGCAGCGTCGACCCGGATCCCGCGCAGATCTTCTCTAACGGCCACCAGCTCACTGGTCGTAAGCGGCGGCCTTGTCTACTGCGACAACGGCGGGTTGGCGGCGGTCCGCTGCCCGTGCGCTTCAGCGTGGGCGGAACCGCATCGTTCACCGGCCTCGACAGCCAGGTGCATCGGCTCACGGGTCCGCCGTTCGACGGCAGCATGGTCGGTCGCGCGATACGTCTCGAGAGCAGCAACGTCTTCCACAACGTCGTCACCATCTCGAGCGCGGACGTCATGCTGGTGACGCCGAACCCGGCGCCCGCGGCCGCGGAATCGACGTGGACCGTGGACTCCGGGGCGGCGCTCGACGGCGTGACGGGCGGTTTCCTCGATGGCTATTTCATCGTCAACCGCGTGCCGCGCCTGATCTCGCGGCAACGGATCAGGATCCGGGGCGGCAGTTCAACATCAGCGCGCTGTATGACGGCACGCTCTGGGATCCGCTCGACTTCGGCATCAAAGAAGCGCTACGCCGATTACATCAACTCGATCCTCTGCGACCACGAGGAACTGATACTGTTCGGCCGCGAAACCATCGAGGTCTGGACGAATATCGGCTCGACGCTCGACAATTCCGGCGTGGCGAGTTTCCCGTTTCAGCGCCAGCGCGGGCGCGTTCATTCGCGATGGCTCGGTAGCGGTCTACGCGCCCTGCTCGGTGGGGCCGTACATCTGCTGGCTCGGCGGCACCCCGAGCGGTCAGACGGTCGCGCTACCGCGCGCTCGCATTCACGCCGGAACGCATCAGCACCTACGCGGAGGAGTCGACGTGGAATGCCCCCGATTTCAAAGTGTCTGACACAGTGTCTTACTCGTACCGCGACGGCGGACATCTGTTCTGGTGGTCAATTTCTGGCAGCAGGGGCAGCGCGGCGGTTGCTGGGTCTATGACATGGGCGAAGGATTGTGGCACGAGCGGGCCGGATACGATACCGCTCTGAAGCAATTTCGAGCGTTACCAGCCCTGGTATCCACGCATTCGTGCCCGAGTGGGGCCAGGGCGGCAAGCATATCGTGGGCGACCCGGTCACCGGCAAACTGTACGAGCAGGCCCTGAAGTATTACGACGACGACGGCGCCGCCATCCAATACCTGCGCGCGTTTCCGCACCTGCTGAACGAAGACCGAAACCAGTTCCACCATCGGCTCGAGGCCTACATGGAGACGGGGACAGTGGCGGCGGCAGCTCCGGAAATGATCGTCGGACTCGACTGGAGCGACGACCGCGGCCATACGTTCAAGACGCTCCCGCCGCTGCACTCTTCGGGCGTGAACGGCGACTTCGACAAAGCGCATCGTCTGGCGGCGCCTCGGCCGTGCCCGCGACCGCGTCTACCGCATCGGCGTGCAGGGCAAGGCCAAAGTCGCGCTGACCGATGCGTTCCTCGAGGCAACGCCGGGGACATCCTGAGTGCCGCATTATCACGCCGCCTTTCCGCACGTCGCTGCTCACGCAGAACGGCGTGCCGTTTGGGACGGACAACGGCGACATACAGACGACGACGCGACTGGTGGCTGTACTGGAACCAGCTCACTGACCGAGTCAATTCAAATTCGAAACTGGCGAGCGAGGGCGCGCACGCGGACCGGCCCGATCCCGGCAGCATGCCGGACGGCGCGATCTATATCGAGGGCAGACCGGGGCGCGATCTACTCCAACCGAAGGCGGAACCTGGCAGTATGTCGCCGGCACGATGTACGGCAGTTGAGTCCGGATCAGCGGCCTACGGACCTCGGCGCGCATGACGCAGGGTTCGAATTTCCGGGGCACGCGATGATCGCGCGGCGAGTTCCTGTGGTCCAGGCGGCGTGGATCGAAGTAACGGCGTTACTGATACGGCACTCACGCTGCACGCCTCGCAGGCTACGGTCGCTGGTCTGGCGTCCGGCATGGCCCGGATGGAAACTGACCGGGACAACGTTATCTACCAGGTGCAGAGCGTCGCCGGTTTGCTGAAGGCATGGGTATATGTGCACTGGCACAATGGACCGAGCTCGTTCAGTAACTTGCCGACTCGACCTAGGGCGAACGACGTCAACTTCACTTTGCTGACCAGCGATACCTATGAGATATACCGATGGTCCGGCTCGGCACGGTCAATCAGACGCCGTAGCCAACGTAGTTCAGATTGCCTACGGTTCGTCCGGCACTGAGCGCTGACCACCACGGCTGGATCTCCACGGCTTAATTCGCACGCTGAACTGGGATGATCGGGTACTATCTCAATAGCGTATTTGACCTGCGCGGTGGCGGCACGGGCGATGCGGGAATCTGTTGATCGGTCAATTGGTGGCCGCGATGGCGCCGCCCGGCCCAAACTGGCATTATCGGCGTAGGCTCTGCCAGCACCAATCAGGGATCGATAAGCCAGCAGTGGGTGTATACGGCACCGGCTCCCGGCAAAGTTGCTAAACTTCAGGCCGCAGACTCGGATGAACAGCAACCAGTTCGGCCGTATGCGAAGCAACGCTGACGGCCCTCTGGGTCAGCCCATGATCCACATTGAACGCTCCACAGATTACGCCTTGATCAAAGCGGTAATGAGCCAGCCTGCGATCTATCGCCATATTTCCGACGACGGTTCGCCGCCGGCGAGCGAGTACTCGACCGATCGAGTCTGACGCGATCTGGTATCTCGTCGTCTGGGACGCGCAACGCGTTGCTCGGGCTCTGGATGCTGGTGCCCACGAATAGTATCTGCTGGGAGATTCACACGTGTTTGCTTCCGCACGCCTGGGGCGAGCGGGCGCACCGCGCGGCGCAGGTGATGCTCGCCTGGGTGTGGGAAAACACGGGCTGCCACAGCAGTTGATTACCAATGTTGCCGGCAGATAATCGCCTCGCCCGCTTCCATTCTCGCTTTGAGTGCAGGGATGGAAGTGCTGCGGCAAGAACGAGGATTCGTTCCTGAAGAACGGGAAGCTCCTCGATCAGATCTGCCTCGGCCTGAGCGGGCCGCGGGAGGCCACACACAAGTTTCAGGGGAAGTAAAAGAAGGAGATGAACGATATGGGATTGAGGACGAATAAAAGCACCGGTTTATGTTCAAACACCAGAGCCGGGTGATCCTGACTGGGAATAGACAGTGGGGTCGGTATTGACAATGACCTGCCGTGGGCACCGGAAGGCCAGGACATGATCTGCCAGGAGTACCGGCTCACATCTGGGGATCGTGGTTGAAAGTATTTAAGTGGATGTTTGGACCGCACGTAGACAATAAGCCACCCGGACGGCCCATTCTGCCGCCCCACCTGGACCAATGGTCTGCGCCCGACAATGTCCACATTTGTGGAACAGACGTGTAGCAATACGTA
>ERZ1370068.4442-contig-3515_pt1 | contig 11119 bp, 13 predicted proteins | sample MGYA00561227_ERZ1370068 | MGnify/ENA primary metagenome ERZ1370068 (study PRJEB38410, sample SAMEA6850437) | metagenome | study: Metagenomic assessment of the ecological functions of the soil: analysis of the soil microbiota associated with the...
ATAGAATGACCCCGGCCTCCGCCACGCGCAGACGCACCGCACCCAAGGCAAACAAATGACCGCAACTCGCAGGATGATCCCGTTCCAATGGATACCGCTGGCATCGATCAGGAACATCGCCGGTCCGGAGTTCACCGGTGGCGTTTTATGCGGTCGAGCGGCTCGCAACCAGGCGCAAGCCGGTCGCGCTCGGATATGGCGAATGCCGGTTGCTGCTCAGCCTGTCGCAGTTTCGTAATATGGACACCGCCATCGTTACTGGACTGACAGGGATCTTCGGCTCGCTATTGGGCGGCTCAGCAAGCGTGGCGACTGCGTGGGTCACGCAAAGAACCTCGAACAAGCGCAAAGAATTCCACGCCGAGGTCTCCAGGCGGGAAAAGCTTTACAGTCAATTTATTAACGAATGCTCAGCACGCGCGCTGGATTCAGTTCGAGAACACTCTCGATAAGAGTGAACGGTTGTTGTCAATCTACTCGCTGCTTAACCGCATCAGGCTTTGTGCATCAGACGCAGTTCTGGCTGCGGCGGAAGAAGCGCTGGCCGCAATCGCGGAACAGTAATTCAGGCCGGAATCTTACGCTCGAAGAACTGCGCGCCTTGATTCGCGATGGCGCCAAGGCTGACCCGCTCAAGTCATTCGCAGAAGCTTGTCGCGCCGAACTCAAATCGATGCATACAGCTTTGTAGTAGCACGTGAAGGAAGAGGCGAAGAACCTAACGAAGAACGCCGAACGCTTCTTTCGCACGCTGGCGCCGGCTGCGAGACATGCAGCATCAGCGCCGCGCGCGCGAGACGTTTTCCATCTCAGCCACGGCAACGAAGTAGCGCAAGTGCCTGAGTTCCACGGCTCGAGAAGCAGTATGCCTGTTGGCTATGCTGAGACAAGAAACATAGTCTTTCCCAAGAGCGCGGTGCCCGGCCGATCATTGTTCACAGAAAAGAAAGGAACATATGAGCGGAACCATCAAAGCAATTGAGCGTCACATGACGCCGCCAAGCAAACGCGAAGCCGTTGAGCCTCACGCTCCGAAACTCGTCGGAGAATGGCAACAACGCGGACCGGAAACATTCTCTGGATATGCGCTGAGAAAATTGCGCTTGGCCTTCGCGCCTTCGCAATCAACCAAACTCGCAACAGTTAACCGGTAAACAGCTATGAGCAGAACAATCGAAGCAACTATCAAACACACAGGCGCAACGTCCGAGAAAAATCGGCCAGCGCGACATCGCAAACCATGAAAGCGATTCGAATTCACAACTACGGCGGACCGGAAGTCTTGCAGTACGAAGACGCGCCGCGTCCGAAGCCACAGGCGGGCGAAGTTCTCATCCGCGTCCACGCGGCCGGAGTGAACCCGATCGATTGGAAAGTTCGTGAAGGCCACATGAAAGACTTCTGGCCTCATAAATTCCCGCTCATTCTCGGATGGGACTTGTCCGGAGTAGTCGAGGAACTCGGTAGAGGCGTGTCGCGATTCAAAATCGGCGACGAGGTTTACAGCCTGCCTGATCCGACACGCAACGGCGCGTACGCTGATTATATCGTCGTTCGCGAATCAGAACTCGCGCTCAAACCGAACTCGCTTCATCACATCCGCGCGGCGGCCGTGCCTTTGGCTGCGCTGACCGCGTGGCAATCGTTGTTCGACACTGCGCAATTGCAGCCAGGCCAGCGCGTGTTGATTCACGCCGGCAGCGGCGGAGTTGGTCACTTCGCCGTGCAACTCGCAAAGTGGAAAGGCGCGCACGTTTTCGCGACGGCCTCTACCAAAAATCAGGACTTGCTGCGCGAGCTCGGGGTGGACGAACCGATCGATTACACGCAACAACGATTCGAAGACGTCGCGCGCAACATCGACATCGTGCTCGACACGCATCGGCGGCGAAACGCAGGAACGCTCCTGGTCAGTTTTGAAAAAGGGCGGCGTTCTCGTTTCGTTAGTCCAGCCGCCGTCGGAAGAGAAAGCCGAAGAACTCGGCGTCCGGGCCGCGATCTTGTGGCGCGCAACCGAGCGGCGCGCAGCTCGCAGAGATCGCGAAGATCATCGACTCGGGCAAGCTCGCGCCGGTGATCGATCGCATCCTGCCGCTTTCGAAGTGCGCCGCGCGCACGAGCTCAGTAAATCTGGTCACACCCACGGCAAAATTGTCCTGCGAGTCAGCAACGGAAATGGAACGATGCAGTCATGATTCGTGGATTCAAGTCTTCGCGAATTCGCGAAGAATTCGCGAGTTTTCCGCAGCTTTCGCGACGGCCCGAAATCACGTTGTCTTCATGTTCTTCCCTCGTAGAACCGTTGCTTACGACTCCACTGGCATTCGATGTGCTGATACTCCGTCAACGAAAGGCGATCCAAGATTATGAAACCGATACCCGGAACATTGCAGGAGGGAGGAGCTGCGTTTCAAGCGACGCACTGGACTCTGATCTTGCGCGCTCGACAGTCCGATCCAACAGAAACAGCAAGAGAAGCGCTTTCCGATTTCTGTGAGGCGTACTGGCCACCTCTTTATACGTTTCTGCGACTTCGGGGTCACGCATCTCCCGAAGCGCAGGATCTTCTCCAGAGTTTTTTGTCCATCTGCTTGAAAAAATACGTTGAGTCGCGCAGACAAAGAGAAAGGCCGGCTCCGCACTTTCTGCTCGGCTCGCTGCAGAATTTTTGTGCAACGAGTACGATCATAGTCGCAGGCTCAAAAGAGGCGGCGGTCATCAAATTATATCCATCGACGAGCATCTGCCCGAAGCCGAAGCATCAATGATGGACACAGCTCATCTCAGCGATTCGCGCGGTTACGATCTAGCCTGGGCTTCGAATATCGTGAAACGCGCCTGGCAACATTTGCAAAATGCATTTGAGGCGGAAGGAAAAGCCGAATCGCTTGAAGTGCTAAGGCCGTTTGTTGACGGCAGCGGACGGACGCCGCCAAATCAAGAAGAAGCGGCGAAGAAACTTGGAGTTCCGATCGCGACGCTGCGTACCTGGCTTTGGCGTTTGCGTCAGCGTTATCGCGAAGCGCTAAGGACGGAAGTGGCGAGCACAGTTTCTGATCCGGACGATGTCGATCAAGAGCTTCATTATCTCTATCAGATTCTGACCAAATGAGCGTCCGACCTAAAATTGCGGAACGCGAATCTCTGGTCTCACCCGAAAGAGGTAGAACAAACTTACTCTTCCGTAGCAGGTTAAAATCTAACCGAAGCGCAGCGGCGGTTCCACGTGCTCTAAGCGACAATCGGCGGGTGCAAGCACCTTCCGGCACGCACTCGAACGGTACGGGTGTGATTGAAAACGGCATCGACCTGATCCGCGGTTCGGACTTAGATAGAGCGCTCGGATTTACCGGTATGGAGCGCGAACCAACCGTCGGAGTATGCGCGATTTGCGGACGACCGCTCACGCAAGATGGTAGATGCCTTCGTTGTCTCGCTGATCTCGGTTTTTGAGCGGCAGTCAGGAACCAGGACAATCCGAAACACCCCGGCGATTGACGCCTGGACCGCTGAAGTACGATCACTTCGAAGTAGAAGTTGGCGCCGACGGCTTTCCGATCGAGCTCGGCGCCGGAGCAATGGCGATCACCTATCGCGCACGCGACACCGTTTTGAATTCCGTCGTCGCGCTCAAGGTAATCGACCGGAGAGTTGCGAAAATTCCCGGCGTCCGGTCGCGCTTCCTGCGCGAGGCACGAGCAGCCGCGCAGATCCATCATCCGAACGTCGCGCGTGTGAGTCATTACGGAGAGCAGGACGGTGAATGTTTCTACGTCATGGAATTGGTCGAGGGCGAAACGCTCGAGGCCAGGGTTCGTCGCGAAGGTCCAATGCCGCTTGCGCTTGCGCTTGAAGTGATTGAGCAAGCCGCGCGCGCATTGGCGGCGGCGGAAGCATGCGGCGTCGTTCATCGCGATATCAAACCATCCAATATCATGCTCGAGTCCGATCCGAGCGGCGCGTTGATTGTTAAAGTCATCGACTACGGCATTGCCAAGGTCCGGGGCGCTCAAGCGGAAGGCGACGCCGAAAAACTCAGTCTGGTTTCATCGGAACTCCGGCGTTCGCGAGTCCAGAGCAGTTCGCTTCTTCGGAGCAGACGAAAATCGATACGCGTTCGGACATCTATTCGTTAGGCGTGACCTTTTGGTATCTGCTCTCCGGCCGTGTGCCTTTTGTTGGGCGCACGCTAAACGACATTCGCTTAAGGCAGACAGAGCCGTTACCAATTGAGCAGCTAAAAGTTGGGGATGTCCCGGCGCGGATTCTTGCGCTGCTGAAATCGATGCTCGCCTCGGATCCGCAAAGATCGGCCGCAATCCGCGCGCGAGTTACTTTCCGAAGTCCATCGCTGCTACGCAAAGTTCAGCGCCGAAGCGCGTTTGCGCCGAAAACGATTCATCGTGGCGGCGGCAGGAGCGATGGCAGTCGCCCTCGCAATCGCATTAGGAGCCTGGGCGTATCAACACGTGCAAGCTTCCGCCGAGCTCGAACGATCGATCGCGGTTTTGCCATTCGAAAATCTCAGTGCGAATGGCGAAGACACCTATTTCACCGTGGGAATGCAGGACGAGATCACCGGACGATCTGGCGAAGCTTGCTGGAATGAAAGTAATCGGGAGTCAGAGCACGCGTTCGTATCCTGCCGGGTAAAGAGCGCAATCTTCACGCAATCGGGCGGGATCTTGGCGTGCGGCACCTGCTCGAGGGAACCGTTTCGCGCGACCATGATCAAATGCGCGTTGCGCTCCAACTTGTCGATCTTCGCGACAGCGGCCGCCCGTGGACCGAAACATACGAACGTCCGATGAAAGACGTGTTCGCGCTCCAAAGCGAAATCACGCAAGCTGTCGCCGCGCGATTAAAAGCCCGTCTCTCGCCTAACGAGACCGTTGCGCTGAACGAGCCACCAACCGCCGATTTGCACGCCTATGATCTTTACCTTCGCGCTCAGGCTATCGATGTGCTGGTAAAAGACACCGCCGATTTGGCATCGCTGGCGCAGCAAAGGATTTCTCTTCTGGATCAAGCGGTGGAGCGCGATCCGAAATTTGTGCTCGCTTACTGTGCGTTAGCAAAGGCTTACGACGAACTCTACCAAACCAAAGACATCACGCCGGTGGAAAAGCGAAACGTCGATTACCGCGCGCTGGCTGAGGCCGCCTTGGAAAAGGCGCGGCGGATTCAGCCCGATGTTGGCCCAGTGCATCTCGCGCTCGCTTATCATTTCCTTTGGGCGAACAACGATTTTTCGCAGGCCCGTGCCGAGATAGATCTCGCCCGTCGGACCATGCCCAACAGTGCCGAACTTGAGATGACTGCCGGAGCGATCGCACGTCGTCAAAGTCGCTGGGATGACGCGGTGCGCTCTCACGAGAGGGCCGCTGCGCTTGAGCCACGCGCTGAAGAGAATCTTTTTGCTCTCGCGAATGCGTATCGTCTAATGCGCCAATACGATCGCTTCGACGGCGTGATCAACAGATTGCTCGGAATATTGCCGCCAGATCGCTCAGCGACCTACCGAGTCTTCCGCACTTTCGGTCCGCTGGAGGGTGAAGGGGAACTCGGCCCACTGCGTGCAGCTGTCGCAACCGTTACACCCGAGGAGGACGCGAGCGGTGCGATCAGAGATTTGCACAATCTGATTCTTGCACTTTGGAATCATGATCCTGATTCCGTATCGCGGATTTCCAAACAGGCTGCCGAGACCACGTTTGTGTTTAATGCCGTCAAGATATCCCAAAAGCTGGTACGAGGGTCTGGCCGCGCGAATGCGTGGCGACAAGAAAGCCGCAGCAGGCCGCCTTTGCCGCAGCTCGTCTCGAAGTTGAAAAAGCTGTATTGGCCGACGCGTCTGATGGCCGTGCCTTGAGTTTGCTCGCGATGATCGACGCCGGTCTTGGACGGCAAGAACAAGCTGTTCAGGAAGCCGAACACGCTTGCGATTTGGTGACGTTTGAAAATTCAGGCCCATCCGCGCCGATTGTGCGTTGCAATTTGGCCGTCGTCTATGCGTGGAACGGTCAGCCCGATCTTGCGATTTCGACATTGAGCTCATTGGTAAACAGGCCCGCGGGAAGCAATCTGCCAGCCCAGCCGACTTACGGTGATTTTCGATGGAACCCATTATGGGATCCGCTGCGAAATGATCCGCGCTTCACGGCGATCATGAAGCGACTCGCGCCTGTCGCATCTTCTAAAAGCTAATCATCCGCGCGCTTCGCCGAATCTAGACGAAGTGGCGACAGAACGTCAGGACATCGCAGGCTCACTCGAAGAGGTAGCGCCGATCCTCCTCCGAAGCAATTTAAATCTAACCGAGGCGCAGCGGCGATTCCACCTGCTCTAAGCGACAATGGCGGGTGCAAGCATCTTCCGGACGCACTCGAACGTACCGGTGTGATTGGAAACGGCATCGACCTGATCCGCGTTCGGACTTAGATAGAGTCGCTGGCATTTACCGGTATGGAACGCGAACCAGCCGTCGGAGCATGCGCGATCTGCGGACGACCGCTCACGCAAGATGGTAGATGCCTTCGTTGTCTCGCTGATCTCGGTTTTCTGAGCGGCAGTCAAGAACCAGGACAATCCGAAACACCGCCGGCGATTGACGCCTGGACCGCTGAAGCTACGATCACTTCGAGGTGGAAGTCGGCGCGGACGGTTTTCCGATTGAGCTCGGCGCCGGAGCAATCGCGATTACTTATCGCGCACGCGACACGGTTTTGAATTCCGTCGTCGCTCTTAAAGTCATAGACCGAAAAGTCGCGAAGATGCCCGGAGTCCGATCGCGTTTCCTGCGCGAAGCGCGCGCGGCCGCGCAAATCCATCATCCGAATGTCGCGCGCGTCACTCACTACGGTGAACAAGACGGTGAGTGTTTCTACGTCATGGAATTGGTCGAAGGCGAAACGCTCGAAGCCAAGGTCCGGCGCGAAGGTCCAATGCCGCTCGCGCTGGCGCTCGAAGTAATCGAGCAAGCGGCGCGCGCGCTCGCCGCCGCTGAAGCGTGCGGCGTCGTGCATCGCGACATCAAACCGTCCAACATCATGCTCGAGTCGGATCCGAGCGGCGCGTCGATCGTTAAGGTGATTGATTACGGCATCGCTAAAATCCTCGATCCGGAGGCAGAACGCGGTGCCGAGCAAACTCAAACGGGATTCATCGGAACCCCAGCCTTCGCCAGTCCCGAGCAGTTCGCTCCTTCCGAACAGACGAAAATCGATACGCGATCGGACATCTATTCGTTAGGCGTGACCTTTTGGTATTTGCTTTCCGGTCGCGTGCCATTTGTTGGGCGCACGCTAAACGACATTCGCTTAAGGCAGACAGAGCCGTTACCAACTGAGCAGCTAAAAGTTGGGGATGTTCCGGCGCGGATTCTTGCGCTGCTGAAATCGATGCTTGCTCCCGATCCGAAGGATCGGCCCCAGTCTGCGCGCGAACTATTGTCTGCCGTCCATCGCTGCTACACAAAGTTCAGCACCGAAGCACGGTCGCGGCGCAGGCGATTCGCCGTGGCAACAGCGGGCGCAGTGTTAGTCATCGCTGCGATTGCAATCGGAGCCTGGCTGTACCAGCACGCCCAATTCTCCGGCCAGATGGAACGGTCGATTGCGGTCTTGCCTTTCGAAAATCTAAGCGACGACGAGGAAAACGCCTACCTGGCGGAGGCGATACAGAACGAAATCCTGACGCGCTTATCGAAGATTGGAGACCTAAGAGTGATATCGCGCTACGTCGACGCGGCATTACAAGAGCAAGCCTGAAAATCTACGCGAGATCGCAAAGCAACTTGGCGTTGCCCACATTTTGGAGGGAAGCGTTCAGAAAAGCGCCGACACAGTGCGGGTGAATTTGCAACTGATCAAAGCCGCCAATAATTCTCCCGTATGGGCCGATACGATTGATCGCCCACTGACCGACATTCTTTCCCTGGAAAGTGAAGTGGCCATCACTGTCGCCGACCAATTACGGGCAAAACTCACGGGTGAAGAAGCTCAAGTCAATTGCGGCGAAGCCGACCGACAACCCTGAAGCCTACGATGCGTACTTGCGCGGTCTCGCTTATACATTGAAGAGTGGCGGCTTCGAACCGCGCCAACGTTATCCCGGCGCGCCAGTATCTTAAAGAAGCGGTGCGAATTGATCCGAAGTTCGCCCTTGGTTGGTCATTGCTATCGTCGGTTGATTCCGCCGGTTACATAACGAATACTCTTCCGCGAACGACCGCCCTCCGCGATGAGGCGCGTATCGCAGCCGAAACGGCTCTTAGACTTCAGCCCAATCTTGGCGAGGCAGTATCGGCTAAAGCATTTTATCATTACGTCTTTCTGAAGGACTACGACACGGCCTTGCGTTACTTTGAGCAAGCGGCCCGACTGTTACCCAGCGACAGCCGGATTCCTGAGGCGCTCGCATTTGTCGAACGCAGGCGAGGTCGCTGGGAGCAAAGTGAAGCGTACTTCAACCGCGCCGAACGGTTAGACCCGCGCAACGTTCGCATAATCGGCCAGCACGCGCTGTTATACACAGATTCTTCGTCGCTTTCCCGACGCCCTGCGCAAGTATGAAGACGTTCTTAATATTACACCAGACGATCCTCAGCCCGTTGCGCGTCAGGCCGCTATTTTTCAAGCAATGGGTGACCTTCCTCGTGCTTCGGCACTCTTAACTCCACTTTATTCGAGAGCCGACGATGGCGGCACGATTGAAACACAAGTTTACCAGGCGATTTTGGAGCGTCGCACGGCACCAATCATTCCCCGGCTAAAAGAAATGCTCTCCAAGCCTGATTCAGCACCGGGTGATGACAAGGGCGAACTGCGCTTTTGGCTTGGCTGGGCACAGGACATTGCGGGCGATCATGCCGGTGCGCGCGAAAGTTGGACGCAAGCTAAGAATGAACTGGAATCTTCCCTTAAAGAACAACCCGAAAGTTATCTCCTCATTGGAGATCTCGCGCTCACTGAGATGAAACTTGGTGAAAACGCCTCGGCAATGACACTCGCCGACCGCGGGCTCGCCGTGAATCCGATTGAGAAAGACGCGATGACTGGACCCTGGTCACTTGAGGTGTTTGCCCGAGTGACTGCCGCAACGGGCGATCACGACCGCTCCATCGCCGCCTTAAAGAAGTTACTTTCAATTCCGCATGAGGGGCCGTTAGCTTCACACGTCCCACTCACACCAGCGCTACTCAAACTCGATCCGATGTTTGATCCCCTACGCAACGATCCGCGTTTCAAAGCGTTGACTGAGAGCTCCGCCGCGTCTGGTTCTCTCTAAGACTGCAATAAAGGCGCAGTCTCAAACGGACTTGGATCGCACCTGAAATTGCTCACCTCGAACTACCACTCGTCGATGTCTCGAGGACACGGCAGATCTTCGCGTAGGAAGCGAATTCGCTTGGGCTTCAACGATGGCGCGGGTATGATCAACCACGGAATCGGCCTGTTGCACGAACCGAAGTTAAATGAGTCGCTCGCATTTACCGGTATGGAACGCGACCCAGCCGTAGGCACGTGCGCGATCTGCGGACGACCACTTTCGCAGGATGGTAGATGCCTTCGTTGTCTCGTTGGTCTTGGTTTTCTGGGCGGCAGTCAAGAACCTGACAAACCGGAAACGCGCCGGCGATTGACGCCTGGACCGCTGAAGCTACGATCACTTCGAAGTAGAAGTCGGCGCGGACGGTTTTCCGGTCGAGCTCGGAGCAGGAGCGATGGCGATAACTTATCGCGCTCGCGATACGGTATTGAACTCCGCGGTCGCGCTCAAAGTGATCGACCGGTCGGTCGGCGGAAAATCCCGGCGTGCGCTCGCGTTTCCTCCGCGAAGCGCGCGCGGCTGCGCAAATTCATCATCCGAATGTCGCGCGAGTCAGTCACTACGGAGAACAAGATGGCGAGTGTTTCTATGTCATGGAATTGGTCGAGGGAGAGACGCTCGAAGCGCGCATCCGGCGTGAAGGGCCAATGCCGCTCTCCCTCGCCTTGGAAATAACAGAACAAGCCGCGCGAGCATTGGCTGCGGCAGAAGCGTGCGGCGTGGTGCATCGCGACATCAAGCCATCCAACATCATGCTCGAGTCCGATCCGAGCGGCGCATCGATCGTTAAGGTAATTGATTACGGTGTGGCCAAAGTTCTCGCGCCTCAGGCCGGGGCTGGCGCGGAACAAACTCAAGCTGGTTTTATTGGAACGCCGGCTTTCGCCAGTCCGGAGCAATTCGCCGAAAACGGTAAATCGCGCATCGACACGCGTTCGGACATTTACTCGCTAGGCGTGACACTTTGGTTTCTGCTGTGCGGACGGACACCATTTGTCGGGCGCACGCTCCGAAGAAGTTGCGGCAAGACAGACGGAGGAACTCCCGCTCGAGCAGCTGAAGAATGCTCACGTGCCGGCGCGTGTGATCGCGCTCTTGCAGTCGATGTTGGCTGTCGATCCAGCGAAGCGCCCGCAAACAGCGCGCGAACTGCTATCGGCAATCCACCGCTGCTACACAAAGATTCAGCACGGAAGCACGTTCACGCCGGAAGCGATCTATCATAGCCGCCGCCGGAGCGACTGCTAGTTCTCGGCGGCGATCGCAATCGGCACCTGGCTCTACCAACGCGCGCAATCTTCCGCTCAGATCGAACGCTCCATCGCGGTTTTGCCTTTTGAAAACCTGAGCGAAGACAAAGCGAATGCGCTACTTCGCCGAGGGCATCCAGGATGAGATTTTGACGCGCTTATCCAAGATCGCCGATTTGAAGGTAATCTCGCGCACTTCCACGCAGCATTACAAAAGTGCGCCGGAAAACCTGGCCGAGATCGGCAAGCAGCTTGGGGTTGCTCACATCCTGGAAGGAAGTGTGCAGAGGAGCGGCGACGGAGTGCGTGTGAACGTGCAGTTGATCAAAGCCGCTAACGATTCCCATCTGTGGGCCGATACCTTCGATCGCAAACTGACCGACATCTTTTCAGTGGAGAGTGAGGTGGCCAAAGCCATCGCCGAGCAGTTGCGAGCGAAACTCACCGGTCAGGAAGAGCAAGTCATCGCCGCTAAACCGACCGACAACGTCGAGGCTTACGATGCCTACCTGCGTGGTCTGGCTTATAACTGAAAGCGG
>ERZ1370068.1695-contig-11615_pt1 | contig 11118 bp, 17 predicted proteins | sample MGYA00561227_ERZ1370068 | MGnify/ENA primary metagenome ERZ1370068 (study PRJEB38410, sample SAMEA6850437) | metagenome | study: Metagenomic assessment of the ecological functions of the soil: analysis of the soil microbiota associated with the...
ATTGTACTTCGGTTCAGTTACGTATTGCTGCACGCGCGGTGCTGATACGGGGAGTCCGAGTGTTAGCGGCGCTGATGCATCAGGCCAGCTGATCCACGGTGACAGCATCAGCGCGCCTGATACTACCCCCGGCCGCAGGATCGCTCCATCCCCGGTCCCCCGCGAGGAGAGACTGCCAACGAAACTTTTCCATCTGTGGAGATGTGACGTGGGACGACCTGGATTGACGCTGGAGGAGCGGTTGCTCGCGAAGGTCGAGAAGACAGAGCGAGGCTGCTGGCTATGGCGAGGGCGAAAGCGTGGGCCTGGGCATGGCGGGATAGGGCACCAGGGGAAGATGGTGCGGGTGAATCGGCTAGCGTGGGAAGTATGGCGCGGGCCGATACCTGAAGGAAGTGGGTACTGCACGCACCGCACGCGGTATGCGGGAATCGGAATTGCATTAACCCGGAGCATTTGAAGTTAGGCGATGTGAAGCAGAACACGCTGGACTCGATAGCGGACGGGACGTGGAAGCAGAACAATCGAGCGGCGCGGCGGCCAGTGCAGTTGATGCTGCGGAACAAGTGGTCGCCATATCCAGCAGCGGTAGTGGCAGAGATACGAGCGGAGTACGCAAAAGGGAACGGATATAAGCGGATAGCGAGGAAGGTCGGGTTAACGCGAGACGCAGTGCGAGGAGTACTGCGGGACCGCGAGAGGAAGAGAGCATGAGCAAAGCGAAAGCAGCGGAGAGTGGCGAGAAGAGCGAGGCGTACGGGTTGCCAGGGATGCGGTGGTGAAGCTGAGGGAGATCGCGAGCGGAGTTGGAGGACGATGGGAGTGTTGACGCGGCAATGGCGGAAGCAAGCGGCGTACGAGTTGGAGGTGATAGCGGAGTTGGGTGGTGGGCCGGGCTGAATCGGCGTGAGGCAGATGGAGGAGCGGGAGAGCGTACCACTGGCACGAGTGTGAGCGGTGTGGGGGCGAGTGGGAGCACGGGAGTCAGGCGGTGCAATGCGGGGCGGGAGCTGGATTGCGAGGCGTGTACGCCGGGGGCGGAAGAAGAAGTGGACGTCCCATTTTAGCGAAGGAGGGCAGAGCGATGACGAAGGCAAAGTACGAGGACGATACGGGGAGAGCGGGTGGATAGCGGACGAGACGAAGGAGGAGCGGGAAGCGCGGGAGGCACGGGAGAGGCATGCGGCGTCGGTGGGAGGGCCAACGGAGACGAAGGAGCAAGCGTTGGCGATAAGTGAGGAGGAGCGGCTGAAGAAGAGGGAGGAGGAAGCGGCAGCGAAGGAGCCGGTACGGGCGAAGATCGTACGGTTGATCGGGGAGTTGAGGAGCGGGCGGTTGTTCGGAGCGGAGCGGAAGCGAGCGTGGGGGAGTTGGAAGCGACGGCGGGGGCTGAAGACGGAGGAGCTGGTGGGGGAGTCGGACGCGGCGAAGGCGATGAAGAAGGAGAAGGAAGAGGCGGAGAAGAAGGAGAAGGAGCGGAGAAGGAGGAGGAGAAGGCGGGGAGGTACTGAGGGGCAGCTGCTGCGTAGGGAGGGGAGAGCGATGGACGTAGGGTTTCTCGTATCGATTCTGATCTTCCTGCTGGTGGCGTGCATTGTCATATGGGGAGCGCGGCGTCTGATGGCGGTATGGGAGATCGGTGAGCCGATCGCGACGACGGTGCTGGTAGTGCTGACGATCATCGTAGCGATAGCGTTGGTGTTGAGGCTGGTACCTGGCGCGGTGCACATGTGAAGCGGGGGCAGTACGGGGCGGTAACAGAGGAGGCGCTAGCGAAGTGGCGGCGCCAAGCGATGGCGAAGTTCAAGTATCCATGGGATCGGCGGAACTGGGAGGCGCGCGGTGACGGTGCAAGAGCGGCGGGCGTGGATTCCGTTTGCGGCGGCGGCGCTGAGCAAGCCGATGGTGAGATGTGCTGCACCGGTGGAGTACGCGGCGCAAGCTGGCGGACGAGATGATGGCGGAGCTGCTCCAGCGGTTCCCCGAGATGCCGGGAGACCGCGGGCACCGAATCGTAAGCCGCGGTGGCGGCGCGAGGCGAGGAAAGCGGAGAATGAAGCTCGAAGAGCGGCGAGCCTGGGAGAAGCGGGTCGGGTACCGCGAACCACGAGGCGAAGCGTGAGCGTCCTTGGTGGGATCGGCCATGGGAGTGCAATGGCCGAAGGAGAAGCCGCTCAAGCCTGAGCGGGTTAGCCTGGAGAGAATGCGAGAAGCAGAGTGGTTGAAGAAAGACTCCTGAACCTCCCTGAGCGCCCCCTTTCCCCCGAGCCAGCTTAGTGGCGATCAGTGCGGCCCTTGATCGATGGGCGGCTAGCCCCCAGACCGCTCAGCGGGGTGTTCCTGTCTATCGAGAGGCCCTAGGGGGTCGCGGAGGTTCGAGTCACTAGCCTCGCTCCCGTCGCGCCCTTGCGGCATTAGCTGCCGTGATTCTCGCCGCGAGTCAAGGGCTGTGATAAGGGCGGCTGATGAAAGTTTTGCGGTGGCAGGAAGGCCGCATCCTCTGGGAGGAGATCATGGGCGATCCGAAGGACCCGAAGAAGCCGGTGGAGACGCCGGAGAAGCCGGAAGATGAAGACGAGGAGGAGGAGGCGAAGATGGCGAAAAGCCTCGTCCTAAGCCGAAACCGCGGGGGTACTGATGGCCGCGCCGATCGACATCGAGCTGGAGAATCTGAAGGTCTACGGGCGATTCCTGGCCCTCGACATCACCGGCGGGCAGATCCACCAGGGCGTCGGCCAGGGGAAGGTCGTCGCCCGGGGCTTCGAGGTGATCAACTACGCCTCGGGCCGGTCATCGAGGAGGGCGAGGATGCTGCTCTTCCGGGAGGGGACGCAGATCAGTTCGCCGGTGGCGGTGGAGCTCCCGAGATCGTGTTCGTGGAGATGGGCGACGTTATCGCGCAGGTGAAGGAGGCGGCGGTTGCCGGGACGCAGCCTGGGCAAACACCCGAGGGGAAGCCTGCCTGACGTGGGTTGAGTTCGTGGGCTTTTGCTGGGGCTGGGGACCTTCGTCGTGGCCTGCATCCTTCTTATAGGCGTGCTCGCCGACGTCGTGGAACGGTGGAGGAAAGGTGAATTCCTGAGCGACGATTCGCTGATTTCCACGCTCGGCAGCGGGAGCTTCGGCGTTTGCCGTTGCCCTGAGTGCAAAGCGAAACAGGATGCGGCCGAGAAGCTGACGCAGTTGGCAGAAATCGCCCAGCGGGTAGGGCTGCCGCCTTTGATGTCGGACAAGGAGCAGGCGGAGATGTATCGGGCTCGCCGGGCTGCTATGGCACCTGCGGCGGCCGCCGACCTACGAGCCCCTGAAGCCGACGTTGCGGACGGTGTCCCGGGCGAGCATGAGGCGGCGGCTGCCGCCCCCTTCGAGGAGAAGCGGCTCAAGTTCCCCGAGGACTTTCGCAGGCCGGTGGCCGTCCCTCGGGAGGTGGCAGTCGGCTCCCCTCCGAGGCCGACGATGTTGCGTTTTCGCGCCCTTCGGCCCGACGCACCAGCCGCAGCCTGCCGAAGGCGACCCGATGCCCGGCGTGCGCCGTGTCCTTCGAGGTCGACCGCCCGGTCGTGGGGACTGGGAGCACAAGCTCGCCCGCGCCAAGGCTGGCGGCGGCTACGGGCCGAAGATCGAGCGCGAGCCGATCGGGCCACCGCTACCCGGGAAGCCGGACATGCGCCCCTACCGCGGAAACGACGGTCCGTGGTGGAAGTGACGTCCGAAGACGTGACCCTCGAGGAGTTGAGCCTCCAGGTCCAGGCCAACGCTCGGGTGCTGGGGATCATCCTTTTAATGCTGGGTGGCTACGCCTTCCGCGAGCCTTGATCGAGGAGGTCGCCGAGGCCTGCGGCGTCTGCTGCGGCGACCTGGAGCGCCTGCCCACGGGGCACTGATGGGCTTCCGCACTCTGGCGATGTCGGCGGACTGCTGGATCGAGCTGCCCGCGTGGTTCGTCGAGAAGTACCAGGGCGCCATGCACTTCGGCGACCGCGACGGGAAGCCGTCGCTGCCCGATCGTCACGAAGTTCGAGCGGAAGTTCTACGCCGATCAAGGAAGACGCCCTCTTCACCGACTTTCAGCGGGTGCTCATGAGTTACCGACACGTACCGACTTTCGCGACGAGGACGGCGTGGAGTTCGTGCTGTTCCACGAGTGCGGCGGCATCACCATGGTGAAAGTCGGTGGCAGCTTCATCCGCATGTGCGAGCCGTCGCGTGGCTGGGAAGAAGTCGAGGGATCACGCATCACCACTGCTACGAGTGCTCGAAGCCGTGAGCGACGCAGACGACCTCCTCCAGTGACGATCAGGCCCGCCAGGCCGAGATCGCCAAGCAGATCCACATCCACCGCCGCCTCGCCGAAGTCGGCGCCTTCTCGCTCTTCGTGCCCTCGAGCTTCCAGAAGCCCTGGTTCCAGACCGAGAAGAAGGTCACGACCCTCATCAAGGGCAACCAGACCGGCGGTACCACCTGCCTCGTCATCCGCATGCTCGCCGCGTGCCTCGGCACCTACCCGCTCTCCATGGGCGGCATCGTGCCCCCGACTGGAGTCAAATCCGAATTCGCGAGCGCCCGGGCATGTTCCTGCTCATGGGGAAGAACTTCACGAAAACGATCCCCGAGATCATCCTGCCGAAGCTCCGCGAGTTCGTCGCGCCGAACATGCTGTCGAAGAAGCCCAAGAAGAACCAGATGGGCATCCCGCACATCTTCTACTTCAAGTCGGGCGCCGAGCTGCACCTGGCTTCCTACGATCAGGACGCCGACTCGTTCGAGGGCTCGCTCTGGAACGGCATCGGCTTCGACGAGCCGCCCACGCGCGAGATCTACATGGCCTGCCGCCGCGGGACGATGCGTACGCGAGGATGGATCTTCTTCTGCATGACGCCGCTCAAGAACATGTGGGTCTACGACGAGATCCACATGCCCGCGCAGGAGGGGAAGCTCCCCGACGTCGCGCCGTTCGAGGTGCACAGCCACATGAACTGCACCAGCTGCAACCCCGGCGAAGGGCACATCGACCACCAGGAGCTGGTCAACTTCTTCGCGGGCTTGACGCCGGCGGAGAGGCGGGCGCGAGAGCTGGGTCTGCCGCTCGACTACTCCAACGTGCGCTACTCCTACGTCTCGCGCGAGACGCACGTCATACCGAACCTGTGGTGAGTTCGATGAACTCAGGGCTGCCGTCGAGCATCGCCAGGATCGCAACGGCAGAGTATTCGCCGCGCGCTCGACGAGCGAGTGGCTCGCCAGCTGCAAGTGGAGCGCGGCTGCGAGTTGTGCAGGCTTCCGCGAGCACGCGCCATGCTCGACTTCGACGCAGACGGATCGCGACGCGAAAAGTCGGAGTTGGCGCTGATGCAGATGGGGCATGGTCGAGCATCAGGCCGAGGTCGCGAGGTGCACATGTCCTTTGCGGCGAACTGCCATCGCATCGAGGCGCTCGTACGGTCATGAACGGTTACCCGCCTGGAAGAAGGCACGAGCGGCAGGTAACTGGCGCTGATGAACCTCGACGCCCGCCAGCTGGCCGCTCGTCGAAGTCGTCGATCCGTCGATGACTCGCGGCTTGTACGTGCATCTGGTTCCAGAAGGACCCCCGCACCGAGCGCTGGTACATGGTCTGGGCGAACCACGTCGAGGATGCCGCCGTCTCCGTCATGGCCGAGTGCGTCAAGCGCGAGCGCCGCTTCATCGGCAAGGAGCCCGAGCTCTGCATCATGGACGCCAAGGGCGGGCGCTTTCGCATCGACAAGGAGCGCGACGAGGACTGGTTCGTGCGCTTCCGGCAACTCGGCCTCGACTACGTGCCGAACGACGAGCCCGCGCCGCTCGAGGAGTTGGACGAATGGCTGAGGCCAGTATGGGACCCCGTGCTCGAGCAGATGGTCTCGAGGCTGATGATCACCGAGAGAGTGGCGGAGCTGCCGCAGGGGCCGATGTGGGCGCTGCAGAGGTTCCAGTGGAACCCGGTCGAGATGTCGACGCGCCAGCTCCTGGGTCAGCCGGGCAAGGACTACGTCGATTGCGTAAAGTACTTCGTCAATCAGAAGAGTATCAACCGGGGCCGCTCTCTCAGAGATCGAAAAATGCCGCGAGCCGGTCGCGCCAAAGACAGAGCAAGCTCGCCGAGATCATACGGGCTGGGAAGAAGCGAGCACGGAAGGAGCGTCGGGCTGGACTCCCACCGGCCCCGGATCTGGCTCCGCCTTCGTACCGGTAAGGAACTACGACTCGGCGGTGAACAAGTGCGCCGAGGCGGTCGAAGCGCTGCGAGGTCGCCGAGAAGCGGTTCCAGCTGGTCGCCAACAACCCGCACCTCCTCGCCCTCGCCCGCGGCGACATCTTCCTGACCAAGGAAGCGGTCGCGGCATTCCGCGTTCCGCTCGGGTACTTCCTCTACCGCGTGATCCCCGACTGGATCACGACGGCATGAGCCAGAATGAGGAGCCGGTGGCGCCGTCGTCCACGCCACCGGAGGTGGTCGCGGAGCCCCAGGAGGCGTTGCCTATTCCTCCAACGCCGTCCCCCGCAGCGGTTGGTCCACCGCCTGCGGACCCGGGGCTCCGCACTACCGTCGTCGCCGTGGTAACCGCCTTGGCCGAGCTCGGGCTGATCCAGGCCGCCCGGGGCAGGTGCGGCGGGAAACCTCCACTCCCTGCCGATCTGCATCCCGGGGCGGCTCCGGTCGTGGTGGGTGGCGAAATGGCTGGCGCCTGGTCGCCGCCACCGCGGCCCGGCCTCGAGGGGCCGCGATCTGCCGTCCGCCGCGCCTTCTACGACCTCTTGAGCCGTGGCTAGACCGGGCGGTCGGTTGATTAGGTAGCCTACTTCAAGGTATTCACCGGGCTACATGCCCGGGATGTTCGATACCCCGAAGGACTTCGAGCAAAGCCTCGTCCCGGGACTCGCGGCACTCCTCACCGACATTCAGCCGGTTCCCGGCTGGATGGCGCTCAAGCAGGAGTCCCAGCAGCCAGGCATGCCGCCCTCGCATCCCCGGGATGATCGCCGATCCCGAGACCATCATCTCGAAGCTCACCGACTCGAAGATCATCCAGCAGACCAGCTCGGACGTCGATGAGTCCAGGAACGCCCGCCAAGACCGCGAAGCCGACTGGCGATCGAGCGCCGACCTCTACAACAACATCGGCGACGACTCGGGCAAAGCGCCCTGGCAAGCACGCGTCTTCATTCCGCAGATTCACGCCAAGATCGAGATGGCGCGGATCGCTCGTCAAGTCGTCGCTGCTGCAGAACCCCAACTGGTTCACGCTCGAGAAGCTGCCCGTCTGGACCGCCCGAGACCGCCGATGTCAAATTCATCGAGCACGTCTGCCGCGTCGTCCTCGACATGGCCGACTTCGTCGACCAGTACATGATGGCCCTCGAGGAAGGCTTCCTCTACGGCACCGGCTGCCTGAAGCTCACCTGGGAGCAGTGGATGGAGCGCTCCCCGAGCTGCAGGAAGTCCCCATCTACCAGGACCCGCAGCAGATGATGCAGGCCCAGATGATGGGCATGCCGACGTCGCAGGCCGACCATCGTCTCCGAGCCTCGCCCGCGGTCGTCGCTTCGCGCCTACCAGGTCCCGGTCTGGAACATCTACCCCGACCCGTTCCACCAGGACTACCGCCGCGGCCGCTACATGGTGGAAGAGCTCCTCGTCGATCAGGAGGAGATCGAGGACGGCATCCGGCTCGGCAACTACAACTGCCTGGAGGACATCAAGGATATCGGCGAGCCGTGCGGGACAACCTACGAATTCGAGCGGCGCCAGCGGGAGGGGCGCCAGTCGATGATCGGCCGCCGTGGCCCCCGCAAACAGCACCTCCTCCAGATCAGGTACGGCAACTTCTACGACGACGACGGCAAGCATGCTGGTCGAGAACTGGGTCTCCATCGTCGCCAACAAGAAGAAGGTCATCGCACTCGATTCCAACCCAGTCCTGGACGGGCAAGCGCCCGTACATCCTGACGACGCCGTTGCCGATGCGCGGCAGCCCGTGGGGGCGCGAGATCATCTACGCGGCCAAGCCGCTCCAGATCGTGCTGAACGCGATCTACAACCTGATGATCGACTCGACCACGTTCGGCGTGATCCCCGCCTGCACCGTCAACAAGAACAAGCTCGACCCCGACGAGGACTTCGATTCGCTTGACGCCCGGCGCGGTCTACCACGTGACCGGCGACGGGGCGATCCAGCCGCTCAAGATCGCGACGACGCCGTCCGAAGCGATGCCCATGATCCAGTCGTTCGAGGCCAAGATCGACGAGTCGACCATGATGTACGGCACGCTCGCCGGCGAGCCGCCGCTCAAGGGCCGTAGCACCGCGACGCAGTACCGCGGCGAGGTCACGCCAGGGCCGCGCGTCCGCGTCGATCCTCGCGCACGGACTCCAGAAGCGCGACCTCGAGCCCGCCGTGCAGCTCGCCTACGAGAACATCCTTCAGTACTTGAGCGACATCAGCGACCCCAAGCTGCAGGAGGCGTTCATCGACCTTCATGGGGCCTTCGTCATTCCTCGACGAGTGGAACCGCTACAAGCTGCTCAACGCCAAGTTCCAGGTCCGCGCTCGCGGCATCTCGAACCAGATGGAGAAGGAGGATCAGCTCCAGAAGCTGATGCAGCTCTCCACCACCGCGCAGATGCTGCAGATGCCCTTCGACGTCCAGGGCAAGATCTTCTTCAGGACCGCTGAGGCCATGATGATCGATCCGCGGGAGCTGAACGCCCCTGCCGACGAAGCTGAGTGGCAAGCCTTCACTCAGAAGATGATGGCTCAGCAACAGATGGCCGGGGGGCCAGGGAGCAGGCTCGAGTGGCGCACAGACGGCGTCGCCCGAGCCCCCTTCGTCGCCGTCTGGCCCCCGGTCCTCCCGGCGCCCAGCAGATCGCCAACCAGGTGACGGCGTCCACCGGGCCGCCAGCAGTGGGGTGACGCCATGTCCATCACGCCGAACAAGCGGCAGTACGGCAGCACATCGATCATCCGCGTGGCGACCACCTTCACCGGCGCCGCGCAGGGTACCGTCTGGACGCCCGGCGCGGGCAAAGGATCACGCTGAAGGGCTGCGCCCTCGAGCTCGCGTGACGACCGCCCTTGCCGGCGCGACTCCCGGCGATGCGATCTTCCTTCTCGACAACGCCGTCGCGACGCCGCTCATCTCGCTCGGCACCATCACCACGGCAACCGACGCTCCCGGCGCCGTGGCTTACGGCCTCGACCTTCTTCGACTACGATCTCGGCTACCAGCTCGCGGCAGTGAACAACGTGCTCAAGGTCTCCACCCTGGCGACCATCACCACCGGCGTGATCGCGGTGGAGGGCTTCGTCTGGGGCGATGAAAGCTAGCCTCGCCCTTGCGCTACTCCTCGTCGCCTCGGCGGCGAGTGCGCAAGTCACGCCCACCTACACGCGCCACGCCCGGGGCAAAGTCGTCTCGTACTCGCAGGTCTCCTGCGCCACCGTCTCGACCACGCTTCGCACCACCAACGTCGGCGTCTACGACCGCATGTCGATCACCATCAAGAACTGCGAGGCGACCGGCGGCAACAACGTCTACATCTGCCCCGGCTCGGCTACCTGCACCACCGCGACCGGCTTCCAGCTCGCCCCCGCGAGGGCTTCTGGATCGACTGGTCGAACGACGGCGTCATCAGCTGCATCGCCGTCGGCGGCGCGGTGAACGTGTGCAACATCGACGAGCGCGACTAGCTCTCGTCGCGCTGCTTCCCGTGGCTGCTCGGCTCGGGGCTCATCAGCGGCGGCGGCGGAGGCGGTGGCGGTGGTGGTCCGGCGACGGATCTCACCTGCGTCGCCTGCGTGAGCGACGGCGAGCTCGCCAGCAACTACTCCGGCGTCGGTGCCTGCGGCGCGAGCACCTGGGCGATCGACGCTCGAACGACAACGCCGCGCCCACCTGCACGCAGCCGAACTTCACCGACTTGGCCGGCACTGCCTCGGCTGCCCAGGAGCCCCTGGCGACACTGCTCGCGGGCCGCGCGGGCACGGGCAACGACACCACGCTCTCCACCTCGGCCGACGGTACGCTCTACGGCTCGACCACCACGGCGAAGAGCCTGATCCTCCGCCCCAACTCCGCCGACCTCACCACCGGCGAGGTTTTCTTGAACTCGCTGCAAACGCGGACGCCAGGATCTCTCGTCTTCGATCCCGACGCTACGCCGAGCAGATCGTTCATACTCTGGTTCGACGGCACAGAGACATTCTCGGGGGCGATGCTCCTGAATGACTTTGCCAGTGGCACCTACACGATGAACAACGCCAACTCGACGATGGGCGCGTTTTCGGTGGCGGCGCCCGTCGTTCTGGACTGGACCGTTGCGCCAACCTCCGCATCGAGCTTCTTCAACGCGAGTCCGAAGGTGCGAGCTTCGACGGCGATCTCGTCGCGCCTCTTCCGTCCATTCATCGCAGGGCCGACCTACGACGCTAACGCTGTTACTCTGACGCTCACCGACAATGGCATGTTCGAGGCGATTCCGACTTATACCATCACGTCTGCTGGCGTGATCGCCGGTAGCCAGCGCGGCTTTTATACGACGGCTACGGTGGGCGCGTCGGCGACCCTGCCCCAGTGGCGTGGCTTCGTCTTCGACGACGCCACCGGAGCAGGCGCCGTGACGACTCAGGTGGCGATCGACATCGCCCCACTCAGCAAGGCGACCACGAACATCGGGATCAGGAACGCCGACAACACCGTCTTCACCTCCGGCGCCACCCAGTCGATCGCCTCGGGCGGCGCCACCACGCTTACCTGCTCGGCGACGTTCATCGAGATCGACTACCCGACCGGCGGCGCGGTGACCGTCAGCAACAACCCGACCATCGGCGATGGCCAGGATGGGCAGTTCTGCATCATCGTGAACGTCGACTCGGCGGACACGATCACGCTTCAGGGACGAGGCGGTCTCGGCCGGGTCCTAACCTCCGACTCCCAGGCCGCGGCCAACCTGGCCCTCGGGCCGCGGGACAACGTCGACGCTGCTCTACTCCTCGGCGCTGGGCGACTGGATCAACATCGGCGTGGCGAACAACTGATCCCCCTCGATTAGCCCAGCTGATGCTTCCGCTTGATTAGGCCAGCTGATTCTGGCAA
>ERZ1370068.5018-contig-4060_pt1 | contig 11117 bp, 10 predicted proteins | sample MGYA00561227_ERZ1370068 | MGnify/ENA primary metagenome ERZ1370068 (study PRJEB38410, sample SAMEA6850437) | metagenome | study: Metagenomic assessment of the ecological functions of the soil: analysis of the soil microbiota associated with the...
GCGTCGATCGTCGCGCTACCCTTTCACCGAGCCCGCGGCGAGCCCTTCGACCATCCACCGGTGGATGAACATGTACAGCGCGACCACCGGCACGGTGGTGATGACCGAAGCGGCCATGAGCTGGCCCCAGTGGAAGACGTCGCCGTAGATCAGGAGGTTCAGGCCGACCGGCACCGTGGTCGCCGTCTCGTCCGTGATGAAGATCAGCGCGTAGAGAAACTCGTTCCACGACAGCGTGAAGGCGAAGATGGCGGACGCGACGATGCCCGGCGCCGCCAGCGGGAGCAGCACGCGCACGAGCGCTTGCGGTCGCGTGGCGCCATCCACCAGCGCCGCCTCCTCCAGCTCCGTGGGCAGCGCCTTGAAGAAGCCGATCAGGAGCCACGTACAGAAGGGCACCGTGAACGTCGGGTACGACAGAAACAGCGCGAACAGCGAGTTGGTCGCGCCCAGCTCCGCGAGCACACGGTAGAGCGGAATGAACAGCAGCGCCGGCGGCACCAGGTAGAGCACCAGGATCAGCGTGGCGATCGCCTCGCGCCCAGGAAAGCGTAGCCGCGCCACCGCGTAGCCGCTGAGGCACGCGATCACGGTCGTGATGACGGTGACCACGACGGCCGTGATCACGCTGTTGCGTAACCAGAGCGGAAACCGCGTTTCGAGCCAGAGGCCGGTGTAGTTCTCCCACGTGAACGGACGCGGGATGTAGATCGACTGCGCGAACTGGATCTGCTCGTACGTCTTGAACGACATCGTCGCGATCCACCAGAACGGCACGAGGACGACGAGCACAAAGCCGGCCAGCCCCAGCACGGTGGCGACCTTCCACGGCCTCATGCCGTCCGCTCGCGGAGCAGATAGCGGCTGACCAGCGCGATGCCGGCCACCAGGAGCGGCACCGCGAAGATCGAGATCGTCACGCCGCGTCCCCAGCGCAGCTGATTGAAGGCGACCTCGTACGAGTAGGTCGCGAACACCTGAGTGGCGGTGCCGGGGCCCCCGCGGGTCATGACATAGATGATGTTGAAGTCGTTGATGGTGAAGATGAACGTGAGCAGAGTGGTGACGATGATGATGTGCTTGAGGCCGGGCAAGCGTGATGTGCCAGAAGCGCCGCCACGAGCCGGCGCCGTCGACCGACGGCCGCCTCGTACAGCTCCCCGGGAATCGACTGCATCCCGGCCAGATACGACACGCCGAAGAACGGAAAGCCACGCCACCAGTTGGCGATGACGACGGCCATCATGGCGCCCTCCGGCGTGGCCATGAAGGCCAGAGGACGGCTCAGGAGGCCGACGTCGAGCAGCACGCTGTTGAAGAAGCCGCGGCCCGGGAAGGCGTCGAACATCCACCGCCAGGTGAGCGCGACGATGACCGTCGACGTGATCCAGGGCAGCAGCATCAGCCCGCGGAAGAAGTTTCGCCAGCGCCACGTCGCGTGCAGGACCAGGGCCATACCGAGCCCGGTCACGATCTTGAGGGCTACCGACGACACGGTGAAGACGAGGCTGTTACGGACGACCGTGCGGAACGCGTCGTCGTTGGCGCAGGTAGATGTAGTTGCGCAGCCCGACGAAGCGCTCGGGGTAGCCGACGAGCTTGTCGGTGAACGACAACCAGACGGCGCGGTAGATCGGGTAGACGATCAGACCGACGACGAGCACGAGGAGTGGCAGCAGCAGGAGTATCGCGGTGCCGGTGTCCGTGTCGCTGCCTCTTGCCGTGGGGGCCTCGATACGGCCCCCACGTAGGCCTGACTACGCCCCCAGCGTGTCGTAGATCTCCTTGATCTTCTTGTCGGCCCAGTCGATGGCCTGGTCGATCGACCACTTGTCAACGATGACCTTGGCCGGTGCGTCGGTCAGCACGTTGCTGGCCTGCACCTCCGCCGCCGCCGCCGTGACGGGCCCCGGCCAGCCGGTCGCGACGAACCATTCCGCGGCCCGTCCGAAGTTCCGGTAGTTGTCGTTCTTGTTGAAGTAGTCGCGGGTCGCGGCGCGCGCCTTGTCGAGCACCGGTGAGAACTGCCCGTGCGAGTCATTCATCACTTTCACGGTCTCCTCGGGCGAGAGCAGGTGGGCGATGAGACTCATCGCCGCCTCCGGGTCCTTGGCGGTCTTGAACACGCCGAAGCTCAGCGCGAGCCCCCAGCAGCGACGGCCGTCGGGGCCACCCGGATGCGGCAGCGCGACGTGGTTGGCCAGCGCCTCCTCGCGCATCTTCTTGTCCTTGGCGTCAGTCGCCTTGGCGACCGCGTTCTCCAGAGCGAACGTGATGCTGGGGCCGTTCGATGTCTGCGCGATCGTCCGGGCGATGAAGTTCTCGTTGTTCTGCGAGCCCGTCCACGTGAGCGTGTCGGCGGGCTGGATGCCTTCCTTGTAGATGTCGGTCGCCCACTTCATGACCTGCTGCATCCTGGCGTTCTTGATCGACTGGTACTTGCCGTCCTTGTTGGCCCAGCCGACGCCGTAGGAGTACATGAGACCCTGCATGACGCCGTAACCGTCGGCGGTCCGGTTCCAGCTCTGACCCATGCCGTAGAAGTTGTCCTTCGGCCGGTTCAGCGCGGCCGCCGCCGCCTTGGCCTCGTCGAACGTCGCCGGCAGCTTCACCTTTTTCTTCTCGAACTCGTCACGCCACACGTACCAGAAGGCCGGCATGATGTACCACGGCATCGCGTACGTCTTGCCGCCGATGACAGTGACCGGGGCCACGTTGGCCGGGGCCTTGCCGATCTCGCCTTCGACCTGGCGCGCGAAGCTCGTGAGGTCGAGCAGCTGGCCCATGCCGGCGAAGCGCGCGGGCGCGCCCGTCTCGAGCTGGCCAACGTCGGGCGTGTTCTTGTTCTCGATGGCCGCCACGTACTTCGTCTGCATGTCCTCGAACGTGAAGTACTCCACCGTCACCTGGGCGCCGTGCTTCTGCGCCCAGCGCTGCGCAGCGGCCTCGACGGCCTTGTTGGTGGGCTCGACGTAGGTCTTGAGGATCCAGAGCCGCAGATTGGCGCCCTTCTTTATTTGTGGAACCGCAACCCTGGGCAGCGCGAGCACCGCGGAGGCGCCGACGGCGCCGGTCAAGAGGCTTCGTCGACTGAGACGTCGATCCCGCATCGCGTTCTCCTTCGTATCGCTCCGTTGAGATCAGTTGGGAAGTGGCCGGAGTATCGAGCGCGAGCGGAACAGTGTCAAGGCTGCCGGCGACACTACGGCTGGATCCGGAATGCCTCCTGAGCGTAGTGTCTCGGCTTCAGCGATGCTGCCGATCCGAGCCAGCTCGTCACCACGTTGCCGGAGCGCCCGGCCGAGGTTCGCGCGGAGGCGCGGGAGATCGGGCGAGGATTGGAAGACGCGGCGAAGCGGCGGGAGTGCGTCCTTGTATCGACCTTGCTTCACATACAGCTCCCCGAGATTTGCCAACGCTTGTCTGAGATCTGGATTCAGGCGCAGAGCTTGTTGATACTCTCGTTCCGCCTCGTCGGGGCGCCCCTTCTATCTCGAGGAGGCCGCCGAGGTTGTTGCGCGTTATGGCGTAGCTCTCGAAGTGCGAGGACCGCCGGAGGGCTGCTTCTGCCTCATGCGTTCGGTTTGGGGCCGTAATGCTAAGCGCCAGGTTGTTGAGGCAAATCGCGCATTCCGGATCTGTCTCAACCGCCCAGCTCCATAGGCTCTCGGAGTCTCGCCACCCACTCGCTTGCACCCAGGTTGCCGAGCCGAGGCCGAGCAGAACCAGGGCGGCCCCGGCGAGACTGACTCGACCCACGAGAGGGCTCAGCGTCCCCGCGCCGCGGCCCATAGCGCGTATGCGAGCCCGCCCCCGGCCAACGCGGCAAAGCCCAGGCCGGACAGGTAGCTGTAGCGGTCATGCGCGAGTTGATTTCCGGTGTGCAGCGGCCCAACCAGCGGCAGCAGCCATGGCAGCCGAGTACGCCCACGCCGCGAGCCCAGCCGGCCATGTGACGCCTCAGGCCCACCAGCAGCCCCGTGATCAGTGCCGTGGCGATCAAAGGAATCAGGAAGCGCGATGAGAGAAGCTCGATCCGAGCTGGCAGCTCGTAGAGCGGGGACAGGTTCGTCGGCCACAGCCACTTCCACGGATAAAAGATGATGCCGTAGCCCGTCATGGCCAGTCGTGCACTCGAGCAGTGCTGAGCATAAGGAGTGAACGTTGCGCCGTTCCTGGTGGCGATGATCGCGACGACGCCCCCGATGAGGGCCAGCGCAAAAGTAAGGCAGCTTCTCGATCAACAGTGGTCGCCAACCAGCGCGCAGACGCCGAAGCGGATACATGTCGAGAATGAGCAGAGCGGCCGGTAGCGGCACCGCCTGCGCCTTGCACAGGAGTGCCGCGGCGAAAGCCACAATCGATGTGAGTCGCGCGCCCCGCCCCGCGCCCGGATCGAGCTGATATGAGATACGCCAACACCGACAGCAGGAAGAAGAGGCCGCAGAGCACATCGCGCCGCTCGGTGACCCACGCGACGGACTCGGCGCGAAGCGGATGGACGCCGAAGACAAGCGCGGCGAAGGCGGCGCTCCACAGCAGTGGGGGCCATCCGGAAAAGCTGGCGGCAAACCAGGAGCCGGCGACCGATGAAGTAAAAAGACAACGGCGTTCATCGCATGAATCAGTACGGTTGCCCAGGTGGTAGCCCCAGGGATTCATACCGCCGAGCGTGTAGTTGAGACCGAGAGACATCCAAGTGAGCGGGATGTAGTGACCCATCAAGGTCTCCGTCCACATCCATCTGAGCTGCGCCCACTCCTAATCCTCGGAACCCTTGATTGAGGAGAAAGTTGAAGTCGTCATCCCAGTTGAGGAACTGGCCGTCGAGCGTGCCGGTAGGAAGACGACGAACACAGCGGCGAAGACAAATAGAGGAAGCAGAGGCTGCAGAAGTCCTCACGCAGGGGCTTTCAAACGCTCGGAAACCGATGATTGGACGAGCAACGCCACAAAAGCGATAGTCCGCTGGCGCTTACGATCGAGTCAAGAAATGGAGGAGCAGTCCAAAACCCGCGTGCCCTCGCACACTTGCCTTACACTGCGACGCCGTCCTCGCCGCCCGTCGTTGGTCTGCTCCGCGTCGTCACGTCCGGCCGCCGGCTCCGCGGGAGCCGGAGCACGATCCTGACGGCGATGGCGCTCAGTGCGCTCCGAGCAGACCAATGATCATGAGCGCCTCACTGGGCTCGCGGATCGTCGGCCTGCTCGCGCGCAGGGGCACAATGCGGGAGGATCGGGCGGAAGAGCCAGTTGGATCTGACGAGGGGATCGGTTGCGGTGCGAGCGCCGATCACCATCACGTGCATCGAGCCGGAATCGGCGGTCCGTCCATCCGACGGCGATCGGCGCGATGCTCGACGCGAACAGCCCCTCGCTGCACGCTGACTGGCGTCGGCGACCAGGCGCCCGAGGTGGTGAGGACACCGCCACCTGGAATCCCTGGAGCTGACGACGTAGAGGTCGAATGACTTCTGGCGCGGCCGCCTTCGCGAGCGCGTAGGCCGGGCCTCGACGCGCACGGTGACGCGATTGCCCGCGCCGTCGGGCGAGACGTCCATCGACACGGCGAACGGCGGCGACGGCAGCGACGCCTCGACCGGCGCGATGACCAGCCACGTCGCGACGCCACGCCGCGAGCGCCGCGATTGTCAGTCGCCATCTCGCCGCGGTCCGGCGCCACCTTCGGCGTCATCGCCACGCTCCTACGGATGCTCGCCTCCGAGGACCGGTGCCGTTCCCGCCACGCCAGCGCACCGGTGACGACCCGCGGCGAGCGCGCTCAGCGCCAAGCCGAGGCGAACCGACATCGGAGCGTAACGGAACTCGATGTCGTGATGCCCGGGCCCGAGCTTCACCGCCCTGGAAGGCGTGGATCGGCGCGCTCGACTCGCGTCTCGCGGCCATCGACGCTCGCCGTCCATCCGGGAAACCATGCATCGGTGAGGCACGAGGTAGCCGCCCTGATCGCTCGCCGCGCTGATCAGCTATGCGATCGGCGCCGTAGTCGTTCGATCCGCGCCGTCCCGGGCGATGGGGCGTCCTGACGAGGCGAGCGATCGTCGCCAGGCGTCGCGCCCAAGCAGTCAGTCAGCAGCACCACGCGTCGAAATCCACGGTGCGCGCCCGGATGAAGCTTCAGCACCTCGGCGGTATCGAGGCACCGCGCCTGCTGCCGCCACGAAGGCGCGGGCAGCGCCGCTCGTTTCGGTAGATGCGACCGTCGACGCCGTCGTAACGGAGCGACAGGGCAGGGCTGTCGAGGGCCACGTCGGGAGGCACGAGGACGCAGCGAATGCCGAGCAGATCGCGCACCGGGGAGCGGAAGACACGGGTATCTCCCCCACGCACCACGCTGCCGGAGCAGGTTGAGCGCTCCCGTCTCGGATCGGATCGCCTCGTCCAGATGACGCGGCGTCATCCCGTCGTACGCGGCGACGCCCTCGGGGCCGTACAGCATCGCCAGGTTGGGAGCCATCAGGACTCGACCGGGAGCCTGCGCGACCTCTTGCTGGAGATGGACGAGCGCGGGCGGCGTGGGATACAGGAGACGGGCGTCGATCACCGAGTTGTAGCTCACCGCGAGCGGCGCGAGGCTGGCGAACTGGATGCTGATGAGTGCAAGCGCCCACGCGGAGCCACGCCGCGAGACGCCGATCAGGCACAGGGCGGCGCTCGTGGTGAAGAGCGCGAGGAACCACAGATAGCGCCGCGGGCTCACCTCCGCGAGCCCGAGTCGCCACTGCATCGTCGCGTAGTCGGCGGTGAACGAGAGAAACACCACGGCCACCAGCGCGACGAATGCGATCGTGACCGCGGGGCGTTGCCGCGCGGCGACAGTCGGTCGAGGCTCGGTGAGCAGCGTGTCCATTCCGGTCGCGCCCAGCATGCACAGCGGGAACACCACGAGCGGGGCGAGGCGAAAGTTGATCACGAGCGAGCCCGCGCTTGCCAACTCAGGGCCCAGGCCGTACAGCCGGAGACCGGCCGCGATCGCCATCAGCGCAAGGAACAATGCGCCGGGCCGCCGGGCGATCAGGGCCAGCGGGAACAGGAGCCACGGCGCCAGCCCGACCGAGACCGCCGTCTCGTTGAAGTTCCATTCGCCCCAGTAGTCGCCGCCGGTCGGACTGCCGTAGTAGTACGGCACCAGAAGGTTGATCGCCGATCGGAACGACACCGACATCGTCGGCATCCACGCCTCGCGCGTCGCCAGCACCGCACTCAGTCGCGCGTACTCGATGAACGGCAGGAGTTGGATCGAGGCGAGCAAGAGTCCAAGAGCTACGCCGGCCGCATACCGCAACAGGAACGAGACGGCCGCTCCATGCGCGCGCCACAGCGCCCAGGCGCTGGCCGACGCGAGTGCCAGCGCCAAACCTTGGCGGATAGCCGGCCCACACGCCCAGGGCCACGGTCAGGGCGACGAGGGCGATCGCACGGCGACCGGGACGGATCCGCAGGCACTCCACGGACGCGAACAGCATCGGGAAAGAAGATCAGCGTGGTGGCGTAGGTCCACTGGAGCCACACGATGACGAGACCGCTCCACATGAAACTGATGGCGCCCATGAGAGCGGCGAGCGGGTGGAGCGCCCGCACACGCAGAAACCAGTACGTGGCCAGACCGATGGCCGCCACTTTCAGGATGGCGATCAGCGCGAACGCCCATGCGACCGGCACGATCCAGCGCCACCCAGTTGAGCGGGAACAGCAGCGCGCTCTGCGGGTTGGCGAAGAAGGGACTGCCGGCGAACACGTGCGGATTCCAGAGCGGGATCCGCCCCCTGCCAGACCTCGCTGACCGCGTAGATGAGCCACGGCTGGAAGAGGTGCGCGGGGATCGGTCGGGAGAGGTCGTTGCCAGGCCGCAGGCCCGGAGCCAGGCCGCGCCACGGATACGAGGTGAAGAGAACGTCGGCGGAGGACAGCACTCTGCCGGGAATTAGCGCGCGCCCGAAGACCAGGAACGGCAAGACGATCAGCGCGCCAGGACGGACGCGGCGTCCGGACGCCCGCGGATCACGCGAACGAGTCTCATCGCCCGATTATGGGCGACGGGTCACGAAATCCTGAACATCTGTAGCGCCCGGTCGACCGTGAACCCGACCACAGGTGGGCGGCAAGTGGTAAGCTGTGTCGCCGAGGGGTGAGGCTCAGTGGGCGTTGAAACGCCAGCGGCGAAACGTCCAGGCCGCATGTCCCGTCTCAGGGGCGATCTCGGCCACGGGCCCGGGATCCGGAAGCCGCCCCAACGGGCCCAGCCCTCGCGCGCAGAAGCCAGAGGCGTGACTGCCGGATCGCGTCGCGCTTCCGCGACCACGCTCGGGCACGCCAGCTCCTTCGCCAGGTAGTAGGCAGCGGTCATGCCCGGCGATGCCGCCGCCCGGCGATCATGATGTCGGCGGAGCTCAGAGCCATCGGCCAGAGATCCCGTCAGTCAAAGTCCACCAGAACGGTCAGCATAGCGACCCATTCCCAACCTCGCCGACCGGAGGCGGAATGCCGTGAAAGCTGCCACGCCCGCTCCGGTCCCAGGGCACGCCGGAAGACCGATTGCCAGAAATTCGCGGTGTCGTTGACGGCCTGGTCCCACGCGCTGTCGGTCACGCGCTCGATCTCGCGGTCAAAGAAGAGCGCCCGGGCATGCTGCGAGGACTTCTCGGCAATCGAATACGCCGAAGCAGGGGTAATTCTTGATGAGCATGAAGCCGCGGTGCCGTGGTCTTTCTGCCAGGACCGGTAGAGCATCTGGTCCTCGACTTCGCGTGGTGCTCGGCGCGGGTCTCGCCCCACGCGCCGTGGAGGCTGATTAAGGTCCTGCACGAAGTGGGTCGCCTGCCCGAGGACAAAAGACACCTCATCGAGCCCGCGTCCGAGCCGGATCATCTCTTCGGCATCTGTCGCAAAATCGCTTGAGAACATCCGCGGCCTCCGCTACGCGGCCGGTGGTGGCGTCCCGCGAAGCGAGATGATCGGGATCTTGTGACTCACGACGCGGTTGAAATCGGGTTCGAGCAGACCCGCCAGCAACGCTGATGCGTGGTGTAGCGCCTCCCTCATCGGCGCTGTCAACACGGTCAGCGCGTCCAGCGCGATCAAGCGATGTCCCGTGAGATTCCGAGCCCACGCGGTGCGAGATCGACGTGCTGGACCAACACGATGATGCAGAGCAGCAAAGCGGCGGCTCTGATGTGCGTCAGTATCCTTCCAGGCAGCGGTCGACCATGGCGCGCCCGCGGCTCCAGTCATACCAGCGGTACAGTCGCATGTCCGCGACGTGCTGGGCGGCTGAGTAGAACATGCTCGTACTGGAGCTGGCGGCCGCCGAACTCCGTGCCGACCAGGTCCCAGATCAGCTTGAGGAGCTTCACGCGCTTCTCGGGCGGCGTGTCCCCGGCCTGGAAGTAACGCATGTCCTCGGCGGTCTCGGCGCCGGACGAACGCCCGATCCGACGAGGGCACGGCGATGAAGGCGCCACCGGCGAGCCCGCGGAGCGTCCGCATGAGGTCCGGAGCTTGCCGGCGCTTGGAGGTTCATCGCGGCGTAGATGTAGAGCGGGTCTGGGCGCGCGACGCCCCCGCGCACGAGCGGTAAGGTCTGCGCAGCGTGCGCCAGAGCATCGATCTGGCGCCCAGCAAGGCTACCTCGGCCCCGAGCTGCGTCTGCACCGGAGGCAGCGTGTGAATACCGTGGGCTCTCGCCAGCTTCAGCGCGAGCCCGGCGACGAATTCCATCTTTACGGAAAAGCGGACGAGCGTGTGGAAGTTCACCAGCGTGTGGGCGGCTGTGTCGTGCCACTGGGCGTTCACCACGTCCACAAGTTCCGGTAGATGAAGACGTGCCTCCCACGGGACGAACACGTCCCTGAGCACGACGACGGTGTCGATCTCGTCGAAGCGACGAGAGCGGGTAGTCGTACGTGCTCGTGGCCATGGTGCTGTAGGGACGACGCGGATAGATGCGGAGTCCCTCCGCGTTGGCCGGGATCATGGCGCAGAACGCGTAGTGCTTCGTCGCCGGGGACGAGCGGCGTGATGTAGGTCACGAGGAGTGATGCGCCATGATCGCCGATGTGGCGATCATCTGGGCGCCGCGGGAGCACGATGCCGTCGTCCCGCTCTCGACCACGCCGGCAGTAGAGGAACGGCTCACGCTGCTTGTGGAGCGGGCTTCGAGCGATCCCCTGCGGCGGCACGACGGCGTACGGGATGAAGAGGTCTTCGTCCCCTCGCCCGCGAGTAGAAGCGAAGCAGGTTCTCGGCGAATTGCTTACCGCCCCGCGCGAAGACGTCGGGCGCGCCGGCAAACCCCGCGAGGATCGAAGCACCCGAGTCGGCCGTGCGTCCCATGACGCCGAACGAACACTCCGACCACGCACGGTGAATGTGGCGGCGGAGCGCGAGATCGGCCGCGGAGCGAGGGATGAGCCACATGGCAGACGCGCGGCTGCCCGTCGCCGGGTTCGACGTACGTCGTCGTGTCGGGATCCCAGCGCTCGCGCGCCAGATCGTGTACATCTCGTCGCGACCTGGCGGATCGGCTCGGCGAAGGCCGGATGGGTGGTGACGTCGGTCACTCGCTCGCCGTCCAGGTATACGGCGCGCCCGTCGTGGAGACTCGGAGGAACTCTCGCCCGGTTCGCATGGGAGGTGGCGGCTATGATATAGCGGAGCGTGTCGATAAGAGATGGTTTCCCCCACGTCTTCTCTCCGTTCCGCATCGGGTCGGTCGAGCTGCGAAACCGCATCTTTGTCCCCGCCCACACCACCAACTACGGGGACGACCACCTGCCGAGCGAGCGGCACGTCCACTATCACGCCGAAAAGGCCCGGCGGGGTGGGTCGGCCTCATCATCTTCGAGGCGATCCGGGTTCATCCGGACGAGCATCGGTCGCGCTCAAGGCGTGATCGGCTACGATCCCCGCTGCGTCCGAGGTTCCGGCGCGTCACCGACGCGGTTCATGCTCAGGGCGCGCCTTTCGGCCAGATCGTGCACGTCGAGTCGGCACGCGCCGAGGTACTGGACGCACCGCGACGTGGGTGCCCGCCGATCCCGTGGTCGCCGACCGGGCCGATTCCGCACGAGATAATACGTAACTGAACGAAGTGACAT
>ERZ1370068.1459-contig-11357_pt1 | contig 11107 bp, 16 predicted proteins | sample MGYA00561227_ERZ1370068 | MGnify/ENA primary metagenome ERZ1370068 (study PRJEB38410, sample SAMEA6850437) | metagenome | study: Metagenomic assessment of the ecological functions of the soil: analysis of the soil microbiota associated with the...
AAGCATCGCAGTCATGGCGGCAATGTTGCTCGCGCTGGCCGTGCCTTTAGGGGTGATCGTTTGGAAAAGCGAATTTATCGCGCTCATCCGCTAGCAACGGGAATCGCGGTTCTGCCATTTCAAAACCTAAGCGAGCAAAGAAAGACGCCGCTGCCTTCGTCGATGGGGTCCAGGACGACATTCTGACCAAGCTGGCGAGGATCGCCGATCTGAAAGTGATCAGCCGGACCAGCGTGATGGAATATCGTGACAAACGAAATGTGCGACAGATCGGTAATGATCTGCGTGTATCTCACGTTCTGGAAGGCAGCGTCCGCAGGATCGGGACACGGTTTCACATGAATGCGCAGTTGATCGACACGCGCACTGACACTCACGTGTGGGTGGAGCAATACGACCGCGATTTCGAATGATCTGTTCGCAATTCAGAGCGAGATCGCGCAGAAAATTGCCGGCCAACTCCGCGCTAAAATCTCACCGTGCTGAGAAACTGGCGATTGAACGCAAACCGACAGGCGATCTCGTCGCCTTCGAGCTCTATTCGCGCGCCATTAGTTTAACACCATACAGCGCGCGGCGGCATCGCCGATGCGGCAGCAGGCAATCGATCTGCTGAACCAGGCTGTGGCGCGCGATCCGTCGTTTTTCGAAGCCTATTGCGCGCTCGCCGTGCATCATGACCAGCTTTACTTCTTTAATCTTCGACCATACTCCTGCTCGATTGGCGTCAGCAGAAGCAGCCATTCAGGAAGCATTCCGCATCCGTCCAAATGCCGGCGAAGCACACCTCGCACGAGCGTGGCATCTTTATAATGGATACCTCGATTACGACGGCGCTCTGGCTGAACTGGAAGTTGCTCGCCAGACGCTGCCCAACGACCCGCGGATATTTCGACTAACGGGTTCCATCCAAAGGCGTCAGGGGCACTGGGAAGAATCCATTCGATAGCTCTCGAGCGGGCACTTGAGCTCGACCCGCGCAACGTCAACACGCCTCGACAACATCGGAGATAGTTACGCGAGCCTCCGGCGTTATGCTGAGCAAAAATCGAAGTTCGATCGCATATTGGCTATCGAGCCAAATGATCTCGAGGCAAAAGCATGAGCGCGCATTCGTGGAACGTGAATTGGAAAGCTGATACCGGACCGTTGCATCAACTGATCGATGAAATCCGGACGACAAATCCTGCTGCCATGCCGAAGATCGCCGATCGATGGCTGGCTTGCGCACTGGCCGAACGCGATCGTCGCTGCCGCCAAAGACGCCTTGCTCGCGTCCGACGAAAGCCCGTTAGGCATCAGATGCTGTTCATTTCCGCGTCCTTTCGTGGAAGGCGTTATCGCGCGCATGACAAACGACGAGCACAAGGCGCAATTGGCTTTTACTGCTGCGCGCGCGGAACAGGAGAAAACCGTCCAGGCTCAACCAGATTACGGCCCGGCATGGTGCGTGCTCGGTGTAATCGATGCCGCCCTCGGGCGGAAGGAGGAGGCCTTGCGCGAAGGCCGGCGCGCGGTCGAGCTGCTTCCCGTGGAAAAGGACTCAGTCAATGGTCTCCACATGATCGAATATTTGGCGATGATTGCTGCGTGGGTCGGTGAAAAGGATCTCGCCTGCGAACAGCTTGCCACTGCCGTTCGTTACCCCGGTAGCGGGTATGTCGTCAGCTATGGCGAATTAAAACTGCTGCCATGACTGGGATCCGCTGCGCGGCGAGCCGTGCTTCGAAGAAATCGTCGCCTCGCTCGCGCCGAAGTAGCGAATTTGAGGTAGGACTGCCGCTCAGAATCTTTTTTCAGCTGAAGGTACCAGAACCGGCCCTTGATCGTGGCAAGCGACTCGTCGTAGCCGTTCTCGAAGCTGCCGGCCACGAAAGATGGATCTTCGTCGAACACATTCTGCATCCCAAGCGTAAGAGTCGTGTTATTCAACCAAGCGCGCCATCCACACGAGTTGTATTCCGCTGTAGAAACCGGCATGACATTTTTCTCTTTGCCGTCTTTCATCTTCACGTTCTTGCCGCCGTCCTTCGCAAAGCCAGGCACCTGAGCCGGCGACGGCGGCGGCAGGTTGAACGTGTACGATGCGATCAAGTCGAGCGTAGTCCACGCTGCCACTTTGCGCGCACGGAATGGGAAAGGAGCGGCGTTATTCCCCGGCCCGCCAGTTCTAGGCATGTTTAGCTTCGGTCGATCCCGTCAGACTGACATTGTCGTCATTGTATTGGCCAATCCAGTGAACTATTGCGCCAGTATCAAAACCCTGCATCCAAGTGTCATTTGGGCCATCGTAGAACAGGCTAAAATTAGCTCGATTCCATGGCAGCGAACTCGTTAGCGCGAATCCCGGCGGTGCGAATTCCCTGCGATACCAAATCGTTTGGTGTCAGGGGTAACTTGAAGCTCGGCGCGAGAGAGCCATGTGCCGTTCACCGTGAATGTCAGCCGGCCGTAATCGCCGTGACCAAAAATCGAAGAGTCCAGAAGATAAATTGCTTCGTAGTCGAGACCTTCAAAGATTGCGCCAGAAAGGTTTGCGTTAGGATCGATAACCAGCGTAACGGGACCGCGATCGGGTTGACCATTCGGAAGGGGCGGGCGTATCTGGCGGCGGCAGGCGTCCCGAAATACCAAGCCTGGAAGATCGGCCTCGATAATGAATTGCGCGCCGAGGGACGAGATGAGCGATCGCAAATCAATGTGCCACCAATCCGCGCTTAGTGTCAGGCCCTTGAGCCATTTCGGGCTGTAAACGATCCCGTAAGACCATTCATAGGCGACTTCCGGCTGCAGCAGCGGATTTCCACTAATGCGTTCCTCAATCTGCTGTGGGTTCTCGTTCACCCTTGAAAATGGATCGCGTCACCAGTGGGAAGTTCTGCGAGCCCGCGGGCGTCATCTCGAATAGCGTTGGCGCGTGGAACGCTTCGGTGTAGCTGCCGCGCAATGTAAGGGCGCCGATATACTTTGGATCAACCGGCTGCCACCGGATCGATACCTTCGGTCTCTGTCCGTTATACTGGGAGCTGGTCGCCGGTTGGAATGGAGTTAGAACTGTCGAAGTGTTCTGGCTGTACCATTCCTCGCGCTCCGCGAAGTCAACCTCGACGCTGTAAAAGCCGGGGAAGTTCCAGGTAGGACTCGTAAAGGGAACCCGCACCTCTTGGTAGATTGCCCAGACGTCCCGATTCACGCGGAAGTCTTGCCCATCCACCGAGCCAATCGATTGAAACGTTTGATTAAGCGCGTCACGATTACGTGTCATTCTCTCAGCGCGATACTCGCCGCCGATCGCAAATGAGACTGGCCCTGCCGGAAGACTAAACAAGTCGCCGTTAATGGTTGCGTAACCCAAGGGTAACTCAAACTCGCCGGTATTTTGCAGTGTAACATAGACTCCGCTTCTGGCCGCCTTGCTGTTGTGGCCAAGGAAGCCATGGAATGGATTAAACGCCGTGGCCGGATTCGTATCCAACAGCGCTTCCCGCAGTCCAATCTGGCTGACCTCGCCTATCGACAAATTCTGCCCCTCGTTCCGGGAGTAACGGAAACCGGTTTCCCAGTTCCAAGTCTTGAAGTAATCGCCAAATTCTCCCATCTCACCCTTGAGCCCAACATCAAAGAGAGTGTCCCAGTAGGTGAAGTGTTCGCTTCGCATACCGGTGTCGTTAATGCCGCGAAACCGAACGCCAGTAGTTACTGGAAGACCGCTTCCGTCAGGAAAGAAATTTGGAATAGTCGCATCCGCGACCGTGAACGGATTGAACGGATTCTGGATTGGCACGCTGATACCCGCTGGGCTAAAGCCGACGTTAGTGCCTGGGATCTTGAACGCGTCGGGGACAAACGGCACAGCTGCGAGGGATGAGTCGAAAAATGAGCGGACAAGTTTAAAGTCGGCAAACAATGTCAGGTATTTCTCGCATATATCGCGCACGAAGGAGCCATAGAAGGCTTGGCGATCAGCAGGTGGAAGCGCTGGTGTGAAAGCAGCAAAGTTAAAGGCGACGTAGTTCCCATCCGAAACCCGGGATCGTCCCATTTAGAAAACCGTTTCCGTTATTGAATACGGGACTTGTGGGTCTGATATAAAATGGAGAAGTCGCGACGTTGGGAGCTGAGTGCTGCGGCGGAGAGCTCGCGCTAAAAACAATTTCGGGATCAAGCGGAAGCTGCCGACGCGGCCAGGTTCATTCACGCTGCGCGAGTCAAATCCGCCAAAGCGGGTGAAATCCCCGTTGGAAGAAATGTCGCGGTCTCGGCTGAAAACGCCACCAGTGCGCTCCCAGAAATCGGCAACGACCACAATGTCTGTCTTGTCATCACCAGTGCCGGCTTTCAACCATGCCTCCCACTCGCCCATCTCATTGGATGCTCCCAAGTTTGTGTTTCCATAGCTGCCCCCGATCTCCAGACCACGGAACTTGTGGATTAAAAAGAAGTTGACCACTCCGGTAACAGCAGTCGGAGCCGTACACAGCTGAGGCGCCATCTTTCAGGATGTCGATGTGATCGATCATCGGGAAGGGAATGAGGTTAATGTCCTGGCCTTGGCTCGAGCCGGCGACGCCTAACGAACCAAAGGCGACACGTTTTCCATCAACCAGAATCAACGTCTCTTTCGGGAGCAGCCCCGCAAGTTGATCTGCACAGTGCACCGTCCCCGCCATTGCCAATGTTGAGGTTGACGGTGCCGCCCGCTTCCTGCGGCAAGAAAGTTTCAAGGTCCTGTGCGTTGCGAATGCCCAATTTTTCGAGGTCTGCCGGCCGATAGGTGTCCACTGGATTGGGCCCTGTCTCTTCCGCTGTCGGAATATTCGAACCGGTCGACAATGACGCGCTCCACTTCCGCGACACCCGGAACTGCCGCCTCCTGAGCGAGTGCATTCGCCGTGAAAATTAAGAAGAATCCGACTATCGCTGTGAACGCATCGCGAAAGGATCCCGAGTTATCCGAGTCGTTCATCTCCGGTGCCAAAAGGCCCGAGGAAGCCATTAGAGATATTTCTGCTGAAACCTGCAATCCAATTCCTGACAGATCGCCGAGGCGAGCTCAGGCGAAATTCGTTTGCCAGGTAAGCTGCGCTTCAGCGTTTCCTGGCATCTTTCCTTCCTGGCACATGTTGGTTTGAACCCATCCGCCGCATCCGCTGCCTGCCCACCGCAGCTGTCCGGCGAAGGTGGTAATCCGTGGCGTTCTGCAAAAATTCCCAAATCCTTGCCGCGTAACGAATCACTAAATCTTACAGATGCATTCTCACTGAACGGCCAGAAATGAGTTGCTCAATGACGAGAAATCAAAGAAGGCCAAAACAAGAAAAGGAAATTAAACGATGAACAACATCAAAAGAATCAGCTTAATGACAGCAATATTCCTGACCGTGGCGCTCGTCAGCTCCTCGGTGGAAGCGGGAGTGATACGAATTAATGGGTACAACCGTAGGGAGCGAAAGTGGCGCACCTTTTCCCGATCCGGCAGAAGGGTTTTATGTCAATGGGAGCCTCACGTCAACCGACACGCAGCTTGGTCCATTCACAATGTTTTATTCGGTCATAGTGGACTTTGCTTTCAACGGCACGCCACCCGGCGCCCCGGGGCTAGTAGTTTGGTAGTGGGAGACGCCGCCAACGGTGACAGCATTTTAACGTATTTCTTTGGAAATAACGTTGGTTTATGCGACAACGGCGATCTTCACCTTGTGAACCCCGTTACCATTATCGGCGGAACGGGCCGGTACGCTGGTGCTAGAGGCAGCCTCACCCTGGACGGTTGCTCGAATCTGGCGACCGGCGAGACCAGCGGTACCATCAGCGGCACCATCGTCGTAAGAGGACGGTGAGCGTTGGCAGGCCTCTGCCAAACCGTCGCCGAGCGTAGCGCTTGATCCCGTTGATGGGGAAGCGCTACCTCGGCAAGACGGCATAACGGTCCGCTACTTCTGCGTGATCCTTCGACTGCGCTGCGCTCCGCTCACGATGACAATTCCTACTTTGTCATTCCGGCGACGTGCTCCGCGTGATCGTGGCCGCCGTGACTGTGCAGGGATGGCCGGATGCGAAGAAAGAATTGAAAGGCGTAACCGAGATCGTCGCCGTAGTAGCGGTCGAGAGAATCGGGGCGGTCGCCGACTGCGGCGGGTCTCCGGCTCGATCCAATGTTCGACCCACTACGCAGCGATCCGCGTTTCCAAAGTCTCTGCGAGGAAAAGCAGAAGTAACTTCACCCGCCTCCGCCGAGGCTCCGGCGTGGCAGGCCACGGATTGCGCGGATAACACGGATGCAGATGTGATGCACGGCGAGCAGTAAAGGCCAGCTAACCTTGCTCGGTGCAGTGAGCGCGCGCGCCGAATCGCGCATCGATTGTAGAGCGCCTGTCAGACGCCAGCCAACAGCCATCCGTTACATCCCTGCCATCCGCCTAATCCGTGGTTCTCATTTTTCCGCGTAACGAATCAACAAATCCTACGGAGCACTTCAGTGAACGGCCAGAAATGACTCCGCACGATGAAGAGCCATAGAAGGCCAGAACAGAAAGAAATTAAACAATGAACAAACCAAACATTAACAAAAAACCCTGGCCAAGTGCTGTGAGCCTTTGGGCGATCGCAGCGCTCATGAGCTGCTTTGGGCTTGCGCAGCTCGCTCCAAGCGGTCGGGGAATGCACCGAAATCGCCTCCGGCCTGGACCTGCCAGTGGGGACCGCCCTGACCAACCTGGGAAATCTGTTGGTGTCGGAAAGCGGCACAGGGCAAATGATGGGCGCATCAACGTTATGTTAGGGACTTAACCTCGAGGCTTGATGAATCTATGACAACAAAAAGCAAAATTAGCGCTTACATTCTCCGGAGCAGCGTAGCCATGCTGCTTGTTTCGTGCGTGATTGTCGCCCTCTCCTCAGCGATCAATCTACCTCAACCGCCCCTGCGAAGGTTCCAGCTAGAGCAGAATAACGTCGGCCTCGGCGTGAAGTGCACACGATAGCGCATCGTCCGCGGCAGCGTCTGCGATCCGAAGGGAGCAAACGCTAACGTTTGCGGATCGCGTCGCATATCAGCGGGCGATCGAGGACGTTTATTGGCGCCATCGCATCTGGCCCAAAGCGAACGCCGGCCCGAAGCCGCCGCTGGACTAAGGTGATGTCGCAGGCGCAGATCGAGAAGAAAGGTCGAAGATTATCTGCGCAACTCACAGGCGCTGGAAGATTACTGGCAAAGGCTGATCACTCCTGACCAACTGCAAGCCGAGATGGAGCGGATGGCCAGTCACACCAAACAGCCCGGAGTGCTGCGCGAAATCTTCGCCGCGCTGGGCAACGATCCGTTCGTGATCGCTGAGTGTCTGGCCAGACCTGTCCTGGCGGAACGTTTACTCACGGAGTTATGCGCTCACGATCAAAGATTTCACGGCGAGTTGAAGGGGCGCGCTGAAGCCGAGCTGCGAACGCACCGAAGTGTGAGGCAGATGAAGCAGACCAGCGGGATGTACACCGAAATGGAGTGGATCAAGAGCGACGCTGCCGAGAACCGATTCTGCTCCGGCCGACGAAAAGACCGCCGATGCTGTGACGATGAACGGCAGCGAATGGCAAGGAGAGCGTCGAGAAGCTCGCAGCCCGGATTTGACAACCGCGACATTGTAGGGCCAAGCGCCTCGCTTGCCTAGCGGAGGCTCGGCAGCCGGAGCGGCTGCCCTACAACCTGGTAGACGCGACCGCCGCGCGCCGGTAACAGAGCTGCGGACCAGAACGCCGATAGACGCAAATTAAGGCCGGCGTATTGAGCCCACTGCAAGAGGACGACGGGGCATTACTACGCCGTGGCGGTAATGAAGAAGGGCAAAGACCGGTTGAAGCTGGCCACAGTTGCGTGGCTGAAAGAACCGTTGCGATCGTGGCTGGCTAAAGCCGAAGCGCAAGTGCCGGTGACGATGGCGGCCATGAGCGCGAACTACGCGCTTCCTGTAATAGCCAGTCCGTCCGGGTGGCTGCACGGACGACACCTGGACAGCGACCACGCACTCACCAACGCGCCCGCTGGCCCGATACATCTCACACGGCAGTGTGGACCGGCAGCGAAATGATCGTCTGGGGCGGACTATGACGGCAGCGTTTTGAACACCGGCGGGAGATACAATCCCAGCACCGACAGTTGGACAGCCACCAGCACCACCAACGCGCCCGCTGGCCGAGACTATCACACGGCGGTGTGGACCGGCACTGAAATGATCGTCTGGGGCGGATACAACGGTCTAGCACTTTGAACACCGGCGGGCGATACAATCCCAGCACCGACAGTTGGACAGCCACCAGCACCACCAACGCGCCCGCTGGCCGAGTCACTTCACACGGCAGTGTGGACCGGCAGTGAAATGATCGTCTGGGGCGGAGCATGACGGCAGCAGCTATTTGAACACCGGCGGGCGATACAATCCCAGCACCGACAGTTGGACAGCCACCAGCACCACCAACGCGCCCGCTGCGCCGATGCGCTTCACACGGCAGTGTGGACCGGCAGTGAAATGATCGTCTGGGGCGGAGTACGACGGCAGCAGCTATTTGAACACCGGCGGGCGATACAATCCCAGCACCGACAGTTGGACAGCCACCAGCACCACCAACGCGCCCGATGGCCGATACGCTCACACGGCAGTGTGGACCGGCAGCGAAATGATCGTCTGGGGCGGAGCTAGCAACGGCAGCCGTTTTGAACACCGGCGGGCGATACAATCCCGGCACCGACAGTTGGACAGCCACCAGCACCACCAATGCGCCCGCTGCCCGACGAGCTGCACACGGCAGTTTGGACCGGCAGTGAAATGATCGTCTGGGGCGGAGTTGACAGCGGCAGCTATTTGAACACCGGCGGGCGATACAATCCCGGCACCGACAGTTGGACAGCCACCAGCACCACCAGCGCGCCCGCTGCGCCGATACTTCACACGGCAGTGTGGACCGGCAGCGAAATGATCGTCTGGGGTGGATGGGATGCTGGCAGCACTTTTTGCTAACGGTGGCGGAAAGATATTGCGCACGGCCGCGGGGACCCGCACGCCGAGCGCCAACAGCCGCAACAGCACGCGCTGCCACAAGCGACGACAACACCAGACCGCGACGCCGAGGACGCAGTCCGACAGCGGGCCTCGGCCGACGCCAGCACGCATCGCCCGTAGCCGAAAGAGCGACTGGTAACTAATGTGAAGGGGGCTGGCAACTCGCGAGAAATCTCGCGAGTTTCCCAGCTGGGCGGGAAGCGATTTGAATACTGCCCGCAAAAAGGAAGAGGCCCGATCGTTTCTATCCCGACCGTCACTTCAATTATCCCGAGCACTTGCTCACGCGTGCTCGTCGGGCGCCGTGACTGTGCTGGGATGGACGGATGCGGAGAAAGAATTGAAAGGCGTAAGCCGAGATCGTCGCCGTAGTAACGATCGAGAGCTGTCGGGGCGGTCGTTGATGGTGAATTGGGTGCCGAGACCGATGTCGATACCATTGCCGTGCGACAAGTCGCGGACGTAACCGAGCGAGTATCCGCTCACTGGAAAAATTTCGGATTCATCCGCACGCATCGAGGACGAGTTCGTGCCCGGATTTTTGCACGCGTTCCCAGCGAAAGTAAACCGTGTCGCGGCCACGCTGATAATTTGATTCGATCAGGAACGATTGCGTTTTGCCTTCCTCAGTCGCGTTGTTCTGGCCCCAGACAAAGCGTGTTCGACCAGTTGGTATCGTGGCCGAGCGGCAGATTGTAAATCGCGGAGGCAGTCGTGCGATGGATTTTGGTTTCGGGATGAAGCTCTTCGGGACTCTTGATGTAACCGTACGAAACTTGCAGCGCCAGATTTCGTGTCGGGTTCCAGGAGAGGCGGCCGCTGTATGAATCAAAACGCGGCCGGTCGAAATCGTAACGGTCTTCATCCGGCTCGCGCCCGGTGAAGATGCTGCCCTCAAGTTTTACGTTGCGCCATTGCGCCCCGAGCGTCGCGACGCCAAACGTGATATGCGTGGAATCCTGCCAGTGATGTCCGATCGGTGCGTCTGGATCGTCCATTGCTGACGGGCGATGCATGAATGCTGGCGGACCGAGCGCCGGCTCACCCGGATAACCGAAATAGACGTACGCGCTGAGATCGTGCTCGAACTTCTGCGAGAGGCTGAACGAAAGTTCGTCGAAGAGATCGTGCGGATGTTGGCGGTCGTGCAATGCCTCGCCGTTCCACGCTTCGCCGGTTTGAAACAGAAGCGGATAACCGCGTCCGCCTTCGGTGAGCGGATCGAGGCTCATCATTAAGCGTGAACCGAACTGGGTGCGAGTCGCCGAGCGGATGGGAAAACATCGCCATGAACCAGTTCGGCGCATCGATCCGATCGTCGCCGCGTCGCGTGCTCACGTTCGTGTAGCGCGGAAAAATCGCGCCGTGCAACATCAGCATGTTCTCGCCGAACATGAACATGCGGCCGTACATCGGCGACGAATCCGGGATCCAGCTTGTGCCGGAACCTTCGCGGCTCATCGGATCGGCGAGATCGATGGTGGAGTGCATCTCCATCTGCCATCTTCACCGTGGTGCGTTGCGTCGGACGCCGCGTGCGACATATGGCGACGGATGCGCTTCAGGCGTGGCCGACGATGTTCGATGTTGAGCGTTGGACGCATGCTCTGCGATGTATCGGACGTTGGACGTTCGGCGTTTCTTCTCTTTCAGCGGCACGAGTTTCATCCCGCATTTCGGACAATTGCCCGGATGATCGGTTATGACTTCGGGATGCATCGGGCAGGTGTATTTCTGCTTTTCTCCTGCTCGCTTGCCGCGCCGGAGGTCGCCGTGCCGGCCGAAGGCGGGTGCTCGCCATGTGGAGTGCTGTGCGATCACCGTGTGGGTCACCGACAGCACAAGTGCGCTCGCGATTATGGCTGCAATGTGTTTTCGCATTTTCGTCTGGTTGTAGGGCAGGCGCCTCGCCTGCCAGCGGGAGAACACGGCAACCGCAGCGGTTGCCCTACAAACAGAACGCGATTGCGACTGCTCTACGCCACGAAAGGCGGAGCGTGAGCGAGAAGGCTCCGCTGCAAGATCAATTCAGCGAACGAAAATGCGCCGGGTGGGCC
>ERZ1370068.2378-contig-1531_pt1 | contig 11093 bp, 13 predicted proteins | sample MGYA00561227_ERZ1370068 | MGnify/ENA primary metagenome ERZ1370068 (study PRJEB38410, sample SAMEA6850437) | metagenome | study: Metagenomic assessment of the ecological functions of the soil: analysis of the soil microbiota associated with the...
CGGCGGCAAATGCCACGATGAGTCTTTCGGCCGAAATCCTGGGCGAGACGGCAGTTGGCCGGCCACCAGCTCCCTTGCGGGTCTCTGTTACCGAGGCCTGGAACGCCTTTTACCGGGTAATCAGGGCGCGCCTGTTCCCCCGTACTTCGGCGTCACGATGATCGATCTCGCGTGCCCCCACACAGGGGCGGCGCAGCCCCGCCGGAGCTCGGACGCGCTCACCCTGGTCGACGGCAACAGCCGATGCCGAACGGGACGACTTGCGGAAGAGCGTGATCTCGCCGAACGGCCGGCCCTCATCGAGGGTGTGGAGACCTTGTCGGTGCCGTCGAAGCGCTGGCGGCTCTCCACCCGCCCGCGTGGATGACGTAGGCCCCGCCTTCCTTGAAGATGACCTCATGCGGCCCGAAGCGCCGCCGCCCCTTGAGAATGCGCACGTGGTGGAAGCCCTTCCGGCGCAGCATCCGTGCGACCGCCGAGCTCGTCCTGGCTTCTGGGTGACGTCCAGTACGTGGCGATCACCTGCCGGGGAGTCCGCGTCCAGGTCCAGCCCTTCCTCGAGGCCGATCACTTGCGTCGGCAGATCCGAAAGCGGTTCTTCCACCACCGGCGCCCGAACAGTCCCCCGTAGACACCCATGCTCACGAGGGTGACGCCCAGGGCGATCCAGGACCCGGGAAGGAGGCGGCCGGTGCGTGCTTCACCTTTCCTGTGCCTCGACGAGAACGCGCTTCACGTCCGGCAGGTCCGGTACGATCGTGTTGACCTTGGTGAGCTTCGCTGCCGCGCCCCGATAGTCTCCCTTGAAGAATGCCCCGAGCGCGTCCGCCCACGGGATTGAAGCGGCTCGCCGATGCGGACGTCGGTACCCTCCAGGAATTTCAGCACGTCCTTGCCGGGAACGAGGAAGTTGAACCCCTGGACGGCGGTTCCGGTCGAAGGTGAGAGCGAGACGAACGTCATCACGCCCACGAGCGCCGCGTCGTTGCCAATCGCGGGACCGCCGCTATTGCCATACGTGGCGGGCGCGTCCGTCTGGATCACGTCCTGGCCGATCGCGTCTTTCCTGAAGCCGGAAATCGCGCCATTCGTGACGGACGCCTCCAGGGAGATGCTCCTGTCCAGGAGCTCGTGAGTGAGGATGAGGGCAGGGAACCCGAGGATGTGCACGGCGTCGCCGATCTGCCCGTCTCTTGTGGAGATACCGAGCGCAGGATAGACACCGTCCTTCACGCGCAGGAGGACCAGGTCGCGCCCAGCGTCCGGCAGCGGCGCGCCCTTGGCATCGAGTGCCAGTGTCGGGCTGAGCTTCTTCACCTCCGCGGGCAGCTTCGTGCCGTTGGAGAGGAGCACCATGAGCGAGGAGCTCCGTGTAACTGTCATCGTGGCCATGGCGCGATCGGTTACGAGGCCTCGGATACGCTCCTCGACGTCGGGACGCTGTCCGCGCGTCAGGCCCTGGGCGCGCAGCGCCGGGTCCACACGCCTCTTGGATCGCCGTCTTCCGTAACTCGAACGGCATCGATGGGGGAAGACGACGTGGGCGCTGGTGACGACGTAGCCGCGTCCATCGACGAACCAGCCCGAACCCGTCCCCACGAACGGCGTCGGGCTCACGCTCACCGGCCCCTTTGCCGCAGTTCATGGTGATGTCTGCGCCGATCTGAGAAAATGATGACGACGGTCGCGGGCTTGGCGCGAAGGATGGCCTCCTGGACGGTCATGGCAGCGATCGCCGGAGAGAGCCCAGGAATCCCCGCCAAAAGTAGGAGAACCTGGAAAGCGAGGATGCGGGAGGCGCGCAGGAGCCCTACCCTCATGACAGCATCCACACCGTCGCTCCGATCGCGACGGCCTGCAACACCAGGCCGGCCACGAGGTACATCCACTGTGGGCAGCCGGCGCTCCTGCACCTGAGTCGCGGTGAAGGTGAAGCGGTCCGCGCTGCCACACCTCGGGCAGAACGACAGCTCGGTCTCGTAGCCACACCGACAATACGTCTCTGCGGCCGTCGGAGGCGCGATGGTCATGTGTCCATGTGTCGGGGACATCACTGCGTCTCGTGGCAACACAGGAGGTCGGCCCAGGCACCGGCTGCGACGGGTGTGGCTTCGAGACCGTCGCGGATCACGTGGTCGGCGGCTGGTGGATGTGGCCTCGCCATCCCCCTCGACACCACCGCGAGTCCGTACAGGCGCGGCGCCTCCTACCAGAAGCGCAGCCAGCGCAAGCGCGAGCAGATCGATGAGCCAGTGGGCCGCTGTGAACTTGCGGGAGGCGATCGAGGACGCGCACGCGACAGCTCGCTGCGGACTCCCTGCGGCGGACCGCAGCGACCTGTCAATGCTTCCGTCGACGACTCTCGGCGCGAGGTCATTGGGTTCACCCTCCGCCCTTGGTAGGTGCAGCGGCTATGCCAGGCGGGCTGCGCGCGTAAACCGACGTAGACGCGCTTGCTGGCACGGGCTACAGGGCCGGCGGTAGTGCAGGTGCCACCAACGAGCGGATAAGTATCCGGTTACTTCCCGGCTCGAACGCCTGCGGACCGACATCGAAGCCCGGCGGAGCGGGCCGGCTCTACCCACAGAGGCGCTGAGCCTTTCTCTCACCGTTCCCGGCACTTGCTGCTCGGACGCGTTGGTGCGCCCGCTTCCGCGACCCTCTGGCACCTCGTGTGCCCATTGAATGCGGCGGTCAGGTCGGCAGGGATGAGCCGGCGCGCCCACGTACAGGAGGGGAGAGCGATGACAGCGAGCGCCGAGGTTGGAGGAGTTGTGAACGCCCTCAAAGGTGCGATGCGCCGAGCCAGCCTGACGATGAGCCCTCCAGGGCCCGCTTGGCGGATCGTGCCGTGCTCACGCTCGCGGAGCTGGCTTTCACGCAGATGGGAATCCCGGGCGCGGTGGCCTGTTGCGAATACCTCGTCGGCCGGTGGGGAAGCGCCGTGAACCCTTCAGGTCATGCCGCGCCCGGTTCTACAAGCGACGTACGCGATCAGGAGAGGAACTGACGATGCCAGCCAGGGAATCTCGGCCCCGACACGCCGAACCCTATCGGGCGGAGCGCGCGGTCATCACGGGCGACGTGCTCGATCGATCCGGCGAAGAGCTGGCGGCCGTCATCCGGCACTACCAGGACGAGAACCCGTGCATCAAGCGCGTGACGCGGATCCGACGAACCGGCCCCGTGACGTCGGATCCGGTGGATCGGCTGCCGGCGCCCGGGGACTCGCTCGCCGAGCATCTCTCCCGTCGACTCTGTATGGGCACCCACGACCCACGCACGCTGGCCCTCGCCAACTGGATTATCTGGAACCTCGACGGGAGGGGTATTTGCGCGACGACCTCGTCGAGCTCGCCACCACCGCCGGCGCTCATCCTGCCGAGCTCGGAGCGGGCGCTCGCGGTCGTGCAGTCGCTCGACCCAATTGGAGTAGGAGCGCGCTCGCTCCGGGAATGTCTGTTGCTGCAGATGCGGGCACAGGCCGATCCCGACCCGGTGGTGATCCAGCTTATCAGCGGGTTGATCCGGACGAACCTGCCGCTCGAGCCTGCGGAGCCGCCACTGGGAACGCCGGTACGCCGTCACGTGTCTCGGCTGCCGCCTCATCCACTCGTGGTGGGCAAGACGCCCACCGGGCTGAGGCCGTTCCCGACCCGTCACGCCGGCGTGAGCGTCTGCGCCGACCTCCGCTTCTTTGGCTATGCGGGACCAGTTGTACCGCATCGGCAGGAGGCCGGCAATCGGCCCAGGCCGCGAGCTGGTCGGCCCAGTGCGGGCTGCCGGGATGGCCGGAGGCGCCGTGGGGCACGACCCAGCCGCTCGACTCCCAGTCGGCGAGGTCGAAGACGTAGCGGGCCACGGACGTGAGCGCGACGTGATAGCCCGCGCCCGGCACGAACCCCGCGGCATTGACCGTCTCGCCGTCGCCGCCGACCGCGACGGCGGGCGGGTTGAGCGTCGCCGCCAGCTTCGGGAAGCCCGCGACCAGCGGGTGCACGGGGCGCGTCGTGTGCAGGCGCTCCCAGCGCCAGGCGTCCATGTCGTCGCCGAGCGCCGCGCGGAGGTCCGACACCGCGCCCGCGAGCGCGCTCGCGAGCACCGCGGGCCACTCGGCGCCCGCCGGCAAGAGGCTCCGGTTGTCCTTGCCGATCATCTCGGCGAGCTGCGCCTTGATCCGCACCATGTGCGCGACGCCGCCTCCCTGGACGGTGGCGAAGGCCTCGGGCGCGAGCGGACCCAGGATCGGCGCCATCAGGTCGCGCGTCGAGTCGCTCGCGCAGCGCCGTGTAGATCGCCGGCGCCACCTGGTCCTTGTCCATCACGCCGTCCCACGCGGCAAGGCGGGTCAGCGCCGCCCGCCAGTGCTTGTCGTCCCGATGCGGATCGGCCGCCGCGCTCACGCGCAGCCGTCCGAGCAGCCCGACCAGCTCCCGCGCGGGGATGCACACGCGGTCGGCGTGAATCGCCGCCATGTCGTCGGCGGTGGCCTTCTCGAGCGCCTCGATCCGGGCGACCACGCGCCGCGTGCGGAAACTGGGCGCGTAGTCGAGGCCGATATAGTGCGGATAGCTCGCGCCCGCGATGGGGCCGTTCGCGGTGGCGACGAAGCCCGCATCCGGATCGCGGAGCACGGGCATCTCCTCGAAGGGGATCATGCCGCGCCACTCGTGCTCGCCCGTCCAGCCCGGCACCGGCACCCAGGCATTGGCCATCGAGCGCAGCGGTACGTGGCCGCGCGCGCGATAGCCGATGTGGCCGTCGACGTCGGCGAAGACGAGGTTATTGACGGGCTCGACCCATGCGCGCATCGCCGCCTCGAGCTCATGCGCACTCTGCGCGCGCAGCATGGGCACGAAGGCGTCGAACGTGGCGTTGGACCCCGCGATGGCGGTGTACGCGCAGGCGATGGCGTGGCCATGGCGCGGCTCGCCGGCCACCACGGGCCCGTGATGGGTCGCCACGGTCTCGATCTCGACGGGCGAGTCGCCCCGCACCTCGATGCGTCTCCTGCCGGACGTCCGCCTCCCGCCACTCGCCGCGGAACTCGTAGCGGCTCGGATCGCTCGCATCGAAGCGCTCGATGTAGAGATCCTGGTAGTCCGCCATGCCGTGGGTCACGCACCACGCCACGCGCGCGGTGTGGCCGAAGTGCGGCAGGCCCGGCACGCCCGGGAAGCTCAGCCCGATGGCGTCCCAGTCGGGGCAGGCGAGGTGGTTCTGGTAGTACACGCTCGGCACGTCGAAGGCCCGGTGCGGATCCCCGCGACGAGCGGCTTGCCGAGGCGGTGCGGCTGCCACCGAGCGCCCAGTTATTGCTGCCCTGCGGTGTCGCCGGGCACGAGGCGCCATCGCCGAGACGTGGCGTTCCATCTCCGCGAGTCCGTCGAGGCGCGCCCCGCGGTACTCGGCCGCCGGCGGCACGATCAGGAGCGGATGGGGCTCGGGCTGGCGGGTGAGGTCGGCGGCCTGGTCGGGCCCGAGATAGCGGAGCAGCTTGGCGCGCCACAGCTTGGCCTTCCACGGGCCCATGTCGAGGTGACGCACCTTGAAGACGGCCATGCTGTCCCACGGCTGCCAGGGAGCGGGCGCGCGCCCACGACCTCGAACTCGACGCCCCAGCTCTTCGTGCTGTCGATGAACGCGTTGACGCCGGCGGCAAACGCTTCGAGCATGGCGCGCGCATCGGCCGACGCATGCTCCCAGTCGAGGCGCGCGCTCGCCTCGAGGCGGAAGCGGCGGAGCAGCCGATCGCCTTCCACGCCTGCCGGGCCCACCCACTCGGCCCAGCGCCCGTAGGCGCGCCGCCGGTCGTATTCCATCTGGAACAGCCGGTCCTGGGCGTGCACCCAGCCCTGGCCGAAGAACGCGTCGTGCGCCGAGGCGGCGCGGACGTGCGGAATACCCTGCGGGTCGCGGTAGATCGCGATGGACGCGGTGATGCCGGCGACGTGAGTGTCCATGGCCGGTACTATACGGCGGGGCGAGGAGGACAGGCAGGGGAATTGCGATGCGCGCGAACCCGGACCGCGTGTCGCTCTCCTCGGCCGGTGTTCGGGCTATCCGAGAGATAGACGGAGGGAGTGGCCAGGCGTCTCGCTTGAGTGTCTGCAATGGAGATCACGAAGTCCATCGGTCTGCGGGAGCTGCGACAGCGAGCGGGTCAGTAACTCCGCCAGGCCGAGGCGGGTCGAGTCATGGAGATCACCATGCGCGGTCGCCCGGTCGGCTGCTCGTCCCCTTGCGCAGCGCTGGTCATGTCGAGCGCCTGGTGCACGGCGGCCGCGTGATGCGGCCGACGCGGGACCTGCTCGACCTCGGCCCGCCGCTCAAGCCTGCGGCCGGCAAGCCTCGCACGAGTACGATCCTCGCTCGAGCAAGGTCCCGGGAGCGGTAGCCGACTGGCCTGTGAAGGCGGCATGAACTCGTGCCCGGCCGCTCGAAGGTCGCTGTGGCCTTAGCCAACCTGGCCTTATCCAACCACCCGCGTGTCTCCACGAGGAGTGCGGTCAAGCGGCATGGACTAAGCTGGCCTTCGGAGACAATAGTGGCGGTGAGAGAAGTGCGGACCTGCACGCGGCTCTCGAAGGTCGTCCGCGTCCATACCTGGACGTCCGCCGCCCGTCCCGTCCCCCGCAGCACCTGGTAGGCGGGGCGGCTCCGCCGCCCTCAGGCGAAGTGTCGTCCGGGACGACCACCATGAGATCGTAGTCGCTGTCGGGCCCTGAGTCGCCCCTTGCCGTGGAGCCGAAGAGGGAGACTCGGTCGGGCTCATAGGCCTTGATCAGCCGCCGCACAGATCTCGCCGAGAGCCGGGAGGTCCCTGGCGCGCTTTCTTCCGTGCTACACAGCAGGGGAATTTTACAAGTTCGCGTGCCGAGGTATCGCTTCCCGACGGGAATTCCCGTATCTACAATGTGGGCACATGACGATCAAGACACGTATCGTGCGGATCGGCAAGTCGCGGGGCATTCGGGTCCCCAAGGTTCTCCTGGATCAGGCACAGCTGCCCGACGAGGTCGAGTTGCACGCTGAGCCCGGACGCCTCGTTGTGCAAGGGGCAGGGCGCCCGCGGATGGGCTGGGCGGACGCGGCGCGAGGCCATGTCCGAGCACGGGCGCGATGACCTGCTGGATGAGCCGACCGATACCCGCTTCGACCGGGAGGTGGAGTGGTGACGAGGCCGGCCGGGCCCGGCGGCGAAGTACGTCTCGTTCTTTGGACCCCACGCTGGGCAGCGAGATTCAGAAAAGACGTCCCTGCCTCGTCGTGTCACCGGATGACCTCAATCAATACCGACGGATCGGTAATCATCGCGCCAATGACGATGGGTGAAGGGGTGTATCCATGGCGCGTGCCGTGTCGTTTTCAGCGGCGGCCCGGCTTCGTCGCGCTGGACCAGCTCCGCACCGTCGATGCCGAACGACTGCTGCGTAGGTTAGGTCGCCTCACTCCTCAAACGGTCACGGCGGTCCTTCAGCGCCTACAGGAGATGTTCGCCGAATGACGCACGAGCAAACAAACCGCCACAGCGGACCGGCGGCGCCGGCTGTTGAGCGCTGACAGAACCGGCAAACTTATTTTGGGGAGGCGGATTACGGGCCTGAAGAAGCAACTGACCAGCCGTGGTTGGATAGGACCGCCCACGACCCAGGTCCGAAGTGTCGCTTTCCGCATTCGGAGGTATCCGGCGGCCTCCGTGAGACTGTAGGCAGGAGTTCGCGGGGGTCCTGACCTGGCTCAGGGATGTGCAGTGTCTTGGTCTTGACCATCAGGCATCGGTGGATCTGCCGGGCTTCGCCGCGCCGGACAGCTTCGAGCGCTTCCGCGCCAAGGCCCGCGCGTTTCTCAAGCAGCACGAGGACCACATCGCGATCCACAAGCTGCGCATGAACAAGGCGCTGACGGCGGCCGATCTGGCAGAGCTGGAACGGATGCTTGCGGAGAGCGGGGTGGGAGGCGCCCAGGAGATCGACCGCGCGAAGGAGGAGTCGCGAGGCCTCGGCCTGTTCGTGCGCTCCCTGGTAGGGCTCAACCGTGAGGCCGCCAAGGAAGCGCTAGCCGGTTTCCTCTCGGGCAAGACGCTCAACTCGAACCAGATCGAGTTCGTCGACCTGATCGTCAATCACCTCACCGAGCACGGGGTGATGGACGCTGCCCTGCTCTACGAATCCCCGTTCACCGATCTCACGCCACACGGCCCCGATGGGCTCTTCACCTCGACGCCAGGTGGACGAGCTCATGGCGGTACTCGCGCAGGTCAAGTCAGCAGCCCTCGCCGCCTGACATGCCGCGGTGCGATCTTGAAGGAGAACGTCCAGGTGCGCGAGGCACCACCCCTGCTCAGAAGCGTTATCCACCTCCCTCATGACGCAAGCCGACGATCAGGGCGCGGCGAACGATGTACTTCGGTGAGCTCGGCCGGACGCGAACACGCTGACGCGTTTCTCGTCCACGGAGGAGAGAGATCCTAGACATGACCCCGCCGATGGACGGCGACACGTATCCAGACGTCGATCATCAAGCCCCAATGTTCGACTTGGGCGTGCTGTTTGTGCACGGGATCGGCCGCCAGGGCACCGGTGAAACGCTGGTGCACTTGGTGACCCATTGCTGCGGTGGATCGACGAGTGGTTCACCCTCGGGACTCGCGAGGAGGAGGTGGCGCGCGCTGAGGCCGCCGCCGGCAAGAAACTCGGTAACTTCACGGACGAAGAGCGCAAATCGCTAGCCGTCACATTGCGCGCCTCGTCGAGCGGGGGTGGGTCGCGGTAGGCAAGGCCAACGTCACGGGCGAGGAGCGAACGCCAGCGCACGCGGAGGTCGAACTGGGCGTCCTGCGCGACGGCAAGCGTCAGCAGCCGAACCACTGGCTCTTGGCCGAGTCGCGCTGGGCGGACGCGTTCGTGGCGCCGACATTCAGAGACCTCGCGTTCTGGGGGCTGGTGGTGTACTCCCGGACGAACGCCTTGCACTACGGGCAACAGTTCCGACGGCTGTGGGGGCGGGCGTCCTCATGGTCACCGCGTGTCGGCTTCGGCTCGGGCTCAGGCGCCCAGCAGCATCACAATCTCGGCCCCGAAGCCCCGGCGTCCAGCAGGTCCCCGTGAGTTCCGGGGAGAAAAGCAATGCTGTTCCAGGAGATGCCGCCCGTGCCTCTGACTCCATCAGCAGCGAACGCAGCGCATCCGCGATCGGCTCCCGGACCATTGCTTCCCGGTCCTCCTTGTCGTGGAACGAGGTGTGGCAACGAAAGTACGTCCAGCCATTCTCCGAGGCAGTCTCCTGGGCCCGCAACATCAACCCGCTGGCATTCGTCAGGGCGGCGATCTCGACGCCTGTTTTTCTCGTGGGCTCGGTCGTTGTGTCTATCGTCGTCGTGGTCGCGCTGTTGCTCCTGCTCGCGTTGGCGATCCCGCCAATTCCGAGCGTGCGTAAGGTCCTCCTGCGGATCCAACAGCAACTCGCGAATAGCGTCGGTGACTGCTACATCCTGGTGGCCAGCCCGATCCAGAAGGCGGCGATCGTGTCGCACGTAACGACGTGACCTGGAGTGGCTGCTGGAACGCGGCTGCCGCAAGATCGCTGTCGTGGCGCACTCGCAGGGGGCCGCTGTTGCATTCGAGACGCTGGCGACGGGTGTTCTGAAGGGGCGCAGTGCCGACGACACGATGTTGATCACGTTCGGTTCGGGGCTCGGCAAGTTGCGCGAGGTCGAACACGCGATCAAAGTCGCGCAAGGCAAGAGAGGGATGGCTGCCCATTCTCGGGCTCGTGCTGCTTGTGACGTCACTTGAGTTCGCGGGGGCGATCAACTGGGCCCCCGTTCGTGGGGACATCAAAGATCGTAGCGGTATACTCCGCTATGTTCGGATTTTTGTTTTGGATTGGTGGCCTTTCCACGAGCGCCTGGGGGAACCGGCCGGAGCCGGAGCGCTTTCTTCCCGGGAGCAGTTCTCCTCAGACATTGAGTGGCACGACTACTACGCGTCGGAGGATCCGGTCTCGAACGGACCGATGTTCGACCAGGACCCCGGCTTCTTGACATCGCACGAGGTGTACAACCGCGCTGCGCTCTGGAGCGACCACACGACCTACTGGCTCAACCGCGATGAGTTCGTGCCCAAGGTCGTCGGAGATTTGGCTGCGTTCCTCGAACCTTCCCTTGCTGGAGAGTCGGGTTGACGACAAGGAACGTGTGGCGACGGCGGCGCGGCGGAGGGATGGCGGGTGCATTGGCTGGCCGGGGCGCGGATCGTCGGGGAGTCGTCACGGCAGGGATCGTCGTCACGCGATGGGACGCCCTTCCGAAGTGGGGCGCGGCGCTCTTGTGCCGAGTGCCGGCCGCCGAGAAGATTCTGCGATGGATCAGGGGCGAGGCGCTGGCTGATGGCCAGCTCGCGACTGATCCGGTTGCGCAGCGCGTGGCGGAGCATCGCGCTCGTCGTGGTGATCGTGGCGGCAGCGTACCATGTGCTCTACGGGATTTGGCAGATATGGACATGGCGTGACGACCCGGGTGCTCTTGAGACGCGGAAACTACGGGTGGCGAGGTGCCCTATTGGATGTTCGTTCTGACAACCATGGCGCTGGCGGACGCGGGGTTGCTGGTCTGCCTGGATTGGCTGGGTGAGAATACCCCGCGCGAGGTCACCGAGGGCATGGACTGGAAGTATCTTCTGTGTCCTGGTTTCTTCGGGGGCCTAGGGGTGTTGGTTGTGCGCCTGCTGAAGGGGAGGCCTGGTTCGGAAACCGTCCAGATTCGACGGGCATCTCTCTTACGTCCACGCTGCTTCAGAGCTGCGCGGCGACATTGGTCTTGGCCCCGCTCATGGCGCTAGTGCTGATTATCGGGCGAGGGTGGAATGGGTGAAGCTAGGGGGCACTGCGCGGGCTTGATCGTTCTGGCGGTTAGTGCTGACTGTGCGTGGCGGCCTCCTCATCCTGCCCGAGCGGCAGCGCTGGAACCGGCCGGGTTAGCCCGCGTTGCTCACGGGGCATGAGAGGGTCGACCGTCATGCAGCACAAAGCGCTCTTGTGAAGTCGAGCAACCCGTTTCGGCGACCGTCTACCGAAACGCCGGCATGACCTCG
>ERZ1370068.4888-contig-3937_pt1 | contig 11086 bp, 16 predicted proteins | sample MGYA00561227_ERZ1370068 | MGnify/ENA primary metagenome ERZ1370068 (study PRJEB38410, sample SAMEA6850437) | metagenome | study: Metagenomic assessment of the ecological functions of the soil: analysis of the soil microbiota associated with the...
ATTGTACTTCGTTCAGTTACGTATTGCTCATCCTCGACGCCGAATGCGCCTGAAGGCGGGGATCCGGCGTTCGGCCTGGCCTTCGTGCTGAACCACCTGTTGCTCAAAGGCGTGTGGCGACCGACAGCGACTACCTGGCGTGTTTGCGGGCCTCTGCGCGGCGTACCGCACGCGCGTGACCGGAAGCCGTGGGCCACGCTGGAGGCGCGCACCGCGGCCCTGCTGCCCAGGTTGCTGCTGGCGCGCGTGGATTAAGCTTCTCCGGTCGAATACGTGACCGACGAACGCGACCGGGAAGCAATACGCGCACGTATTTGCGCGGGCCATCTGCAGCAACCGGCGGCAAGCCTGACCGCGCTGGCGCGCGCCTGGTCGCCGTGAGTTGGCAAATGAGTGGCAAATGAGCGGCACGGCCATTGCCCGGGTACACGCCCGCCGCGTCTGGGACTCGCGCGGCCGGCCGACCGTCGAAGCCGAGGTCACGCCGGCGGCGAGCGCGACGGGCCGGGCGATCGCGCTCCGCGGCGCGTCGCGCGGTCGCGCGCGAGGCCATCGACCTGCGCGATGGCGGACACGCGCTTCGGCGGTCTCGGCGTCGAGCAGGCGGTGGCCAATGTGAATGGTCCGATCGCCACGGCACTCGCGAGCATCGATGCGTGCAACCAGTTCGCCGTGCGATCGACGTACGCTCATCCATCTCGATGGCACGCCCAACAAGGCGCGGCTGGGCGGCAACGCTGCCGGTCGCGGCATCGCTCGCGGTCGCGCAAGCCGCGCGGCGGCGGCGCAGCGGTGTCCGCTGTGGCGCTATGTCGCCGGCGATGCCGCCGGTGTCGTTGCCGCTGCCGGAAATCCAGATTTTCGGCGGCGGCGCGCGCCGGGCGCGCACTCGATCGTGCAGGACCTGATGGTGATGCCGATCGGACTGCGACCTTCGGCGACGCGATCGCCATGGTCGCCGAGATCTACCGCGCGGCGGGAGAGCTGATGGCGCGAGCGCGGGCAAGCTTGACCGGCGTCGCGGACGAAGGCGGCTTCTGGCCCGCGTTCGCCACCAACGAAGAAGCGCTGATCGACGCTCGTGCGCGCGATCGAGCGCGCCGGGCTTCCGCCCGGGCATCGACGCCGCGCTGTCGCTCGACATCGCGGCGTCCGAATTCGGCCGCGACGGGCGTTACATCGCTCGGCGCTCGAGCGGCGCGAGCCTCGACCGCGACGGCAGTTGGCGCGGATGTTCCTGGACTGGCTCGACCGCTATCCGATCGCGTCGATCGAGGATCCGTTCGCCGAAGACGACCGCGACGGCTGGATCGCGTTCGCGCGCGCCGCCTCGGGGCGCGTGCAGATCATCGGCGACGACTACCTCACGACCCACGCGCCACGCGTGCCGCGGCAAGCGGCCGACGACGGCTCATGCAACGCCGTGCTGATCAAGGTCAACCAGGCCGGCACGCTCACCGAGGCGAAGGCCGCGCTCGACGCGGGCAAGGCGCGCAGGCTTCGGCACGATCGTCTCCGCGCGTTCCGGCGAGACCGAGGACGTCGCCGATCGCGCATCTCGCGGTCGGCTGGAATGCGGGCCAGTTGAAGGTCGGCTCGTTCGCGCGCAGCGAGCGCATGGCGAAATGGAATGAAGTGCTGCGCATCGAGGAAACGCTGGGCGGCGCAGCGCGCTATGCCGGCGCGGCAGTACTGCCCAGCGATCAGACCCGCTAGAGCGCGAGCAGAATCCGCGAGTTCGACGAATCCTGCGCCCGCTTCGCGCCGCGTGACGTACGCCGGCGGCGTCGCGATGCGATCGAGGAACGGCGCGCGACGTTGGCCACGCCGACCGCGTTCGGGAAGAACGCGAACATCGGCGCGTCGTTGGGCGAGTCGCCGACGAACACGAAGCGTTCGCGCTCGCGCGTCGAGATCGATCGCCGAACGACTTCGGCCAGCAGCGTGCGCGTCATCGCCAGCTTGTCGTAGCCGCCGAACCAGCCGTTGACGTGGATCGAGCTGACCTTCGCGGTCATGCCCGCCTGCTTCCATCAGCGCGACGATGCGATCGACGCTCGGCGCGCGGCAGCGGCGGCACGTCTTCGCAGAAGTCGATGGCGAGGTCGCGTCTCGCGGTAGAGCTGGTCGGAGGCGAGCGCGCGCGCCCGGCACCGCGCGCAGGATCTTCTCGCCGATCGCCGCGAGCCGCGCGCGATTCGCGGCGCGTTGCCGCGTCGCCGACGAGAAGCGCTTGACGAGCTTGCGCCGCGGCGCGTCGTAGATGCATGTAGAACGCGCCGTTCTCGCCGACGACGGCGTCCACCGGCCACATGCGCGCGATGTGGTCGCACCAGCCGGCGGGCCGGCCGGTGATCGGGATCGACGAGCTTGCCCGCGGCGCGCAGTCGCGCGAGCGCCGCGTAGGCGTCCGCGCGTGAGCCGTCCGTGCGTCGACAGCGTGTCGTCGATGTCGGTCAGCACACCGCGAATGCCGCGGCGAACGGCTGCGGCATCGTCGGCCAGCGGGCGCATCGTACGGGCGCTCACGGCCGCGGCGCCGCGTCGCGCAGCCACTGCGGCACCGGCGGCGCTGCCACGCCGCCAACGCGGCCAGCGCATCGTCCACCGTCGTCGCACACGCCAGCAGCGCGCGATGTTCCGGCTTCAGCAGACCGGTCTGCGACGGCGCGATCGAGCTGCGCCAGGAAGCCGTCGAAATAGCCTTCGACGTTGACGACGACCAGCGGCTTGGCGTGGATGCCGAGCTGGTCCCACGTCGCCATTTCGCACAACTCGTCGAACGTGCCGTAACCGCCGGGCAGCGCGATGAACGCGTCGGAGAGCTTGGCCATCAGCGCCTTGCGCTCGTGCATCGTGCGCGACGACGTGCAAGCTCGGTCAGCCCCTGGTGGCCGACTTCGCGCACCATCAGCTGCTTCGGTGATGACGCCGATCACGCTCGCCGCCGGCGTCCAGCGCGGACTGCGCGGCGATCTGCATCAGCCCGACGCTGCCGCCGCCGTAGACGAGCGTGATGCCGCGCGCCGCCAGCGCGCGCCCGATGTCGCCGGCCGCATCGCGCATAGGCGGGCCGCGCACCGACGTTCGAGCCGCAGAAGAGACAGCGCAGATGGGCATGGTCATCTCGGATCGCGCGGCGTACGCTGCATATACGCGGCGACCGCCTCGCGCTGCGCGCTGCGTCATCGGCAGGCCGCACTTGGTGCGTCGCCACAGCACGTCGTCCGCGCTTTGTGCCCATTCCTCGGCGCATCAGATAGTCGATTTCGCGCGCGGTGAGCCGCGCGCCGAAATCCCGCCCAGATCAGCCATGCGTTCGGCATTCGCCGAGAATGCGCGATGCGCGCGTGCCGTGCCGATCGAGCGAGCGCGCGTTCAGCAGCGGCGCCGGCAGTTCGCGGATAGCGGCGGCGCAATGCGCGCGAGCCATGCGCTCGCGATCGCGCTGCCGGGCAGGTCGCCGCCGGGCAGCGGCGCATCGCGCGTCCATCGCGGGCTTCATCGCCGGGGAAGTAAGGCGCCAGCTGCGGCGAGCGCGTGCTTCGGCGAGCTTGCGGTACGTCGTGATCTTGCCGCCGTAGATCGACAATACCGGCGCGCGTTCAGCGCCCGACCGTCGATGCGCCGTCAGCGCATCGACCTTGAGCACATAGTCGCGCGTCACCGCGGCAGGGTCGGTCGACCCGTCATCGTAGCAGCGGCCGCACGCCGCTGTAGGTCCAGACGATGTCCGACTTCGCAAGCGGCTTCGCGAGGTACGAGTTGGCGAGCTCCAGCAGATAGTCGATCTCCTCGTCGCGAATCGCCGGCTGCTCGTAGGCGTCGACCGGAATGTCGGTCGTGCCGATCAGCGAATAGTCGTCGTGGTAAGGAATGACGAACACGATCCGCTTGTCGGCGTTCTGCAGGATGTACGCGTGCTCTTCCGGATGCACGCGCGGCACGACGATGTGGCTGCCCTTGATGTGGCGCACGCTTGCCTTCGCGCGGCGCGGCGCTGACGCTGTCGAGCACCTGCCTTGACCCAGGGCCCGGCGGCGTTGACGATGCGCGCGCGCGGTGACTTCGCTCGGCGCGCCGATCGGCGCGCGATGCAGCGTCGCGCGCCACAGGCCGCCCTCGCGTCGCGCGCCGGTCACGCGCGTGCGCACGCGGATGTCGGCGCCTTGCGCCTGCGCGTCGAGCGCGTTGATCGACGACGAGGCGCGCGTCGTCGACCCGCGCATCCGCGTAGACGAAGCCGCGCGCGAAGTGCGGCTTCAGGCCCGCGCTCCAGCGGCTGCCCGCGAGCTTCACGCCGAAGGACTTCGGCAGCGTCATCCGGCCGCCCATGATGGTCGTAGAGGAAGAAGCCCGGCGCGGATCATCCACGCCGGGCCGCAGGTGCGGCTCGTGCGGCAAGCACGAATGCGAGCGGCTCGATGATATGCGGCGCATTCGCGAGCAGCACTTCGCGTTCGGCCAGCGCCTCCGCCACCAGCCGGAATTCGTAGTATTCGAGGTAGCGCAAGCCGCCGTGGATGAGCTTCGTGCTCGCCGACGACGTGTGCGGCGGCGAGGTCGTCCTGCTCGGCCAGCAGCACCGACATGCCGCGTCCCGCGGCATCGCGCGCGATGCCCGCGCCGTTGATGCCGCCGCCGATGACGAGGAGATCGAAGATGGGGAAGCGGCGGACGTCATGGCGAAAGCGGCGACAAGCGGGATTCTACCGGATGCGCTAGGATTCCGTGCGACTTGCGAGAGGAGGCCTCTCATGAACATCGTCCCCGAAATCGCCGCACTCGACGCCGACATGCGCGGCTGGCGCCATCACCTTCACGCCCATCCGGAAACCGCGTTCGAGGAGGCCGCAGACCAGTCGCGTTCGTCGCCGACAAGCTGCGTCGTTCGGGCTCGAGGTTCACACGGGCCTCGCCGGAGACCGGCGTCGTCGGCGTGCTGCGCAATGGCAGCGTCGAACGACGCGGTGGGTCTGCGCGCCGACCTGGACGCGCTGCACATCCACGAAAGTCGGGCGTCGCCCATGCGTCGACGCATCGCGGGCAAGATGCACGCGTGCGGCCACGACGGCCACACGACGATGCTGCTCGGCGCCGCCAGCGCGATGGCGCAGCGGAAGAATTTCGACGGCACCGCGTATTTCATCTTCCAGCCGGCCGAGGAAAACGAAGGCGGCGGCCGCGTCATGGTGCAGGAGGGCCTGTTCGACCGGTTCCCGATGCAAGCGCCGTGTACGGCATGCACAACTGGCCCGGAACTGCCGGTCGGCACGATCGCGCTGCGGCCCGGACCGCTGCATGGGCGCGTACGACATCTTCGAGATCGTCGCGACCGGCACGCGGCGCGCACGCCGCCATGCCGCACCTCGGCCGCGACCCGATGCCGTTCGCCGCGCATGTCATCAATGCGCTGCAGACGATCGTCGCGCGCAACATCCATCCGCTCGAAGCCGGCGTGGTCAGCGTCACGCAAGTGCACGGCGGCGACACGTGGAACGTGATCCCGCAGGAAGTCGTGCTGCGCGGCACGGTGCGCATCGTTCAAGCCGGCGATCCAGGATTTGATCGAGCGGCGGATGGGCGAGATCGTCGCCGGCATCGCCGCGACCTTCGAGATGACGGCGACGTTGCGCTACGAGCGGCGCTATCCGGCGACGATCAACTCGCCGGAGGAAACGCGGCACGCGCTGGCAGCCGCGACGCGCGCTGGTCGGCGCCGCCAACGTCGACACCGATCCGATGCCGGCGATGGCGTCCGGAGGATTTCGCGTTCATGCTGCAGGCGAAGCCCGGCTGCTACATCTGGCTGGGCGGCGGCCGCGGGCCCGACACGCCGAACCTGCACAATCCGCACTACGATTTCAACGACGACGCGTTGGCGATTGGCGCGAGCTACTGGGTGACGCTGGCCGAGCAGCAGTTGCCGGCCAAGGCGAACGTGCGGCAGGCGGCATAGCGGCCGCGACGCGGCCGCAGCGCATGACGCGACGCGACCATGACCATCGGTTGGGCCGCTTTCTGCGCCGTGGTCGGCGCTGATCGGCGGTGCGGTCATCGGTATCGCAGCGGCGATCCTGGCGCTGTTCAACGGCCGTGTTGCCGGTATCAGCGGCATCGTCGGCGGGCTCTTGCGTCCTGCGTTCCCGGACTGGACGTGGCGCGCCGCGTTCATCGCCGGATTGCTGCTGGCGCCGGCGGCCTACGCGATCTTCCGCGCGCTTCCCGCGATGACGATCGATGCCGGGTATCCGACGCTGATCATCGCGGGGTTGCTGGTCGGCGTGGGCACGCGTTACGCGGCCGGCTGCACCAGCGGGCACGGCGTCTGTGGCGTGTCGCGGGCGTCGCCGCGCTCGCTCGTCGCGACGCTGACGTTCATGGCAGCGGGATTCGTCACCGTTTATCTCGTGCGGCACGCATTGAACAGCTGAGGCGAACGATGCAGGCATTGACGGCGTTGCTGGCAGGCCTGGTGTTCGGTGTCGGCCTGATCGTGTCGGGCATGGTCAATCCGGCCAAAGTGCTGGGATTCCTCGACCTGGCGGGTCAATGGGATCCATCGCTCGCGCTGGTGATGGCCGGCGCGGTCGCCGTCGGCGGCATCGCCTTTGCCGTTGCCGGCAAGCGCAGCACGACGTTGCTCGGTACGCCGATGATGTTGCCCGCCGCCCGCAATCTGGACCCGCGCTTGCTGCTGGGCAGCCTGCTCTTCGGCGTCGGCTGGGGATTGGCGGGTTTCTGTCCCGGCCCAGCGCTGGTCGCGCTAGGCGCGGGCTATGCGAAGGCGGCCGTGTTCGTCGTCGCGATGCTGGCCGGCATGTTCGTCTTCGAGTGGACCGGAACGTCTGCGGACACGGTCCGCGCCGGCGGCAGAGCCGCACGCGGCGAGCGAGTAACGCCAGACGGCGAAACTACGCCGTCGGCTTTGCCTTTGCGACCGGGGCCCGCAGGCGGCACATAACCCGATACACGGCATTGCAGCGCATCGATCCTCTTGCCGTTTTCGAAGCGGGTCAAGCTGCACGTGATGACTTCCCGCGTGGCTTCGAGGTCGACGAGCCGCCGGCGAACCGTTGCTAGAGGCACGCCCATCTCCTTGGCGAGCTCCACATCAAGGCGCTGTCCGTATTTCTTGAGGCATTCCAGGGTTTCGATCACGGGTCACCATCTCTTGTGGGGCAGGGCACAATTGGGCTCGCGACGCGCGGGGGCGTCGGCCAATGTTCCGGGGGAACCGCTGATTTTACCACGACTCAGGGGCCCGGGCGGGTCATTGCGGCCGGATCGATCCAGCGGTCGAAATCCTCCGCCGTGACCAGTCCCAGTTTCAGCGCGGCTTCGCGCAGCGTCGTGCCGTGGTGATGCGCATACAGCGCGATCTTCGCCGAGTTCTCGTAGCCGATGTGCGGGTTGAGCGCGGTGACCAGCATCAGCGAGTCGCTCGACGTGCTCGCGGATGCGTTCGCGGTCGGGCTCGATGCCGCGGGCGCACCGGATGTCGAATGAGCGCACGGCGTCGCCCGAGCAGCTCGATCGATTCCAGCACGTTGTGCAGGATGACCGGCTTGAACACGTTGAGCTGGAAATTGCCCTGCGGTGCCGGCGAACGCGACCGCTGCGTCGTTGCCGAAGACCTGGACGCGCGACCATCGTCAGCGCTTCGCACTGCGTCGGGTTGATCTTGCCCGGCATGATCGACGACCCGGGCTCGTTGTCGGGGATCTTGAGTTCGCCGAATCCCGCCCGCGGCCCGCTCGCGTACCAGCGCACGTCGTTGGCGATCTTCATGAGCACGCCGCCGAGCGTGCGCAGCGCCGCGCTGCACGTTCACCATCGCATCGTGCGCCGACAGCGCCGAGAACTTGTTCGGCGCCGAGACGAACGGCTTGCCGGTGGCTTCCGCGATCTTGCGCGCGACAGCTTCGCCGAACGCCGCCGGGCGCGTTGATGCCGGTGCCGACCGCCGTTCCGCCCAGCGCCAGCGGACACAGGCCTTCGCGCGCGTCGCGCAGATAGCGCAGCCCGTCGTCGAGTTGCGCGACCCAGCCTCAGATCACCTGCCCGAGCGTGATCGGGCGTGGCGTCCTGCAGGTGCGTGCGGCCCAGCATCACGACATCGGCGAATTCGCGCGCCTTGGCGTCGAGCGTGGCACGCAGGTCGGTCGCTGCCGGCAATAGCGCGCGGTCGATTTCTTCGACGCGTGGCGACGTGCATCACGGCCGGAAACACGTCGTTGGACGACTGGCTGCGATTCACGTCGTCGTTCGGGTGGATCGGCTTCTTCGATCCAACGACGCCGCCGGCCAACTGGATCGCGCGGTTGGCGATCACCTCGTTGGCGTTCATGTTCGATTGCGTGCCGGAGCCGGTCTGGAACACGACCAGCGGAAATTCGTCGTCCCAGCGGCCGTCGATCACTTCCTGCGCCGCGCGAATGATCAGTTCGGCCTTGTCCGGGGCGAGCTCGCCCAGCTCGACATTCGCGCGCGCCGCGGCATTGCTTGACCAGCCCGAACGCGCGAATGACCGGACGCCCCCAGCCAAAGCGCGTGCGGCCGATCGGAAAATTGTCGATCGAGCGCTGCGTCTGCGCGCCCCACAACCGGGCGACGTCGACGTGGACCTCGCCCATCGCGTCCTTTTCGATGCGCGTCGCACCGGTGACCATGCCCATTCCTCCGGGTCGCTGGAGGCGCCCCTTCATTCCGTCAGCTACGCCGCCATTTTACGCGCGCGCCCACGCGGCCCGGCGCGAGTGCGCGTCTTGCGCTTAGGCGGAGGGAGCGCCACCGGCGCCCGGGCCCCATTGCGCGAGGCCGTGGCGGAAAGCAGTCCGCGCAGCTCACCCACGAGCTTGCGCTGCTTGTCGTCGAGATCGCCGTGCGTCTCGATGCGGCCGAGCAGCGCGAGTGCGTGCCGCCGTTCTGCCGGCGTGCGCAAGAGCTTGGGCAGCGAGCGCTTGGCGCGGTCAGGCTCGAATCTCGACGACGATCGTCTCCTCCTGCAGGAGCCGCCGGCGCTCGTCTTCCGACAGATGCGCGATCTCGCCTTCGGGCGACAGGATTTCGCGCGTCCGCTGCATCTGCGACAGCCGGCGCTGGCCCGGCCCGGCCTTGCTGATCAGCATGGCAATGCGCGCCAGGCCTTCGATCGCGCTGCCCTCCTCGATCGTGTCCAGCACCTCGCGCACGGCGGGCAGCGAGCGCGGATCGAACTTGCCCTTGCGCCGGATGTTCCTCGCGTTCCTCGGCCATGTGCAGCGACAGCATGTTGCCGTAGACCTCGAAGAAGGCCGCCTCCGACGCCGCGTCGCGCAGCGTCGCGATATCAGTCGAGCGAGGCGCTCACGAACTCGGATGCGAGCGTCTCCAGCTTGACGGCATCGTTGTCGTCGGCGCGCGGCCGGCGATTGGCGTTCACCTTCGCCGCGTTCGCCGATACGGCAACGGCCACAGCAACGGATTCTTGTCCGAAAACGCCCAGTACTGGACGCGCAACGGATGGAAGTGGCGCCGCAGCTTGGCCAGCCATTCGGGCGACAACTCGCGCACGAACGGCCGCGCCAGCAGCGAGGTAGGCCCGCTCAGAAGCTCGGACAAGCGCCGGCGACCGCCTGGAAGGGCTTTTCGTCGACGCGGTCGAATTTCTGCAACGCGCGCAGATCCTCGACCTTGCGTTCCTTCAGCGTGACTTCGTACGCTGACCTCGCCGTCGCGCGTCGTAGTGCTCCTCGATGTCCATGCCGTACAGGCCCGGCGGCAGCTGCTGGATGTACTTCAGCACCTCGACGATCTGCGCGTGTTCCTTCTTCGCGACCTTGCCGGAAACGAAGATGCCGAGGTGGCCGACGTCCTGGTGCAGCAGGCCGACGATCGTCTGGCCGTTGCGCCTTGATTTCCTCGGTCGACGAATAGACGTCGGCGATCCAGTTGAACGCCTGCTGCGGCGGCGTGATGTTGTCGCCCATCGACGCGAACACGATGATCGGCTGCTTGATCGCCTTCAGGTCGAAGTAGCGCCCGGGCCCCAGCCGCGCCTCGCCTGCCGACAGCTTGTTGCCGACGAAGAGGTTGTTGACGATCCAGCGGATCTCTTCCTCGTTGATCAGGATAGAAGCCGCCCCACCAGCGTTCGAATTCGAGGAAGCGCGGCGGCTCGGTGTCGATGTTCGTCGAACAGGTGATACCACTTGTCCCAGAGCGTGTTGGCGGGATTCAGGTTCTCGAAGTTCGGCACGAGATGCGCGCCGTCGAACTTGCCCGCGCCCAAGATCGGCCGCGAACAGCGACAGCCACGCGCCGCCGAGCAGACCGCCGGAATAGCGCATCGGCGACTCGCCGTCGTTGCCCGGACCAGTACGACATCGGCGCGCCGTTCGATCACGAGCGGACCGGCGATCGTCCGGGCGCGCGGCGCGCCAGCATCATCGACCGCCCAGCCGCCCTGGCAATTGCCGACGATCGCCGGCTTCTGGCTGTCCGGATGGCGCTCGGCGACGATGCGGATGAATTCGGCTTCGGCGTCGCGTGACATCGGCGAGCGTCTGGCCCGGGACATCGGGTCCGGAAAGAAGATGACGAAGTAGACCGGATGGCCGGCGGCACAGCGCCACGCCGACTTCGGAGTCCTCCTTGAAGCCGCCGATGCCCGGGCCATGGCCCGCGCGCGGGTCGACGATCACGAACGGCCGCTTGGTGTCGTCGACCGTCGACGCCCGCGGGCGGAATGATGCGCACGAGCGCGTGGTTGGCAGGTCGCTCGTAGTCGCGCGCGTCCGGCGATCATTTCGTACTTGTAGTTGAGCACCGGCGGCTTGCCCGCGGCCTCGTGCTCGAGCCACTGGTTGCCGCGCTGGCGCAGCGTGTCCCAGTAAGGAGCCGAGCGCTGCGCGAAGTCGACGCTGTATTCGGACCATTGCCGCCAGAATTCGACCGGGGTCTTCGGTGGCGTGCGCGCGTTCTGGAATGTGACAGCAGCGCTGCGCATGCGATCGGCGAAAGCGTTCGTTGGCGGTGCGCGTCCGGCGCTGGAGAAGGTCGGCGACCGTGCGCGAAATGTTGATCGAGCGATCGATGGTGCGGT
>ERZ1370068.1465-contig-11362_pt1 | contig 11076 bp, 22 predicted proteins | sample MGYA00561227_ERZ1370068 | MGnify/ENA primary metagenome ERZ1370068 (study PRJEB38410, sample SAMEA6850437) | metagenome | study: Metagenomic assessment of the ecological functions of the soil: analysis of the soil microbiota associated with the...
TTATTGCTCCCAGTGCTGAAAATATTACCTAATAATGCTGCAGCATTTAATGCCAGTATTATGGGCGCAGGGAGGCAGGCTGCACCACAGGCCCATCATCATCTGCCTAACATCGTAATATCTGCCGAATTTATATGACATGGGCAAAAATTTTTATACGAATTGCCGCCATGGGGCTTTATAAAATGGAAAAGAACATTACACGATAAAATATCGACCGCAGTACCCATAGTCGACTGTACACAAAACAAACATTACCAGCAGCTACAAATGCCTTGCATCGGTGGAGCGTTTTTATCCGCCTGAACAGAATAGTAAGCGGTGCTCAAAGAAAATAACTCCTCGCCACATCCTCGCTTATCGCAAACACAGAGCGATAGTCAGACCATCACATTTCAGTCGGCCACAGATCTTGCCGTACTTCTAGCTTGCCCTTCATTAATTTCCGAATACAAGAAATAACCGAAATTTCCGGAAATGCTTATTAACGTCCCAGCCGTTATCTATTTCACGGTTTTAAAGGATTTTCATCATGCATCAACCAAGATGCTTTTTGTCTGGCAATCGATCGCGAGTGATTACGAGCATTCGCATAGCTAAACCGTATTACCAGCCGTTCCTGCGATCCTCGAATGGGCGTCTTGAGTGCCGCCGTAGACAGGCGTACTGCGAATGGGATCGGGCGCCACCGCAACTGCCAGAGTCAGTGATCTCAATTGCTCATACACTCATCGCTAATGGCCGTTACCAGCGGTATCAAGAAGTTACCAATGCTGCTCATGAGGGCATGTCTAAGCTGATAGTGACATACTGTAGTATTGCACAGGCAATACTTTTGCTCCACATCTGATGGTGCTGCACCAGACAAGGAAAGGTTCGGCATCATGTTTGGCAGCAGCTTAGTATCATGCTTTTTTTGATCAATGGTTATTTGGGCGATGATATCTCATGGCCATGAAGTTTGTGATCGCCATGCTCGCTTCAGGGGTACGGGACAGCCTCGAACTGACAGGTAAGCTGCCATTGCCGGGCCGTTACTGGCAGAGAACAGAGTTGAGTTTATCAATGTTGGTCATTTGTTTGGTGGCAACAATTATTTAGTGCGCTAATTCTACTGGGACGCACCGAAGTGAAAACTCTGCTGCAGCATGGTTCAGACTCGGCAATTTTTTATTTGCGGAGTTGAGTTTCATCTGCCTCTGTACAAAGGCGCGGTATGATCAGAATGCAGTTCCATAGCCGGCAATGGGGTTTATGCACGCGGCTGCCGGGTAGACAAAATCTGAGTGAGTTTGTTCGATAGAGCAGAAAAAGTGTGTTACTCAACAACTGGGTTGTTGCACGGGCTTTCATGGGAGCTGAGTTACCTCCACTCATCATCCAGCATCTACAAACGAAATAAGGCGCATCTATCGGCACACAGCATCATGGGAAGCTGGCCATACTATGGGATCGGCAGGCACACGATCCAGCACCGAACGGCGCTTAAAAACACCCACTTAAATCTGGTTGGCTTGAACTCAGCTCAGCTTCGCAGAAGGATTCACGCAATACTGCCGCCGGTATTAGCGGCCCTGGCACATTTTGGTGGGAAATGGTTAGTGCGTACCTGTAGAAGGCCGTTCACGAGCTGTCTTCTCTATCTTAATCAATACTAAGCCACCATTTAATACACCAAAACAGGATAAGACGCATATTTTCTCCCTGCAATTCATCAGATTATGCCTCGGGACATGCCACTAGCGATTTCTTTCTTCCCGCATTAGCAAATACCCATATAGTAGAAGCGGATGCTTATCTACCGATTGGACGTCGCTCTACTCACGATGATCACAGCTCATCGCTCTCCACACATGCTCGTCACATCACTTTTGCTAATTCAACATAGGTCGCTGAAAAATTGTCTGCGCATTGAACTGTGCCCAATATTGTGGCAAAGCGATGAAAACACCGTGCTTCGGTAATTTTGTCAGAACGTAGTATCCTCAAAAATTTACTGACATTGAACAATTCTCTTTGTGCGAGCTCATCTCTTGAGCTCTTGTTGGTGAATGGCAGAAAATGGAAGGAAGCATACATTAAAAGATGAAAATGCTATGATGTTGCTACAGAAGCAAAGAATATGGTAACAAGCAATCTGCTGTTATTCCTGTTATTGCTGTTTTGCGGTAAAAGTTGCTGTAATTGCCATCTGATCATTGGCGTTAATGAAACCTCGGTTCTGGTTTGTAGTTGCCACGGCTGCCTGGTAGTGCGCACTGGTCTATGTGCCGCTATGATCATCTTTGCCAATGGTATGCGCGTCTTTACATAGATTTGGTGTTGTCGGCACAGCTGACACATTTCTGCTTTCACCTGCAAAGAAAAATAGAAATGTTCACTGCTTGAAATGGCGCCTGGGGTCATTATCGGCAGCCTTATTTGATCTGCTGTTATCCACTCCTTGTTGTTACTAAAAATCTATAGTTCGAGTTCAAACAAAGCGCCAAAGGTCATCATCGTCGTCATCCATAGAAAACCGACTCAGTGCTTATTGATCACCACAAATATGTACATAACACAATTCACCTGAAAGCGAATTGTTTATAGTTTAAGCTCCGTTTAGAATCTGAATCTGCATCCGTGCCCAAGTTCATAAAAACCAGCTCAATCTCATCTGCCGGCCGCACTTGCGTTACTCTCTGTCACAGTGAGTGCCCCCGCAACTAACTTGGCCAACACAACAAAGACCTGGATCTCGGAAACGGAAGCCATCCAAAATAGGCCTGAAAAAGAAGGTCAACTTATTTGATACTACATAAAAATTTGAGAGGAAGCACGCATGTTACTAAAAGAAGGGCTGATCACCATTTCAGATTTCAGTCAATCCATCTTAAGATTTTCATCGAATACTTTCATGCAGCACACACTCAGGTGGCGAGCCAAAAATTTTACCGGCCTGAAGTCAGCAGTCTGATATCTTACAGAATCAAAACAACTTCAGTGGGCGAGCGGTCTTGCCTGGATTAGCCCGGATTTCAGTCCGGGCTTCACGATGTTTTGTTAGAAGAAATATCGTAGTTGCATGAAACGCAGGGCTGGCGATAATTTTGTGACGCTGCGACCCATGAATTTGCCCCATCTCCTGTAATTATCGCCGATATATTGGGAACCATGCAACACGATCTTTCTTCTTTCAGCTTTATCATTAAAGCCGGGTTCAAGTCCTGATAATGTTAAGGCAAGACCATGCCCACCGCAATAAGTTGTTTTAGTTCTGTAAAATCCAAGACTGCTTTGTCTTGATTCAGGTTTGTTAGAAAATTTTTCTTGCATATTCACCACCTGAATTTCTTCCATGTGCCACATAAGTATTCAGTAAAAGTTTGCATTCATTCAGATCGATCAGGTAAAGTCTTTTTCTTTTTGATGATTGGCTGAAATCACAAATAGTGATCAGCCCTTCTTTATTCAACATACCTTCTTCTTCTAATTTTTTATAACCTGTATAAGCATAGTTGAACGCTTCTTTTTTCAATCCTCTTTTTTCAAGATGAAGACTGTCATATATCAATTCCATTTCCGGATCAAATGAATTTGTTCCGATAGAATTGTTGGTAAAAAAGTTGGATTCAAATTTTGCCAGGGCTGAATTGTTTCCTGCATTTAATAAAGGAAGCAGCATAAATGCAGCGGCAGACAAGGAGGATAATATGGTTTTTATAAACTTAGGCACGGATACGGATTCGGATTTCTAAACGGGCTTAAACATAAAAATATTATCCGCTTTCAGAAAATACAAGGTGAAACAGTATTTATCTTTTACTATTTGTGGGAAATACTTGCGATGATCTACGGTCCAATAGAAAATCTACTTACGGAAAAATCAGTTTTCCATGTGATGGTGATGATGATGTGCCTGGCGCTGTTTTGTGATAAACTCGGAGCTATAGATTTTTAATAACAATAAGAAAAGTGAAATAAGCAGCGGACCAAATATCAAACCAATAAAACCAAATACACTCAGGCCGATAATGACCCCAAATACGGTAACAAGCGGATGAACATTTCCTATCTTTCTTGCAAGAGTGAAACGAAATATATTATCAACCGTACCAATTACACCAAAGCCATATATCAGCATAAAGATCCCTTTGCCCGTATCGCCATTGGCAAAAAGATGATCGCAAGCGGCACATAAGCCAGCGCCGCACCAACTACCGGAAGCATTGCCGTGATACAGGTGACTACAAACCAGAACCAGGGTTCATTAACGCCAATGATCAAATAACCAATTAAAGCAACTACACCTTGTAAAACAGCAATAACAGGAATAACAACGGAATTGCTGATCACCATATTCTTTACTTCTGTGCCCAGCATCATTAGCATTTTCATCTTTTAATGGTATATGCTCATAAATATTCGCTTCCATTTTTCTGCCATTCACCAGCATAAAATAAAGAATGAAATACATAAAGAAAATTGTTCCCAATGTATTGAAAGTAGCGCCGAGTAATTTTGGGATACTACTTCTGATAAAATCACCCGAGCCTGTTTATGTTTTCATCGCTTGTAATTTTAATATTGAATTTTTGTTCAATCTCCGTGACAATTTTTTCAGCGACACCCACCAGTTCATCAGAATGTTGAATAGCAAAAGTGATCTTTGACGAAAGCATATTAATAAGAAGAGCGATGGGAAGTAATATAACGATCATCGACAGGAGCATCAACAAGGCTAGCAGTCCAGCCTTTTCGCCACTTTTTCTTTTCAGTAAGATAAAACATCCACTTCCTCATTACTATATATAAGGTAACTGCCCCAAGCAATGCAGGAAGAAAAGTATATAATTCACTAAATAATAATAATCCAAGCAATACGATAATTACCAAGAAAAATACTTGTCTTATCCTGTTTTGGTGTATTAAATGATCATTCATTGCAGCAAGTTATTGATTAAAGATAAAAAGAAAGGCCGCTCATTAAGAACAGCCCTTCTAATTTAAATTTTTACCTCTTTCCATTTCCCCTTTTAAAATAATACCAAGCCAGCTAAGTGCTAAGAACGTTTCAGCAACAGGTATTGCGTATGAATGCACCGATTGGACCCATGTCAAATCCTTCTGCAAGTATCCATGCTAAAGGGATCTGGAAAAACCAGAAGCCAACCAGATTTTATAATGTGTAGGTGTTTTTGAATCACCGGCGCCATTCAGTGCCTGTATCATTACCATACCGATCCCATAAAAATATAACCGGCTCCAATGATCTGCAATGCCGATACGCCATAGGCGTGCACTTTGACTTCATTTGTAAAAATGCTGATGATAGATGATGAAAAGAATAAGAAGAGAAGCATAACTGCTCCCATAAAAATTGCATTGTATTTGGTTGTTAGCAGTACACTTTTTCTGCTCTACCCGGTTCTTTCGCTCCAAGGTTTTGTCCTACCAATGTAGCAGCCGCATTACTTAATCCCCATGCCGGTAAAATAAAGAACACTACATTCCTGATCGCTACCTGGTAACCGGCACTTGCATCTGTACTTCCCGTTTTAGAAACGAGATAGGAAGAACGATCCAGCTTCCGCTTTGAATAAAAAATTGCGAAGTCGCAGGCCATGCTACCTCAAACAAAGTTTTTATCACCGGTGCGTATCCCATTTAAAATGATGTCGCACTAAATGAATTATTCTTTTGCCGCCAAACAAATGATAACATTGATAAATAACTCCTGTTCCTCTGCCAATAACGGTAGCAATAGCGGCTCCTTTTAATCCCAGTTCCGGGAATGGTCCATACCCATAGATCAGTAACGGGCAAAGAATGATATTGATACCACTGGCGATCCACAAACTTCGCATGGCCATGGTTGCATCGCCGGCGCCCCGGTAAATACCATTGATCAAAAAAGCATAATGATCACCAGGCTGCTGCCAAACATGATGCGGGCAAAGGAGTTCCTTCTGCTATTACATCTGGTGCAGCTCCCATTAATTTTAAAACAGATGGAGCAAAGATGACACCTGCAATACTTAATACTACTGATATCAGCAATTCCTATCAGCATAGATTGTGCACCCGCATGAGCAGCGCCTTCATTGTCTTTTTCACCAATTCTTCTTGCTACCACTGCGGTAGCGGCCATGCTGACTCCAAATCCAAGCGTATAAACAATTGAGATCACTGATTCAGTTAAGCCAACAGTTGCCATGGCTTGCTTGGCGCCTTGTCCCATATGACTCACGAAATACATATCTACAACAGCAAATACACTTTCAAGCATTAGTTCAAGGATCATAGGAACAGCTAATAATACAATTGCTACACGAATGCTTCCTTGTGTATAATCATATTCCCCTCCCTTGATCGATTGCCAGACTAAAGAAGTAAAATGAGAAAAATTTGTTTTTATGTACAGTTTGATTCTGCATGATTGAAAATCTTTTTATAATAAATGAAATAAATAGCAACAGGATGTTGCTCAAACGCATCTCTGGAAATTTCAGGTTCTTATACAGATGAGGCTCGAACCATGCAGATCTTCATATTCGAAAATTAAGGAAGGAGCAAAGCTAAGAGAAACTATTTACCCGGCAAGTCTGCAGGGCCGACAAATATTGATGAATGTATTGATCCTTCTGTTTGCGGCGGTATTGCAGGATAAAGCGGGGATGCGGCAAAGGAACTATCTCTTTGAACCACTTATATTCATTATTCAGGCCGGATAAAAACTTAAAATTCTTTTCTCCACCAATACAAAGACATTTATCTGTACTGAAGCCAATGGCAATTTGTTTATTGATACAATCAACTATAAATGGAGTTACTGCAGTCCATCAATTTTTTATCATCATAGTAATTAATGTTCTTTCCATCTCTTTGACATAAAACCCAGCGGGCAAACTGATCCGATAAACCAATTAGTATAAAATTTTTTTACTCCTCCGTATTCACCGATCATATCATAAATAAACTCAGCAGATAATTCTGATGTCAGACCAAGATGATGATCAATTCGGCAATTTTCTTTTAATTGACGTGGTGCTGTAAAATTTACACCTGTAATTCCTGCGCCGTACCTGCCGGGATTAATACCCAACATTAAACGACGCGGCTTAGTGTCATTGAAATATTTTTCAAAAAACTTTTTATTAATTCAATTACCTGGGGATCTTTTTGAGGAAATAAGATCTCAATGTCCTTCAGTAAGTTTTTGGGAGGACGGAGCGATTGATAGAAATGGATGAGCTTATCGGAAAACATGCTTATTAAATTGAAAAATTATTTTCAATGCAATATCCGAAGTTTCATTTTTGCAATTTTATTTATTACAGAAATGTTGGATCAGTGTTGGACAAATACAGTTTCCAGCTCTTCAAGCGTTTTCCCTTTGTCTCTCTTACTTTTCATAAAGACAAAAACAAATCCGATAAGACAAATTACTGCATACACGTAAAATGTTTTTCCTGCAGCTTGCTATAAAGTAGCAGGGAAAGTAAAAGTGAGAACAAAGTAAGCGGCCCATAAACTCAATACAGCAATTGATGTAGCAGTACCCCGAACTTTATTGGGGAAGATCTCAGAGATCAAAACCCATGTTACCAGGTGCAAGCGTCAATGCATAAATACCAATTGCGGTTAATAGAAACCAGGAAACTAATGGGGATTTGATACCGAGTAAATATGAAATAAATAAATACAATATAGTAAGACCTCCTGCTCCTAAAAGCATAAGAGGTTTACGTCCTATTTTATCAACAAGAGCCATGGCAAGCAATGTGAACAGAAGGTTTACACCTCCTATAAATACAGTTTGTAACAATTGATCATCTTTTGAAGCGCCAATACTTTCAAAAATTGTAGCAGTGTAATTAAATACTACATTAATGCCGCAAAACTGTTGAAACACTGCCAGGCCAATACCCACTAAAACTGCCGGTAATATTTTTTTCAAAAACCGATAGTGAACTTTGCTTTGTTGACAGTCTGAAATGATCTTTGAATTTCAGTAATGGTTGTATTGCTGAAATCTGTTCCACCAATTCTTTCTAAAATGATCTTTGCTTTTCAAGTTTATTCATTTGTGATAGCCATCTTGGGCTTTCCGGCAACCATAAAACACCAATAAAAAATAACAAAGAAGGAATAGCACCCAAGCCAAACATCCAGCGCCATGCATCATCACCCGCATTTCTCAGTGAGTAGTTAACAATGTTTGTAATTAAAATACCCAGTACAATTGTTAACTGATTAATAGCTACCATTCTGCCTCTATAAGGAGCTGGTGCTATTTCTCCCTATATATAATGGCGAAAGCATTGAAGCCATTCCTACACCAATACCAGCAACAAAGCGGGAAGCAATAAATAGATCCCTGTTTGGGGCGAATGCCATGAACAATGATGAAATACAAAAAACAGAAGCGGCGATCAATAATCCCGGCTTCCTTCCTTTCTTGTCTGCAATTTTTCCTGCTAACAATACAACCAATGATTGCACCCAATGCTAAACTACCTGTTGCAAAACCTTCCCAGTATTCATTAAGATTGAATTTATCTTTTAAAAAGGCAATGCGCCGGATATAACGGCAAAATCAAATCCAAACAAATATCCGCCCAATGCAGAAATAAAGGATAAAGCAAGAATGTATTTTTGAATTGTATTGATGTAGGCTGCTCGTCATAATAATCTTTTGCAGAGACAAAACTGCTTTTATTCCAGCACAAAAAATAGAGTTTGTTTTGAAAATGATGGATAATATTATTTATGTAAGATTATCTGCATATCACCAGTATCTTTTTCCTGCTCCGGTATTTATTAGGAGATGTGCCAACTATTTTTGTAAACATCCTTGAAAAATAATAAGGATCCTCTATTCCCAGGCGATCACGCAATTTCGTTGATCCGCAGATCAGTAAACTGTAAATACTGACAAGCTTTTGAGTTTTCAAATGATTAAAATATTCAATGATAGAGAAACCTGTATTTTTCTTAAATATGCTGGCAAAATGAGACACCGAGAGATTTACCGCACTGGCAATATCATTTAGCGAAAGTGGTTTATCAATATGTTTTTGCAGGTAATTAACACATAGTGAAATACTGTCTGTCTTTTTCATGTATCGCCATGGTAATTATTATCAAAGCAACAGGAGCCTAAAAATACTTGAAGACTTAAGCTGGCATAACATATATTATCTGTACTATAACCTCTTTCTAAGCTTGTATAAATTTCTTCGAATAATTGCAGCCTTTTTCCTGGAATGAAATAGAGTGCAACATGGTCACCCATTCTTTTCAGCATCATATCAACAAAGTCCGAGCTGTTTGTTCCTTTAAAGTGCATCCAGTAAATAGTCCATGGAGTTTGTTCATCAGCTGCCGTATTCATGGGGTGTGTTCGCTGGAAGCAACACGAAATCGCCGGCTGACAATATGTATATTCTTTATCAGCGATCTTAGCCCAACCATTTCCTTTCACACAATAGATCAGGATATTTTGATTTATGCCATGACTCCTTTGCCTGATGGTGATATAAGGCGTTCGGGTAGTATCCAATATCTGTTATATATAATTGCTTTACTACGGGGTGATTGTCAAAATGCCGTGCAAGAATCTTTGCTGGTATTACAATGGCTCTTTGCCCTTGAAATCCTTCTCTTTTTTGGTTGCACTCATATTGCAATATAATAAAATAGTCCATCATTACCGTAAGTTACTCTATCTGCAAAATTTTAAAGCTGATCTAGTTTTGGTGATTGGTATGATGATTTACCAGGTGAGCACGAGTTCGCTAAGTGTTTTATATCGGGAATGCTCGAGTTGGTCATCTGATCAGTATGATTCATAAAGTGCCGTCCGGGTCAAACCACTTATTCGATCCCTACCTTGCTCGCGGAAATCATTGATTGAGCTGATTCTAATAAAATTGCTGTATGGAAAAGTCTGTTTTAGTTTGGCAAGAAACGGTTGTTTTGCCTACTTATAATACTGGCACTCCGGAAAAGAATCCAATTTTCCTGGAGAAAAGGGTATACCAGGGCAGTAGCGGAACTGTTTATCCTCATGCAGTTGTAGAGAAGATCGAAGATGAAAAAAAGATAAGGCATACACTGCATTGTTTCTCGAAAATGCTTATTTGAAGATCATGATACTTCCTGAGCTCGGTGGCCGCATTCACCGTGCTTATGATAAGATCAGGAAACGTGATTTTGTCTATTATAACCAGGTCATAAAGCCTGCTTTGGTGGGATTAACTGGTCCCTGGATCAATGGAGGCATTGAGTTTAACTGGCCTCAACATCATCGCCCATCTACTTTTTACCTGTTGATTTTACAATAAAAGAAAATGCCGATGGCAGCAAGACCGTTTGGGTAAATGAGGTCGAACTCATGTTTCGTACTAAATGCCAGGCAGGTTTTACTTTATATCCTGACAAAGCGTACCTCGGAAGTCAAAGGCAAAATTATTTAACCGTTCATTGTTACCCCAAACTTTTCTATGGTGGGCCAACCCGGCAGTGAAAGTGAATGATCATTATCAATCTGTTTTTCCACCTGATGTACATGCAGTGTTTGATCATGGTAAAAGAGATGTATCAGATTTTCCAATTGCAACCGGCACTTATTATAAAGTGAATTATGCACCCGGCACTGATATTTCAATGTATAAAAATATACCGGTACCAACTTCTTACATGGCCATTAAATCAAACTATGATTTTGTTGGCGGCTATGAGCATGATACACAATCCGGGATCCTTCATGTAGCGAATCATCATATTTCACCGGGCAAAAAACAATGGACATGGGGCAATGGCGAATTTCGGACAATCCTGGGATAGAAACCTGACTGATGAAGACGGACCATATATTGAATTGATGACGGGAGTGTTCACGGATAATCAACCTGATTTTTCCTGGTTGCAACCAAATGAAGAAAAAACTTTTGAGCAATATTTTATGCCATACCATAAAGTTGGAATGGTAAAAATGCTACAAAAGAAGCGATGATCAATGTTGAAATAAATGAGAAAACAGTTTCGGTAATTGTGTATGCAACAGGTATCTATCCGAAAAGCAGCATCAAT
>ERZ1370068.6726-contig-5692_pt1 | contig 11055 bp, 20 predicted proteins | sample MGYA00561227_ERZ1370068 | MGnify/ENA primary metagenome ERZ1370068 (study PRJEB38410, sample SAMEA6850437) | metagenome | study: Metagenomic assessment of the ecological functions of the soil: analysis of the soil microbiota associated with the...
GCGGACCAGCTCATCTGCCATCACGGAGGGTGGGCCATAAAAACAGCGGACGGCGGAGACCGATCCCCGCCGTCGCTTCAAACATTATCGATTGGGTGGCAGCGCTCAGGTTGGCTTGAGCGCCTGCCGGCCGAGATCGAAATCCGCGATCTCCTTGGTCCGGTCGGAGCCGGCCTTGGCCTGGTGGTCGGTGGCGATCGCCGACATAGACCGCCGGCAGCACGAACAGCGTGAACAGCGTGCCGATCGACATGCCGGCGACGACCACGAGGCCGATCGAGAATCGGCTGCGCGGCGCCGGCGCCGGTCGCGGTCAGCAGCGGCAACAGGCCCGTGACCATCGCCGCCGTCGTCATCAGGATCGGACGCAGCCGGATGCGGGCCGCCATCTCGATCGCCGAGCGGCTGGTCGAGGCCTTCGTTGAGCTGCAGCTCGTTGGCGAACTCCACCATCAGGATGCCGTGCTTGGTGATCAGGCCGACCAGCGTCAGCAGCCCGACCTGGGTGTAGATGTTCATGGTCGCCGACGCCGAAGAACAGCGGGATCAGCGCGCCGACGATCGCCATCGGCACGCTGATCATGATCACGAGCGGATCGCGCAGGCTTTCGAACTGCGCCGCCAGCACCAGGAAGATGATGATCAGCGCGAAACCGAAGGTGATCAGCGAGCTGGTTGCCTTCCTGCACGTATTGCCGGGAATCGGCCAGATAGTCGTGGCTGAAGCCGGACGGGCAGCTTCTTCGCCTCGCCCTCGCAGGAAGTCCACCGCCTGCCCAACCGTGACGCCCGGCATCGGCACCGCCTGAGAAGGTCGACGAGTTGAGCTGGTTGTAGTGGGTCAGCGCGTTCGGATCGGTGCCGGTCTCGATCGAGACGACGGTCGACAGCGGCACCAGCTGCCCGGTCGTTGGTCGGCACGTAGTAACTGCCGAGCGATTCCGGCGACAGCCGCATGCCGCGCGGCACCTGCGGGATCACCTGATAGGAGCGTCCCTCGAGGTTGAAGCGGTTGACGTAGTTGCCGCCGAGCAGCGTCGCCAGCGTGCCGCCGACCTGCTGCCATGTTGATGCCGAGATCGCTCGCCTTGGAGCGGTCGATCTTGACCCGCACCACCGGCTGGTTGAAGTCGAGGTCGCTGTCGGAGACGATGAACAGGCCGCTCTTGCGCGCGGCGTCCTTCAGCTTCGCCATCTGCTCGTAGACCGCCTGGAATCCGGACGGTCGAGTTGATCACCATCTGGACCGGCAGACCGCCGGGACCGCCCGGCAGCGGCGGCAGGTTGAACGCGAACGCATTGACGCCCTCGATCTTGCTGAAGCTCCGGCCTGCACCAGCGGCTTCAGCTTGATCGAGCGAGCGCTCGCGCTCATCCCACGGCTTGAGCAGCATGCCGGCGATGCCGCCCTGCGGACCGTTGATGCCGTTCAGGACGAAGCGCAGGTCGGTCTCCGGAAACTTCTGCGAACGCCTTGTCGAGCTTTGTCGCCGTAGAAATCGACATAGTCGATGTTGGCGTATTTCGGCGCCTTGGTCACCGCGAACACGATGCCCTGGTCCTCCTCGGGCGCCAGTTCCTTCGAGGTGTGCATGTAGAGGAAGCCGACCAGGCCGAGGATCGTCAGCGCGAACAGGCCGGTGATCGGACGATAGTCGAGCGAGCGGTCGAGCTGGCGGCCGTACCAGCGCGTCATCGCGCCGAACACCCGGTTGACGAGCTTGGCGAACCGTCCCTCTTCGGCGCTCTTGAGGAAGACCGAGCACATCATCGGCGACAGCGTCAGCGCGATCACGCCCGACACGATCACCGAGCCCGCGAGCGTGAAGGCGAATTCGCGGAACAGCGAGCCGGTCAGGCCGCCGAGGAAGCCGATCGGCGCGTACACCGCCGCCAGCGTGATCGTCATCGAGATGACGGGGCCGACGATTTCGCGCGCGCCCTGCAGCGACGCCTGCACCGGCGGTCTTGCCCTCCTCCGAGATGGCGATGGATGTTCTCCACCACCACGATGGCGTCGTCGACCACGAGCCCGATCGCCAGCACCATCGCCAGCAGCGTCAGCAGGTTGAAGCTGAAGCCCATCGACCAGCATCAGGCTGCAGACGCCGATCAGCGACAGCGGAATCGTGACGACGGGAATGATCACCGAGCGGAACGAGGCCAGGAACAGGAAGATCACGACCACGACGATCAGCACGGCCTCGACCAGCGTCTTCTTCGACCTCGTCGATCGACGACTGAATGAACTTGGTGGAATCGTAGGCCACCTTCATCTTCATCGACGGCGGCAGGTTGCGTTCGAGTTCCGGAAACAGCGCGCGCACGCCCTTGACCAGCGTCAGCGGGTTGCCCTGCGGCGTCGCCTGCACGCCGATGAAGATCGCGTGCTCGCCGTTGAAGGCGACGCTCGCATCCGTGCTTTGGGCGGCGAGTTCGACCGTCGCGATATCCTCGATCCGCACGAAGCCGCCGTCCTTGGACTTGACGATCATCCGCTTGAACTGATCGAGGTTCCGCAGGTCGGTATTGGTCGTGAACGTTGGAGACGATGAAGTAGCCCTTGGCCTGGCCGGCGGCGGCCTGGAAGTTGTTGGCGGCGATCGCCGCCGCAACGTCGTTTGGCGATACGCCGCGCCCCGCCATCTCGCACCGGATCGAGCCACAGCCGCATCGCGAAGGTCTGGCCGCCGAGGATGTCGGCCGACGCCACGCCGTCGACCGTCGACAGCACCGGCTGCACCACGCGCGTCAGATAGTCCGAGATCGCCGATCCCGAGAGCTCCTCGCTGGAGAAGCCGAGATACATCACGGCCGTGGTCTGGCCGGTCGGTCTTGGTGACGATCGGGTCGTTGGATTCCTTCGGGATCAGGTATTTGACCGAGTTCACCTTGGCGAGCACTTCGGTCAGCGCCTGGTTCGGATCGAAATTCAGCTTGATGTAGACCTGGATCGTGCTGGTGCCCTGCACCGACGACGAGGTGATGTAGTCGACGCCCTCGGCGGAGGCGACCGCCTGCTCGATCGGCGTGGTGATGAAGCCCTGGATCAGGTTCGCCGACGCGCCGGGATAGACGGTGGTGACGTTGACCACCGTGTTCGACAGCTTCGGATATTGCCGGATCGGCAATGCTGGTCGCGGCCCGCAGACCGATCAGGAGGATCAGCAGGCTGACGACGACCGACAGGACCGGGCGCTTGATGAAAATATCGGTTAAGGCCATCGCAGATTATCCCGCTGAGTATCAGCATTTTCGGGCGCGGTCTCGTTCGGAGCGCTGCCGACTGTTCGCCGCGCGGCCTTCGGGGCCGCGTCATGGTCAGTAGCGCGGCGGCTTCGCCGGAATCGGCGGCGCCGGATCGGTCGAGATCGTCACGGCCGCGCCCGATTGCAGCTTGAGCTGCCCGACCGCCACGACGCGGTCGCCGGCCTTCAAGCCCTTGAGGATCTCGGCGCGTCCCTCGATCCGGTTGCCGGTCTGCACGAAGGTGCGCACCGCGCGTCAGGCTGGTCTTGCCGTCGTCCTCCTTCTTCTCGGTGATGAGGTAGACCGAGTCGCCATAGAGCGTGTAGTCGACCGCGGTTTCGGGAACGGTGACGACCGGCGGCTTGTCCGGCAGCACCACGGTGGTGGTCGCGAACATGCCGGGCTTGAGGATGCTGATCCGGATTGGCGATCGTCGCCTGCACGCGGATGTTGCGCGTGTCGGTCGCGATCTGCGGCTCGATGGTGGTGATCTTGCCCTCGAAGGTTGCGGCCCGGATAGGCATCGACCGCGATGCGAACGGTCTGGCCGACCTTGAGCTGCGCGCTGTCCTTCTCCGTCACGGTGAAGTTCGCATAGAGCATCGACAGATCGGTCAGCGAGACGATCTGCGTGCCCGCCGTCAGGTACTGACCGACTTCGACCTTGCGAACGCCGAGCTCGCCGTCGAACGGCGCCCGCACCAGCTTCTGCGAGATGATGGCTTCGGTCTTGGCGATGCCGGCCTGGGCCTGGTCGAACGCCGCCTGCGCGGTATCGACCGTCGCCTGCGGGCCGAACTGGCGCGACGGCCAGCTGCTTGGCGCGATCGAGCGAGAGCTGCGCCACCGTTGCCTGCGCCTTGAAGTTGGCGAGATCGCCCTGCTCGGGACCGTCGAACAACTGCACCAGCGGCGTGCCTGCCTTCACGCTGCGCACCCGCGGTGAACATGGATCTCGGTGATGCGCCCGTTGACGTCGGAGGTGACATTGACCTGATGCACGGCGGCGAGATCGCCGACCGCGGTCAGCAGGTTCGGAATGACTTCGGACTTCGCCTCGGCGACGCTGACGCTCGTCGGCGGCGGCTTGTTGTTGGCGAAGAACTGCGCGATCATCTTGCCGCGGAAGTAGTTGAACCAGACGAGGCCGCCGACCAGCAGCGCCAGCAGCAGCCCGACGATGATGAACCAGCGCACCATCCGCACCGGACGCTTGCGCGGCTTGTCGCCGATCGGCTTGCCCGCAGATATGGGTTTCGGTCACGATATTCATGTCATGCACTTTCTGCAGTTACCGATTGTCCCGAATTCGGCGACGGCTCGCGGTCCAGATGAGAAGCAATTGCGGCTTCGTTAAGTCCGATGCCGCGGAGGATGAATTCGACAAAGCTGCCGCTCGAGATCGGCGGCGTTGCCGTAGGTCAGAGACAGGGCACGGCCGGAAGCCGCGTCAGCGCCGCCATCAGCACGGTGTGATGGGCGAACCAGAACAGGTTGAGCGGCTCGCTGCCGATCCGCGACGCGTCGCCCGCCGCCACCGCGCTTTCGATCGATGCGGTGAACACCGGCCCGATCAGGTCGCCGACCTTGTCGTAGAGCAGCCGCGCGAACTCGCCGTCATCGAGATGGCTCGTCGTCATCAGCCGCAGCCGCTGCGCCTCCTCCTGATCGGACCCGTCGATATCTCGCATGAAGTGCCCGACCATGCCCTGGACCAGTTCGACCAGCGTCGCGGTCGACGGCTCCTGGCCGAGCAGATGCGCGCAGATCCGGATCGGCCTCGCACTCCTCCGCGAGGATCTCCGCATAGAGCGCGGCCTTGGACGGGAAGTGCTTGAACAGCAGCCCTTCCGAAATGGCGGCGGCCGCCGCGACGCTCTTGGTCGTGGTGCCGGCAAAGCCGTTGCGGGCAAAGCATCGCTTGGCGGCGCTCAGGATCAATTGCCGCCGCAGGTCACTGGTCATGCGCAGGGTGGACATAGGCGCGTGAGTAATCACTCACCTTGACGAATGTCAAGGATATTATTGCAGCGCACCAGCGAATTCTGGCGCGGTGCGTCTAAGATCACAGCTCATCGCGTGACCGCGCGATTTCCGGAATCCGGCTCTCACGCTTCCGGCTCATCGCCGGATCGACCGCAACTCCACGCGCCGCGCGATGCGACTGAGGCTACGCTCCGGCTTGACGCCGCCTGGGCACGGCGTTTAGGATAGTTGCAAATGCGACTAATTTGATGGTCGCTCGCTTCAATCTTCGCCAAAGAGTATGGCGAGCCATGAATCTGGATGCGCGAGAACTGGCGGCGACCTTCGATCATCGAGAAGCTGACGCCGGAATTCTATGCCAACCCCTACCCGACCTATCGCGCGCTGCGGGAGACTGAGCCGGTCAAGCGGCTGCCGAACGGCTCCTATTTCCTGACCCGCTACGACGACCTGGTCAGCCGCCTACAAGAACACCAAGGCCTTCTCCTCCGACAAGAAGAAGGAGTTCTCGCCGAAATACGGCGACTCGCCTGCTCTACGAGCACCACACCACCAGCCTCGTCTTCAACGATCCGCCCGCGCACACCAGCGTGCGGCGGCTGATCATGGGCGCGCTGTCGCCGCGCGCGATCGCCGGCATGGAGCCCGATCTGATCGCGCTGGTCGACCGGCCTGCTCGACGCGCATCGCCGCCAAAGGCAGCGTCGACCTGATCGACGACTTCGCCGCCGCGATCCCGATCGAGGTGATCGGCAATCTGCTCGATGTGCCGCAGGACGAGCGCGAGCCCGCTGCGCGACTGGTCGCTGGCCATCCTCGGCGCGCTGGAGCCGGTGATCAGCGCCGGAAGCGTTTGCCCGCGGCAACAAGGCGGTGAAGGATTTTCTCGCCTATCTGCGAAGGCCTGGTCGGCGCGGCGGCGCGCAAGCCCGGCAATCCCGAGCGCGACGTGCTGACCCGGCTGATCCAGGGCGAGGACAATGGCGAGCGGCTGACCGAGAAGGAACTGCTGCACAACTGCATCTTCCTGCTCAATGCCGGCCACGAGACCACCACCAACCTGATCGGCAACGGCCTGGTGGCGCTGTCAGAACCATCCGCGCGAGAAGCGCGCGGCTGATCGAGCATCCCGACCTGATCAAGACCGCGGTCGAGGAAATCCTGCGGTTCGAGAGCTCCAACCAGCTCGGCAACCGCATGACCGTCGAGCCGGTCGAACTCGGCGGCATCGCGCTGCCGGCCGGCACGCCGGTGACGCTGTGCATCGGCGCCGCCAACCGCGATCCCGCCGCAGTTCGCCGATCCCGAACGTCTCGACATCGGCCGCACGCCGAACCGGCATCTCGCCTTCGGCACCGGCGCGCATCAATGCGCCGGGATGGCGCTGGCGCGGCTCGAAGGCGCGATCGCGATCTCGCGTTTTCTGGCGCGGTTTCCGGACTACGCGCTGAACGGCGCAGCCGGTGCGCGGCGGCCGGGTGCGCTTTCGCGGATTTTTGAGCGTGCCGTGCACTGTCAGCGGCTAGGCCGAGGGCGAACTGCAGAAGTCCTGCGTCGCAAGATCGCAATCCCAACCGTAGACGTCAGGCGAACGATTTCTGCGCTTGCGCGTTGATATTGCCGGGTCAGCTGGGGCGAACGACGGAGGTGAGATGCGCATGCTCTCCGCGAGGTCATCCGCGTTCGCAGAGCGAGACGTGCCCAGTGCCGCGCGCCGTAACTGATGTTCCTGACGGGGCATTGAGCGCAATGGCGTTCATGCTTCCATCGCCTTCCGCCCTGCCCCTCAGGTGTCGCAAGGCACGGAGGACGCCTCAGGGCAGCAGGCGTTCAACAATGCCTGTCGAACCTGTCACATGGTGAAAGAATAAGCGATACTCGGCTAGGCCCCAACCTGTACAAGATTGTTGGACGGAAAGCAGGATCGCTGCCGGACTACGCGTTTTCCAGCGCAATGAAGGAGGCAGACTTCGTCTGGGATGAGGAGAAGCTCGATCGCTTCATTGCAAAGCCCGATGAGGTCGTACCCGGCAACAACATGAAGCCGTATGGTGGTCTCTCATCAAGCGACGATAGAAAAAGATCATCGCCTTCCTTGGCTCAACCGCGATAATGCCGCAGCTCAGACGTATTTGGCGAAGACAGGGGCGATCGAGCCGCCTCCGTCACTTTCATCGCGCGCGCCGATGCCAAGGCGCGTTCCATCGCCCTGCGTTACAATGACCGCCGGAGCGTTCGTCGCAGATGAACGCCGTCGGCCCAGCGCAGCTCGCTTCGGTTCAACCTCGATGGGCAACCATCGCCTTCGAATCCGGAAACGCCGCGTGAATAATCTCCCGCGTGGTCGCTGCAAATCGCGAGCCTTCAACCGGCTCGGCATAGGGTAGCTCGAACAGAAACACCCGCGCGCCGCGCTGTTCCACGCGTCCGGATCAACTCCTCAATTCGTTTCGTGCTGAGCCGCTGACGGCGTCTGCGTCGGATCCTCCGCATTGAACTGCTGCAGCGCGCGATCCGCATAGATCCGGTTGTCGAAATCGCCCGGCGGCTGCCCGACCAACCTGGCGCAGGTCGAGCGCGACCTGCTCATGCGTCAGCGGCGCGCGAAGCCGCTGCTCGGTAGGCGGCCACCACGGCCCGCACGGGGCGAAAGAACAACGGCTCCAGTGTCGCCGCGCGAGTAACGTTCGACCAGCGTGGCATCGGTGGACGCGGCGAGAACATTCGCCTCGACCAGAATGATACTGCGGAAGCGCGCGGCTGGTTCGCAACGATCTCCAGCCCGGTGACGGAGAGCCTCCGGCAAGCGCCAGATTTCGCAGCCGCGGCGTTGCAAAATATTCCTCCTTGAGGCGGAACGTGAGCGAACTGCCCACCAGGCACAATCGTCGGGCACCGGCTCGCGCAGGTAACGGCTCAGTGTGATCAGCGTGCCGTCCCGCGGTCGTCGTCGCCGGCATTTGCAGCCCGCTGCCGAAGCGCGCGGTAGCGAAGCCGCAGGCGATCAAGACAATCGCCGCAGCCAACACCGCATTTTATCAAACCAGCGAACGGCAGACACTTGTTGCCTGCGTCCCTCAGAACTGAAAATAGATGAACGACGTCTCGGGGCCGGCCTCCAGATACATCAGCGCGGCCATCGAGCCGTAGAGATACGGCTCCGCCCAGCGCAGTCGTTCGCTCGAACAGCGAGCGGAAACCAAGGTGCTGAATCATGACCGGCAGCGAATAGAGCAGCGCCAGACTGTAGAACAGCTTTGGTCGGGTTGGGATTCGTGCTCGGCGTGAACATGCCCGTGACGGATAGCCGACCGCATGATCGAAGTTCGGCAGCTTGAAGAAAATCCAGAGCATGGTGACGCAGACAAAGACACACGGTCATCTGCGCGACCGCTCGAAGCAGCCGCAAAGTCGATCGACTGCCAGCCGCGCCAACAAACGGGCGCTCGAGCACCAGCAGCAGGCCGTGCAGCAGCCCCCACATCAAATAGCTCGATGCCGGCGCCGTGCCAGAGGCCGCCGAGCCCCATCACGATCATCAGGTTCAGATAGGTCCGCCAGCACGCCATGGCGATTGCCGCCGAGCGGGATGTAAAGATAGGTCCGCAGCCAGGTCGACAGCGAGATGTGCCAGCGCGTCCAGAATTCGGAGAACGAGGCCGAAATGTAGGGAAGATTGAAGTTGATCGGCAGCCGGTAGCCGAACAGCAGACGCAAGCCCGATCGCGATCGCCGGAATAGCCGAAGAAGTCCGCATAGATCTGATAGCTGTAGAGGAAAACCAGCAGCCAGCGATCCTGCGTCTGCAGCGTCTCGTAGAGCGGGAACGCTCATATAGGACGTCATCTCGTTGAGGTTGTTGGCGACGTAGAGCTTGAAGAAGAACCCGGTCAGGATCCATTTCGCGGCCTCGACGAACGGAACATCCGCGAAATATTTCGGCTTGATCTGCGGCATGAACATTTCGCGCGCGCGTGATCGGGCCCGAAACGAGCTGCGGGAAAGAAGATGATGTAGAGGAAGACGCCGGTCAGCGTCGGCGGCGCCGCCTTCTGCCGGGTCAGATCGACCAGCAGGCTGATGTTGTGGAAGACGAAAAACGAAATGCCGATCGGCAGCGGCAGTTTCAGCAGGAAATCGAGCGGCGCGACGTCCGACCAGGCTGGGCGATGCCGGATCGATGAACAGGAACTTGTATTTGAAGAACGCCAGCAGCGCGAGGTTGAAGGCGATGCCGATCCGGCAGCCAGATCGGCCGGTTCCGCAACGCCAGAATCAGGAAGCAGATAGGTTCCGAGAAACCGCGACGGCCAGCAGCGCGCAGCAGTTCAGGCTGGCCATAACCGTAAAAGAACAGGCTCGCGAAGCACCAGCAGCTGGACCTGAAACGCTCCGCAACGGCGGCAGATAGTAGGCCGCCAAATACGATCGCGACGAAGACGCCGAACTGCCAGGATGTGAAAGTCATGCCGCCCCAACGGTAGTTGGGGAAGCTCTAGCATTTCGACTTGAGGGCCTAGCCGAAACCGGACGGCCGCGTTCGGCAGCAGGCCGCTCTGATCCCGCCCCGATGCGCGTGACGTCTAGTTCCCGGCGGTGTTGAAGCGGAGAGATCGCAATCCCGTTCGGCATATTTCACGCGGCGCAGGCCGTCGCGGCGTCTTCGACCACGGTCGGCTGGCAGCGTTCGTTCCAGGCGGCCTGGGCGGCGGTCATCGGCCTCTCAGCTCTACCGCTGTCCGGGACACGATCTTCGCGGTGCCGCCGCTGCCGACGTATGGAAGTTGGTTTGCTGGCTGGGAAGCAGCGGCGCGCCGGAGGCGACGGCCGCGGCCTTGGCATCTGCGGCAGCCCGCGCCGCGGAGGCGGCCTGGGCGGCACTGCGGCATGCGCGCGGCTGATCCATCGCAAATTGCGCGACGCAGACGATACCGAAGCGACGACAATCGAGATTGCGATGAAGACGTCGCATGGACACTGCCTCTTGAAATGAATGCCGCGCGTCAGGAATGACCGACAAGCATTGAGGCGGCGTAAAGCGTGCGTGACTAACCGCTTCGCAATTTGGTCGATAAAGATTTAGCGGTCTTTCGGGCGCGACAAGGCGCTGGAGTTCATCGAGCCAGCGAGCTCGAATGCCCTCGCTGGTCGCGAGGAGCGAAAGCGCATTATTCGCTGCGGCCGAACTCGCAGCCCTCTGCGGGCGTAAACCAGGCGGACGACGCCTTCTGTCGTCATAGGTGCGCTTCGGCTTGCAGAACGCTTCCCACTTTCGATGCTGGCGCGCTTTGCCTTTCGGTCTTCCTGATCCTGCGCCGCGTTGCGCACCGGATCATCTAGCGTAGGACGTCGTGCACACCCTGCCATAGAACTTGCTGTAGGTGCAGCGTTCCACCATCTGCCATGGCCTGCGCCGATGTCGACAGCAGGGCGAGGGTCGCAATTGCGTAAAGGATTTTCATGTTGTCGCCTCATCGCTATGCGGAGACGTTCTCCGTGCGGTGTAGCTAGCGCCGGAGCTCGCGCGGGCGCAACGGTAACCCCTTGTTAAGCTAAATAGCGTGGACAAAGGTTAAATCTGGAACTCGACTGTCGCTTCTGCTACGCTATTCGAAAACCGACGCGCGCCGGTTCAGCTACGAGACAACATCGTCCGTCGTTGGCACAACGCACGCGCGACCTTCGCCCGGAGTCCGCTAGACCACAGTCCGGTGCCGCTCGATGCAAGTTTTCAAAACTTCATCCATCGGACTTGTTCCACCAGTCGTTGGAGAAGATTTCGATCTCGGAATAGCCGGCAAAGCCCTGCGCCTCGACCGC
>ERZ1370068.10363-contig-907_pt1 | contig 11048 bp, 7 predicted proteins | sample MGYA00561227_ERZ1370068 | MGnify/ENA primary metagenome ERZ1370068 (study PRJEB38410, sample SAMEA6850437) | metagenome | study: Metagenomic assessment of the ecological functions of the soil: analysis of the soil microbiota associated with the...
TGCGATTTTCAAAGAACGGCGGGGCCGAGGACCCCATCGGAGTTGAAACAGGTCAGCTGGACTGATGCGACCGGCTGCCTTCTCTCAACGCGCTCACGCCGCGAACAACGACTCCGACGGCATGGGCAAGGTGTGATGATACGGATGCCCCACCTCGCCTGTCAAGAAGTTCCTTGACTAAGAAATATTCTCCTAATATTCAGGGGCTGAAGGCGATTTAGGGGCTCAGGCGACCGAGGCCTCCCCAGCCGACCCGCGAAGTAGCTCCGCCGGCCCTTGCGGACGATCCAGAAGCGCCCATGGAGGGCGGGGACCGCGGACAGGGCCTCCGTCGCGTCCGGCACGCGTTTGCTGTTCAGCGTGATGCCTCCACCCGCGACCAGCTTCCGCGCCTCGCCCCTGGACTCCGCGGCCCCCACGCGCACCAGGAGGTCCAGTACGGTCATGGCGGCGACCTCGGCCGGGGCCAGGTTCGAGGTGGGTATGGCCCGGCACACCTGCTCGAGCGCGGCGGGCCCGAGCGAGGCGGGGTCGCCGCCGAACATCGCGGCGCCGATGGCCTCCGCTTCCCGCATGCTCTCGTCTCCATGGACCAGCGCGGTGACGTCTCGGGCGAGCACGCGCTGCGCCTCGCGCGCCTCCGGCTTCGTCGCGATGGCGTCGGCCAGATCCGGCCACCTCGTCGCGGCCGAGAAGGTGAAGTAGCCGAGGAACTTCACCACGTCCGCGTCCGGTGTGTTGAGCCAGAACTGATACATCTCGTACGGTGATGTCTTCTCGGCATCGAGCCAGATGGTGCCCGACTCCGTCTTGCCGAACTTGGCTCCGTCGTCCTTGGTGACGAGCGGATGCGTGATGCCGAACGCCTGCTCCCCGGCCACGCGGCGGATGAGGTCGATGCCGGCGGTGATGTTCCCCACTGGTCGCTCCCGCCCAGCTGCACCCGACAGGCGCGGTCTTGGAAGAGCCGGAGGAAGTCGTAGGCCTGCAGGACCTGGTAGCTGAACTCGGTGAAGGAGATACCGGCATCGGTCCGCCCCATCCGCGCCCGCACCGACTCCTTGGCCAGCATGGTGCCGAGCGGAAAGTGCTTGCCCACGTCACGCAGGAAGCCGATCACCTCCATCTTCCTGAGCCAGTCGTAGTTGTTCACCAGCAACGCCCCGGATGGTCTCCGATCGAAATCCAGGAAGCGCTGGACCTGCACCTTGAGGCGCGCCGCCGACGCCGCCACCTCCGCTTCCGGGTTCAGCGCGCGCTCGCCGCTCTTGCCGCTGGGATCCCCGATGAGCCCGGTACCCCCGCCGATGAGGAGGACCGGCCGGTGCCCGGCGCGCTGGATGCGGCGAAGCACCACCAGCCCCAGGAGGCTGCCCACGTGCAGGCTGTCCGCGGTGGGATCGAAGCCGATATAGGCGAGGCGACCCGGCTCGAGGAAATGCCGGTCCGCGTCGGCGGGATCCGAGATGTTGGCGAGGAGGCCTCGCCACTCCAGGTCACCCAGGAGCTCCGAGTGAAGGTGGGGGCCGAAAGGGGCCGGAGCGGTGACGGAGCTTTCACGCCCTGTATAATACCAATCCATGGCGACGGAACGACGCGCGAAACGACCGCCTCGGCGCCGGTGGCTCCGGACGTTCGTGTTCGTCCCTCTTCATCCTCTTTCTGCTGGGCGGCCTCGGGGTCGGCCTGGCCGCCCTGTGGGTGTTCACCATCCTGCCGCGGTCGCTCCCGCCGGTCACCGCCCTGGAGAACTTCGAGCCGGTCCAGGGCAGCAGGATTTTCGACGACACCGACGAGCTGATCACCGAGTTTCACGTCGAGCGGCGCATCTTCGTGCCCCTCACCCAGATTCCCGAAGGCCCTCCGGGAAGCCATCATCGCCACCGAGGACGCGCGCTTCTACCCCACTTCGGCGTGGACCCGATGGGCATCGCCCGCGCGGTGTACCAGAACTTCCGCCATGGGCGCATCGTCGAGGGCGGCAGCACCATCACCCAGCAGCTCGCGAAAGTGCTGTTCCTCACCCCCGACAAGAGCCTCGATCGCAAGCTGAAGGAGGCCGTGCTCGCCGTCGAGCTGGAGCGCCGCTATCCGAAGGACCGGCTCCTCGAGATGTACCTGAACCAGATCTATTTCGGGCACGGCGCCTTCGGCGTGGAGGCGGCCTCGCACCTTCTTCGGCAAGTCGGTCAAGGACCTGTCCATCGCTGAGAGCGCGCCGCTGGCGGGGCTTCCCAAGGCGCCCGACCACCTACTCCCCGTTCGAGCATCCCGAGGCGGCGAAGCGCCGCCGCGCCATCGTCCTGGGCCGCATGGTGGACGTCAACGTGATGAAGGACGCCGAGGCGAAGACGCTCGCGGCGTCAAGCTGGAGCTGGTTCCCCCGAGCGCCGCCGCACCACCGGGCAGCACTACCTCGAGTATGTCCAGCAGCTCCTGGAGTCGGCGTACGGGGCCGACGTCGTATTCAAGGGGGATTGCAGGTCTACACCCACCCTGTCGCCGACCATGCAGCTCAAGGCGGAGCAATCCTTGCGGGACGGGCTCAAGGCCCTGGAGACCCGGCGGCTCAAGGCCTCCGAGAAGTCCGGCACCGCCGCCGGTGACCGAGCGTCCGGAAGGCGCGCTCCTCGCGCTCGATCCCCAGACCGGCCACATCAAGGCCATGGTCGGCGGCTACGACTTCTTCAAGAGCGAGTTCAACCGCGCCACCCAGGCCCGCCGCCAGCCGGGATCCTCCTTCAAGCCCTTCGTCTACATCGCGGCGCTGGAAGCAGGCCTGACCCCGGCCACCGTGGTGGAGGACTCGCCGGTGGAATTCCCGGGCGGGCCGAACGGCAAGCCCTGGAAGCCCGAGAACTACGATCGGAAGTTCCGCGGGCCGGTCACGCTGCAGCAGGCGCTCGAGGAATCCGTCAACGTGGCGGCGGTGAAGGTCAGGAGCGCATCGGCCTCCGCCGCACCATCGACGTGGCGCGGCGCATGGGAGTGGAGAGCCCTCTGGGCGAGAACCTCAGCCTGGCGCTGGGCACCTCCGAGCTCTCCTTGCTGGAGCTCACCTCCGGCCTACGCGACCCTCGCCAATCACGGACAGTGGCTGCATCCCACCACCATCCGTTACGTCCTCGACGCGCAGGGCAAGCTGCTCGAGGAGAACGTCCCCGAGCCCAAGCAGGTGCTCAGCCCCGAGCTGGCCTTCGTGGCCACGCAGATGCTCAAGGGCACCATCGAGCGCGGGACCGGCGTGGCCGCGAAGGCGCTGGGGCGCCCGGCCGCCGCCAAGACTGGAACCACCAACGACTACTCGAACGCCTGGTTCATCGGGTTCACACCCCAGCTCGCCACCGGCGTCTGGGTGGGCTATGACCGCCCGCGCAGCCTCGGGAAGGACGAGACGGGCTCGCGCGTGGCGGTACCCATCTGGACGACCTTCATGCAGTCGGCGCTGGCGGGAATGCCGGCGGAGGACTTCCCATTCCGGAGAAGGTGGTGCTGGTGCCGGTGGACCTGGACCGCGCGGGTGACTGCACCCGGCCCGCGCTGATGGCCTTCGTGATCGGCACCGAGCCGTCCCAGGTCTGCGGGGCCGCGCGCTTCGCCTCCGGGGTACGACCCGCCACCGCGCTTCCCGCCAACGCCGCGCCCGCGGCGCCGCGCGAGGAGGGCAAAACCCTAGCGGTCTCCTTCGCCGGGGCGCGCGCTGTCCGCCGCCGGCTCCGCCGAAGCGCGCGACCACCGCGCCCCAATCCCCTCCCTCGAGCGAGTCCCGGAAGACCGGCAGGAGCTCACCCTCGGGCACTCGAACCTGCTGCATGCTGTCACGATCGCGGATCGTCACGCGACCGTCCCCGTCTCGCCCTTGTCGCGATCTCCCACCGTCTGCACGTCGACGGTGACGCAGTAGGGCGTGCCGCACCTCGTCCTGCCGGCGGTAGAGCCGTCCGATGGCGGCGGTGTCGTCGTAGACCACCCGGAAGTGGCGCGACAGGGCGGCACGGATGCCGTGCGCGGTCCGCACGATCTCCTCGCGCTTCTTGAGGAGCGGGAGTATCGCCACCTTCACCGGCGCCAGCTCGGGGTGGAAGCGGAGCACCACCCGCTTCTCGCCCCGCACCTCCTCCTCGCGGTAGGCGTCGGCCATGAAGGCGAGGAGCGCGCGGTCCACGCCCGCCGCCGGCTCCACCACGAAGGGCACGATGTGCTCCTTGCGCTCCTCGTCGAAGTAGGTCAGCGACTTGCCGCTGAACTTGGCGTGCTGCTTGAGGTCGTAGTCGCTGCGGTTGGCGATGCCCATCAGCTCGCTCCAGCCGATGGGGAACTGGTAGTCGATGTCCACCGTGCGCTTGGCGTAGTGCGCCAGCTCGTCCTTCTCGTGCTCGCGCAGGCGGAGGTTCTCCTCGCTCAGGCCGTAGCGCCGGAACCACGCCATGCAGTCCGCGATCCAGCGATCGTGCCACCACTCGTCGGCGGGGCGGCCCTCGACGGTCTCGTGCGGATTGACGAAGAACTCGATCTCCATCTGCTCGAACTCGCGCGTCCGGAAGATGAAGTTGCCCGGCGTGATCTCGTTGCGGAACGACCGCCCCGCCTGCGCGATGCCGAAGGGCAGCTTGAGCCGCATCGACTGGAGCACGTTGTCGAAATTGACGAACATCGCCTGCGCGGTCTCCGGACGGAGATAGGTGAGCGAGGCCTCCTCCTCCACCGGACCCATGAAGGTCTTGAACATGAGGTTGAACTGGCGCGGCGCGGTGAGCTCGCCCTTCCCGCACTCGGGGCAGAGCGTGCGCCGGGCGCCGCAATGCCGACACGCCTCTCCCGCCGGGATCACGAACTTGTTGCCCTTGGTGGCCGGACAGTAATGGGTCCACGGCTGCGCGTCCACGTGGTCGGCCCGGAAGCGGTGACGGCACTCGCGGCAATCCACCATGGGATCGGTGAACTGGTCGACGTGCCCGCTCGCCGTCCACACCATCGGGTGCATGAGGATGGAGGCATCGAGGCCCGACCATGTCCGCGCGCGACTGCACGAAGTCGCGCCACCAGAGCCGCTTGATGTTGCTGCTTGAGCTCGACGCCGAGCGGGCCGTAATCCCAGACCGAACCGGTGCCCCCGTAGATCTCGCTGGACTGGAAAACGAAGCCACGGCGCTTCGAGAGCGAAACCAGCGCGTCCATGGTCACCGGCATGGCGCTCGAGGATATCACGTGCGCCGCCGGGCCGGCGGCGGCTCGGCCACGCCGGCGAGCTCCGCGCCGCGTCTGCCCGATGAAGCGGAGCGCGCGGAAGGCTGCCGATGAGCCGCGTGACGACGCCGTCCAGCACCGATCCCAGCTCCTCCTCCAGCGAGGGGCCCAGCCCCAGCGCGAGCGCCTCTTCCCAGCGCATCGCGCGCATCCGCGCCAGCATCCCCACCGCGGGGCCGGATAGCGGCACCGCCGGCGGCCCGCCGCGCAGGCCCCACAGACCGAGGCCGCCCGCCTCAGGATCCAGCGAAGCGCCCGCGAACGGAAGGGCCGGCCGCACTCCACGCACCGGTCCAGCCGCGGCCGGTGCCCGAGGAGATCCACCGCTCGGAGGGCGAAGCAGATGGCCACGCGCTCCGGGGTCACCACCGCTCCAGGGCGCGCAGGCTGCGGACGAGCAGGCCCGAACAGCGCGGGATGCGGGTCGCGATCGGCAGAGAGGCGGGTGAGCGACTCGCACATCCAGGCGCTCCGCGCCCAGCCGGTCGAGGTTCTCCCGCACCCGTACGAAGGAGTGGACGATGTCGAAGTGGTCCACGCGGACCAGCCCGCTGCGCCCGGTATCGAAGAAGACGAGTCTCGCCCAGGGTGAACGGGCTCCAGCGCGGCGACGAAGCGGGAGCGGGGCCGGCGCGCCGACTTCGCCACGCCCCGCACCTTGCCGTGGTCCCGCGTGTAGAACTCGACCAGCCGGTCTTGCTCGCCCATGGCGCGGCGACTCACCACCACGGCCTCGCGTGCGGGAAAGCGCCATGCTCAGGAGGTGAGGAGGAAGCCGAACTCCCGGAGCGCCCCCTCGTCTTTTCTCCAGTTCTTGCGTACCGCCACGCGGAGAGTCGAGATAGGTCTTGATCCCGAAGAAGCGCTCGAGATCCTCCCGCGCGTGGTGCTGCCGACTACGCTTGAGCATCGCCCCTTGCTTCCCGATGAGGATGCCCTTCTGCGAGTCCTGCTCCACGAAGATGGTGGCCTTGATGTACAAGCACTCCGGCCGCTTCTGCTCCGTGAGCTCCTCCACGCGCACCGCGCAGGCGTAGGGGATCTCCTGGTTGGTGAGCCGGAAGATCTTCTCGCGGATGGCCTCCGCCACGAAGAACGTCTCCGGCTGATCGGTGAGCGACTCGCGGGGGAAGTAGGGCGGCCGCTCGGAAGGGCGCGCCAGCGACCAGGTTCATGAGCGGCGTCACAGCCGGCGCCGGTCTGCGCCGAGAGCGGCACGATGTCCTGGAATGGATGCCGCTCGCGATACGTGGCGATGAGGGGCAGGAGACGAGACTTGGGCGCGACCAGGTCCACCTTGTTGAGGCAGCAGACCACCGGGGCGCGCGCCCCCGCCAGCCGGGCCAGTGGCCGCCGCGTCAATGCGGTCGGGCCGCCCGGTCGCCTCGGCGCACGAAGCAAACCAGGTCCACGTCCTCCAGGGCGCGCTCCGCCGCCCGCTGCATCGAGCTCGCCGAGCCGCCCCTGCCCCGCGTGCAAGCCGGGCGTGTCCACGAAGATCACCTGGGCATGCGGCAGGTGGCGGATTCCCGTGATACGGGTGCGCGTGGTCTGGGGACGCCGGGAGACGATGGCCATCTTCTCGCCCACCAGCCGGTTGAGCAACGTCGACTTGCCGACATTCGGGCGGCCCACCAGCGCCACGAATCCCGCCCGATGCGCCGCGCCCGTCAGTGCGGAGGGCAAGAGCCGGCCCAGAGCCGCGCGGGTACCGGCCGGCGCCGGGCGCGGCCCAGGATCGGCCCGGGCCCGCTCGTGCATGCGGCGCGCCTGCGCGGGGCGGGCGTCGTCCCAGCCGGCCAGGTGGAGGATGCCGTGGATCACAAGGAGGTCGAGCTCGAGCGCCACCGATACCCCCACCGCGGCGGCCTGCCGCGCCGCCGTATCCGCGGAGACGATGACCTCGCCGAGAAGCGGAGCGGGACCGGGCCCGCCGAGGTCGAAGGCCAGCACGTCGGTGCGCCGGCGCGAGCCCAGGAAGCGGGCATTGAGGCGACGAATAGTCGGATCGTCCACCACCGTCACGTGCACTTCCGCCTTCGCGCGCCCCAGCGCGCCCAGCGCCACGCGGGCCACGGCACGCAAGCGTGGCAGCGAGACGCGGATTCGAGACTGACGGCTCCGGAGCTCGGCGGGTAGGGATTTACTGCGGGGGCCAGAAATGGCCCCGCACTCCCCCGTCGGCGGACACCCGAATCGGGCGCAAGCTCCGCCACCGTGCGATCAGCCGTTGGGCGCTCGCGGGTCGGGGAGACCGCGGGGGCGCGGGTGAGCGCGGTCGTAGGCGCGCACGATGGCCGAGACCAGGATCGTGACGGACCACGTCGCGGTCGCTGAAGTACACGAACTGGATGCCCTCCACCCCACGCAGCACCGACTGCGCCTCGCACCAGGCCGGACAGCGCGGCTGGACGGCAGGTCGACCTGCGGATGTCGCCGGTGATCACCATCTTGGAGTTGAACCCGAGCCGGGTGAGGAACATCTTCATCTGCTCGGAGCGTCGTGTTCTGGGCCTCGTCGAGGATGATGAAGGCGTCGTTGAGGCGTGCGGCCGCGCATGTAGGCGAGCGGCGCGATCTCGATCGCGCCCTGCTCGATGAGCGTCGGCCGACCTTGTCCGAGCTCGAGCATGTCGTAGAGCGCGTCGTAGAGCGGGCGCAGGTAGGGATGGACCTTCTCGATCGAGGTCGCCGGGAGGAAGCCGAGGCGCTCGCCCGCCTCCACCGCCGGGCGAGTCAGGATGATCCGCGCCACCTCGCGCTTCATGAGGGCCGACACCGCCATGGCGACCGCGAGATAGGACTTGCCGGTGCCGGCGGGGCCGATGGAGATGACGAGGTCGTAGGCGCGGATGGCGTCGATGTAGCGTCTTCTGGTTGATCGTCTTCGGCGAGATGAGCCGCCGGCGAGACGGGACGCTGATGGCGTCGCCGAGCACCGCGCGGACATCGGTGCCGGGATCGCTCCCGGCACAGGCGCAGCGCCGCCCGCACCTCGCCCGCGCTCAGCCCCGGCCGGGCCTCCCGCAGCGCCACCAGCTCGTGGAGGAGCCGCTCCGCCTGCGCCGACCTGCCGCTCCTCGCCGCGCGAGGGTGAGCTCGTGTCCGCGCGCGAGACCCGCGAGGTCGAACTGCGACTCGAGCGCGCGGAGATGCTCGTCGTTCTTGCCGAGCAAGGTGAGGAGGTCGGACGACGCGGGCAACTGCGAATCGGCGGGTAACCGGTGGCCTGGGTCAGATGCTCGCTCCTCCGCGCCTCAGGATAGCATGGCGGCCCAGTCAGGCCCGCTCGGGCGGCAGGTCGAGCCTGATGTGCAGCTCGCGCAGCCGCTTCGGGATCCACCTGCGCTCGGCGCCTGCATGAGGAGGTCCTGGGCCTGCTGGTTCATCGGGAAGGCGATGACCTCGCGGATGTTCCGCTCGTCGGCCAGCATCATGACGATCCGGTCGATGCCGGGAGCCGACCCGCCGTGGGGCGGCGCGCCGTAGCGGAACGCGTTGAGCATGCCGCCGAAGCGCGCTTCGACCTCTTCGCGGCGATAGCCCGCGATCGCGAAGGCCTTGTACATGATGTCGGGCCGGTGGTTCCGGATGGCCCCGCTCGACAGCTCGACGCCGTTGCACACGATGTCGTACTGGTAGGCCTTGATGGTGAGGGGATCCTGCGTCTCCAGCGCCTCCAGCCCCCCTGCGGCATGGAGAACGGGTTGTGGCTGAAGTCGATCTTCTTCGCGTCCTCGTCCCACTCGTACATGGGGAAGTCGGTGACCCAGCAGAAGCGGAACGCGTCCTTCTCGACGAGCTCGAGCTCCGTCGCCGAGTCGCGTGCGACGCTTGCCCGGCGAGCGCGTCCGCCGCCGCCGGCTTGTCGCAGACGAAGAAGACCGCGTCGCCGGTCCAGGTGCCGGTCGCGTGCCGCAGCGCAGCCAGGCGGGGGCGTCGAGGAATTTCGCGATGGGCCGCGCGCGCTGCGCCTCCGCCGAGCGAGACGTAGCCGAGCCCGGGCGCGCCCTGCTCGCGGGCCCAGGCGTCGAGCTTGTCGAAGAAGCTCCGCGGCCGGCGCCGCCGCGCCGGGCGCCTGAATCGCGCGCACCACCGCCCCGCCCGCGATCGGCCTCCGCGAACGCCTTGAAGTCCGGACCCCGCGAAGACGGCGGTGACGTCGGCGTTCACCATGGGGAGTGCGCAGATCCGGCTTGTCGGTGCCGTATTTCGCCATCGCCTCCGCATACGGGATGCGCGGGAAGGGCGGTGGGGTGACCGTCCGCTCCGCCGCGAACTCCTCGAACGACCCGTGGAGCACCGGCTCGATGGTCGCCGCACACGTCGTCCTGGGTCACGAACGACATCTCGAAGTCGAGCTGGTAGAACTCGCCCGGCGAGCGGTCGGCGCGCGCCGTCCTCGTCGCGGAAGCAGGGTGCGATCTGGAAGTAGCGGTCGAAGCCCGCCACCATCAAGAGCTGCTTGAACTGCTGGGGCGCCTGGGGCAGCGCGTAGAACTTCCCGGGATGGATCGCGGCTCGGGCACGAGGTAGTCGCGCGCGCCCTCCGGCGAGCTCGAGGTGAGGATGGGCGTCTGGAACTCCGTGAAGCCGGCCGGCGATCATCCGCCGGCGGATGCTCGCGATGACGCTGGGCGCGGAGCAGGATGTTGCGATGGAGCTGCTCGCGCCGCAGGTCGAGGAAGCGGTAGCGCAGGCGTGTGTCCTCGGGAAACTCGGCGTCGCTGGCCACCTGGATGCGGCAGGGTCTCCGCGGGGGACTCCACGCTGAGCTCGTCCACGGCCAGCTCGACCTCCCCGGTGGCGAGCTTGGGATTGACCGCGTCCGCGCCGCGCGCCGACCACGGTGCCGGTCACGGTCACCACGCTCTCCAGGCGCAGGGCGGCGGCCGCCTCGAAGCGAGGCGCTGCCGGCATCGACCACGCACTGGGTGATCCCGTAGGTGTCGCGGAGGTCGATGAAGAGAGAGCTGGCCGTGGTCGCGCTTGCGATGCACCCAGCCGGACAGCCGCGCCGGTTTCCCGACGTCGGCGGCGCGGAGCTCCCCGCAGGTATGAGTCCGAGTAGGCGTGCATCAGCCGCGGCCGACCTTCCCGCCGAGGCTTTCACGGTCACCCCGCCCCCGGCTCGGCGGTGGCATAGCCCCAGAAACCGTGCGTCACGAAGTCGTCCAGCTGCTTGCCCACGTTCTTGCGCCTGGAGCTCGAGCGCAGACCAGGTCGCCCTGAGCCCCGCAGCCGCGCGCGGCGGCGAGTGCCGCGACGAGGTCGCCGCCCGCGTCCACGAGCAGCGCGATCCGACGGGCCGCCGCCACCGGCTCCGGTGCGGCCGTGGCCGCCCCGCGCTCGGTCAGGATGGTGATCAGCCGCTCGAACCCGATGGAAAGCCGCAGGCGGGAACATCGCGGCCGAGCAGGCGGCCGATCATGCGGTCGTAGCGGCCGCCCCGGCGATCGACGACGGGAAGGCGGGCGATGCCATCTCGAAGATCGTGCCGGTGTAGTAAACCCATGCCGCGCACCAGGGTGGGATCGAACTGCACCCGGGCTCCTGCGGGCATCTCGCTGACGGCAGTGCGGATGATCCACGCCAGCGACTCGAAGGCCTCCGGCGATCGCCGCATCGCGCTCATGGCCAGCGCGTCGGGCAGCGCCTCCAGCGAGAGCTCGCGCTTCTGAAGCGTGGGGAGGAGGCGCTCGAATCGCTCGATGGCCGCCGGGGGATGACCGGACTCACGCAGCTCGGCGCGAGCACCCCTTCCGGACCGAGCTTGTCCAGCTTGTCGAAGGTGATGAAGA
>ERZ1370068.1544-contig-1145_pt1 | contig 11047 bp, 12 predicted proteins | sample MGYA00561227_ERZ1370068 | MGnify/ENA primary metagenome ERZ1370068 (study PRJEB38410, sample SAMEA6850437) | metagenome | study: Metagenomic assessment of the ecological functions of the soil: analysis of the soil microbiota associated with the...
CCGGTGGCGACTTCTCGAAGCTCGCACTCAAGTACTCGATCGATCCGAGCAAGACCGACCGGCGGCCGCCTGACCGTGTGCAAGGAGAAGACGGTCAGCTGCCCCTTGAAGACCGTAGCGCCTTCGAGAAGGCGGCGTTCTCGCGAAGAACGAACGATCTCAAGCCGGTGCACACCGCAGTTCGGCTGGTATGTGATCCAGGCGGTCGGCCGCAATCCGCCCCGGAAGGCGACCACGATCCCCTTCGACCAGGTCAAGGCTGCGATCAAGCAGCAGCAGCTCCAGCAGAAGAAGCAGGACACCTTCACCGAAGTGGTGAAATCGACACCAAGAAGGACTTCGCGAAGAAGACCAAGTACCAAGTCGGCTGATGAGCCGCCGGCGTCTGCCACGCAGACCACGACGACCGGCTAAGTGTCATTGGTCGATCGCGCTGCGTCGAGCCCAGGAGCTGACCGGAGCGGCTGCGCCGCGATTGTCCCTGGGACCGCGAGCAGACGGCGCGCACGATCGTGCCGCACACGGTCGAGGAGGCATACGAGGTCGCCGACGCGGCCGACGCACGGCGACGACGCGAAGCTGCTCGACGAGACTCGGCGATCTGCTCTTCCAGAGTCTACTTCCTCGCGCTGCTCCTCGCAGGAACGCGGTGAAGGCGACCTCGAGCAGGTCGCGCGCGGGATCCACGCGAAGCTCGTCGCTCGCCATCCACACGTCTTCGGCGAGGTCGAGGCGCAGGACGGCCGGACGCGTGCGCGAGAACTGGGAGCGGCTCAAGCGCGAGCAGGAGGGCCGGAGGGCATCTTCCACGACGTCCCCGGAGACCTGCCCTCGCTTGCTCTACGCGCGGAAGATCCAGCGCGCGCGCGGCCGCGGTCGGCTTCGAGTATCCCGGACCTCGCCGGGGCGCTCGACGATCTGGACGACGAGCTCGCCGAGCTGAAAGCCGAGCTCGCGCGCGTGGGCGAGCCGTTCCGCCGGAGACCGAGCCGGACGCCGCGATCGCGGCGCGAGGCTGGGCGACGTTCTCTTCGCGGCCGTCAACGTCGCCCGCCGGCCTGAACGTCGATCCCGAGCTTGCGCTCCGGAGCCGTCAGCGAACGCGCTTCCGTCGCACGGCTGTACGAGCGGAGCGGCTCGCAGCCGGCGACGGCCGAGCGCTTGGACGCGCTGCCGCTCGACGAGCAGGACGCGTACTTCGACCGAGCCAAGGAGAGCGCTCACGTGAGCGCGATCGCCGAGCGTTCACGCACGGCAGATCCTCGACTCGCGCGGGAATCCGACCGTCGAGGTCGACGTTCGCCTCGATTCCGGCGCGCTGGGTCGCGCCGACGGTGCCCTCCGGGGCGTCGACGGGCGTTCACGAGGCGGTCGAGCTGCGCGATGGCGGCGACGCCTGGGGCGGCAAGGGCGTCACGCAAGGCGGTCGCCAACGTGAACGGCGAGATCGCCGATGCGGTCCGTGGTCGTGACGCCGTCGACCAGGCAGCGGCTCGACCGCGCGCTGATCGAGCTCGACGGGCACGCCGAACAAGGGCCGGCTCGGCGCGAACGCGATCCTCGGCGTCTCGCTCGCCGCGGCGAAGGCCAGCGGCCGCCGACAGGCGGTCTCGCTCTTCGCTACCTCGGCGGCGACGGCGCGCGACGCTGCCGGTGCCGATGCTGAACGTGATCAACGGCGGCGCGCACGCGCGACAACTCGATCGACCTGCAGGAGTTCATGGTCGTCCCCGTCGGCGCGCGACACGCTTCGCCGAAGGCGCTGCGCATCGGCGCCGAGGTCTACCACGCGCTCAAGCGGTGCTCCAGGAGCGCGGGCTCGCGACCGGCGTCGGCGACGAGGGCGGCTTCGCGCCCAGACCTCGAGTCGAGCGAGGCGGCGATCGAGGCGATCCTCGAGGCGGCCGACCGCGCCGGGCATCGCGACGCGCGTCGCGATCGCGCTCGATCCGGCGACGAGCGAGGTCTTCCGCGACGGCGTCTACTCGGTTCGAGGGTCGGGAGCTGCACGAGCGCCGAGATGCCGGCGTTCTGGGCGGAGCTCGTCGAGCGCTACCCGATCGTCTCGATCGAGGACGGCCTCGCTGAGGACGACTGGGACGCGTGGGCGACGCTGACCGAGCGAGCTCGGCGACCGCGTGCAGCTCGTCGGCGACGACCTCTTCGTGACCAACGTCGCGATCCTGCGGCGAGGGCATCGACGCAGGCGTCGCCAACTCGATCCTCGTCAAGGTCAACCAGATCGGCACGCTCACGCGAGACCATCGACGCCGTCGACCTCGGCTCGACGAGCGGCTACAGCACGGTGATGTCGCACCGCTCGGGCGAGACGGAGGACGCGACGATCGCCGACCTCGGCGGTCGCGCTACAACACTGCGGCCAGATCAAGACCGGCGCGCCGGCGCGCAGCGACCGCGTCGCCAAGTACAACCAGTTGCTGCGGATCGAGGAAGTGCTCGGCCCGCGCGCGGTCTACCGGGCCGGGATGCCTTTCCTCGCTTCTCGCGCCAAACCGGCTTCGCGATCTCGCAACCGCTCGGCTGTCGAGGAGGTCATAAGGGCAAGAGCGTCGAAGAGCCCAGAGCTACCCTGACATGGTGAGAGACCAACCGCGGAGAACCAAGATCGTCGCCACGATCGGACCTGTCGCGACCGGCACCGCCGAAGGAGTGCGCGCGCTCGTCGAACCGGGATGGACGCCGCGCGCGCTCAATCTTTCGCACGGCACTCGCGAAGAGCACGCCGAGCGCGCTCGCCTCGTCCGCGACGTGCAGGAGACGATCGGCCGCGCTCGCTTGCGCTGATCGCCGACCTGCAGGGCCCGAAGCTCCGGATCGGCGACCTCGCCGGCCCGCGTGCTGCTGGCAGTGGCGAGAAGTGGTCGTCACGCCGGCGAGCAGAGCTCGGCAACGGCGAGCTGCCCGGTCGCGCCGGCGGTGATCGGCGAGGTGCTCGCAGCCGGGCACGACGTGCTGATCGACGACGGCCTCGTCCGGCTCCGCGTCGAGGCAGGTCAGAGCGGGCCGCGCGCGCTGCGCGCGTCGTCGTCGGCGGCGTCGTCAGCTCGCACAAGGGCGTCAACCTTCCCGGCGTCCCGTGCCGATCCCGTCGCTGACGCGGAAGGACATCGGACGACCTCGAGTTCGCGCTCGAGCTCGGCGTCGACTTCGTCGCGCTGTCGTTCGTCCGCTCGCGCGGCGCCGACGTCCGCGACCTGCAGGCGATCTGATCCGAGCAGGCCGGCTCGCACGCGCGACGTGATCGCGAAGATCGAGAAGGCGGAGGCGGTCGACGCGCTCGACGACGATCCTCGCGAGACGCCGACGCGGTCATGGTCGCGCGCGGCGATCTCGGTGTCGAGATCGGCGCCGCGACCGGTGCCGCTGCTGCAGAAGCGGATCATCCTCGCAGCCCTCGAGCGCGGGCAAGCCGGTGATCACGGCGACGCAGATGCTCGAGTCGATGATCCAGCACGCCCGAGCCGACGCGCGCCGAGGCGAGCGACGTCGCGAACGCGATCCTCGACGGCACGTCTGCGGTGATGCTCTCCGGCGAGACCGCGATCGGCGAGTATCCGGTCGAGGCGGTGCGGACGATGGACCGGATCGCGCGCGCGGTCGAGCCGAGCGCTCGGCTACCGGCACCAGCTGCCCGAGGCCGGCGGAGGAGCCGACCGTCGGGCAGCGCGATGTCCAACGCCGCCTGCGACCTCGCCGAGACGCTTCGGCGTCGCGCGATCCTCGTCCCGACCTTCAGCGGCCGCACCGCATCGGCGGTCGCGCGCCTCCGGCCGCGCCGGCCGATCGTCGCGGTCTGACGCATCACGAGTACGCATGGCGGCAGATGGCGCTCGAGTGGGGCGTCATCGCCGCTGCTGATCCCGGAATGCGCCGACGTCGAGGATCTCTGGCAGCGCGTCGATCGACGCGGCCCGCGAGTCGGGCGTCGTCGAGACCGGCGACCGCGTCGTGATCACCGCGGGCACGGCCGTCAACATCGCCGGCTCGACGAACGTGATCAAGGTCGAAACGGTCTAGCTGTCGATCATGCAGTGACCGCGCGGCCGCCGCGCGAACGATCGGCGACCCATGGCCGGTGACAACAAAGAAGACGCGTAGCGCCGACCGCGGCGTGGCGTGCTCGTTCGCCGCTGGCTCGTGCGTCGGGGCGCTCTGTCTCGTCGGCCTTCTCTACTACCGGCCGCTGCACACGCTACGTCGACACGCGCCACACGCTCGTCGAGCGCTCGAGCCAGGTCCAGAGCCTCCGCGCGGAGAAGCGGCAACTGAGCGCAAGCTCGCCGATACGGCGAGCGACTCGGCGCTCAGTGCGGGAAGCGCGCGGCTCGGACTCGTCAAACCGGGGAGCGCCTCTTCATCGTCAAGGGCATCCCGGCGTGGAAGCACGCGCAGCATACGATCAGGCGGCATGGAGGATGAGGCCGTCGTTGCGCGACAGCTCGGTCGCCCGCCACGTGCGTTCCGGCGCGTAGCCGTCCGCTGCCCCTACGGCCGGCCGGCCGTGACGGAGCAGTGGCCGCGTGACACTTCCGGGGCGCCTTTCCCGCACGACGTACTACCTGACCTGCCCGCAGCTCGTGGCGGCGATCTCGCGGCTGGAAGCACGCGGTGGGGTCGAACGCTGGACGCGGCGCAGTCGAGGAGGACTCCGCGCTTCAGCAGAGCCTCGACCGTGCGAACGAGGAACAGCGCGAGCTGCGACCCGAGCTCCCCGGCGGGATCGGCGGGTCGACACGCGCAGCGGCAGCCTGAAGTGCCTCCACGCGCACGCCGCATTTGCGCTCGCGCGCCCGGGCGCTACGAGCTCGGCGAGCGGATCCCTCGCCGAGCTGGACCAACCTCTGGCCGGATTCAGGCTGCTGCGCAGCGAAAGTGGTCTGACTCGGCAACGTGCGCCATGCTCCTGGCCCGCGATCACGCGGCGCCAGAGTCCACGCTCGCCCTTGTCAAGGCTGCGAGCCTTGCCTGCGGGCGATCGCGGCCTCTGGCTTGGTGCTCGCGACCCAGGAAGCGGGCAACGTCACCGGCCAGACCACTAGTCTCACCCGCATGCCGATCGCCCTCGATCAGACTCGCCGCGAAGTGGGAACTGGGTCACCGCCGGTTCCAGCAAAGAGGTGCGCGAGGCGCCCCGCAGCGAGGCCTGGCTCGAGTGAGCTCGAAGCGGTCACCGCCGCGCTTCGCCGCCGCGTCGGTCAGAGCTTCACCCTTGCGGATCTCGCAGATGCCTACGCGTCGGCCGAGGTCTGGAGCCGGGAGGCCGTCGAAGAGACCGAGCCGGCTAGCGGCTGGCCACGACGGCTTTCGACGGTCACCGACGCGGCGTTCCATCTCTACTCGCGCGGCGCCGTGGACTACGAGCCGTGACGCCGTCAACGACTCCGCCGCGGAACGGCCGTGGCGTGACCGGGCGACGCTGCGCCCGGCGCCGGCCGGCTCGGAACAAGATCGTGCTCGGCCTCGTGCTCGTGGTCGTGTTCGCGGTCGGGGGTCGCGCTGGGGCAGGCGCTGCACGACAACCCGCGGCCCGGCGGCGTGCAGACCTCCTTCAGGACGCTGCCGCCGCTCACTGCGACGCGATCAGGTTAAGAAGCGACAACTTTGGGTAGCTTTTGATCGTGGCCCGCCGCGAGTTTCCAGGAAGACGCGCTCCGACGAGCGATCCGGACTGGCTAACGCTCGGCCAGGCGGCGAGAGTACCTGGGCGTCGCCCAGAGCACGATTCGGAAGTGGATCCGATCACGGCCGAGTGCCCGCGTTTTACACGCCGGGCGGGCATCGGCGCTATCGGCGGCCGGACCTCGACGACTTCCTCAACCGCTCGGGGCCCGGCGGCTCGACGCAGCAGGGGCCGCTCGTCCTGATCGTCGACGACGACGAGGGAGTGCGCGAGTACGTGCGCGTCAACCTCGAAATGGAGGGCTACGCGGTGCGCGAGGCCGGCGACGCGGAGGAAGGACTCGGAGTGCCTGAAGAAGTCTCGCCCGACCTGATCCTGCTCGACGTGATGATGCCCGAGGTCGATGGGTGGGAGATGCTCCGGCGAGTCCAGGAACGGCATGGAGTCGGCGCGATCCCGGTCGTGATGTTCAGCGGCAAGGTCAACGAGCAATCTGCCCAAGAGGCCACCGCTCGGGGTGCGCAGGGCTTCGTCGGGAAGCCTTTTGATCCGCAGCAGCTGATCGAGCACGCCAAGCAGCCTGCTTCCAGCCTGAGGCTACGACCGGCAGCTCGAACGCTGGACCGTCCACCACCGGGTCGGGTGGCTGAACCCAGTCTTCGAAGGTCTGCCCTGGATCGGCGGCCAGGGACTGGTCTGGCTCGCGATCGCGGCCGTGCTCGCCGTCTGGTGGAGACGGCCGCCGATCTTCCTGCAAGTCGCGATCGCCGACCTGGCTCCGGGCAGCTCATCTCGCGCCGGCAAGCATGCCGGTGGCACGGGCAGGCGCGGCCCCAGCGACGTCATCCATGCCGTCGCCGAAACCGCGTCGTCCCGCCAGGGGCCTGAGAGCTATAGCTCTTCGGATGCTGTCAAAAGCCCTGCCCCGATTACGGCTAGGGATGCCAGCAGGCTGATCCAGATTCCGATCCCGCGTCCGCTTGCCGGCAGGAACTCGTCAGGGATCGAGATCAAGCGGATGAGGACGAAGATCGTCGAGAGCGAGCCCAGCGCAATCACGACCAGACTTTCCGGAACCGTCGGTGGCAGCTCGATCCCGGCCTCGCGGAGCGCGACGAGCGCGATCACCGCCAGCCCGATGAAGAAGACGAGCTTGCCGAGCGTTCCCGTATGCCAGCCGATCACGCCGATCGTGGGCCCGACCGCGCCGGAGCCGGCGTACCAGTCGGTGAAGGCCGAGATGCTGAGCACGAGACCGGAGACCCAGGTAGCGCGCTCGCCGACCGCGGTCATGCCGCCCGGCATCGCCTGAATGCGGTCGGCAGGCCTGCGGCTCACGGGCCCGGGGAGAGTGGTTCCTCGGTTGCCACGGTGGAAGTATGTGCATCTTCGTGGTTTGATTCACATGTTGCCGACCAAAGAGGTTGGAATGAGCGCGTCTCGCGAAGATCCGACCACCGCCGCCGGCGGCGACGAAATTCAGCTTTCTGCCGCCGGGGATCATGTGAAAGGCGAGTTCCGCTGCGCCGATTGCGGATACGCGATCACCGTCTGCAGTGAGCTCCCGCCGTGCGCCATGTGCGGCTGCGAGTCGTGGCAGGCAGGTCTGTGGAGTCACTTAAGTCGCGCGGCAACCTTCACGCTCGCTCCGCGCCAGAGGCCAAACAGCCTCTGCACCTGATGCCACATGGCGATGCTCAGATAGACGCTGAGCGCGAGCAGAGCCAGCACGATCAGCCAGAAGCGGACGTTCGCCGCGCGCCGCTCGCGCGTGCGCCGCAGCCGGGCCTCACGCCTCGCCTGCTGGCGCCGATATTCGCGACGGACGACGCCCCGGGTCGTAGACAGGCACATCCGGCGGGGGCGTCTTCCTTGCGGGCTCCGCCATCCCCTCAAGTCTAGTGGCCTGATCGGCAGCATGGCCAAGCTCCTGGCCACGCGATCACGCTGCGCCAGAGTGCACGCTCGCTCTTGTCAAGGCTGCCAGCCTTGCCTGCGAGCGAGCGCGCCCTCTGGCCGTGTGCTCGCGACCAGGAAGCGGGCAACGCCACCGATCAGGCCACTAGAAGGCCGGCCCTGTTTACATGCCGCCATACTCCCGATTGGGGGCGATGAGCATCGACCGGGGCCGAACTGAAGGGAGCAGCCGAGGGCGCCACGGCGCTCGAAGCGCTGACGGGCGCTCTTAGACAGATGGCCGAGGTGGCTCTCCCGACGACGCCTTGGAGGCGATCGCGGAAGCGACTGCCGGTGCCACCGCCGCCGAGGCCGTCGTCGTGCGCGTGCTCGCAGAGGGGCGGCCGTTGGCTCGAAGCTCGCGCGGTCTCGGCGTCGTCGACACTCATCGCCGCCGAATTGCAGGGGCTCGCGAGGCTGCGCCGTTCGAGGACGGCGACGCCGTAGTCTCCAGCGAGGCACCGGCTTGGATTCGACGTCGCGCTCGCGCTGCCGATCGCACTCGGGGGCCGCGAGCTCGGCCGGTTGGAGCTCTTCCGGCATGCGCAGTCCTTCACGACCGAACAAGAAACCTAGGGCGGCTGGCGGCCGAGCATGCCGCGATCGCGCTGGGGGCCTGGGCGGAAACGGCAAGGGCGTTCCGCCGCTTCCGGCCCGCGATCTGCTGCGCCTCGGCTAGGAGACGCGCTCGCCACCGGCCTCGACGTGCAGCGCACCGCCGACCGAGATCGCGCGGCTGGCGGCCCAGGGAAGCGGTGCCGAGGGCGCAGTCGTCTGGCGGCTCGGCGACGACCTGCAGCCGTATGTCGGCGGTACTTTCGGCACCGGACGGCCGGGACGAGCGCGAGGTTCATGGACGCGCTCGCCGCGCGGGCGCCCTTTGCCGTCACCTCGAATTCCTGGGTTCTGTTGCTCGGCCAGCCCCCGCTGGGCGCCTTCAGCTCCAGTTCGGACAGCCGCTCGTCCCCTCCGACGACGATGCTCGACGCGCTGACGACGTTCGCGGCACGGGCGGCTCATGCCCTCCGCTCGAGCGAGCGCGCACATCGGCAGGGAGGTCGAGCTCGACCGCAGCCGGGCACTGGTCGCCGTCGTCGGCCAGGCGATCGCGCAGCTCTCGCTGGCGCACACGCTGGAGACGGCGATCGACCGGATCGCCGAGCTGGTCGGCGCCGACCGGCTGGCGGTCTATTTGCTGGAGCCCGATGAGGACCGGCTGTTCACGAGCCGCCGGCCGCGGCCTGGCCGGGCCGCACACGCGTGTGGCCGAGCGGATGATCGAGCTAGCCCGAGGCCCGTTGCGCGGGCGCGAGGCGATGCTGATCGACGACGCGCAGGTCGGATCTCCAGGCTCGCCTCGGTCGCGCGAGCAACTCGCCGAAACGGGCATCGAAGCAGCAGTCGGCCTGCCGCTCCGCGTTCAGTGAGGACCTGATCGGACTGCTCGCCGTCCTATCCGCCCAGCGGACGAACGCTGACGGCGGACGAGCTCGCGCTGGTGACCGCGCTCGCCGCGCAGCTCGCGGTCGCCGTCCAGAACGCGCGCCTCCACGAGCAGCTGAAGCGGCGAGATGCCGAACGGCGTGAAGCGCTCGAGGCGGAGCAGCAAGCCTCCCGAACGCTGCGTTCCCTCTACGAGATCTCGCGAACGCTTCGCCCAGAGCCTCTGCGCTCGAGACGACGCTCGAGGCGCTGGTCGCGGACGTTTACCGAGCTGCTTGGGCTCGACGCTGCCGGAATCCGGATGCCCGATGAGCGCGCCGAGGCGCTTCGTCACAGCAGGCCGTCACGTTCGCGACGAGCGAATGGCCGAGGCGGTCAAGACGATCCTGCTGCGCGCCACAGCCGCATGTCGCCCGCGCCTGCGCAGCCGGTTCTGCGCCGGTCAGGCCGCTGCTGCTCGATCCCGGCATCGCTGCGAGCCGGGCGGCGCGCAGCGCTGGTCTCGCTCGTCCCGTTTTCGACGCGCGTCTCGACGACCGCAATCAGTTCCTGGTCCCTGACGCCGACGGCGTGCTCGGCACCGCCACGCTGGTGTCGCTTGATCCGGCGCGCCGCTCGGCCGAGGCGACTCGAGCTCGCGCTCGCCGCCGCAAGCCGCGCTAGCGCTCGAGAACGCGCGGCTCTACCAGCAGCGGCGCAACTTCGCCGACGATGAGCGATCGCTGCTCCTGCGAGCGTCTATCCAAAGATCGAGCGGGATCGACCTCGGGGACGTCTACGAATCGTCGGCCCGTCTCGACGTCGGCGGCGACGTCTACGACTTCCTCCGGCTCGACGACGGCCGTCTCGCGGTCGCGCTCCGGCGACGTCACGGGTCACGGCATCGACGCCGCCGCGGACATGGCGATGGCGAAATTCGTCTCTCGCTCGCTCGCACGCGAGGCATCCCGAGCCGGGCGACTTTCTCGCCGCCGCCAATCACCAGGTGGTCGTGGGCGAGATCGCGCCAAGCGCAAGTTCATCACGATGCTCCCTACCTGACGGGTCGATCCTGCGACCGGCGCCGTCGCCTGCGGCTGCGCGGGCCACCCGTGGCCGCGGCTTTGCCACGCCCGACGGCGACGTGGCGCTCTCGCGGCGAGCGGACTCGCACTCCGGAGATCGAGACCCCGGGTCAGAGCTGCGATCGAGCCGCGGGAGCAGCTTCCGGCAGGCGGTGCGCTTGTGCTCTACACCGACGGCGTCATCGAAGCTCGTCGCGGCGTGGCGAGCCCCACGGCGACGAGCGGCTCGATGCTTTGCTCGCGGCGCACGCGAGCCTGCCCGCTGCGGAGCTTGCCCGCGCCGTCGTCGACGATTGCCGCGCTTTCACCGGCGGCGACCTCACTGTGCTGGCTGCGCGGTCGTCGTCATTCGCGCGGAACTCGACGCAGCTTTCTGACGCGGCGCCTGGCGCGCCGCGAATCGCCCGATCGGGTGCCGCGGCGCTGGGGCTCCGGGGAGCACCTTGCGGCGTGTCGGGCGCGCGATCGGGGTCGGCGTGGACTTCGGCGTCGAGTCTTCGACGTTCTCGACCCGAGACGGCACTTGGCACGCTCGTGCTCGCCCACTCTGACGATCTCCTCGAGGTGAGCCACGCGCGTCGCCGCCGGCCGGGTCCGGTCGCTGCGGCCGTCCGGAGCTTCCGGGAGCCTGCGCCGGAGCTGTGCCGACTCTGGAGCAGGCGCTCGAGGATTCGCCGCGGCCGTCGAAGTCGGACTGCACGCCGACGTCAAGAGCCCCGGCACCGGGCGCGAGATCGCCTCGGCGTCTCCGCCGCCACGGCACTTCGCCGAGACGCACGGTCGCAGAGCTCGTTCTGGACGGCGGCGCTCCTCCGCGATCTCCGGGCGGAGGAGCCGCGGCTGGCCGTCGGCATCCACCTACCCCGAGGATCGACGCGGGCTTGCGCGCCCGGCGGCCGCAGCTGAGCGCCACTCAGCAACATGCAACTGGAACGAAGTACAA
>ERZ1370068.5097-contig-4137_pt1 | contig 11038 bp, 11 predicted proteins | sample MGYA00561227_ERZ1370068 | MGnify/ENA primary metagenome ERZ1370068 (study PRJEB38410, sample SAMEA6850437) | metagenome | study: Metagenomic assessment of the ecological functions of the soil: analysis of the soil microbiota associated with the...
GGAAGCTCCGATTCCCGGAGCCTGGAACTTCGTCTGACTAGCTTGGCGCCAGTCTTCTGCACTGCCGCGAGCATAGAGCGGCATCGTGACTTGGGATTCAACAGCCCGCCGCCGCGACCGACCATGTGCGGGCGCGGCACACGAACTCGCGGAATCGCCAATCCCGTCGAAAGTCGTCATGGCCGCGAAGCGGCCGGACTTTCGAGGGAGTGGGCCGTGAAGGATTCGAACCTTCGACCTTGGGATTAAGAGTCCCCTGCTCTACCAACTGAGCTAACGGCCCGAAGGGCGCCTAGAGTACCAACGCCTTGAAGGTTCTCTCGGTCGTCGGAAACCGCCCTCAGTTTGTCAAGTCGGCGCCGCTCTCGGTTGCGCTTCGTGAGCACGGAATCGACGAGATCGTCCTGCATACGGGGCAGCACTACGATCCCGAGCTGTCGCAGGTCTTCTTCGACGAGCTGGAGCTCCCGGAGCCCCGCTACCGGCTCGATCTGCACACCGCCGACACGGCGCCGATGCGGGCCGGGATCCGCGACGCGATCGGCACCGAGGGCCCGGACGTCGTGCTCGTCTTCGGCGACACGAACTCGACGCTGGCCGGCGCGCTGCGCGGCCAACGACACCGGAGTCCGGCAGGCTCACGTCGAGGCGGGGCTCCGCAGCGGCGACCTGACGATGCCCGAGGAACGGAACCGCATCGAGGTCGACCGGCTGCGCCGCGATTCTCTTCTGCCCCGGACGAGCACGCGGCGGAGACGCTCGCGACCGAGGGCGTCCCGGGCCGGCGCGAGGTCGTCGGCGACGTGATGCTCGACGCGACGCTCCAGCTCGCTCCGATCGCCGCGCAGCGGTCGCACGTGCTCGACGCGCTCGACCTCGAGCCGCGTGCCTACGTCGTCACGACCGTGCACCGCGAGGCCAACGCCGTGCCGGAGCGGCTCGGGCGAATCCTCGAAGGCCTCCGCCGCCTCGACGAGCAGGTCGTCTTCCCGGTTCATCCACGGACTCGCAAGGCGCTCGAGGACGCGAGCCTCGAAGCCCCGCCAAACGTCAGACTGCTCAGGCCGCTCCGGCTACCTCGACTTCACGGCGCTCGCGTCACAGGCCCGCGTGATCGCCACCGACTCCGGCGGGCTGCAGAAGGAGGCGTACTGGCACGGGGTGCCGTGCGTGACGCTGCGCGACACCACCGAGTGGGCCGACACGGTCGCGGTGAAGGCGAACGTCCTGGTGGACGACGATCCGGACGCGATCGCAGCAGCCGTCGCGAGCGCCCGATGCCCGACGAGCGCCCGCAGCTCTACGGCGACGGTCACGCCTCCGAGCGGATCGCCGAGGTGCTGGCTAGTCTCCCGCCGTGACGAAAGTCGGCCTCGCTGGCCTCGGCTACTGGGGCCCGAACCTCGCGCGGAACTTCGACGAGCTCGCCGAGCTCGCCTGGCTCTGCGACCTCTCGGACGAGCAGCGGGAGCGGTTCGCTTCGCGCGCTATCCGGAGCGCGCGGCTTGACGGCCGACTTCGACGAGATGCTCGCCGACGACTCGCTGGAGGCGGTGATCGTCGCGACGCCGGTCGCGACGCACGCCGAGCTCGCGAAGCGCGCGCTCGAAGCGGGCAAGCACGTGCTCGTCGAGAAGCCGCCGGCGCTGACGCGGCGGCGAGATGGAGGAGCTCGTCGCGACTCGCCGAGGAGCACGGCCGCGTGCTGATGCCGGGCCACCTCCTGCTCTACCACCCTGGCGTCATTCGCGCTGAAGGAGCTGATCCGACTCCGGCGAGCTCGGCGACGTTCTCTACGTCTACGGCAACCGCCAGAACCTCGGCCAGATCCGCAAGGACGAGAACGCGCTCTGGTCGCTCGGCGTCCACGACCTCTCGGTGATCCTGCACCTGCTCGAGGAGGAGCCGACCGAGGCCTGGGCGCGCGGCGAGTCGCTTCCTCACCGAGGGCGTCGAGGACGTCGTCTTCTGCTACCTGCGCTTCCCGTCCGGCAAGGTCGCGCACATGCACCTCTCCTGGCTCGATCCGCACAAGATGCGGCGGATCACCGTCGTCGGCCGCGACAAGATGGCCGTCTTCGACGACATGGAGCTCGACCGCAAGCTGACGATCTACGACAAGGCGACCGGTCGAGCGCGGCCGAGACCTACGGCGAGTGGATGACGCGGACCGGCGACATCTACAGCCCGAAGATCCCGAACGACGAGCCGCTGCGGCTCGAGTGCGAGCATTTCCTGCGCCTCGTCGCCGGCGAGGGCGACCCGCTCGCGGCGGCTCGGCGACGGCGTTGCGGTCGTGCGGGCGCTGGAGCAGCTGCAGGCCTCGCTGGAGCAGACGCCGGCTTGAGCTGTTCCGTTGCCGAGACCGCGGTCGTCTACCCGGGCACGGTGCTCGGGGACGGCTGCCAGATCCTCGACTACGCCGTCGTCGGCAAGCAGCCGACACTGTCGCCGCGCTCGACCGCGAAGCGCGAGCCGCTGCCACCGCTCGAGCTCGGCGCGGGCACGATCGTCTCGACCGGCGCGGTCGTCTTCGCCGGCACGAAGCTCGGCGAGCGCGTGATCGTCGGCGACCAGGCCTGCGTTCGCGAGCGGGTCGACGATCGGCGACGACGTCGTCGTCGGGCGCGGCTCGCTCGTCGAGAACGACACCACGGTCGGCGCGCTGACGAAGATCCAGGCTGACGCCTACATCACCGCGTACTCGACGCTCGAGGACGACGTCTTCATCGCCCCGTGCGTGACGACGACGAACGACAACTTCATGGGCCGCACCGAGAAGCGGCGCGAGCTGATCAAGGGCCCGACGATCAGGCGCGGCGCCCGCATCGGCGGCGGCCGCGGTTCTCTGCCCGGGATCGAGATCGGCGAGGAGGCGCTTCGTCGGCGCCGGCGCGATCGTCATCCGCGACGTGGCTCCGCGGGCGGTCGTGGTCGGCTCGCCCGCGCGTCAGATCCGGGAAGTCCCGGACGAAGAGCTGCTCGGCCAGAGGAGGGCCCTTGAGGGACTGACCCCGCAGGGGTCTGTCCCCATAACGGTTCGGGCGCCGGGGCGGCTTCAGGGACAGTCCCCGTTCGGGGACAGTCCCTCCAAACACGAAAACCTCCTAGAGGCTGACCGGCTTCGAGGAGGCCGGGGGCAAAGCCTTTGGTCGAGACCCTCGCCCTGTAGGTCCCCGGCGTCACGGCGCGCGAGAGCGTGAACCGTCCCTGAGCCGTCGTCTTGACACTGGCAACGGCTCGCCACGCTGACCCGGCCTGCCGCTGGATCGTCACCGTCGCCCCGGCCGTGCGCGGCTTGACCGTGCCCCAGAAGCCCGTGAGATCCGCCGGGGCGCGCAGCCGGACGGACGGCGCGACCGCGACCGGAACCGGGTCGCTCGCAATCGTGCCGACGACGAGCCGGAACTGGCTCGACTGGCTCGGCCTCACTTTCGGAGCCACCGCCCCGCCGCGCGGAGTGAGCGTCGAGACCGTCTTCCAGCCGTCAGGAATCGAGCTGCTGCAGCTGAACCGAAGTGCAGCCGCGAGCGGTCCCGCTCAGCGCGGTCTTCGTGCCGTACGTGAGCGGGGTCGACGGGGCGCCGAGGGCGAGCACGCCGACCTGGAACCAGGTCGACCGGAGCCCAAGTGCGGAGCGAACCTCGCTCCCTGTCGCCGTCACCTGGCCCTTCGAGCCGGTCGCGACGACGCTCTGCACCCGGCCGGACGAGGCGGCGACGGTCTGGACGTCGAGCAGCTTGCCGGGCGACTTGAGGCCGCGGGCGAGCTTCCGCGCCGTGTACCGGTACGGCCCCCAGTCGTGGTACGGCGAGATCGTGTCGTAGGGTCCGGAACGGAGACGAGATAGGGAACCGGGGGCGAGTCCGGATAGAGATCCTGGATGGACGCCGTTCGCCCCCTGAGGTGGAGAAGAAGTACGTGCTCGCGACCTTGCCCTTGTAGAGAGCGACCTGGCCGGCGGTCGCGTTGACCGCCGCGGTGGTCGACGGCGCTTCGTGCGGGATCCCGAGGTAGACCTGGTCGCGGGTGTCCGAGTAGAGGTCGAAGCCGCCGTTCGAGGGGTGCAGGTGAGACAGCGCATACGAGCGCGCAGCTACGGCCTGGGCCTTCAGTGCTTCCGGGGCCCAGCTCTTCGGCATCTCCGAGGGAACGACGCCGCGGAGGTAGAGATCGAGATCGACGACGTTGACGATCCGAACCTTCGTCGCGGAAAGCTTGAGCACGCGCAGGGAGCCGCGGTAGCCCCGCCCGTTCAGCGCCAGCGCCGTCGCACCAGCCCTGAACTCCAGCGGGTAGGGCAACACGGTCGGCTTGGCCTGCAAATTGGTCGGATCCGTGTACTTGTAGCCGGGCCCAACGGTGAGGCTTCCAGCGTTCAGGGCGTGCTTCGAGCCGGTGGCGTCGACAACCTGAAACGGGAGCTTCGACGAGATCGTGACCTGCTTCGCGCTGTCGACGAGCAGGACGCGGATCCGGCTGACCGGCGCCTGGCCGATGGTGGTGCCGGTGTAGTAGTGCTTGATGATCCGGTCGTACGTCCAGCCGTGCTGGGCGTAGCCATAGGCCCCGTACTGGCCCATGCCGAGACCGTGACCCCAACCGTGGCCGGTGATGAAGAACGTCGGCTGCGTGCGGATCGTCGGCGGCACCGTCTTCGAGCCGCCCGGACCCGCGCCGGCCAGGCCGAGCGCGGCAACGAGGACTATGGCGAAGGGGCGAATGGACATGCCGCGGGACCCCGGAACGGGTCGAGGGTAGCGCATTCGCGAAGCGGCCCCGGCAATCCTTTACAGCCTCCTAATCTCGCCCTGAGCACGCGTTTTTCGGGTTCATCGGCGCGGGCAGTGAACCGGCTGGGCATTCTGTTTTCGCATGCCGGTCGACACGGACATCCTGCCGCCTCGCTACCGCTCGCCCAAGCGCATCGCGCTTGGAGGCATGGGCGAGGTCTATCGCGCCACGCGACTCGGTCCTCGGCCGCGCCGTCGCCGTCAAGCTGCTCGCCGAGCGCTACTCGCGCGACGACGCGGTGCGGGCCGCTTCACGCGCGAGGCCCTGCGCCGCGGCCAGGCTCTCCGGCGAGCCGAACATCGTGACGGTGTTCGACGTCGGCGAGCACGCGGAGCGGCCGTTCATCGTCATGGAGTACCTCAGCGGCGGCTCGCTCGAGGAACGGATCCAGAAGCGACGGGGCGCAGGAGGTCGGGCAGTCGCTCGAGTGGCTCGAGCAGGCTGCGGCCGCGCTCGATGCCGCCCATCGCCACGGAGTCGTCCACCGCGACGTCAAGCCGGCGAATCTCATGCTCGACCGAAACGGCACCATCCACGTCGCGGACTTCGGGATCGCGAGCGCCGCGGGCACGGACTCCTTGACGATGACCGGCACGGTGCTCGGCACCGCCGGCTATCTCTCGCCCGAGCAGGCGCAGGGCGAGCGGGCGACGCCCGCGAGCGACCGCTACGCGCTCGCGGTCGTCGCCTTCGAGCTGCTCAGCGGGCGGCGGCCATTCGAGAGCGAGTCGATCACCGCCGAGGCCGTGGCGCACGTCAACGCGCCGGTGCCGTCGATCGCCGAGATCTGCGAGGGCCTGCCGGAGGAGCTCGACGCCGTCTTCCGCCAGGCGCTGGCGAAGTGACCCGGCGGAGCGCTTCGAGACGGCCTCCGAGTTCGTGGCGGCACTTCGGGCCGCGCTCGCGGAGGCCGCTGGGGCGACGCGCCTCGTTCCGGCCCACGCCGACAGCGGCGCCGACGCCGTCGGTGCTCTCCCCTGTCGCACGGCGGCGAGCTCGGCGCAGTCGCTGGCCCGCCCTCGCGGCGCTGCTCGCGCTCGGCGCGGGTCGGCGGCGCGATCGCCGCAATCGTGCTCACGAACGGGAACGGCAAGTCGAGCGCCGCGCCGCCTGCCCAGCCGCAGAACGGTCACGGTCACAAATCAGGGGAGCACGGTCCAAACGACGGTCACCGCGCCGACGACGACATCCGCCGCCGCCGGCCCAGCCTCCAGCTCCCTCAGCGGCTCCGGCGCTGAACGACGCGGGCTTCACCAAGATGCAGGCCGGCGACTACGCAGGCGCTCTGCCTCTGCTGCAGCAAGCGGTCGCCAAGCTGAGCGGCGTCGGCTTCCCGAATGAGGCCTATGCCAACTACAACCTCGGCTACACGCTGCTCCAGTTGGGCAGCTGCAGCGAAGGCGGTTCCGCATCTCAGAGCGAGCTCAGCAGCTCGAGCCTAAGCGGCACGGAGCCCAAGGACGCGCTCAAGCGCGCCAGAGCACTGCTGGCTAGCTGAGCCGCGCCGCGTACTGCCGACGGTAGTACTCGAGGTACTCGCCCGACTTGATCGGCTCCCACCAGTCGCGGTTGTCGCGATACCAGGCGACCGTCTCCGGGAGACCGTCGGCGAGCGTATGCCGCGGCTCCCAGCCGAGGGCGCGCAGCCTCGAGGTGTCGAGCGAGTAGCGCCGGTCGTGCCCGGGCCGGTCCTCGACGTGGCGGACCAGCGACTCGTCGGTGCCCGTCAGCTCGAGGATGCGGGCGCGTGAGGTCGCGGTTCTCGACTTCCTCGCCGCCGCCGACGTTGTAGACCCCGCCGGGCTCGCCTTCGCGCAGGACGAGCTCGACCCCGGCGCAGTGATCCTCGACGTGCAGCCAGTCGCGGCGCTTGACGCGCCGTCGCCGTAGACCGGGAGCGACTCGCCGTCGAGGGCGTTCGTGATGAAGAGCGGGATGAGCTTCTCGGGATACTGGTTCGGCCCGTACGTGTTCGCGCCGCGGGTGATCGAGGCGTTGACGCCGTAGGTGCGCACGGCGGCGAGCACCTGCAGGTCGCCGCCCGCCTTGAGGCGGCAGTACGGGCTCGACGGGCGGAGCGGATCGTCCTCTCTCGACGAGCGCGGCCTTCGGACGACGTCGCCGTAGACCTCGTCGGTCGAGACCTGGACGAAGCGGCGCGCCGTGTTCGCGCGCGTAGTCGAGCAGGCACGTGCGTGCCGAGCACGTCGGTGCGCGATGAACTCGGCGGCGCCGAGGATCGAGCGGTCGACGTGCGTCTCGGCCGCGAAGTTGACGATCGCCTCGCAGCCCTGCGCCGGCCGTCGGCGACCGGCGTCCGGATCGGCAGATGTCGCCGTGACGAACTCGACGTCCGCGCCCTCGAGGTTCGCCTCGGTTGCCCGAGTAGGTGAGCTTGTCGAGGACGACGACCTCGTCGCCCCGGCGAGCCGCTTTGCGCAGTGCGAGCCGCTGAGCGCAGCTGGCGCCGCCCGCAGAGCCGAGGATTCGCATCGGCGGAAGCCCTGGTGGACGGAAGGTTCGAACGCCTGCTTTGGTCCTTGAGCCGATCGTGTTCCTGGGGATGAAACGTCACAGCCTTTGGTGCCAGTTGCCTTGTCCCGCTTGCGGCAGTTCAGGTGGACGGTCCACTGCGGACCGCAACGGCGCCGTCGCGAGAAGGCGGCGACCGCCACCGGCCAGTGTAGACGGGCGAGGCACTCCCGCAAGCCCTCGCGCCAGTGCGGCAGCCGCGGCGCGTCCGGCTGCTCGCTGCGCAGCACCGAGTACGCGGGCCGCGGCGCGCGGGCGTCCGAGCTCGGCGGTCGTGATCCGGCGGACACGGCAGTCGCAGGCCCGGCCTCCTCGAAGATCGCCTCGGCGAACTCGGCCCACGTGCAGTCGCCGTGCCGCGGCGACGTGGTAGACGCCGTGCGGCAGCTCGAGGATCGCCGCGTCGCCTCCGCGAGGTGGCCGACGTAGGTCGGCGAGCCGCGCTGGTCGTCGACGACGGCGACCTCGTCCCGCTCGGCGCCGAGCCGCAGCATCGTCCGCACGAAGTTGCTGCCCGGTCCAGCCCGAAGAGCCACGACGAGCGGACGATCCAGCCGCTCGCCCGACCTCGCGCTCGCCCGTCGAGCTTCGTGCGCCCGTAGACGGACAGCGGGCCGCGGCTCGTCCGACTCGACGTACGGCTCGCGCTTCGCGCCCGTCGAAGACGTAGTCGGTCGAGAAGTAGACGAGCGGCGCACCGAGGCGCCGCGACGTTGCGCGTGCCGCGCGACGTTCACCGCGGCCGCCTCCTGCCGGGTCGGCCTCGGCGCCGTCGACGTCGGTCCAGGCGGCGGCGTGGAGAACGAGGTCGGCGCCGCTCGGGACGCGGCGGGCGCGCGACGTCCCAGCTCGCGCCCGCGTCGAGCGCGTCGCCGCGTCGGGAAACGCCTCGGCGAGCGCCGTGCCCGAGCTGCCCGCCGGCGCCCGTGATCAGGACGCGGGCCTGCGTCCCGCTCGGACAGGATCGGCGATGTCGTGCTCCAGAGGTCGCGACGCGCGGGTCGTCCCAGGGGATCTCGTGCTCGTCCGGGATCGGCCGGGTCGTACTCCTCGGTCACGTGGTAACAGAAGAGGAGGTCGGTGAGCGCCTCGAAGCCGTGCGCGTAGCGGCCCGGGATGTAGACCGCCACCGGGTTGTCGTCGCCGATGTCCTCGGTGAACGTCTCGCCGGTCTCGCGGTCGAGGACGACGACGCGCGCCGTCCCCTGGAGGCAGCACGAAGAGGTCGTCCTGGCCGCGCTCGTGGTAGTGGAGCCCGCGGATCACGCCCGCGCGCGAGAACGAGACGTTCGTCTGCACGCGTCGGCTTCGGCAGCGCGCTCTCGCGGCGGAGCTCGCACGAACCAGCCGCGCTCGTCCTCGAACCGCTGCAGCGGGATCAGCGCAGACGCCGTCGATCATTCGTGGTTCGCGCCGTTCGCGCGGACGAAGTCGTTGACCTCGTAGTAGGCGTCGATCGACTCGCCCGCGTCGCCCCAGAACCCCTCGAGCACGTCGTACTCCATCGCGCCCTGCTCGACGTACCAGTTGTTCACGTCGGTGATCTCGAGCTCGCCGCGGCCGGAGGGCTTCAGGCGTCGGCAGCACGTCCCAGACGGTCTCGTCGTAGAAGTAGATGCCGGTGACCGCGTACTCGCTCGGCGGCTCGTCCGGCTTCTCGACGATCCGGACGATCGCGGCCGTCGCCGTCCAGCTCGGGCACGCCGAGGTGGCGCAGGTGCTCGGGTCGTCCTCGACCGCGAGAGGAGGATCGCGCGCGCCGCGCTCCTGTGCGGCGAAGTTCTCGACCGCCGGGCGGAGCGACCGCTCGAAGACGTTGTCGGCGAGCATCACGCAGACCCGGTCGCCGGTCGACGAACCGCTCGGCGAGGCCGAGCGCCTCGGCGATCCCGCCCGGCCTGCTCCTGGTAGGCGTACGAGCAGCCGGTCGATCCCGTGCTCGTGGCCGTTGCCGAGCAGGCGGAAGAACTCGCCGGCGTGCGTGCCGCCGGTGACGAGCATCAGCTCGGTCGATCCCGGCCCGGACGAGCGCCTCGATCGCGTACGTGACCATCGGCCGGTCGTAGATCGGCAGCAGGTGCTTGTTCGTGATCCGCGTCAGCGGATGGAGGCGCGAGCCCGGTGCCGCCGGCGAGGATGACGCCCTTCATCGCGGGCAGATGGTAGTTGCACTGGCGACCCGCGCCGGCCGGAGAGCGCCGGGCGGCGGCGAGGCTGCTCCAGCGGCGACCGGCACCCGCACGTCCCGCGCCCGGCGGCCGGGTAGCCACCAGTTGTAGCGGCCGAAGAGCGCCATCAGCGCGGGACCGAGCACGCGCGCGCACGAGCGTCGCGTCGAGGAAGATCGCGACCGCGAGGCCGAGCGCCGAACTCCTGCAGGCCGACGATGCGGCCGGCGATGAAGCCGGAGAAGGCGGCGACCATGATGATCGCCGCCGCCGTGACGATCCGGCCGGTGCGCTCGAGCCCGAGCGCCACCGCGCGCGTCGTTGTCGTGCGTCGTCGTCCCACGCCTCGCGCATGCGGCGTGACGAGGAAGACCTCGTAGTCCATCGAGAGGCCGAAGAGCATCGCGAACAGGAAGATCGGGATCCAGCCCTCGATCTGGCTGGATCTGGTAAAGCCCGAGCACATCGTGGCCGAGCGCCGCACTTGAAGACGACGACGAGCATCCCGTAGGCCGCGGCGACCGAGGAGCAGGTTCAGGATCACCGCCTTCAGCGGGCAGCAGCGCCGAGCGGAAGGCGCGCATCAGCAGGAGTACGTCAGCACGAGCACCGCGGCGACACGAGCCAGGGGAAGTAGCGGTAGGCTTCGGTCGAAGAAGTCGACTCCCTGTGGCGGACTCGCCGCCGGCGAGCACCCGGACGCTCGCTCGGAACCGCAGCCGCGGGATCGAGCCTGCCGCGGAGGCGGTGGACAAGCTCTGCGCCGCCTCGGGCCGCGCTCGTCGCGGCCCGCGACGATCAACTCCTCGTAGCGGCTGCCGCTTCTCGGGGTCGACGAACGGCTGCGCGCAGGCGCGACCTGTAGCGGGAGCCGTCTCGATGGTCGGCCCTGATCCCGCCGGCGAGACGCCCGGATCGCCGCCTGCGCGCGAGGCTCGTGCATCGCGCTCCCGGCCGCCCGGAATCGACGACGACCTGCGTCGAGGGAGATCGCCCTCGCGGGCCGATCGAATGCTTGCGCGACGCCGAAGCCCTGCACCGACTGCGGGAACCGCAGGGATCCCCGAGTGCCGAGCCGGGCGTCGCGCTGCAGCCCGAAAGACGAAGGGATCGCGGCCGGCAGCGAGGAGCACCGCCCTGCCGCCGAAAGGAACGCGAGCGGCCCGCCGCATGGATCGCGGTCGCAGGCCGGTGCGAGAAGCCGGTGTCCTCCTCCGCGCAGAAACCGCTTCCGGCAGGAGCGGAATCCGCGCAGTACCCCGCGCCGGCCGCACTGGCGAGAGCAAGTGCCGGCTGCAGCGTCAGCGCCCGCCGCAATCGAGGTCAGCGGAATCAATAGGAAGCCGCCCGACGCCGATCCGAGCGCACGAACGGGAAGCGGAATGAACGAGCGGCAGCGCGAGGCCGATCGCGACCGCTGGCACCGGAGAAGACGACCGCGCGGCCGGCGGTCTGCATCGTCGGACGATCGCTCGCCTCGACGCCCGCCGCCGCGGAGCAACTCCTCCCGAAAGCGATAGCAATACGTAACTGAACGAAGTATA
>ERZ1370068.4272-contig-3354_pt1 | contig 11031 bp, 11 predicted proteins | sample MGYA00561227_ERZ1370068 | MGnify/ENA primary metagenome ERZ1370068 (study PRJEB38410, sample SAMEA6850437) | metagenome | study: Metagenomic assessment of the ecological functions of the soil: analysis of the soil microbiota associated with the...
TCGTCGATGAGCGGCGCGATGGTCGGCGAGTGTAGTGCGGCGGCGCGAGAATTGCCGAAACGCCCGGTGCGCGTCGAGCGGTAGCCGAGCGAGAGTCGGCGACCAGGTTGCCGCTGAGCACATCCGTTGGCAGGCGCGTGCCGCGTGGCGGCACGCACTCCGATCAGTGCTGGGAGCTTGCGAGAACTGCGCCTGAATGCCGAAGCGAATGTTGTGGCTGCTCTTCGCCCGGCTCGTCGCGTTCAGCTGAGAATGTTCTCGGTCGCGCCCCTGCGTGATGCCGCCTTCGCCGTTGCCGTTGTAGCCCGGTGATATTGAAATGCGGGGCGGCCGTGTCGATCGAATCGATCCGCCGGCGAGGAGTTCCACCAGGCGATATCGCCGACCCGGATTGCGGCCATCGAGGCTGACCGGCGAGGATTCGAGATGGTGAGCGTGGTTGTAGCCGAAGCGAAATCTCATTGACGAACCTCGGCGAATCGCCCGCACGTTTCGCCGAGCGAATTGCGCCTCTGCGGCGGAGTCCGTGTGCGAGAACGCCGACCAGGTTGAGCTAGAGCCGTCGTGCCGCGTGAAGCGTTCGAGGTTGTGGCTGGCGTTCAGCGCCTGATAGGCGAATCGTCGCGGTGTCGGCATCGTCGGTGAAGCTTTTGTTGATGTTGTAGTTGTTGGCGGCATTCGGCGCCGGCGCAGTCGACGCCGGCGTCTGCGCAGGTATCGAGAAGCGGTTAGTCGGAATGTGGCGTTGCCCGGGAACTGTGGTGCCCGGCCAGACGGATCGACGGTAGATTTGTCCATGAGGCCCGAGAGGATGCTTCGACAGCAGTGTCTAATTTGAAAGCGCCATGACCCAGGGGCAATGACCCCTTCGTCCGTCCTCAAGCCTTCATACTGACCCGAAACACGAGAAACGCCTGTGCGCTGATGGGGCCATAGCTGGTCACGCTAGACTGGTTGCCTTGCAATTCCGGCTAATCCGCGGCGAGATACTGCTGTCGGGTAATCGCCCGCGGGGAAAATTGACCTTCCAGGCCGAAATAGCCCTGAGTGACTGGTGGCCGATCGACGCGACTGCCGCCTGCCGTGCTCGGTCGAAGGAGTTGCGCGGCGGGTTGGCTTCCATGACGGCGTCAGCCGGCGGCGCCAGCGACCAGGTTGTTGAGCGCGGCACGACCAAAGCGCGTGAACATAGATCGACTGGTGTGGTGGTCGAACTGGCGCTGACCGCCCCCTGCCATCATCGCATGCTCGTGCCCGGCTGCTTTCCAGCGGCATGAGCGCGTCGCCGCGGTGAGAGCTATGACGTGACGCCCATGAAGAAGCGCGGCGAAGGGCAAACGGCCGTGCATCCGTTGACCAAGGATCGTTGATCTGCTTCTGCGAATGTTTACAATGACCGACCCTTTGGCTTTTGCGTCTGCCGGTAATGGGGGCTTCATACGTCGCGGCTGATGCGACCACCGAGACGTTCGCCATTGACGTGATCGTCAGGCGAGCGATGTCGCCGTGCGAAGCAATGAGACATACCATGATCTCGATCGCGTCTGAAGCCGAGGCTCCGCGCCAGATCCCTGGTAGCGAGTCGCTGGCGGCAAGGTTCGAGATCGAAAATGCGACCTTCATAGTCGGTGACGGCGACGCGCGCTGCGCGCGTTAATTGCCGGTGTTGACGGTGACGATCGCGCCAAGCATCGCGCCCGCAGTGAATCGATGGTGATGACGATTGAAGGCATGATTCTCGCCCGAATTCCCGACGACAGAGAACGCGAGAGCGCGACAATCGAAGCTACCCGACCGCCCAGTCATGCCATTATGATCGAAACATTGCGCGCTTGTGAAGCCTCGCCCGATCGGCAGTCGAAACATATTTGTGAGGAGGCCCGATGTTTGATGGTGAAACGGCCGTGGCGGTGAATCGAAGTTGAGTGATTTAACGAATCGCGCATCCGGCCCGCCCAGACGGCCCGCGGCGACCGTGGTGTTGCCGCGAGTGAAAAGACAGGAAGGCGGGAATTCCACTCAGACGGCGAAGGCCCGCGCAGCCTGTAATTTATTGCGCCGACGTCGACTGCGTGCGCGCGGCCGCCGGCGTCTCTTCAGGCGAAGCAATGTACAGCGTGCCGTCGTAAGCGTCCCGATGATACAGCACGCGCCCGTTGCGACGGTCGAGCCCGGAGAAGTGATTGAACGGCGTGCATCTGATCGCCGCTCGACCACAGCTCGTCGCCGGTCTGCGCGTCGAGCACGTAGATGCGTCGCGTGCGTGCGACTTGGCGCGCGCGGATCGACGAGTCGAACTGCAGCCCGATGTCCGGGCACGACTGCTTGGTTTCCTCGCCGCTGCCGTAGCCGAAGACCATGCCGTTGGCGATCGACGACCGGCTCGCCGCGCTTCATGTCGCGCGACACCCAGACCGGCGTCGAGCTCAGGCTTGCCGTTGCGATCGTCGCAGCTTGAAGCCGCCACACGCCGCCGCCCGTCACCGGGCCGTGCGTGACCTCGAACTTGAACTGCGAGTGCACCGGTCCCCAGAACGGCGCCAGGATCCAGCGCGTGCCGCCCGGATCCTCCCACGTCGACAGCGCGCCCCAGCTGCCGGCGTCCTGAAAGTCGACCTCCTCGTTGCAGAAGAGCGGCGTCTTGTAGAGCGGCGTCTGATGTGTCGGCGCCGCCGGCCGACTTGCGGATCGAGCAGGAACATGCGGCACTCCTTGCCGGACGCGGCGATCAGCTCGCGCCCCTTGTAGGTGAAGATCGGTCGGCGTGTTGTTCGGATCGAGATCGCGCTTGCGCAGCCATTCCCAGTTCGTCGGCGTGAAGTAGTCCTTCAGCTTCAGCTCGTCGCCGACCATGTGCACGCCGACGACGCTGTTGCCGTAGCGCGGCGGATCGCGACGTCGACGTCGTAGATGCCGTCGCCGGTCGTGAACCACGCGGTGCCGCTCGAATCGATCGCCGCGCCGCGCCGGCCCCACGCGCCGCCGCTTCCGGCGTTGAACGTCATCACCTTGTGCTGCGGATCGTCCGAGCTTCACCGCGGCGATCGATGATCGCCGGCGTAGGTGTTCGCCATCCAGAGCACGTTGCCGACCAGGTTGAGCGACCAGCCCTTTGCCGATGTGGAACATGTACGGGCGGCTCGAGATCGCTCGCCGTCGGCGGCGTTCACGATGTGCAGCATCCCGTCGCCGGTGACGAAGTAGACCGGCCGGCGGCCCTGCGCGTCGGCAGGCCCGATGACCGGCGTGTCGCTGCTGCCGCCGGGCGCAGGAACCCGAGGTGCGCCGGATCGGCGGTCGGCGGCCGCGGCGGCCCGCCGCCGCCGCGGCCGGCGGCCGCGTAGTCCCAGTGCTTCTGCCACAGGATCGTGCCCGACTCGACGTCGAACGGCGTAGAGGTTGTCGGAGATGCCGTTGACGATGCCGACCTGCGCGGAGCCGTTCGGCGGTGTTAGCAGCCGTCCGATGATCAGCACGGGCATCAGCGAATGCAGCGCCTGACCTGATTGCCCGTCTGAATCTTCCAGAGGATCTTCAGGTTCCTGACGTTCTTCTTCGTGAGGATCGTTTCGTTCGCGCTGCCAGCCGGTGCGCTGGTTGTCGTTGCCGTCGGTCACCCAGTCCACGAGCGCCGGTGCGGCGCGCTGACGGTTACCGCGCCGAAACCGACGCCGGCAGCGCGCGGCCAGCGAGCGCCGCAGGAGCAAGGCACGCTGATCGATGCAGACGACTCGTTTCATGTTCTGCCCTCGATCTCACGATGCTCGAAAGCGGGATCCCGAAGGCGTACCGGTGCCGTCGAAGCGTGACGACGTAGACCTGGCCGTCGCCCGGCCGACGGCGCGACGCTCCTGACGAACGAGGCGATCGTGCGTGCCGCTCGACCACAGCTCTTTGCCCGTCGCCGCGTCCAGCGCGTAGAGCACCGCCGGCTTGGACCGCTGCACTGCGCTGCGCGGCCATCTGTGCGTCAGCGCCCGATCGATACTCGCCGGCTCGAGACCGCAAAGACACGACGCCGTTGACGATGGTCGGCGGCGCCGGCGACACCATATCGTCGCGAAGTCCACGCCGGCTGCAGCGTCGGCGCGCCCGTTCTGATCGACGATCTTGTAGGCGGCGATCGCGCCGTTGGTCACGGCGCCGTTCGTCGATGCAAGGTGGTCGTCGGGCCTCAACGGCCCGACCGCCGCGCAAGGATCCAGCGCGATGCCGTCGGCCTTCCGCGGTCGCCAGCGCGCCGGGCGCAAAGTCGGCGGCCGTCGAGATACGGCGCCGCTTGCGACAGCGGCGTTCGATGATCGGCGCCGCCGAGCGATGCGGCATCCAGCACGTAGCAGCCGGCCATCGGCGTTCGCCGCGACGATCAGGTGCTTGCCCTTATGCTGAAAGGCGACGGGCGATGCCGTGAACGGCGGTCTTGCCCGGCGAGAACCAATCCTTCGGCTTCAGCGTCTGCGGGTCGAGCGCGACGACGGCGTTGGCGTCGTTCGAGCTGGACGTCGCGCCGCCGTCGGTGGCCACGAACAGGTTGCCGTCGGTGCCGAAGGTCGGGCCAGCGGTTCCTGCGACGTTCGCGCCTTTGGCTTCCCATTGCGTCACCGTGCTTTGCGGTCGCTGGACGAGGTCGACGGCATAAGGCCATTCGGCGCCGACCCGCAGCCGTCGCGCGTGGCGACGTACAGGCATCGGATCGATCAGGATCGGCGCCGATCGCCTTGGCGTTCGGCGGCAGAAACTTGACCGGCGGCGTCAGGTCGTCGCCGGTCTGCGGATTGAGCGTGTGCAGCTGGCCGCCGCTCGAGATGGCGTAGACGTTCGTGGTTGCCGCCGCGGGGCCGGGCGGCGCGGCGCGCCGCGCCCGCGCGGCGCCGCTGCGGCCGGCGTCGCGGCGCCGAGCGGCGTCGCGCGCGTAATCGTGGTCATCGCGCCCGGGCACGCGATGGTTCCCGGCCGCGGGCGGCAGCGTGTTCAGATGCCGCTTCCAGAACATCTTGTTGAGGTCGTAGTCGATCGAGTAGACGTTGTCGGAGGCTGCCGCCGACGAAGGCGAGCGCCTTGAATCCCTTGTAGCGAAATGATGTTCGACATCAGCATCGGCTGCGTCAACGATTCCGAGCTGCTTCGGTTGGTTCTCGAGCTTCGACTTCCAGAGCAGCTGAAAGCCGGCTTCTGCAGCGCTGTCTCTCGAGATCCTCGGGTCGGTCTTGACCCACGACGTCCGCTGCGCATCACCGCTGGTCGTCGTCCAGTTGGCCCGCCGCGTCCCTGAGCCTGCGCGCGCCGGCGATCGCCGCCACGCGCGAGGACGATCGACAGGCGCGATCGGACGACCGCGTCTTCTCATCACGGGAGCTCCTTTTGCGTTCATTTCTGCGCGAGTGCGCTGCGCGATCGCCTGTTCAGCCAGCGGCGCCATCGACGTCATAGCCGGCATCGTTGGGCAGCAGCCCGTCACGCGTCAGCGACATACGGAAGTTCCGGCCCTCCGCCAGCGCCGCGTAGTAGTTCAGTGAATCGGCGCCGCTGCCTGGCCGCGTAGTCTCGTATCCAGCCGTTCAAGCCGATGATCTTGCCCTGCGGCCGCACGGCTCGTCTGTTCCGTGAAGCAGTCGCAGACCGGCGTCACCGAGGCGAGGACCACGCGGATGCCGTTCGCCTTCGCCAGCTCGGTCATCGACGTGATGCTGTCGCCGATGGTGCCTTCGGTGCCGGGTCCGAGCACGCCGGTCAGGTCGTTGGTCCCGCCATGGATGACGACCACGCGCGGCTTGAGCGCAATCACGTCCTGTCGAAACCGCACCAGCATCTGCGGCGTCGTCTGTCCGGTGATGCCGCGATTCACATGCGGCTTGCCGGTGAAGAACTTCGCGCCCCCTGGCCCCACAGCTCGGTGATCTGGTCGCCGAGAAACACCACGCGCTGTTCGCCGGGACTGGCGGCGGCAGCTCGCTGTTCTCGCTGCCGTAGCGAGTCAGTCCGGCCCAGTCGCCGAGGATGTGGCGGTATCTGGCCAGTTCCTGCTCGAGCGCGGCGGCGGACCGCGGATCGGACGGCGGTTGCGCCGCCACCGATGCCCACGAGCATCACCACGCCGACGAAGACAGGCCGCGCTGATTCTTCGTCATCGAAACGACACTCTTGTAAGACCGGCTGGGGCCGAGAGTCAAACCCTTTCCGTGCCGCCGGCGACGTTTGGCACGCTGAAACGGCGGGCAACCGGCTCGGCCGCAGAATAGGTCGCAGGATCGCCTGAAACAGGCCTCGATAGTCGCTGTCGCTCGCCTGGGCCGACGCCACGGCTGGCTCAAGAAACCGGCAGAGCTGTTTTGCTGAGCGAAACAAAAACTGGCGGCGAGGACGGCCGTTCGAGAGCGCAGAATCCGAGACCAACGCCTGCACCGCGGCCGAAGGCGGATCAGCGCTGACGAGAGCGAGGTGCCCTTTGAGCGGCGAAGCATCCGCGCGCGATCCGTACCTGGTGAAGTCGGTCGTCCATGCGTCCCGCCTGCTGTCGGCGTTCCGTTCGTCCGGCGAAGCGCTGCCGCTGCGCGAGATCGCGACCCGGAGCGGCCTGCCGAAGAGCATGGCGTTCCGGCTGCTCTACACGCTCGAGCGGTGCGGCATGGTCGACAAGGTCGGCGAAAACCTCTATCGCTGTTCGCTGCGCCCGTTCAAGCAGAAGCTCTACCGGCTCGGCTATGCGGCGCAAGGCACCGACTACCAGTTCTCGAAGGAAGTGTCGCTCAGCCTCGAGCGCGCCGCCGCCGCGGAGGGCGTCGAGCTGATCTCGCTCGACAACCGCTACAACCCGAAGATCGCCCAGCGCAACGCCGACATCCTGGTTCGCGAAAAGGTCGATCTCGTCATCGAGTTCCAGACCGACGAGCACGTCGCGCCGATCGTCGCGGCCAAATGCGCGAAGCGAACATTCCGCTCATCGCGATCGAGGTGCCGCATCCCGGCGCGACCTACTTCGGCGCGAACAACTACGAGGCCGGCCTGATCGGCGGCCGCTACCTCGGACGCTGGGCCAAGCAGCACTGGCATGCCGAGGTCGACGAGATCGTGCTGATCACGCTCGAGCGCGCCGGCAGCCTGCCGAAGATGCGCCTGACCGGCATGCTGGTCGGCATGAAAGAGGTCTTCCCGCACCTCGAACAGCTGCAAGGTGTCGCATCTCGACGGCGACGGCAAGTTCGGCGAGAGCTTCGAGGCGATGCGGCGGCACCTGCGCTACAGCAAGTCGCGCCGGTCGCTGGTCGGCGCGATCAACGATCCGAGCGCGCTCGGCGCGCTGCGCGCGTTTCAGGAGGCGGGCCGCACCGATTCGTGCGCCATCATGGGGCAGAACGCGTCGCCTGAAGGCCGGGCCGAGCTGCGTCGAGCCGGGCACGCGCCTGGTCGGATCGGTCGCGCTACTTTCCGGAGAAATACGGCGCCGAGATCGTCGCCGTCGCGCTCGACATCCTCCACCGCCGCGCGGTGCCGCCGGCGGTGTTCGTCAAGCATCAGCTCGTGACGCCGGACACCGTGAACCACATCTATCCGAACGACGAGTTGATGACTCGGCGGCGACTTTCCTAGCTAGCAACTGGCGGCTGGCAGCTAGCCGAGACGAGCAACGGCTCGGCCTGGAACCCATGCGACAGATGCTAGACAGGTGACACGATCGACGACGTCCAGCGTGCGCGGGCCGTGGACGCCCTTGATATCGCGTCATCTCGATATCCGCGGTCGCCGACAGGGCCGGCAATCGTCGTGACCAGCGGCCGATCCCGCCACGCGCGGGTGGCGAAGGGCTTCCGAGCACCGTCTCGACGACCTGGTCGGCGCCGATGATACAGAGGTGGTAGTCGGGAATCAGCGTGAAGGCGCGCGCCGGCCCTCGCGTGCGTCGTGGCACAGCACAATCGATCCGGTCCACTTGCGCGATGCCGACGGTGCAGGCCGTGACCGTGCCGTCGCAGCTGGTCCAGCTCGCCGTAGCTCAATCCTTCGTCGCGCATCGAACTCGAACCGCGGCCGGCAGCCATTCCATCGGAAGAGCCGGCGGGAAGAATCAGCCGCCGTTTGCCGCGGTCCGCCAGCGCCCGGCTGATGGTCTCCGCCAACTCGGTCGCGGCTGCAGCGGAAGCAGCCGCAGTCGTAATGTTCGAGTCTCGATCGGAACAGTTCGAGGCGCGCTCTTCGCGGTCCGAGCGCGCCCGCCTGATGATGCAGGATCGCGGCACCGTATCGTGAGTCGTGCTCGCGGGGATGCGGCGGTGCGCCGATGGCGCGGCGGATCCGCGTCGAGGACCTCGTCTCGCGCCGCTCATCGGCCGGCGGCCCCGTCACGCGAGGCCCACCAGTCGCGGAAACGACTGCCGCGGCATCGCCGGCAAGATCGCGCGTATTCGTCCACGCGCTCAACGGCGGCGGCAGGTGCTCGAGGCGGCCGTCGCGCACGAACGGCCACTGCGCGGCGCGCGCCAGCTTCTGCGCGACTCGCGAGGCGGCCCGCGTCGGCCGAGCGCAAACCCGGCGGCTCGCATCGCGATCCGTTCGCCAAGCGGCGCCTCGCCGTGCTCGACGATCTGCTGCCGCAGGTGGATCAGGATTTCCGGAATGTTGATCTTGACCGGACAGACCTCGTAGCAGGCGCCGCAGAGCGACGAGGCGTCGGCAGCGCACTGCGAATGCTCCATCGACTGCAGCTGCGGCGTCAGGATGGCGCCGATCGGCCGCTGTAGATCGAGCCATACGCGTGGCCGCCGGTCTGCCGGTAGACCGGGCACGCGTTCAGGCACGCGCCGCAGCGGATGCAATCGAGGCGTCTCGCGCGACTGCTCATCGGCGAGCACGGTCGTCCGGCCGTTGTCGAGCAGGACGACGTGGAACTCGTCGGGGCCGTCGCCTGCCGTCACGCCGGTCAGATCGAGTTGTAGGGATTCATGCGCTCGCCGGTCGCCGACCGCGCGGCAGCAGCTGCAGGAAGACTTCGAGGTCGCGAGACGCCGGGACGATCTTCTCGATGCCCGACCAGCGTGATCGAGCAGGCGCGGCAGCGTGACGCACATCCGCCCGTTGCCTTCCGATTCCGACGACGCAGACCGACCCGGTGTCGGCGACGGCGAAGTTGGCGCCGCTCGAAGCCGACCTGGCACGCGCAGGAACTTCTCCCGCAGGAACTGCCGCGCCGCCGCGAGCCAGGTCCGGCGGCTGATCGGTCCAGCTCCTCCAGCTGCATCGTCCGGCGGAAGATGTCGCGAATCTCCGTGCGGTTGCGGTGCAGCGCCGGGACGACGATGTGCGACGGCCGATCGACGCCGAGCTGAATGATCAGGTCGGCGAGGTCGGTCTCGTAGCGGCAGCGATGCCGGCGGCCTCGAGCGCGACGTTCAGCCGCGTCTCGTCCGGAGGTCATCGTCTTGACCTTGATGATCTCGCGTCTCGGCCGTGCGCTGCGGATGATGTCGATGATCGATGCCGGTTCGCCTCGTCGGCATCGCGCGCCCAGTGGACGTGGCCGCCGGCCCGCGTGCAGCGCTCCTCGAACTGCTCGAGATAGACAGTCGAGGTAGCGGAGCGTGTGGTCCTTGATGTGGTGGGCCGCGTCGCGCAGCGCCTCCCAGTCGGTCCATCTCGCCGACACACGACCGCGCGCTTGTCGCGGATGACGTGTGGTGGCGTGGCGGACGTTGCGCGCGCAAGCTGGACGTTGGCGAGCGCGGTCTTCTGGCCGCGGCCGGGAACTCAGGCGCCGTCGCGGCATCGCCGACGCGAATCATCGCGCCGGCCCGGCCGGTTCGGTCGACGGCAGCAGCTCCGCGATGTGCGACGCAGCGGACGGCGGCCGCTCCGCGGCTGAGCGCGCCGCCGATCTGCATCAGGCACGAGTTGTCGGCCGCCGTGCAGACCTCGGCGCTCGGTCTCGAGCACGCGAGCGCGCCTTGTCCGACACCATGGCGCTCGACACGTCGGCGTTCTTCAACGCGAAGGTGCCGCCGAAGCCGCAGCACTCGTCCCAGCTCCGGGCAGATCGACCAGCGTCGAGGCCGCGGACCGCCTGCAGCAGCCGCCGCGGCTTGATCGCCGAGAGCGCAGCGAGCGCGAGCGAGTGGCAGGACGGTGCAGCGTCACCGTGTGGGGATACGAGGCGCCGACGTCGGTGACGCCGAGCTTGTCGACGAGAAGCTCGGTGAACTCGAACACGCGCGCCGAGCAGATCGTCGACCCGCTGGACGAGCGACCGCGTCGCCCGATGCCGCGCGCCATCTTCGGATAGTGCTCGCGGATCATCGCGACGCACGACGCCGACGGGCATGCAGATCACGTCCGCGCCGTCGAAGACCTCGAGGAAATGCGTCCATCAGCCGCGCGCGCGTCGTCCGGCGTAGCCGGTGTTGTAGTGCATCTGCCCGCAGCAGGTCTGCTCGCGTCCGGAACTCGACCTGATGGCCGAGCCGCTCGAGCACGGCGACGACCGCCTTGCCCGTGTCCGGGAACAGCGGGTGTCGTTGTAGCAGGTGATGAACAGAGATATCAGCATTACGTCTGAACGCAGCGGCCAGCGGCAGACTAGCAACGCATGCAGATGTCCGGCTTCAGCCGGACCGTCGCAGATCGCCGGCTAAAGCCGGACACTACATGCTGAAGAGCTACCGCAGAAACGCGTCCGGGAGGCCGCCGTCGACCGGGATCGACGTGGCCGGTGGTCTTCGCGCTCGCGTCGCCGGCCAGCCAGCAGATCGCGTTGGCGCAGTCCGGCGGCAGGATCGGCCGGCGCGTGATCGTCCGCCTGGGCGTAGAACTCCGCCAGCTTGCGTCCTGAGCGCTTCGGTCGCGCTCGTCCGTCGGCGAAGCGATGCTGTAGCTGCGCAGCGCGACGATGCATCGCGATCGCGCGGGAACATCGACGAGCCGGCGATGACCGGTCGCCGGCGCGATGCCGTTGACGCGGACGAGCGGGCCGGGCCGATGGCCAGCTCCCGGATCAGGTGATTGACGGCGGCCTTGCTGACGTCGTAGCGCCTCGCTGCCGCTCTT
>ERZ1370068.5720-contig-4732_pt1 | contig 11007 bp, 16 predicted proteins | sample MGYA00561227_ERZ1370068 | MGnify/ENA primary metagenome ERZ1370068 (study PRJEB38410, sample SAMEA6850437) | metagenome | study: Metagenomic assessment of the ecological functions of the soil: analysis of the soil microbiota associated with the...
TCCGCATCGTCAACGGTGGCACCAACATGCCGGCCTTTGGTCCTTCGCTCAAGCCGGGCGAGCTCGATGACTTGGTCGCATTCCTTCAATCGCGCAAGCGTCCGATGCCCGCGGGATTGGAAACGACCCACCGCTGAGAACCGAACTCTTGCAGTGCAGCTAGCGCCCGCCCTCGTTCGTCCAGGCCGGCGCGCAACGTTCACCGGCAGGTGACGTCTTTGGCTGTCCGTTCTAGCCACGAAAAAAGCGTAACGGCAGACACAATTTTAAGTCGGCGGCGTCTATAACATATGAGCATGTCACCCGAACCACCGGAACGGCTCGCTGAAATCCCTGCTGGAGATTCTCGCATTGTCTGACTCAACACGGACGAGCCAACCTGAATCCGTCAGCGGCAGTGATCCAATCGAATTATTCGACGCGCACTGCGTAACAAAGAGCAGTCGCAACGGAGAGATGAAGAAGACAACAACCGGCAAAGACCGTAGCGCAGGCCTCGCGCGATCAGGGCGCCACGGTTTCGCCGATGCGCAGCCTCCGCCGATGAGGCGGAACATTCGGCTCACGGCTCTTCCAGATCGCCCGTCTGCCCGCCTCTCTCGTGCTCGTGCACCTGAATTCGCAATTACTCTTCGCGCACCGATAGTGGCCGAAGGGAAAGTGAAAGCATATCAATCCATAGCTTCCGTGAGCTCAGAGGTTTCAGCTAACAACCCCCTTGCCCGGCTTCCGAAGAAGCCCGGTTCCGACCATGGTCGAGGATAAATCTATAGGTGGCCGACCCGAATATTCTTGCCAGTTTCAGGGGTAATCACTACGTTCGATGTAGCGCTTGGTTTCCCCCCATTCGTATAGTGTCCATATGCGATGTGGCGCTTGACTGGCCCATTTGCGCGCAGGAACCACCCAAAGTTCCCACGCTTTAACGTGCGTAACGCCCAACGCCGGGCCAATAACTGGAATGTAATTTTGAGCGCTGATCGGGCTTACGTAAAAAACCAGTCAAGCGTGATCTCCTGGTGGACAAACCGTTCTCGTATTAGGCGGTCGAAGGCGCGAACAAGATCTTCTTCGGTCGTCGTCTGGCCCCGGTCTGATTTGGCTGAGCTTGTCGTGTGTGATCGATTGCCAGCCATTGCCCGACTCGTTAGGAAAGCGAGCATTAGCAATGCGAGTATCCACGAGTTGATAGTTTGAGCTCTTTTGTTCATTGGATGTGTTGTTTGCAATAGAGTTCTGCCAACGTCCTTTTGAGATATGAAATTGCTATCTGTTTACGTGAGATCGGAAATTCGTGCGTTAATTGCGCGGCATTTCGGCAAGCATAGCTCCAGTTGGTTCAGAGCAGCTGATTTGTAATTCAGCCTAACGAGTTGCGTATGTTTTCGCTGCGTTGCACAGCTTGTTTTTCATAGGTAACGGAACGAATCCGATTTCCGCTGCATTTCGTAGCGTTGCATTGTTTTGCAGCAAAATTTCGCTCGACCGTAGAACAGACCGTGAAAAATCTTGTCCAGCCGCCAGCGTTGCCTCACGTGCGCGCGGAATGGTCCATGCCTCGTTATTTTAGCTTCACTGCAATCTTGCGTCTATCGTTGGGCAGCACCGATCGTCATGCGCGAATCAACACTTTGATGACCTGTTGACATATAAGTGCACGATCATGGTTCAATAGACCCATACGACTAAGGTCCAATAGATGTCTAAAAACATGGACCTGCATCATCAAAACGGATCTGAATGAGGCGCGGGATTCCTTTCGCCCGCTTCGTCCTTCGCCCCATTTTCGGACGCGCAATGGAATTCAATCTAGGCGGGGAAAACGAAGGGAAAACGATGAATCCATTGAGTCGGCTCAACAATGCAGCTCCACCAATTCTCAGCGGACTTCTACTGGCTTGCTTGCCGCTTGCCCCCATCGCGCAAGCGGTGGATCCGCCGCAGGAGCGTGGCCGGCCGACTGCGATCTTGGTCAGTCCGATTCACGAAGCCCAGGTTGTCCGCGGCGACGACGGCAGGGACCATGTCGAGTACGAGCTGCTCGTCGTCAACGCGGTCGAGCAACCGGTCACGCTGACGAGCCTGACGGTACTCGATCCCGCCGCGAAGGAGCTCACGCGGATCGACGGGCCGGTGCTCGTCGCCGCGACCCAGACCCTCCTGGACAAAAAGCCGGTGGCGGAGATCCCCGCGTCGGCGGCGGTCTCGGTCGACGGTCGATCTGATCGTGCCGCCCGGCACTGCGCCGGAACGGGTGACGCACCGGCTCGCCTACAGCGTTCCGGCGGGCACATCGACTGCGGTGTTCGTGGACCCGCCCGTGATCGACGGCCCCGAGGTCGCGATCAACCGCCGCCCCGCCACCGTGATCAAGCCTCCCCTCAAGGGGGATGGTTGGCTCGCCACCACCGCGTGCTGCACACCCAACCTCCATCGGGATCTTCGAATCGTCGTCGACGGTCGCCGCATCGAGACCGCCGAGACGTTCGCTGTCGACTGGGCCCTCCTCAAAGGGCGACAGGGTCTATGAGAGGGGACGGCGCCACGAACGAGCAGTTCTACGTCTATGGAGCGGATGTGCTCGCGGTCGCCGATGGGACCGTCGTCTCGGTCAGGACGGCAGAAGCCGGACGCGACCCCGAACAAGGCGATGACCCGGAAAACGTTGTCGGACTTCGGCGGCAACCAGGTCATGCTGGAGATCGCCCCCAAGGTCTTCGCGGTCTACGGGCACCTGCAGCCGGGGAGTCTGCGGGTGAAGGCCGGCGACACCGTGAAGGTCGGCGCGACCCTGGCCAAGATCGGGAACACCGGCCCGTCTCTCGGTCCCCACCTGCACTTCGGTCTCTTGAACCGCCCAGACATCTTCACCGGACGTAGCCTGCCGTTCGTCATCGACAGCTACACCTTGGCCGGCACCGTGGACTTCAAGGCCTCGCAGGAGACACGCTGGCGGTCACCTCGAATTCGAAGCAGGTTCGTTCCGTCTACCCGCTCCACGGCACCATCCAAAATTTCCCCTAGCTCAACCAGCAGAATTTCGGCGGTGCAGTCTTCCAATATGCGCCGCCCGGAGCGCAGACACGCGATGAGGGTCAGAATTTCCGGCGCCATCGCCCAGCATGATTAAACACCAGCGACAGGGATTGTAACCGCAACATCATTCTTTCCATCCCCATTGAAGTCGGCAATCCTGGCGTCAAAAAGGGCGGCCGACTCCGTCGTCAAACAACCGCACTTGTTGGAAGCTGCCGTCGGCCTTTCCAAGCAGCACATTTTTGTGTTCGGTGAAATTTGGAACGACGAGATCCGGCAATACCATCGCGTTCAGATCACCGCTAGCCAGGTTCGTCGGATTGTCCGCAGCCAGGTAGTCGCGATGATGCGGAACACGTTTTCCAGTCGATAGCCCCGACCGCCGCTTCGGCTGGACATTTTTCACATCCGTTAGAAAGTGGCCGCAAGAGGTTTGTGCGGAGGCAGAAAACTCCATCCGCCACATGAGGTCAGTTACTCCTTGCTTTTCAAAATTACAGGTACTTCGTAAGGCAGTTAGTAAAGCGGGCGGTTGAGTCTACACTAACCGCCCGCCTTGCTCGACTCTGCCTGGGCACTACCCCTTTCCCCGGGCTACAGCCTTACTTCGAACGGGTCATGTTCTTCACCAGCACCACCTGGTTAAGGCGAGTTCCCAACGCGATACTCGGCTGGAAACCCGCGAAGGTGATGGCTGTCGCAGAGTCGTTTATGCCACCACCGAAGCACTGTGGCCGTTCCCAGGAGTGCCGTCGCCATTCCCAAGCAACACTGCCATGGTCTGGCCAAAGCCATCGGGAGCGGCAACGTCAAGCGCTCCGTCTCCGTTGAAGTCCGCCAGCACCAGCTTGGGAACGAAGGTAAACGTGGCGCCGTTCCCCTCGGAGAACACCCCCGAAGACGTGAAGTGTCCGTTGCCATCATTCAGCACGATTTCGGTCAAGCCGTCTTCTTCAACCGCGAAGTCCGTAATCCCATCGTTGTTGAAGTCACCCACTTCGAAGTCAAAGAAGATCGTGGTGAAGGCACTGCGTATCAGCGCGGGGATGGCCGCCTGGAAAGTCCCATCACCATTGCCGAACTGCACCGATACACGGTTGTCGTTAAACTCCGAAATATAAGCGATGTCTTGTTTGCCATCATTGTTGAAATCACCGCTCAAAATATTCGTGAAGATCGTAAATTGGGGGAAGGTCACTACGGTCTGCGCCGGAGCGAATCCATTGTTCCCGTTGCCGAGCAGCAACGTGACCCAGCAACACCAGCGCTGGTTCCGAAATCTGCTACCACGACATCGGGATTGCCGTCACCGTTGAAATCACCGCTGGCGATCCCAACCGGGAAATCACCCGCGGCAAAATTCGCTGGTGCCTGGAACGATCCGTCTCCGTTGCCAAGTAGCAGAGAAACCCCGCCACGATCCGTCGGGAAGGCTCCCGAAGTTCGTAACCACAAGATCCAGATGTCCATCGTGATTAAAGTCGGTTGCAGTCAGGCCTTCCGGTTGAGTTCCCGTCGGGAACGCCTTTGCAGGCCCGAACCCGCCATTGTTTGTGCCAAGCAAAATCTCCACCGCTTTACCGATCTTGTTTACTCCGGTATCGACCAATGCCAGATCCGGCAACCCGTCTCCATTGAAGTCAGCAGAGATGATCTGATTGGGAAAGTCTGTCGCGATCGGAAGGCCAGCCCCAATATCCAGAAACTTGCCATTTCGTCGTCCCAACACAACGGAAACTGTGTTGGAGTCGAAATTGGCCGTGATGTAGTCGGTCTTGCCATCGTGATTGAAGTCACCCGTGGCAAGCGCCGTCGCGGTGCGTCCGGAGGGCACACTGGTTGCCGCGCCGAAATTGCCGGTGCCATCGCCAAACAGAAGGGCGACGTTGCTCAAGCTGCCGTTGGTCACCAGCAAGTCATCCTTGCCATCGGCATTGAAGTCGGCCAGACGCATGGCATCCGCGCCCGTGCCAGCATGGAAAATGCGCGCGGCTGGAAGGTGCCGTCGCCGTTTCCAACGCAGTTCGGAAACGTCGCCCTTCGGTGAAAGTGCTTACCAGCACATCCAGCTTGTTGTCCTTATTTAAGTCCTGTACCCAGAACCTGCTGCGGGGTCTTCTCGGTCGGAATGAATGTTGTAGAACTCACCCCGCCGTTACCATCCCCGAGCAGGATCGCCAGAGTATTCGCGTTGGGTCCCGTTGTTATGTCCCTCGGCCATGCCGGAGTTAGCCACCGCCAAGTCGAGCTTGCCGTCACCGTTGAAATCCCCGGCGGCGATTCCATCTGGCCCCATGCCGACCGTGATATTTTTCGCGGCGCCAAACGTGCCCGTCTCCACGTCCGAGAAAAATCGAGACCGTGTTGGAACCAAGGTTGGTTACCGCCAGATCGATCTTGCCGTCGCCGTTCAAGTCCGCGGCGACAATGCGGTCCGGGGCCACGCCCGCGGTCAACACCCGGGGAGTGCCTAGGTTCCCGGCGCCATCTCCCAGCAGGATGGAGACGCCGCTGGAACTGGTTTCTGCGACATCATTCTTGCCATCGCCGTTAAAGTCTGCGACCGCCACGTCAACGGGAAATGCGCAGCCGCAATCGAACAAAGCGAACAGCTGCGAAGCTGCCATCGCGATTGCCCAGCAGCACGCTCACGCCGCTGGTATTGCCATCGTCGAGCACGAGGTCGAGAACGCCATCGCCATTCAGGTCCGCCGTGGCCATGCCGTGTGGGCCGTCTGCGGCGAGATAATCGCGATGATCGACGAATTTGGGCAGTGTCTGCGAGCTGCTGGTGGTTAATGCTTCCGGGGTCGCGGCAACATCCCCGTCGAGATTGTCGCTCGACTTTGCGACTTCGCCGCTCGACCTGCAAAAACCGAGGCAAGAAACAAGCCGCTGAACGCTGCACATGATACTGCGAATACACTTTTTTATTTTCTTCATTTGATTCTGTTTCTTTCGTTAAGTTTCATTTGAGGTGCTTGTTTCCGGCGCGTGTTTTTCGAGACCGGTCCTATCTGCTAAAGCGGAAATCGCGCTGCAAACCGGCCACGACATCGCAGTTTTGGTCCTATCGCCGTGCTGCTACAAACCTCTCGAACAGTGCTAGAATTTGCGGCATCGAGCAGGCCGTATGACGCACTCCGCTCGCCCTCGCAGCAAGAGGTCACCCAACTGCTCGAGGATTGGAGCGGCGGAGACGAAGGCGCGCTCGAGAAGCTGATCCCGCTAATGCAGCCCGAATTGCATCGGCTGGCGCACCATTACATGAGCCGAGAACGCGCCTGGCCATACGCTGCAAACCACGGCGCTTTTAAACGAGGCCTACCTGCGGTTGGTCGATAATCCGCAAGCGCGACCTGGCAGAATCGCACACATTTTATCGCTGCGGCCGCGCAGCTGATGCGGCGCATCATGGTTGACCATGCGCGTGAACGCCGGTCGCTCTGAAACGCGGCGGCGGCGCGCTCAAGTAAGCCTTGGACGAAGCTGCGTTGGTGACCGAAACGCGGTCGGAGGAATTGCTTGCGCTGGACGAAGCGCTGGAAAGCTGGCCGCGCAGGATCCGCGTAAAAGTCAGATTGTTGAACTGCGTTACTTTGGCGGCTTGACGGTCAGAAGAGACAGCTGCATTCCTGAAACTGTCTCACCGGACGGTGGAGCGCGAGTGGAGGATGGCCAAGGTCTGGCTTTACCGTGCGCTGAGCGGGGAAGAAACCTGATGAAACCTGAGCGCTGGCAACAGGTCAACGATCTCTTCCAGTCAACCGTCGAACGGGCGCCCGAGGAGCGGACCGCATTTCTCGAAGAAGCTTGTCGCGGCGACGAAGGCTTGCGCCGCGAGGTAGAAGTCTTTGATCGCCTCTGATGAGCGGGCGGAGAATTTTATCGAATCGCCGGCCTTCGAAGTTGCTCCCGAGCTGCTGACTAGCGACGGAGCCGGCGCGATGATGGGAGAATTGATCGGTCATTACCGGATCGAGTCGCTCATCGGCGTCGGCGGAATGGGCGAGGTTTATCTGGCGCGCGACGAGCAACTCGGGCGCAAAGCCGCGCTCAAGCTTCTCCCAGAGCGCTTGACGGCGGACGAAACGCAGCTGAGCCGGTTCAAAAGCGAGGCGCGGAGCTGCCTCGGCCTTAAATCATCCGAACATTCTAACGGTTTACGAGATCGGCACTGACGGAAAGCGGCAATTCATCGCGACGGAGTTCATTGAAGGCGTGACGCTGCGGGCGTCGCTCGCGGACGGAAGAATGAATTTGCGTGACCGCGCTGGAAATTGCCGTGCAAGTGGCCTCAGCGTTGACGGCCGCACACGAGGCCGGTGTCGTGCACCGCGACATTAAACCGGAGAACATCATGCTCCGACCGGACGGATACGTGAAGGTGCTGGACTTTGGGATTGCCAAACTAACCGAGGAGGGGCCGGCATCGGAAGATCATGAGTTAGCAACGACGGCGCTGCTGCAAACGCGGCCTGGTTTGAATATTAGGCACGGTGCGCTATATGTCTCCGGAACAGGCGCGCGGCCAGAAGGTGGACGCGCGTTCCGATATCTGGAGCCTTGGCGTGGTCCTCTACGAAATGGTGGTAGGGATCCCGCCGTTCCTGGGCGAGACGCCGAGCGACTGCATCGCATCCATCCTGACGAAGGAGCCACCGCCGTTATCTGGCGTGTTGCCGGATGTTCCGCTCAAACTCGAAGCCATCCTGCAAAAGGCTTTGCGTAAAGATAGGGATGAGCGTTACCAGACGACTCGGGAAATGCTCGCCGATCTCCGCAGTCTCAAGAGCGAACTGGAACTGGCAGGCCCCGCGCCGTGCCGGACTTATCGTCCGCCAAATCAAACGTCACAAAGCGGGGCGTGTTACTCATGTTGGCGGTGGCAATCGTTGCGGCGGCGGCGTTTGCCTACTCTTTTTCTTCGTCGCTTCCGGCGCCATCACCAAATGAAAAATCCATCGCCGTGTTGCCGTTTGAGAACCTGAGCGAGGAAAAATCCAATGCCTACTTTACGGATGGGATCCAGGACGAAATTCTGACCCGGCTCTCAAAGATCGCGGATCTCAAAGTGATCTCGCGCACGTCAACGCAGCGTTACAAGCACACTTCTCAAAGTCCCTCCGAGATTGCGCACCAACTCGGCGTCGCCAACATCTCCTGGAAGGTAGCGTCCAGAAAACAAATGATCAGGTGCGCGTCAATGTGCAATTGATCAGAGCTGCGAATGATTCACATCTCTGGGCCGAGACTTTCGACCGCAGACTGACCGACATCTTTTCGGTCGAGGTGAAGTGGCCAAAGCCATCGCCGATCAGTTGCGGGCGAAACTTACCCGCCAGGAAGAACAAATCATCACCGCCAGACCAACAGAAAATACTGAAGCTTACGATGCCTACCTGCGTGGCCTAGCTTATCATCTCGAGAACGCAATTGACACCCGCTAACACCCTTGGCGCACAGAAATATCTCAGAGAAGCGGTCCGGTTGGACCCGAAGTTCGCTCTTAGCTGGGCGCTGCTGTCATACGTGGATGCGACTGGCTACATCACCCAGAGTCTCCAACCAACACTCAACTTACGTGAAGAGGCACGGCAAGCAGCCGAGACCGCACTCACGTTTCAACCTAACCTTGGAGGCTGTATTGGCCAAGGGTCATTACCACTACGCCTGCCTAAAGGATTACGACACTGCGGTGCGTTACTTTGAGCAAGCACGTCAGCTCCTGCCCAATAGCAGTCAGATTCCTGAATTGCTAGCCTATGTCGCACGCCGGCGGGGCCGGTGGGACCAAAGCGAGTCCTACTTCAACGAAGCCGAGCGACTCGACCCGCGCAATGTTAACCTACTCACCGAGCACGCGATTTCTCTATATCATGCTTCGCCGTTTTCCAGAAGCACTGCGAAAACTCGATCAGGTGCTCAATATTACACCGGACGACCTGGACACGCTCGTGCAGAAGGCAGCGATTGCACAAGCGCAGGGTGACCTTCCGCGGGCGGCGGCACTCCTGGCTCCGTTGCATCCAAACGCCGACGACACGGGCGCCATGGAGATACAAAGTCTACCAGGCGATCCTGGAGCGGCGCCCAGCTCAAGTCATCGCTCGGCTAAAGGAGTTGCTTACCCAGCCTGATCCGGCGTTGGGTTTTAACATTGGCGAGTTGCGCTTTTGGTTAGGCTGGGCGCAGGAAGTTGCCGGCGATCACGCACGCCGCGAGAGAAAGCTGGCAGCAGGCCCGTAGCGAACTGGAACCGTTCCTCAAAGAACAGCCCGATAATTATCTTCCTCATTGGAGACCTCGCGCTGACCAATATGGCCCTTGGTGACAAAGCCGCCGCGCTGGCTCTGTCGGAACAGGCGATGACCGTCGTCCCGCTCGAGAAAGACGCGGTCAATGCGCCCTTCGCGATCGACGTTCTCGCCCGGGTGGCGGCGCAGCTGGGAGAGCCGGATCGCGCCATTGCTGCCTTACAGACGCTGTTGTCGATACCGTCCGAGGCTGCACTGGCGCCACGTGTGCCACTCACTACTGCGCTGCTCCGGCTCGATCCGATGTTTGATCCACTCGGGACGATCCTCGTTTCCGGGATTGATAAAGAAACCACCCCAAAAGCCTCTCTGGGTCGCAAGATTAAACGCTTTCGCCACCGCGACGAGTCGAAGGACGCTGAGCTTTACTTTCGCACGGGCGCCGGGTAGCCGATACGTTGATACAACCATTCCGCGCGCGGGGGCGAGGCTTGACAGGCATCCCAGGTTATGTGCATGCGAACAGATGCGCCTCAATCATAAAATGCCCTCGCGGCACTCGGCGACACCATGCGCAAAAGTGAATGCGGCCATGGAACAAATGCCAGACGAACATGATCCGCTTGCGGTTCCATCTTCGTGTCGCGCCGGAACTACCGGAACATGCACGACACAAAAGCGGCAAACAGAAGCGATACCGCTGCGCGTCTCAGCTGGCAATCCGCCTGCGAGATGGTTTTTCGCGGGACGCTCGGCGAATGGGAACGACTGATCGGCGCAACGTCAAGCGTTGTTTACGGTAGCATAACGCTATTTTTATTGTTCTGGCTGAACTCAGTGCGATCTCGGAGAAAATGTCGTAAATTACGGCAATAGCCGAGACCGTCTCTTTCGCCGGGGCCAAAGTCGATGAGCTGCCGCAGGGCGAGGGGATCCCTGGGGACCACAATAAAATAGGCTTAAGAAGTAGTGTTAGATGGCGGTAAATAGGCGTAAAGCCAAGCGCCACGCTGGTGGAGGTTCTTGACCTTTGGCCTACGGCGGCTCGCGTCGGCTGGGTCCGATTTATTTCACCTGCTCGTCTCCGGCATCTTTCAGCTCTTGTCGAGCACCGCCCTTCTGGCCGCAGTAGCTAGGATCTCGTCATTTGAGCAATGCGTTCTTGGATGAATCTTCGAACCAAGCAACGGTCTTAAAACTCGTAAGCATCTTTTGCGCCGCTAGTCCAACGACTCATCGTAGCGGTTTGCACGTTGCCTTTGAGCCAGCAAGAAGCTGTCTTCCCCACCGAGGCTTCCCACGAACTGCCCGCCGTTTCCCCGCCGTTCGATGCCCAAATCGAACCCCGGCGCGCGTAAGCCGTTCCATAAAGGTCGCGCTTCCGCCAGAGCTGGCGTTCGGGAAACTCCAGCCGGCGGAGTGATTCCGTAAATCATTAAGGATGCCGCTTGACCGCTGTTATTAACGAATCCCATTACCGCCCACGTCGATGTTGCCTCCGACATACATCTTAACATTAACGCCAATTTACAATCACGATCGAACCATCCACGGAGCGCCGTTTCCTTCATGCGACGTCACATTATATCTCAACATAGTTCTTGGGGGATCGGTTAGCCCTTCTTTCGAGAAATCGAACGTCAACTGCTTTTGGCTGAAGGCTTATCGAACTCACGATGTATTGAGCAGGGCCAACGGCGGTGCCGCATCCCAT